>Ga0307377_10000426_pt1 | contig 56160 bp, 49 predicted proteins | sample TR3MG_FD_202535 | JGI IMG/M metagenome (GOLD analysis project Ga0307377, IMG submission 202535) | Soil microbial communities from Risofladan, Vaasa, Finland - TR-3 | ecosystem: Environmental > Terrestrial > Soil > Coastal area > Acid sulfate soil | place: Finland: Risofladan, Vaasa | collected... | reverse complement strand
TACATGGCCGGGGTTGACCTCGCCGATATCCATGAAGGCCAGCGTCATTTCATCTTCGTGTACTTTGGCCGAAGGAATCCGTCCGGCGACGATGTTGCAGAATACGCACTCGCTCATCAGCGTTCCCCCCTGGTCGATCGACTAATTACGCAAAAAGAGACGGCCTGCGCACGCTATTGCCCCGGCGTCAGACACTGTTTGCATGGTACCTGGAACAACTTGCGGTCCTCAAGCCGCACCGCGCTCAGTCTTCCGCCCCAAACACAGCCGGTGTCCAGGGCGATGAGGTCGGGCCGCAGCTTCAGTCCGAGCGTCGACCAGTGACCGCAGACGAGCGTGTGGTCGCGGTTGGCACGTCCGGGCGCATCGAACCAAGGGAAGAATCCGCTCGGTGCCTTGGCTGTCTCGCCTTTGGTGCGAAATTCTATCTTTCCTTCAGCCGTGCAAAACCGCATCCGCGCCATGGCGTTCACGGTGACGCGCAAACGGTCGGTGCCGCGCAGGTCATCGCTCCAGGAATCGGGTTTGTCTCCGTAAAGCGTCGCCAGAAACTCCCGCCAGTCGGCGCCGCGCAGCGCTGCCTCGACCTCCCGTCCGAGCGCGCTCGCTGTCGCTACGCTCCACTGAGGCAGTAAGCCCGCATGCACCATCGCTAGGGCGCCTTCGACATGCAGCATCGGTCGCTGCCGGAGCCAGGCCAGTAGTTCTTCGCGATCCGGCGCCGCGAGTACCTGGTCGAGTGTGTCGCTGCGGTGTTTCTTTGCGAGCCCGGCAGCCACGGTAAGCAGGTGAAAGTCGTGATTGCCGAGCACCGTCACCGCGCCTTCACCCAAATCCTTCACCAGACGCAAGGTCGCGAGCGAGTCCGGGCCGCGGTTTACCAGGTCGCCGACGAACCATAGTCGATCGCGCGATCGGTCAAAGCTGAGGGCGTCGAGCAAGCGCTCGAGCGCGTCCACGCATCCCTGTACGTCGCCAATTGCGTAAGTCGGCATGTCTTCAGGCCATGCGGTCGAGCTTGCGGTATTGGATGGCCTCGGCCACATGGGCGACCGCAATCGCCTCGCTACCTGCGAGATCGGCAATGGTACGCGCAAGTTTCAATACACGATGATAAGCTCGCGCCGACAGATTGAGCCGCGAGATCGCCTGCCTGAGCAAGCCCTCGGCCTCGGCCTGTGGCCGGCACCAGCGGTCGATTTCACGCGTGCCGAGACTGCTGTTGCTTTTCCCCTGGCGCTGGATCTGCACTCGATGCGCCGCCGCGACGCGCGCGCGTACCGTGTCGCTTCCTTCGCCCGCGGACTGGCGCAGCAAATCTTCCTGTGGCACTGCCGGCACTTCCAGCTGGATGTCGATGCGGTCGAGCAATGGCCCGGAAATTTTGCCGCGATAACGCGCCACTTGGTCTGGCGTGCAGCGGCAGCGGCCGTTGAAATGTCCGAGATAGCCGCAGGGACAGGGGTTCATTGCGGCGATCAACTGGAAACGCGCGGGGAACTCGGCTTGCCGCGCTGCGCGCGATATCGCCACATACCCGGACTCCAGCGGGCCGCGCAGCATTTCCAGGACTCTGCGCTCGAATTCGGGTAGCTCGTCCAGAAACAGCACGCCGTTGTGGGCAAGCGAAATTTCCCCCGGGCGCGGATCGCTACCGCCGCCGACCAAGGCGACGCTGGAAGCAGAGTGGTGCGGCGCGCGAAACGGCCGTCGGCGAAACTGATCGAGGTGAAACCCGCCCGATCCCAGCGATTGCAGCGCCGCTGACTCCAGCGCCTCGCTGTCGCTCATCGGCGGGAGTATCCCGGCAAAACGCGCCGCCAGCATGGACTTGCCGGTGCCCGGCGGCCCCGCCATGAGCACACTATGCCCGCCAGCGGCGGCGATTTCGAGCGCGCGCTTGGCCTGCATCTGGCCTTTGACGTCGGCGAGGTCGGGGTAGTCCGGCCGTGTCGTGACCGCAGTTTCCGCGACGTAAGGCTGCAGACTTTCTCTCCCGCTTAGGTGCGCGCATACCTCGAGCAGGGTTTTCGCGGGGAGGATGTGCGCGTCACTGACCAAGCTCGCCTCGGCGGCACTCGCGCGCGGCAGGATGAAAGCGCGCCCGCAGCGATGCGCCGTGTAAGTCATGGCCAGCGCCCCGCGTATCGGGCGCAAATCGCCGGTGAGCGAGAGCTCGCCGGCGAACTCATATTTCTCCAGCTTGTTTGCGGGTATCTGCCCGGAGGCGGCAAGTATGCCCAAGGCGATGGGCAGGTCGAAGCGTCCGCTCTCCTTGGGCAGGTCGGCAGGGGCCAGGTTGACGGTGAGGCGGCGGGCAGGAAATTCGAAACGCGCGTTGACCAGTGCCGCGCGCACCCGGTCGCGCGCCTCCTTCACCTCCGTTTCGGGTAGACCGACAATGGTGAAACTTGGCAAGCCCCCGGACAGATGGACTTCAACCGTGACGTCAGGTGCATCCATGCCGCAAAGTGCGCGGCTGTGCAGCACGGCGAGCGACATGCCGGTCAGGCGTCTGGCTTGGAAATCCTGGCTTCAAGCCCGGCAACCCGCGCTTCCAAAGCGGTAAGCTGCTCGCGCGAGCGCGCGAGCAGCTTGGCCTGAACGTCAAACTCTTCGCGTGTAACCAGATCCAGTCGGGCAAAAAAACTTGCCAGCAGTGCGCGCAGGTTTTTTTCGGCGTCTTTCGCCGGGCTTTGCGCCAGCAAGGTATTGATTTTGCTGCTCAACTCTTCGAACAAGCGGTTTTGCTGCATGAACACCCCCCGTTTTTCCGTAATTTTTTCAGTCTATCACGATGAATACGGCGCCGCAGCGAGCGAGATAGCTGATCGCCCCCGAGCGGTGCAAGTCGAAAGAATGACGCACCAAAATGATGCGCCCGTCGGATGATCCACCTGCGTATGCGTTTTAACTATATGAATTAATGCAAGTAAAAAAACTGGCACAAGCTGTGCTATCCCTGTTATCGCCGGACTTTTTAAACTTTGATAAGGGGATTTTCGATGCGCAAACTATTAGTCGCTTCCGCGGTATCAACCATATTTTCCTTGCCGGTGATAATGTCGGCTCAAACAGCGGCGGCAGCCGAGCCGGCTCCGTCGTACACCTTGACCGCAAACGTCGGCATATTCAGCGATTATATCTTCCGCGGGCTGACGCAAACCAATAGCAATCCGGCGATCCAGGGCGGGTTCGACTTTACGCACTCCAGCGGGTTCTATGCCGGTACCTGGCTGTCCAATATCAGTTGGCTGACAGATTTCGGTGCGTATAAGAGCGCCCCTCTGGAATGGGATTTTTACGGCGGCTATCGCGGCACCTTCGGCAACTCGGACTTCGGCTACGACGTCGGCCTGCTGCAATACTACTATCCGGGAACGGTCACCCCTGGAGCGACAAAAGCGGACACGCTTGAAGGGTACGGCCTAGTCAGCTGGAAATGGCTGAGCGCGAAGTACTCCTACAGCCTGGGTAACAAGACCTTCGGCGTGCCTGACAGCCGCGGTACCGGGTATCTGGATATTTCCGCCAACTACCCGCTCACTGACAAGTTGAGCCTGGTAGCGCATTACGGCGACCAGAAATACAAGGGCACCGCCCCAGGCGCGATCGACTCCAACGACAGCTTGTCTTCCTACCAGGACTACAAGCTGGGGCTCAGCTATGCGCTGCCCAAGAACTACGTCGTGGGTGCCTATTACACCAATACCCACATGACCGCGAAGCAAAAGGCCTTCTACACCTCGGCTCCCGACAATCGCAACGTTGGCAAGGACGCTTTCACCGTCTACGTGCAAACGTCTTTTTGAGCACGCCACAGCATGGGGCGGGTCGTCACCGCCCCTTTTCAGAGAGGAACTGCAATGAAACTAGTCACAGCAATCATCAAGCCGTTCAAGCTTGACGAAGTGAGGGAGGCCCTGTCCGCGATTGGCGTGCAAGGCATAACCGTGACCGAGGTAAAGGGTTTCGGCCGGCAGAAGGGCCATACCGAGTTGTACCGCGGCGCGGAATACGTGGTCGACTTTCTGCCCAAGGTCAAGATCGAGGCGGCCATCAAAACCGAATTGCTCGATCAGGCGATCGAAGCCATCGAGAAATCCGCCAGTACCGGAAAGATCGGCGACGGCAAGATTTTCGTATTCGATCTGGCGCAGGTCATCCGCATCCGCACCGGCGAGACCGGCGCGGAAGCACTATAGGGAGATGCATGATGAAAAATTTGATAGCTCTACTCGCCTTGGTCGGCGCCTTCAGCTTGGCGGCTCCGGCCATCGCGCAGGATAAACCTGCCGCCCCGGCGCCGGCTGCGGCCGCTGCGGCCACACCCGCTGCAGCACCTGCCGCCGCTCCTGCGCCTGCGGGGCCCGCCGCACCCGAGCTCGTCGATGTTTCCAAGATCAATTCCGGCGATACGGCCTGGATGCTGACAGCGACCGCCCTGGTGCTGCTGATGACCATTCCCGGCCTAGCCCTGTTCTACGGCGGCATGGTGCGCAAGAAGAACGTGCTCGCCACGCTCATGCAAAGCTTCGCCATTACCTGTCTGGTGACCGTGATATGGGTGGTCGCCGGATACAGTCTCGCGTTCACGCCAGGCTCGGGATTCGTCGGCGGCATGAGCCGATTCTTCCTCTCCGGCATGGCCTATATGCATGACGCCAACAAGGTCACCGTGAGTCATCTCGCGGGTACGATTCCCGAGTCGGTGTTCATGATGTTCCAGATGACTTTCGCGATCATCACCCCCGCCCTGATCACCGGCGCCTTCGCCGACCGCATGAAGTTCTCGGCGATGATGTGGTTCATGGGCCTGTGGTCGCTGATCGTGTATTCGCCGATCGCGCACATGATGTGGGAACCGACCGGTACCTTCGCCAAGATGGGCATCCTCGACTTCGCCGGCGGCACGGTCGTGCATATCAACGCCGGTATCGCGGCGCTGGTGTGTGCCCTGATGCTGGGCAAGCGCCTGGGCTACGGCAAAGAGGCGATGGCGCCGCACAACGTGGTGCTGACCGTGATCGGGGCGTCCTTGCTGTGGGTGGGCTGGTTCGGCTTCAACGCGGGCTCCGGCTTGGCTGCCGATGGCCGCGACGGCATGGCCATGCTCGTGACCCAGTTCGCGACCGCGGCGGCAGCGTTAACATGGATGTTCACCGAGTGGATGGCCAAGGGCAAGCCCTCGGTCCTGGGCATCGCTTCTGGCGCCGTTGCCGGACTGGTTGCGATTACGCCGGCTTCGGGCTTTGTCGACCCGAGCGGCGCCCTGATCATCGGCATTGCCGCTGGCGTAATCTGCTTCTTCGCATCCACGTCGGTGAAGAAAGCCTTCGGCTACGATGACTCGCTGGACGCCTTCGGTGTGCACTGCGTCGGCGGCATTGTCGGTGCGCTGCTTACCGGTGTGCTCAACGTCAAGCAGATCAGCGGCGCCGATGGCAGTCTGCTTACCCAGTTCTACGGTGTGATGACTACGCTGCTGTACAGCGGCATCATGAGCTTCATCATTCTAAAGGTGCTAGATGTGACGATCGGCCTGCGCGTCAGCGCGGATGAAGAGCGTGAAGGTCTCGACCTTGCCCTGCACGGCGAAAAAGTCGAATGATCTAGCCGCGCCGCCGGCGCAAGCTTAAGCGCTTGCGCAGAACGCGCACCGAGCCCGCAAGGGCTGGTAGCAAAACGGGCACCTTCGGGTGCCCGTACTATTTGCGCCGCTTGCGCCTCAGCGCGCGCTCGGGCGCCGGGGTCCGCGTCCGGAGCGCGGCGTCGGTATCGCCTCGCGCGTGAAATCGGCGGTGCGCCGCTTCATCGCTGTCAGTACCCTGTGTCCCTTGGCCGTCAGAAAAGGATCGACCAGAAGCCCTATGCCTTCGGCCACGTATTTGCCCAGGCTGAACCTGGCGCGCCAAGCCCAATGTTTCAGCGCCCAGGCATGACAGAAGTGCACATACTGATATACCAGAAGATACTCGTTCACCTGGCGCATGTAGCCGCCGGCGATGCAGGCGCGCAGGCAGTCCTGCAACAGCCGGTTGGTCCTGATCTCGTCCTGCTTGATCAAGGCCCTGCGGTCTGCGCGCAGCGATTTGGTCGAGCGGTAGGCGAGGATGGTTGCCTCGCGCAACCCGTCCACAATGGTGCAGTACGCCCACAATGCCATGCACAGCCGCTCGACCGGGTGCCTGATGCTCTCGAGGCGCAGCGGGATTTCTCTCTCGTAAGTTTCAAGCACCAGCTTGAGCGAGAGCAGCAGGACATCATCTTTGTCGCCGAAATACTGGTAGATCAGTCCGGTGCTGACGCCGGCCTCACGCGCGATTTGCGAGATGGTTGTGGTGTAGTAGCCGTTATCCGAAAACAGCTTCACGGCGGCGCGCAGGATCTGTCCGCGCCGCTGCTCCACCAGCTTGGTATCGGTGACCAGGCTTGCCACATGCCCCGGCGATTTCATCGTGGACCTATTTGCGCATGAGGGGATATCTTCCCTCACACTTCCTTATACTGGACCGTTGCGGAACTCATTTCGCAACGGGCTCCGATTCAGAGGCCATTTCGGCAATTCCGAAACGGCCTCCCCGTCGAGCGTCTGGCGACTGTGGAACGGCTTGTCAATTGCCCTCGAACACCGGTTTCTGTTTGGCCACGAACGCATTGTAGGCGCGCGTGAAGTCCTTGGTCTGCATGCAGATCGCCTGTGCTTCGGCCTCCGTCTCCAGCGCCTGCTCGATGGTCTGGTTCCACTCCTGGTGCAGGCATTTCTTGGTCATGGAATGGGCGAAATACGGGCCATCGGCAATCTCCTTCGCCATCGCATGCGCGCGTTCGAGCAGCTTGTCCTTGGGCAGGATTTCATTGTAATAGCCCCATGCCTGCCCTTCCTGGGCGGACATCGCGCGCCCGGTATAGAGCAACTCCGAAGCGCGGCCCTGGCCGATGATCCGGGGCAGTATCGCGCAGGCGCCCATGTCGCAGCCGGCCAGGCCGACGCGCACGAACAGGAACGCGGTCTTGCACTCCGGCGTTCCGTAGCGCAGGTCGCTCGCCATCGAAATGATCGCTCCTGCTCCGGCGCAGATGCCGTCGACCGCCGCAATGACGGGCTGCGGGCAGATGCGCATTTCTTTCACCAGGCTTCCCGTCATGCGCGTGAACGCGATCAGCCCGTTCATGTCCATCTTGGTCAGGGGACCGATGATATCGTGCACGTCGCCGCCGGAGCAGAAATTGCCGCCCTCGCCGGTGAAAACGACGGCGCGCACGTCTTCGGCGTATTGCAGCTTGTGGAACGTGTCACGCAATTCGGCATAGCTCTCCAGCGTAAGCGGATTCTTGCGCTCGGGACGGTTCAGCGTGACCGTAGCTACCCGATCCTTGACTTCCCATTTGAAATGTTGCGGGCGCCACTCGGCGGCTTTGAGTTTGTACATACCATTCTCCAGACAGTTGTGATGAAAGACTGCAGCGTCAGCCGGCTAGCGTCAGCCCGCCGCTGACGCTCAGAATCTGACCCGTGATGAAATCCGCCCTGCCGCTGGCAAAAAACAGCACGGCGTCGGCGATCTCCGAAGGTTTCGCCAGGCGCCCCATGGGCGTGACGCGAACGAAGGCCTCGCGGTGCTTTTCCGGCACCGCAGCCAGGAGCGGCGTGTCGGTTGGCCCGGGGCAGACGCAGTTCACGTTGATATTGAAGCGCGCCATTTCCCGCGCGAGCGATTTGGTAAAGGCGATTGCGCCGCCTTTCGCCCCGGAATAGACCGATTCGCCCAGGCTGCCGACCCGCCCCGCATCGCTGGAAACGGTGACGACCTTGCCGCCCTTGCGCTCGATCATCGCGTCGAGAAATGCGCGCGTCACCGCGATCGGTCCGAGCAGGTTCAGGTCTATCACCTTGCGCCAGAAATCGGGACTGTTTTTGACGAAAGGCTCTATCTTGCCCCAGCCGGCGACATTGGCGACGATGTCGACATGTCCGCGCTGCGCATAGGCTGCGCGCTTGAATGCGTCGATGGAGTCGAGATCGGTCACGTCGAGCCGGACAAAGTCGGCGCCATAGCCCCCGGCGCGGATCGCCGCCGCGCTTTGCTCGCCCGCATCCACCGCAATGTCGCCGAGAACCACGTGCGCCCCCGCCTGCGCCAGTGTTTCCGCGGTCGCCCGTCCGATACCCGAGGCCGCTCCGGTCACCACCGCTGTCTTGCCGTCCAGTCGCATTTTTCACTCCGCAAAGTAAGGAAACTTTTCGATGCCCGGTTACCGCCGCACGGTCCCCGTGTCCACCTGCACGCCGGATCGACCCGTCTTGGCACCGTGCGCAAGACCCTTTGCGTTTGTGCACACATCGGCTAGAATCCGGATGAATGAATATTCATTCAGTCGTACGAAATTAACATGAATCGTGGTAAAAAGGCAAGAAGCAAAGCGTTGCCGGCATCAGGTTCGCATGATGCGGGTCGCCGGTGAATTGACACGATAGGGACAAATCATCATAGTGTGCCGAAGGAACATCCGGCTCCGGCGAAGGTCGAACGCCGGAGCGGTGTCGAGAGGAGATTTCATGCAGATCGACGGCCATGCACCGGTTGGAGCGTTTCCCCGCTGAAGCGGGCGAAATCGTTTCCGACCAACCGGTCATGACCGCGATGCCACGCCGTTCGCGCCTTTGGTAGGCGGCGCAGTGAATTGGAGCTTTTCTGGGTCGTACACCGGCTAGTACCGGGTTTCTTGAAAGGGAGTGAGAATTGAAGTATGTCGTCGAAATGTGGCAGCAGCCTTCGCTGCCTGTGACCGGTTCCGAAGACCGCTTCCCGGTGCGGCGCATTTTCTGCGTCGGCCGCAATTATGTCGAACACCAGAAGGAAATGGGCGGCGACGGCCGCGAGCAGCCATTTTTTTTCTGCAAGGCGCCGCATGATCTGGCGGTGATCAATGCCGGCGAGACCGGCAACATTCACTACCCGCCGATGACCAGCAACTATCACTGGGAAACGGAAATGGTTGCGCTGATCGGCAAAGGCGGCTACAAGATTTCCGCCTCGCATGCCAACGATCACGTCTGGGGCTATGCAATCGGTCTGGATATGACCCGGCGCGACCTGCAGCAGCACGGCAAGGACAAGGGCCGCCCCTGGAGTTTCGGCAAGGATTTTGACCAGGCCGCGCCCTGCGGGCCGGCGACACCGGCGAGCAAGCTCGGGCATCCGTCCAAGGGCAGGCTCTGGCTCAAGGTAAACGGCGAGTTCCGCCAGCAATCGGACATCGACCAGATGATCTGGAGCATTCCCGAGCAGATCGCGTTCCTGACGCAGTATTACACGCTCGAAGCCGGCGACGCTATTTTCACCGGCACGCCGGCCGGCGTCGGCGCCGCCAAGGTCGGTGACGAACTGGTGGCCGGCATCGACGGCCTGGGCGAGTTGCGCGTGCGCATCGTCGCGCCGCTCTAGACCCGGACGACGCAGCCCATGAACGCCGCCGCATATTTGCTCGCTATCGGGAAGGCGGGTTCGACCGCGCTGGAATGCGGCGCCGAGCGCCTGAGCTACGGAGAACTGCGCGAAGCCGTGCGGCGCGCCGCCGGCGCCTGGCGTGCGCGCGGCTTGGCGCAGGGCGAGCGCGTGCTCGTGTTCGCACCTGACGGTATCGCCTGGGCAATCGCCTATTTGGGCGCGATCTGGGCGGGCGGTGTCGCCGTCGGTTTGAACTCGCGCCTGTTCGAGCGCGAGCTGACGGTGGTGCTGTCGGAATCCGAGGCGCGCTTCATCTGGTGCAACGAAAGCTCGCGCGCATTGCTGGAGCGGTTGCTCGCGAATATTCCCAACCCGCCGCGGCTGGTCATCGATGCCGAGTGGAGCGCGCAGCTAGCGTCTGCCGCACCCATGGCGGCGGCCGAAATGTCCGACGACGCCCCGGCGATGTGGATCTACACTTCCGGCACCACCGGTGTTCCCAAAGCCGTCATCCACGCGCAACGCACTGTCATCGCCAGCGCCGATTTCGCGCAGCAAATCCTCGGTCTCGATGCGCAGGATCGCATCTACGCTTCGTCGAAAATGTTTTTCGCTTACGCGCTCGGCAACAGTTTTTGCGCGGGCTTGCGCCTGGGTGCCGCGGTGATACTCGATACCGAGTGGCCTACCGCCGAGCGCGTGGCCGAGGTGACAGAAAGGCACCGGCCGACGGCGCTGTTCTCGGTACCCACGCTCTACCTGAAGATGCTGCAGGCAGGCGTGGCGCCGCGGCTGCGCGCGGCCGGCGTGCGGTATTACGGCTCGGCAGGCGAAGCCTTGCCGTCGGCGGTGCGGCGCGAATGGCGCGAGGCGACTGGAGTGGCACCGATCTCGGGCTATGGCGCTTCGGAAACCGTGGCCCTGATGTTCTACTGCGACGACGACAGCACGCGGCTCAAGCCGTCGGCGCGCCTCGAATACCGCATACGCGACGGAAGCGACGCGACGGCGCCGCAGCGCTTGTGGCTGCGCCATCCCTCGGTCGCGCTCGGCTACTGGCGCCGCCCCGAGGCCGAGCGCGACAGTTTCGACGAGGGCTGGTTTTCGCCGGGGGACTTGTTCCGGCGACACGAGGACGGCTCCCTCGAACTGTGCGGACGCAACGACGATATGGTGAAGATTTCCGGGCAGTGGGTGAGCATCCTGGACGTGGAACAAGCGCTGCTCGGCGCGACCGCCGGCTGCGTCGATGGTCTGGCGGCGGTGGGCTTCGAAAACGCCGCAGGCCTTGTTTCGATCGCGTTGTTCGCCGTAGCCGCGAGCGGGCAGGAGGCGCAGGCGCGCGAGCGACTCGCCGCGGCTATCGCAGTCCTGCCCAAGCTCAAACAGCCGCGCCTGGTGAAATGGGTGGGCGAACTGCCGCTCACTGCCACCGGCAAGCTGCAGCGGCGCAGACTGAAGGACCTGTATCTCACGGAAGCGGCCGAGAAATGCGGCGGGTGACATTCCTGTGCGCGGCCGGGATGCCAAGGGCGGCAGCAGCACACGCGCGCGTTCTTTTCGATGAATCATTACCGGGAGGCTTATGCTGCCACCACGCATAGACACCAAGGCCGTGCAGACTGCGATGGGCGAATATGCCGACGAAAAAGAGACGATGGCGCAGCGCGCCGCGATCTATCAAGAGTTGATCGGTTTCGTCCCGCCGCGCATCGAGGCGCGGCTCAATGTCACCGGCGCGCTCGACCCGCAGATGCTGGATCTGCAGGAGCGCATCCGCGAGCACGGCATGTACCCCAAATGCTTCGACGTGAAAACCGCCCAAATGATGCTGTTCGGCATGCTGCTGATGGATCTGAGCGACGCTGCCACGCTGCATGCGATCGCGGCGCGGCGCGCGGGCGCGAGCTGGGAGGAGTTGCAGGGGGTGATCAATCTCTGTTTTCTTTTCCGCGGGCTGCCTGCGGCCAACCGCGGCGCGGAGATCCTCGCCAACCTGGCCAAGCGCGAGGCCGAAACCAAGGTCGCATAGCGAGGATCTCCCATGGACCGAGGCCTTATCTCCGCTGCGGTCGTGCCCCATGTGCCGACGCTGGGTCTGGCGCAGAACACGCCCGACTTCCAGCTTACTCTGGTCGAGGGCGAGCGCGCGTTGGGCCGTGCCCTGCGCGAACTGAAACCGGACTTGTTCGTAGTCAACTCGGCGCACTGGATCTGCACCTTTGGCTGGTATGCGACCTGCCAGAGCGTGCACGAAGGTATGTGCGTTGCGGACGAGGCACCCGATTTGATTCCGGGCATACCATATCGGCGGGAGGGCGACAGCGAGTTCGCATCGGTCCTGGTCGAAGAGTGGCAGGCGCAGGGACTTCCGGGCGGTCGCAACGAAACGCCGCACTACACTTGGGACTACGGCAGCCTGGTGCCGCTGCTGCACCTGGACCCGGACGCGGAGGTGCCGGTCGTTCAGATGCCCACGGTAATTCTCGCCGATCATGCCGAGTGCATGAAGGCGGGGCGTGCCGTGCACGAGGCGGCGAAGCGCCTGGGCAGGCGCGTCGTCCTCATCGCAAGTTCCGCCTTTAGCCACGACTTGGTGCGCGGCCGACACCTGAAGCCCACGCCCGAGCGCGAAGCGCTGGACCAGCGCTTTATCGATCAGCTGAAGCGAGGCGCGCTGGCCGAAGCGATCGCATGGTTTCCGGAATACAGCCGCGCGGCGGTGGCGGAAATGAACGGCAAGCCCCTGGCTGTCATGCTGGGTGCGTTGCAGGCGCTGGTCGCGGACGGGGCGAAGCTTGCGGGAGAGCAGTTTGGCGCTTACGCCCAATCATCGGGCAGCGGGAATGCCAACATCGTCGTATGGCGACGATGAACGCGGTCATCGAAGGGGAATCGCGGAAATTCGAACGGCAATCCCGCGTGCTGCGGCCGATGCCCATGCGCACGATCGTATCGCTGCAGGGCGCGCCGATAATCACGCGCGACGAGTCACGGCGCCTGGCGGCAGTGGGTTTCGCGCACGAATACGAGCAGCAGCAGTGCAGCCGCGAGCCAGGCGAGCATCAGCGCGAAGCCGGCGCGATAGGCGCCGAAATCGTAGACGCGGACGCCGTTTGCGAAGGTTCCGGCCCAGTGCCGGTCCAGCATCCAGCCAACGGCGGGCTGCATGATCATGCCGCCCAGCATGTTGCCCATATTGGCGATGCCGCCTGCGGTGCCTGCCAGCTCCGCCGGTGCCGATTCTTTGGCGATGGCGAAACCCACCATCGCCGCGGCGGAAGCGCAGCCGGTAAAGCCGAGCAGGATAACCAGCACGGGCAAGGGCACGTCCGGCAGCAGTAGCGCGGAGCACCAGCCCGCAGTGGCGAGTACGGCGCCGAGCGCGTACAGCGGCTTGCGCCGGCGCATGCGGTCGGAGAGCGCGCCGACGAACGGCCCCGCCACCGCCCAGCAAACGAGCAGCAGCGAGGTGATCATGGAAGCCTGCGAGGTCGTGATCCCGTAATGCATGCTCAGGAACGGCACGCCCCACAGGCCGCCGAAGGTGAGCGCCGGACCCGAAACCGCGCCTGAGATCAGGAACACCAGCCATACATTGCGGGCGGCGAGCGTTCGCGCGATGCTCTGCAGAACCGGCGCATGACGCGCCGGTGGCTTCGGCGCGTAGCTGGCGTAACCGCGTTCTGCGGGGTCGTCGCGCACCGCCAGCCATATCGCCACGGCCAGCAGCCCGGTCACTGCGGCGGCGGCGCTGAGCACGTTGCGCCAGCCGAACGCGTCGACCATCAGCCGCAGTGGCACGCCTGCCGATACCGCGCCGAGGACCCCGCAGGCGAGGGCGAGGCCCGAGAGCATAGCGAAGCGTGTGGGCGCGAACCAGTGGCCGGCGAGCTTGAGCATCGCAACGAAAGCGACGCCGACCGAGCCCCCGATGAGCAGGCGGCCCAGGCCCGCGGCGGCGTATCCCGGTGCGAGCGCAAACAGCAGGGTGCCCGCGGCCGCGATCATCGCGCCCGCGGTAAGCACGCGCCGCGGTCCCCAGCGATCGGCGAGGAGGCCCGCCGGAATCTGCATCGCCACATAACTGTAGTAGTAAAACGCGGCGAGATTGCCCAGTGCCGCCGCATCCAGCGTGAACTCGCTCATGAGTTCGCGCGTGATCACCGCCGGCGCGACCCGTTGATAAAAGCCGATCAGGTAGAAAGCGGCGCCCAAGCCCCACATCGCAAAGGCCACGCGCAGCGGCGGATAGGCTCGCTCACGAGAGTTCACAGTGGGTGTTTTTCGGAATGCGGACCCGACCCGGCGCGTGGCCGGATCAGCGCGGGATCGCGTGGGTCAGCATTGCTCCCAGGGTAGTCCGTCGTGACGCCAGCCGGTCGTGGAGTTGCGCCGGTGCTGTTCGTTCAGTTCACCCTCGAAGCCATGCAGCACGTTGTACACTTTGGTGAAGCCGGCCTTCTCCAGCGCCGCGCCCGCATCGAGCGAGCGGTTGCCGCTGCGGCAGATCAGCACCAGCGGGCGGTCCACGCTTGCAGCCTTTTTCACGTGCGCCACGAAATGCGGATTCACGTCCCAGTCGGGGCCGTCGTTCCATGGAACCATGATCGCGCCCGTCGGGTGGCCGACGAACAGGAACTCCATTTCGCTGCGGCAATCGATGAATATCGCAGTCGGGTTCTGGCGCAGGAATTCGTAGGCTTCCTTGGGGGTCAGGTGCTGCATGCTATTGGGCTTGGCTGCCGAAATGCATAGTATAAGGCTTCCCCGTCCCGCGGGCCAACGCATGTCTGCGGGTGGACAAGGAAAGCTCGTGCGCGCTAAAATCAGGCATCGCGCCGATTTGATGTCAGATTGCGGGCGCCGCCGGTTCCGGCCGGACGAAAAACAAATGCTGCTAAAGCGAGGGAACCCGTACCTGGCTGGCAGGGCGGGTTTTTTTATTTGCAGGTGTCAAGCGAAATGAACAAAGCGGCTCAACTGGAACGCCTGCTCTGCGAGCGCATCCTGATCCTGGACGGCGCCATGGGCACGATGATCCAGAGCTACAAGCTCGCGGAGGCGAATTTTCGCGGCAAGCGCTTCGCCGCTTTCGCGCGCGACTTGAGGGGCAACAACGACCTGTTGTCGCTGACCCAGCCGGCAATTATCCGTGAGATCCATGACGGTTACCTGGATGCGGGCGCCGACATCGTTTCCACCAACACCTTCAACTCCAATGCGCCCTCGATGGCCGACTACGGCCTTGCGGACCTGGTGTACGAGCTTAATTTCGAAGCGGCGCGCCTCGCGCGCGCGGCCGTGGACGCCTGCATGCACAATGCGCCCGAGCGCCAATGCTTCGTCGCCGGCGTCCTGGGCCCCACGACAAAAACCGCCTCGATTTCGCCCGACGTCAACGACCCGGGCTTTCGCAATATCGACTTCGATACCCTGGTCGCCGCCTACGGCGAGTCGCTGCGTGGACTGCTCAACGGGGGCGTGGACCTGATTCTGGTCGAGACCATTTTCGACACGCTCAACGCGAAGGCGGCGCTGTTCGCTATCGATTGCGCGTTCGAGGCACGGGGCCGCCGCTGGCCCATCATCATCTCCGGTACCATCACCGATGCCTCCGGGCGCACGCTCACCGGACAGACGCCGGAGGCATTCTGGAATTCGGTGCGCCATGCGCGCCCGCTTGCGGTGGGGCTGAACTGCGCCCTGGGCGCGAAGCTGATGCGGCCCTATATCGAGGAGCTGTCCGGCGTCGCCGACACCTACCTCAGCTGCTACCCCAACGCCGGCCTGCCCAACCCCTTGTCGGAAACCGGCTACGACGAGACGCCCGACTATACCTCCGGGCAACTGCAGGAATTCGCCGAGAGCGGCTTCCTCAACATCGTCGGCGGCTGCTGCGGCACCACGCCGGCGCACATCCGGGCGATCGCGCGGGCGGTGAAGGAGCTGCCGCCGCGGCAGCTGCCGCAGATCGAAAGGAAGCTGCGCCTGTCCGGTCTGGAGCCGCTCAACATCGGGGATGACTCGCTGTTCGTCAACGTCGGCGAGCGCACCAATGTCACCGGTTCCAAGGCTTTCGCCCGCCTGATCCTCGCCGGCAATTACACCGAGGCCCTGGCCGTGGCGCGCCAGCAGGTCGAGAGCGGTGCGCAGATGGTCGACGTGAACATGGACGAGGCCATGCTCGACTCGCAAAAAGCCATGGTTACCTTTCTCAACCTGGTCGCCTCCGAGCCGGACATCTCGCGCGTGCCGCTGATGCTCGACTCCTCCAAGTGGTCGGTGATCGAGGCCGGGCTGAAATGCGTGCAGGGAAAATCGGTGGTGAATTCGATTTCGCTCAAGGAGGGCAAGGACGAATTCGTGCGCCAGGCAAAGCTCGCGCGCCGCTACGGTGCCGCCGTGATCGTCATGGCGTTCGACGAACACGGTCAGGCCGACAGCCTGGAGCGGCGCATGACCATTTGCCGGCGCTGCTATGACATCCTGACCGGTGAAGTCGGTTTTCCTGCCGAAGACATCATTTTCGACCCCAACATCTTCGCCATCGCCACCGGGATCGAGGAACACAACAACTACGCGCTGGATTACATCGAGGCGACGCGCTGGATCCGCGCCAACCTTCCGTACGTCAGGGTATCCGGCGGCGTATCCAATGTTTCTTTCTCGTTTCGCGGCAACGATCCGGTGCGCGAAGCCATCCACACCGCCTTCCTCTATCACGCGATTCAAGCGGGCATGTCGATGGGCATCGTCAACGCCGGCCAGCTGGGCGTGTACGAGGAAATACCCAAGGATCTGCTCGAGCGCGTCGAAGACATCATCCTCAACCGCAGGCCGGATGCGGCCGAGCGCATGGTCGCGTTCGCCGACACCGTCAAGGGCGGCGGCAAGGTGCAGGTCGAAGACCTGGAATGGCGCAAGCAGAGCGTGGAAGCGCGCCTGTCGCATGCCCTGGTGAAAGGAATCACCGACTGGATCATAGAGGATACCGAGGAGGCGCGGCAGCAAGCAGAACGCATGGGCGGGCGCCCGATCCATGTGATCGAAGGCCCGCTCATGGACGGCATGAACGTGGTCGGCGATCTGTTCGGGGCGGGCAAGATGTTCCTGCCGCAGGTGGTGAAATCGGCGAGGGTGATGAAACAGGCGGTGGCGCATCTGGTGCCCTACATCGAGGCCGAGAAACAAAAGCTCGCGCTGGAATCCGGCGATGCGGCCAAGCCCAAGGGCAAGATCGTGGTGGCCACGGTCAAGGGTGATGTGCATGACATCGGCAAGAACATCGTCGGCGTGGTGCTCCAGTGCAACAACTACGAAGTCATCAACCTCGGCGTGATGGTGCCGGCCAGCAAAATCCTGCAGGTGGCGCGCCAGGAGAAATGCGACATCATCGGCCTGTCGGGCCTGATCACGCCGTCGCTCGAAGAAATGGCGCATGTGGCGCATGAGATGGAGCGCGAAGGCTTTGCCATCCCGCTCCTGATCGGCGGCGCCACCACCTCGCGCGTGCACACCGCGGTGAAAATCGCGACCCACTACAGCGGCACCACCGTATACGTTCCGGATGCCTCGCGTGCAGTGGGCGTGTGTTCGAGCCTGCTGTCGGAGGAGTCGCGCGAAGAATACGCGCGTTCGGTGCGCGCCGACTACGACAAGATCCGCAGCCAGCACCAGTCGCGGCAGCCGCGCACGCCGCTGCTGCCGCTGGCGCAGGCGCGCGCCAACGCGCTCGCCACCGACTGGTCGGCCTACACGCCGCCCGTGCCTGCGTTCATCGGGGTGAAGGAACTGCGCGATTACGATCTGGCGGCGATCGCCCATCACATCGACTGGTCGCCTTTTTTCCAGACCTGGGAGCTGTCGGGCGCGTACCCGAAAATCCTGCAGGACCCGCTGGTGGGCGAGGCCGCGCGCAATGTATTCGCCGAGGGCCGGGCGATGCTCGCGAAAATCATCGCGGAAAAGTGGCTGACCGCGAATGGCGTAATCGGATTGTTTCCAGCGAACAGCGTCGGCGACGACATCGAAATTTACAGCGACGAGTCGCGCAGCCGCGTGACCATGCGCTTTCACAATCTGCGCCAACAGTCGCAGCGGCCCACGGGCAAGCCGAATTACTGTCTGGCCGATTTCGTCGCCCCCAAGGATTCCGGGGTGAAGGACTACATCGGCGCCTTCGCCGTCACGGCCGGCATCGGCGTCGAGGCGCGGGTAAAGGAATTCGAGACCCGCCACGACGACTACAACGCGATCATGCTCAAAGCCCTGGCCGACCGCCTGGCCGAGGCCTTCGCCGAGCATTTGCACCAGCGAGCGCGGCGCGAGTTCTGGGGCTACGCCGCGGACGAAACGCTGGACAACGAAGCCCTGATCCGCGAAGAGTACCGCGGCATCCGCCCGGCGCCGGGCTATCCCGCCTGTCCCGACCACACCGAGAAAGGCGATTTGTTCCGGCTGCTGGACGCGCCGGAGATCGGCATTACGCTGACCGAGAGTTACGCCATGTGGCCGGCGGCGGCGGTTAGCGGATTCTATTTCTCGCACCCGGAGTCGCAATATTTCGCCGTCGGCAAGATCGAACGCGATCAACTCGAGGATTACGCGCGGCGCAAGGGCTGGTCGTTGGCCGCCGCGGAAAGATGGTTGGCGCCGGCGCTGGCATACGACACGGTTCGATCTGTTATCCGACCCACTACCGCATAAATTGAGGAAATTCCTATGAGCATCGTACGCCACCAACCTGCAAAAATCCTTTCCGGCGCCGTCGAGGCGAACGGCATGGTCTATGTCGCCGGCACGGTCGCCGACAAGCGCCCGGCTTCGGTCAGGGCCCAGACCGAGCAGATCCTCAGCAGGATAGACGCGTTGCTGGCGCAGGCGGGCAGCCACAAGTCCAGGATCGTCTCGGCGCAAATCTGGCTTGCCGACATCCGCACGCGCGAGGAGATGAATCAGGCCTGGCTCGCCTGGGTCGACCCGGCCAACCTGCCGGCGCGCGCCTGCGTCGAAGCCAAGCTTGCGGCCGCCGACATCCTGGTCGAGATCGCGGTGATCGCGGCGAAGTAGGGCAACACTTGAAGTTGCGCGCTTGCGCGCAGAGCGCTTATTACAAAGTGAGGGCTTACCCCTCTTCACTCTCCCCTGGGTCGGCGGCTGTTTCGGAAATTCCCAAACGGGCACTGTGCTTTATTCTTATCTGGGCCGCGCTCGCGCTCGCGGCCTGCGCGCCGGAACTCGACTGGCGCGAGCTGTCGGTACGCGATGGGGCCTTTGCCGTGCTGTTACCGGGCAAGGCGAGCCGCGAGGCGCGCACGCTCGACACGACGGCGGGCGCGGTCACGATGACGATGTACGCCTGCAGCCTGAAGCAGGGAACCATGGCTGTCGCCTATACCGACTATCCCGCAGGGGCGCTTGCCGGGGAACACGGGCGCGAACAGCTGAATGCGGAGCGCGATGCGCTGCTGCGAAATATCGGCGCCAGTTCGCATTCCGAGGAGCAAGTCCAGATCGGCGGATTGCCGGGGCGGCAGATCTACGCCGAAGGCCGGACCGGCACGCGGCGCGTGCTGCTGAAAGCGCGTTTTGTCGTGGCCGGCAACCGCTTGTATCAGATCGCCTACGTCGGCGAGCGCGACGGCCTGGCGATGGCCGACATCGATATGTTCCTCACCTCGTTCAGGCTGCTGCGCTGATTATTTGCGCCAGAAGCCGGGCGTGAATACCACCAGCAGGGTGAACAGTTCCAGCCGCCCGAGCAGCATGGCGATGGTGCAAATCCATATCTGGAAACCATTCAGTCCCGCATAGGTCGTTGCCGGCCCCACCTGATTCAAACCCGGGCCGGTGTTGTTGATGCACGCGACGACGGCCGAAAACGCAGTAATGATGTCCAGGCCGGAAGCCGCAAGCAGCATGGTCATGGCGATGACCGCGCCGTTATAGACCAGGATGAAGGCAAGCACGGCGAAGATGATGTTGTTCTCCACCGGAACGCCGCCCAGTTTGACCGGCACCACCGCGCGCGGATGGATGATGCGCGTCAATTCGCGCACCGCCTGGCGCGCCATCAGTTCGGCGCGGATCATCTTGATGCCGCCCCCGGTCGAGCCGGAGCAGGTGGCGAAGCTGCATAGAAACAGCATCCAAATAGGCGCGAAGATCGGCCACAGGTTGAAGTTGGTGTTGGAATAACCGGTGGTGGTGGCCATGGAAACCACGTTGAAGGCCGAATAGCGCAATGCCGTCCAGAAATTGGGGTAGGTGTGGTTCGCAAGCAGGTAATATGCAATGCCGAGCACGCTGGCGAACACCACCAGCAGATATAGCCAGGCTTCCGGATCGCGCACGTACGGACCGAAGCTCCAGCGCCGCCAGGCGAGAAAGTGAGTGCCGAAGTTCATGCCCGCGAGCAGCATGAAATAAATGGACACCATCTCGATTGCCGGTGAGTTCCAGTAGGCAAAGCTCGCGTCGTGCGAGGAGAAGGCGCCAAGACCCATGGTGCTGAAGGCCTGCATCATGGCGTCGAGCCAGCCCATGCCGGCGACGCGGTAGGCGAGGAGGCAGGCAACGGTGATCATGAAATACACCAGCCACAAGCCCTTCGCGGTTTCGGCGATGCGCGGCGTCAGCTTTGTGTCTTTCATCGGCCCGGGCGTTTCGGCCTTGTAAATCTGGCTGCCGCCCACGCCCAGCAAGGGCAGGATGGCCACCGCCAGCACGATTACGCCCATGCCGCCGATCCAGACGAGAAAGGTGCGCCAGATGTTGATCGACGGCGGCAGCGCATCCAGGCCGGATAGCACCGTGGCCCCGGTCGTGGTGAGCCCGGAAACCGTTTCGAAGTAGGCATGGGTGAAAGAAAGCTGTGGCAGGTAGAACAGCAGCGGCAGTGTGGCGAAGGCGGGCAGCACGGTCCACACCAGCGCCACCAGAAGAAAGCCGTCGCGCGGCTGCAGTTCGCGCCGTTTCTTGCGCGTCATCGCCCACAGCAGCGCACCGGAAGACGCGGTCAGCAAAATCGCTTGGTCGTAGGCGGTTCGCGCGGCATCGCCGAGAATAAACGACCAAGCGAGCGGGAAAAACAGGCACAGAGCGAAAATCATGATGACCACGCTCAGCACGTTGAGAACGGCAAGGATCCGAACCATGGGAGGCGTTCTTAGCTCAGAGAAAGCCCGCGCTGACCTGGAACAGCTTTTCCACCTTGGGCACCATTTTCTTGTTGGTGACGAAGACGATGGCATGGTCGTCGGTCTGGATCACGGTATCGTGGTGCGCCATCAGCACCTCGTCGCCGCGTACGACCGCGGCGATGGTCGTGCCCTTGGGCAATTCGATTTGCTCGATTTGGCGGCCGACCACGCGGCACGACGTCGAATCGCCGTGCACCACCGCCTCGAGGGCCTCCGCCGCGCCGCGGCGCAGCGAGTGCACCTCGGTGATGTCGCCGCGGCGGACGCGCGCCAGCAGCGAGCCTATGGTCGCCTGCGCCGGAGAGATGGCGATGTCGATCTGCCCCGATTGCAGCAGGTCCACGTACGAGCGCCGGTTGATCAGCGCGACGACCCGGCGCGCACCCATGCGCTTGGCGAGCAGGCAGCTCATGATGTTGTTTTCGTCGTCATTGGTAACGGCGACGAACAGATCCATCTCCTCGACGTTCTCGGCTTCGAGCAGCAATTCATCGGTGACGTCGCCCTGCAGCACCAGCGTCGTATCGAGCCGCGTCGACAACTCTTCGCAGCGGCGCTTGTTGTGCTCGACGAGCTTGACCGTGTAATCGCGCTCGAGCGCGCGTGCCAGCCTCAGGCCGATGTTGCCGCCGCCCGCTATCATGACCCGGCGCACCGGCTTGTCCTGGCGGCGCATTTCCTGCATCACCCGGCGGATATTCTCGCTGGCGGCAAGGCAAAACACTTCGTCGCCCGCCTCCACCACCGTCGTGCCCTCGGGGACGATCGGGCGGTCGCCGCGGAAAATCGCGGCGACGCGCACATCCACGCTGGGTATGTGCTTGCGGATGTCCTGCAGTTGGTGACCCACCAGCGGTCCGCCCGGAAACGCGCGCACGGCCACCAGACTCACGCGGCCATCGGCGAATTCGAGCACTTGCAGCGCTTCGGGAAATTGCACCAGCTTGACCAGATATTCCGTGATCAGCTGCTCCGGACAAATAGCGTAATCCACGGCGAAGCAGTCCGGTGCGAACAGCTGCGGGTTGGCGAGGTACTGCGGGGCGCGGATGCGCGCGATGCGGGTGGGAACGTTATACAGGTGCGCCGCGACTTTGCAAGCGACGAGGTTGGTCTCGTCGCTTTGGGTTACGGCGATCAGCATGTCAGCGTCTTCGATGCCGGCGTCTTTCAAAACCGGCGGATACGCCGCGCTGCCGGTAACGGTGCGCAGGTCCAGCCGGTCCTGCAACAGACGCAGGCGCCCACCGTCGATATCCACCACGGTGATGTCATTCGATTCGGAAACCAGGCTTTCTGCAACGCTGGTACCGACCTGACCCGCGCCGAGGATGATAATTTTCAATGTTGCTCCCCTGAATCCCGTCAGCAAAGATTTCGGCCGTGCTATGCCGAGGCGGAAGATTGATGGCTGACCGCCAGCATTTTATGCTTTTTTGCCGCCGCGCAAAGCAGCGGCCTATTCTTCCTTCTTGCCGGGCGCGATTCCAAGTGCCTTGAGCTTGCGGTACAGGTGAGTGCGCTCCAGGCCGCTTTTCTCCGCCACGCGCGCGATCGACCCCGCTTCGCGCGCCAAGAGCTGTTCGAAATAGGCGCGCTCGAATGCTTCGCGCGCCTCGCGCAGCGGTAGCGCCAGCGGCAGCGTGACCTGGGCATCCGCGGCCGGATGAAACTGCGCCGTCACCCGTTCCACGTCGGCCGCGCCGATTTCCTCTTCCAGCGTGGTGAGCGCGAGGTTCTTCACCGCACCCTGCAGGTCCTGCAGGTTGCGCGGCCAACGGAACTGGCGCAGGACGTTGAGCGCGGCGGTGGAAAAATGACGGGGAGGGCAGCTCTTGGTCTCAACCAGCTGCGCGAGCAGAATGCCGGCAATGTCGGGAATGTCCTCGGCGTGTTCGCGCAGCGACGGGAGCGGCAGCGACAACTCGGACAGGCGCGCGAGCAGACCCGCGTCGAATCCGAGTTCTGCGACGAGCCGCGCCGGATCCTCAGCGGTGAAGGAAACGATGCGCGTTTTGGTTCTTTCCTGTTTGCCCAGAATGAAGGCCAGATTTTTCTGCTGCGCCCGCGTAAGCGCCGCCAGCTCCTCGACGAAAAGCAGGCCGCTGGCCGCCTGCGTCAGCAAGTCCTGCGGCGCGTCGGCCAGCGCTGCGCCCCCGACCACCCAGGGCGTATTGGGCTGGTGCAGAAAGCGTGCAAACAGTTCCGGCATGACGCCCGGCTCGCCGCGCAGCAACACCGGCATCGACATCGTTGCCACCTGCGCGAGGCGCTTGCGCAGTTCGTTGAGCACCTGCGAGCGGCCCAGGCTGAGCAGCGTGAGTCCAGGCTGCGGCTGGCCGCCGCCGCGCCCGAGCGCGCGCTTTACCGTGGCCAGCAGTTTTTGCAGCGCAATCGGCTTTTCCAGGAAATCGATGGCGCCGATGCGCGTGGCTTCTACCGCGGTCTCGATGGTACCGTGTCCGGACATCATCACTACCGGCATCGTGAGCTGGCCGTTCGCCGCCCATTCCTTGAGCAGGGTAATGCCGTCAGTATCGGGCATCCAGATGTCGAGCAGCACCAGATCTGGGCGCTCCGCGGCGCGCAGCGCACGCGCACGCGCTGCGCTTTGCGCTAACTGCACCGTGTGACCCTCGTCGGCGAGGATCTCCGACAACAGTTCGCGAATGCCTATTTCGTCGTCGACGACCAGTATCTGAGGCACTAACTTGTCCTTATCGATTCGGGTTGCAGCGGCAGCGTGATGCTTACGCTGGCGCCGCGCCCGGGCAGGTTTTCCACTCCGACTGCGCCGTTGTGCTCGTCAATGATTTTCTTCACGATCGCCAGTCCGAGTCCGGTTCCGCGGGGTTTGGTGGTGACATAGGGTTCAAACGCGCGCGGCATGATAGCAGCGGGAAAGCCGCAGCCGTTGTCGCTGATTCTGAGGCAGGCCCGGTTGCCGGTGCGTTCGGTCACGACCTCGATGCGCGGGTCGGCACTTCCGGCGAGCGCATCCTGGGCGTTTTTCATCAGATTGTGTATCACCTGGCGCAATTGCGTCGGGTCGCCCCTCACCTGCGGCAGCCCCGCCTGCAATACGGTCCGCACCAGCGCGCCCGTATGCTCGTACAGGCCGAGCACTTCGACTACCAGCGCGTTCAGGTCCAGCGCCTGCAGATGGGGCGGGGGCGTGCGCGCATATTCGCCGAAGTCGTCCACCATTCCTTTCATCGCCGCAACCTGATTGACGATGGTTGCCGCGGCCCGGTTGAGTGTGGCCGCGTCCTCGGGCGCGAGTTTGTTTGCAAGCTTCGCCAGCAGGCGTTCGGCCGAGAGTTGAATCGGCGTGAGCGGGTTCTTGATCTCGTGTGCCAGGCGCCGCGCCACTTCGCCCCAGGCCGTTGCGCGCTGTGCCTGGATCAGTTTGGTGACATCGTCGAACACGATCACGTAGCCGCCGCCGCTTGCTCGCGGCAGAACCGAGCCGCGCACCAGCAGCATGCGCTCGGCCAGCTCCAGTTGCTGCTGCCAGGTATCGGCGCCGTGCCGTTTAAAGCCTTCGACGATGGCGTGCGCCAGCGGCTGCAGCCGTGGCCAGTCGGCGAGGGACCGGCCTTTCAGGTCTTCGAATGTTTCCTGCAGAATGGCGCCGGCACCGTGATTGACGGTGCCCAGGCGTAACTGGTCGTCCAATACCAGCACGCCGGCAGAAAGATTGGCCAGAATGTTTTCCAGATAAGCCTTGGCGGTTTCCAGCTCGGCGCGGTGCGATTCGGCGGCGGTGCGCGCATCGTCGAGCTGCTCGGTCATGCTGTTGAACGATTGGGTGAGGATGCCCAGTTCGTCGCTGCTGGTGACTTGCGCGCGACGGCTGTAGTCGCCGCGCGCCACCGCCTGGGTGCCTGCGGCGAGCAGTGCCAGGGGCTCCGACAGGCGTGACGAAAGCAGGAAGGCGAGCGCGGTGGCGGAGAACAGCGTCAGCAACAGCGTCAGGGTGAGCGTGAGAATATAGATTTCCTTCAGGCCCTGGCGCGACAGCGACAGCTCCTTGTAGTCGCGGTATACCTCCTGCACCGCCTCCGCGTCGCGCGCCAGCGCCGGCGGCACCGGCTGCACCAGCTGCAGCAGACGGTCGTCCTCGGCGATGCTGAGTGCGGCCACCGGAACCAGCACGCGCAGCCTCAAACCCTTGTTCGGCTCGCTCTCGATCGCGGAATAACCGCGGGCCTGTCGTGCCTGGCGCTGGATGATGGGGTTGGGCATGTCCGGCAGGAGCCTGCCCACGCCTTTGCTGGCGCTGGCGATGACGTTGCCGCCCGAGGACAACAGCAGCGCATCGTCGACGCCCGCCTGTTCGCGCAGCCGGTCGAGCAGCACCACCTGCTGCGCCGGGGTCTTGTCGGACAGATCGAGCGCCATGCGCGCCGCCTTGTCGTGCAGTTCCGTCAGCAGCATATCAAGTACGGTGCGGCCGAGGTTGAGCCCGCCATCGAGCGCGTTATCGACGCGCACGTCGAACCAGGATTCGATGCTTTTTGCCATGAACTGCACCGATACCACGTAGACCAGGCCACCGGGCACGATGACCATAGGCAGAAACATGAGCAGAAAACGCAGCGTCAAGCGCGAGCCGAATACGCGCTTGCGCAGCTTGCTCGTGAGCACCCACAGCTGATAGCCGATCAAGGCCAGCAGCGCGGCGACCAGCGCCGCGTTCAGGCCGAGCAGCAGCGCATAGTGGCTGGAGAACAGCTCGGTGTTGCCGCTCGCCGCCGCCAGCAGGAACAGCAGAATCGCGCCCAGCGCCACGCTCAAGATCAGTACGTATTTCATCGCGGCGTCTTCTCCGTCACCGGCGCCTTGACCTGGAACGGCCAATGCTCCCATGCGGAGGCGAGATTCCATTCCCGGTTGGTGAGCGCGTCCAGCTGGAACGGCCTGGGCAGCTGCGTCACGTCCAGGCGCATGCGCAGCCCTGCCTGGTATAAGGTGCCGGCGGTCAGGTCCTTGCGCTCCAGCACCTGCCATGAACGCACCCGCGACAGCACGTGCAGCGCGTCCGGCAGGGTGGAAAAGCTCTGGTACAGGGCGCCGCTCGAAACGCGGTATTGGCGCGTGAGCGCATGGTAGGACAGGCGCAGCATCAGCTGCCGGCTGACGGAACGTTCGTCGAACCAGTACCAGCGTTGGCGCGTCAGTTCGAAATCGACCTCGAAATACACTGCGACGCCGTTGTTAATGGCGTCCTCAAGCCGCGGCGTCAGGTCGATTTGAAAGTCGGCATCGAGAGCGTAGCCCTCGTCGTTGCCCTCGAGCGAGATATGGTTGATTTCGATGTTCTGGGCGCGTGCCGGCGCGGACCAGCCCAGCGCCAGCGCCAGCAGCAGCGACACCAGCAGCCGCAGGCTCATATCTCAGAACCCGCGGCAAAATGCGCTTTGCCGCGGACCGACCCAGGCGAACATGAGCGAAGGTAGCTCTACATCTACCGACGGCCGTCTATTGTGTCTATTGTTTTTCCAGCAGAGCATAGAAGAATCCGTCGTGCCGCGAGTCGGGCAGAAGTTGCCCTCCATCCGGTTCCGCCAGCGGCAGGCGGCGGGCTTCGCCGCAGCGCGCGAGGAAGGACATGACCGTCTCTGCGTTTTCCTGCGGGAACACCGAGCACGTCGCATACAGCAATTTACCACCCGGCGCCAGGAGTTGCCACAGCGCGTCCAGCATCCGGCCCTGGGTTGCCGCGAGCCGGGGGACGTCGCCGTCGCGGCGCAGCCATTTGATATCGGGGTGGCGCTTTACCACGCCGGACGCGGTGCAGGGTGCATCGAGCAGGATGCGCTCGAACAGCCCGCCGCCGGACCAGCCGGCGGGGGAGGCGCAGTCGCCGCAGACTACGCGCGCCGAAAAGCCGAGGCGTGCCAGGTTGTCGCTGATGCGCGGCACGCGCGCCGGGTCGCTGTCCAGCGCGGTGAGCGCGCAATCGGCAAGCTCCAGGATATGCCCGGCCTTGCCGCCCGGGGCGGCGCAGGCGTCGAGTACGCGCATGCCTGGCCGAACGTCGAGCAGCGGCGCGGCGAGTTGGGCGCCGGCGTCCTGGACCGATACCTCGCCGGCAGCGAATCCCGGAACCGACTCGATCGGCAGGGGGCGTTCGAGCAGGATCGCCTGCGCGCCGAGATGTTCGGCAGCGATGCCGCGCTCGCCCAGCTTGGCCAGATACTGTTCGGCCGTGAGGCGGCGTCGGTTGACGCGCAAGGTCATCGGCGGGTGCAGGTTGCCGGCGTTGAGAACCGACTCCCACTGCTGCGGCCAGGAGGCGCGCACACGGTCTATCCACCACTGCGGGTAGGAGTAATGCGCGGTTTCGGAGTCGCAGCGCGCGAGGAGCACGTCCGCCTCGCGCAGATAGCTGCGCAGTACGGCGTTCGCGAGGCCCTTGGCGGCGGGCTCGAGGCGCGACACCGCGCGCACCGCCTGATCCACCGTGGTATGGCTGGTGCGTGGCCGCGCGCGCAACTGGTACAGCGCGGCAAGCAGCAGGGCGTGCACGGCCGGTTTGACCGGCTTGCGCAGCAACTCGGCCAGAAGGGCGTCCAGAAGGCCGAGGTTGCGCAACACGCCGTAGGTCAAGTCCTGCACGGCAGCGGCGAGGCTCGAACCTGCCTCCAGGTCGGACAGCGCCTCCGACAGACTGCGACCGGCGCGCACCTGGGCGACGGCTGCGCCGGCGGCGTAAAGCGCGAGCTCTAAATTGGCCGATCTGGACAAGGGGGCGGACGGCGCAGCGGGCTTCAGGGCCGCAGCAGCGCAGTGGTAGTGGACGAGCCCCGCATCCTACACCGGGACGGGGCCGGAGAGAACCGGCGGCTCGGCGGGTCAGGTCATCGCGCGCAAGCGGGCGTCTGCAATTACGCCATCGCTCGCAAGCGAGCAACTCCCGTTACGCCATCGCTCGCAAGCGAGCGATGCGCTTCCCGGTTGCCGGGTGGGTGCTGAACAGGTTGTGCATGCCTGAGCCCGAGAGCGGGTTGATGATCATCATCTGCGCCGTTGCAGGGTGCTCTTCGGCCGCCATCAGCGGCAGACCCTTGGCGTAGCGCTCCATTTTTTCAAGGGCATCGGCGAGCGCTCGCGGGTCGCCGCAGATCTCTGCGCCGCCGCGGTCGGCCTCGAATTCGCGCGCGCGCGAAATCGCCATCTGGATCAGCATCGCGGCGATCGGCGCCAGGATCATTACGATCAGTCCAGCGAACGGGTTGGAACGTTCACCGTCGCTGCGTCCGCCGAACAGGAAACCGAACTGGGCGATGGCAGCGATCGCCCCGGCCACGGTGGCGGCGATCGTAGACGTGAGGATGTCGCGGTGCCTCACGTGTGCCAGCTCATGCGCCATCACGCCGCGCAACTCGCGCGCGGTCAGCAATTGCAGGATACCGCTGGTTGCGGCTACGGCGGCATGCTCTGGATTGCGCCCGGTGGCAAAGGCGTTAGGCTGCGCCTCGTCGATCAGATAGACGCGCGGCATCGGCAAGCCGGCGCGTTGCGACAGCTCGCGCACCACACCGTAGAACTGCGGGGCACTCGCCGCGTCGACCTCCTGCGCGTTGTACATGCGCAGTACCATGGCGTCGGAGAACCAGTAAGCGAAGACGTTCATCGCGCCGCCGAGCGCGAGCGCCAGCAGCATGCCGTTTACGCCGCCGAATGCGGCCCCGACGAAGCCGAACAGCGCCACGATAGCTGCCATCAGAATAGAGGTCTTAAGCCAGTTTCCGAACATTCCGCGATAGTCCATATAGCGTTAGTTTGGCGACTTGCCGGCTGCTAAAAATGAGCAAACAACTCCGCCCATGCTTGGCGGGGCCGGCAGCCGCAAAATGGTTCTGCGATGAATCTCTTAAATGGCGGCTTTTGGGGAAAATTCAAGCCGCTCTCCCGCCGCAAGCGGGAAGCCGGCGAGGAACTGCGCGGCGCTCAGCCGTCTGCCGCCTGCGCGCTGCAGGTCCTGGATCTTCAGCGCGCCGCTGCCGCAGGCGACGACGATGCCCTCCGGGCCGGCTTCCAGTATGGTGCCCGGCGCGCCTTCCGCCGTGGTTGCGCAGGCGCGCCAGATTTTGAACACTGCGTTTCTTGTCGCCGTGGACGCCCCCGGCTGCGGATCGAACGCGCGTATCTTGCGTTCAATTGTCTGCGCGGTTTCGCGCCAGTCGATCTCGGCTTCGGCTTTGGTAATCTTGGCCGCATAGCTCGCGAGCGCATCCTCCTGCGGTTGGGCGCGGAGTTCGCCGCGCTCGAGGCCCGCGAGGACACTCACGATCAGGCGCGCGCCGAGTTCGGCCAGCTTGTCGTACAGAGTGGCGCTGGTGTCGTCGCCCGCGATCGGGATGGCCTCGGCGGCAAGGATCGGGCCGGTATCTAGCCCCCGATCCATCTGCATGATGGAGATTCCGGTGCGCGCGTCGCCGGCGAGGATGGCGCGCTGGATTGGCGCCGCGCCGCGCCAGCGCGGCAGCAGCGACGCGTGAATATTGATCGCGCCGAGGCGCGCAATGGCGAGCACCGGTTCGGGCAGGATCAGACCATAGGCGGCGACCACCATGAGGTCTGCGCCCAGCGCGCGCAGACGCTGTTGTGCCTGCGCGTCCTTCAAGCCCGCGGGCTGATAAACCTCGAGGCCGCGCTCCTGTGCCAGCGCCTTGACCGCACCGGTCGCGAGCTTAAGCCCGCGGCCTGCCGGTCGGTCGGGTTGAGCGAGGACCAGAACGATCTCGTGTCCGGCGTCGTGCAACGCTGACAGGGCGCGCGCGGCGAACTCGGGGGTACCGGCGAAGATGAGGCGCATCCGCTGGGGCGGGGCGATCAGGCGCTCTGGCGCTGTTGCTTTTGCATTTTCGCGCGGATGCGGGTTTGTTTCAGGCGCGACAAGTATTGAACGAACACCCGACCCTTCAGGTGGTCCATCTCGTGCTGGATGCACACCGCAAGCAGGCCGTCGGCCTCCATGGTGAAACTCTGGCCGTCGAGTCCGAGCGCGCGCACGACGATCTGGTCGGCGCGCGCGACCTTTTCGTAGATGCCCGGTACCGACAGACAGCCCTCCTCGCAATCGGATTCGCCGCTCGCGGCAAGGATCTCGGGATTGATCAGCACCAGCAGCCGGTCGCGGGTTTCCGATGCGTCGATGACGATTACCTGCTTGTGCACGTCCACCTGGGTCGCCGCCAAGCCCACGCCGGGCGCGGCATACATGGTCTCGGCCATGTCGGCGACCAGGCTGTGGATGCTCTCATTTACCTCCGCCACTGGCGTTGCGGTCTTGTGCAAACGCGGATCGGGGTAACGCAGGATATGTAGGCGAGACATAAAAACTTGCTAATTGAACGGATTAGGTGCTAAATTTAATGAAGTCTGTAACAAGGCGTGCTAGACTTTATATGATTCAGCCCTCTACTAGATAGGTTCGAGGCCTCTATGCGCAAGTCTATCATATTCGCACTTTTCGCCGCGGCGTTGACGGCCACCCCCCTTATGGCGAAACCGCTGACGCAGGCCGGGTTGCGGGACAGTGCGCCGGATCGCTATGTCGTCGTCAAAGGCGATACCTTATGGGGTATTGCCGCAAAGTTTCTCAAGGACCCATGGCGCTGGCCGGAGATGTGGAAAATGAACCGGGAGCAGATCAAGAACCCGCACCTGATCTATCCGGGAGACGTCATCGCGCTCGACCGCTCCGGGCAGCAGCCGGAACTCAAGATCGAGATGGGCAACACGGTGAAGCTGTTGCCGCGCATACGTTCGGAGGACATCGGCAAACAGCCCATTCCGAGCATTCCGACCAAGGTCATCGAACCGTTCCTGACGCAGCCGCTGGTGATCGAAGCCGACGGCCTCGAGAACGCGCCGCGAATCATTGCCGCGCAGGCGGACCGTGTTTACCTGGGTTCGAACGACGTAGCCTACGTCAGCGGTATCAAGGACGCAAAGGTTGGCAGCCGGTGGCAGATCTATCAACCGGGCAAAGCGCTTATCGACCCAGAGAGCGGAAAGACTCTGGGCTACGAAGCCGTGTATCTCGGCGACAGCAGAGTGACCAGCGCGGGCGACCCTGCAACCATACTGATTTCCCGCGCGCGGCAGGAAATCGGCAAGGGCGACCGGCTGGTCGCGGCTGCGCCGATCACATTCAAGAGCTACGTGCCGCATGCACCGACGATACCGATTCGCGGCCGCATCATCTCCGCCAGCGGCGGCCTGGGTGAAACCGGTCCGTACAACGTGGTTACAATCAACAAGGGCAAGCGCGACGGACTCGAGCTCGGCGATGTGCTCGCCCTGCTGCGCTTGGGACGAACCGTTGAGGATAGAACGCCCAGCCGCAAATGGTTTAGCACCGACAAGGTCGAGACCACCAAGTTGCCGGATGAGCGCTACGGCCTGGTTTTCGTATTCCGCACCTTCGACCGGGTTTCCTTCGCACTGGTAATGTCGGCGAGCCGGCCGGTGCTCGTCGACGACGTGGTGACCACGCCCTGAATCGGAAAAGGCGGAACCACGCAAAGTGCCTCCGGCGGAGGAAAAGCCCTTATCTCACGAACAAGGGGGGGTGCACCCCCCCTTGTAAATCCCCCTGCGGATGCATGCACGCTATGTCTGTCAGCCCGTGATTGATAAGAAACCAAGAAATTTGGCATTGCGGCGGAATAGATGTGGAACGGCTCCAGCATCTGCAGCCCGCCCGCAATACGATGCAGCACGACGCTGAACTCGCTGCGTGGATCAAACTCAGCCTGACGCCCGGGCTGGGCGGCCAAAGCTTGAGGAAACTGCTCAGCAGCTTCGGCCTGCCGCAGCGCGTATTGGCCGCCGGCCGCAGTGCGCTCACCGGCGTCGTTTCCGCCGAACTCGCCACCCGCATTTTGTCCGACCTTGACTCGGCTGCTGTCGACGCGGCCCTTGAATGGGCGGCGGTCGAAGGCCATGCGGTGCTCACGCTTGCCGACGGCGATTATCCGCAGTCGCTGCTCGAGACCCCCGATCCGCCGGCACTGCTGTATTTGCGCGGCCGGCGCGAATTGCTCGCGCGCCCGGGTCTGGCCGTGGTCGGCAGCCGAAACGCCACGCCGCAAGGGATAAGCAACGCGGAGCAGTTTGCGCGCACTTTCAGTTGCGCCGGCCTCACCATCGTCAGCGGTCTGGCGCTGGGCATAGACGCCGCAGCGCACCGCGGCGGTCTGGACGGGCCGGGCGCCACGATTGCCGTGCTCGGCACCGGCGCCGACATCCTCTATCCGCAACGCAACCGCGCGCTGGGGGAGCGCATCGCGCACGAGGGATTGATTGTCAGCGAGTTCCCGCTGGGCACGCCGCCGCACGGGAGCAATTTTCCGCGCCGCAACCGCGTGATCTCGGGCTTGGCGCGCGGCTGCCTGGTGGTGGAAGCGGCGCTCGCTTCGGGCTCGCTCATCACCGCGCGCCTCGCCGCAGAGCAGGGGCGCGAGGTGTTCGCCATTCCGGGGTCGATCCATTCACCGCATTCCAAGGGCTGCCACGCCCTGATCAAGCAAGGCGCAAAGTTGGTGGAAAGCGCGCAGGACCTGCTGCAGGAGCTGGGCGTTGAAGCGCTGGCTGCACCGTCTGCCACCGTGGCCGCGCCAGGTACCGGCCTGCTCGCGCACCTGGGTTATGATGCCTGTGACATAGACACGTTATGTGTGAGGAGCGGCTTGACGGCGGACGCGGTATCGGCCATGCTGTTGCAACTCGAGCTCGACGGCAGGGTTGCGAGTCTGCCCGGCGGGCTATATCAGAGAACCTCCTAAGAGGCCGCCCAGAAGAATGTTCGACATACTCGTCTACCTGTTCGAAAATTATTACCAGTCCGACCTCTATCCCGATCAAGACGCGCTGGCGCGCAAGCTGACCGCCGCCGGCTTCGAACACGACGACATCAGCGACGCGCTCGCCTGGCTGCAGGGGCTCTCAGCCACGGAGACCAGTACGCTTCCCGAATCTCTCGCACAAAGCACCGCGTTTCGAGGCTACGCTGAAGTGGAGGCGACCAAGCTGGGCGTCGAAGGGCGCGGCTTCCTCGCGTTCTTGGAGGGCGCCAAGGTGCTCACGCCGCTGCTGCGGGAGATCATCATCGAGCGCGCGATGGCGCTGGCGGAAGACAACGTCAGTATCGAAAAGCTGAAGGTAATCGTGCTCATGGTCCTGTGGAGCCAGCAGCATTCGATCGATTCGCTCATCCTGGAAGAATTGCTCGCCGATCGCGCGCAATTACTCATGCATTAGGTTTGTCGGCGCCGATTAAGTCGCTGTTTCGCTGAACTTTGTCACGGCGCGTTGTCGTGTCTCCTTGCCTCGCGCTCCGGTTTGCACTTATCATGCTGCCGCTTGCCGCGGTGCGCAGGTCGATGTTGATTGCGCCTGCGCGCGCAAGTCCGGCCCCACTATGACCAAAAAACTCATCATTGCCGATAAGCCTTCCGTCGCCAACGACATTGCGCGCGACCGAGTTCACGAGCGCGCGCCCGGAAGCTGATCGAACCTATGGCCAAGAAACTCATCATTGCCGAAAAGCCTTCCGTCGCGAACGACATCGCGCGCGCACTGGGCGGCTTCACCCGTCACGGCGATTACTTCGAGAGCGAGGAATACGTGTTGTCCTCGGCGATCGGCCATCTGCTCGAGCTGGTCGCTCCGGAAGGCGTGGAGGTCAAGCGCGGCAAGTGGTCGTTCGCGAACCTGCCGGTGATCCCGCCGCATTTCGACGTCAAGCCGATCGAGCGCACCGAGGACCGCCTCAAGCTGCTGCTGAAGCTGCTCAAGCGCAAGGACGTCACCGGGGTGATCAACGCCTGCGACGCGGGGCGCGAGGGCGAACTGATTTTCCGCTACATCATGCAGCACGCAGCCAACAAGAAGCCGATTCAGCGCCTGTGGCTGCAATCGATGACCCAGGGCGCGATCCGCGATGGCTTCGAGGTCCTGCGGACCGACAAATCCATGCTGCCACTGGCCGACGCCGCCGTCTGCCGTTCCGAGTCCGACTGGCTGGTGGGCATCAACGGCACGCGCGCCATGACCGCGTTCAATTCAAAGGAAGGCGGCTTCTACAAGACTACCGTGGGCCGGGTGCAGACGCCCACGCTCGCCATCCTGGTCGAGCGCGAAGACCGCATCCGCAAATTCCAGTCGCGCGATTACTGGGAAGTGCATGCGAGTTTCGCCGCTGTCGCCGGAGCGTACAACGGGCGCTGGTTCGACGAGAAGTTCGCCAAAGCGGACCGCGAAGAGGACGCAGAGGCCAAGCCCGAGCGTCTGTGGGATGCCGCGCGCGCCGAAGCGCTGCGCAAGAAGTGCGAAGGCAAGCCCGGCATCGCCACCGAGGAAGCCAAGCCCACTACCCAGATTTCGCCGCTGCTGTTCGATTTGACCAGCCTGCAGCGTGAAGCCAACGGTCGCTTCGGTTTCTCCGCGCGCGCCACGCTGTCGCTGGCGCAGGCGTTGTACGAAAAGCACAAAGTGCTGACCTATCCGCGCACCGATGCGCGCGCGCTGCCCGAGGACTACCTGCCGACGGTCAAATCCACCATGGAAATGCTCGCCGGCAAAGCCAAGGGCAAGGACAAGAGCGAGGGCGTCGCGGCCTACGCGCCATTTGCGCGCCAGGTGCTGAAGGAAGGCTGGGTCAAACCAAGCAAGCGCATTTTCGATAACAGCAAGATTTCCGACCACTTCGCCATCATTCCCACACTGCAGGCGCCGGGCAATCTGTCCGATGCCGAAGCCAAGCTCTACGACATGGTGGTGAAGCGCTTCCTCGCGGTGTTCTTTCCGGCGGCCGAGTTCCTGGTCACAACGCGCATCACGCGCGTCGAGGGCGAGCCGTTTCGCAGCGAGGGTCGGGTGATGGTGAAGCCGGGCTGGCTCGCGATCTACGGCCGCGAGACGGAAAAAGACGACGCGCTGATGGTCGCGATCGCGGAGGGCGAAAAAGTAAAAACCATCGCGGTAGAGACCAGGGCCAACCAAACCAAGCCGCCGGCGCGCTTCTCTGAGGCCACGCTGCTTTCAGCCATGGAGGGTGCGGGCAAACTGGTCGAAGACGAGGAATTGCGCGCGGCGATGAGTGCGAAGGGCTTGGGGACGCCGGCGACCCGCGCCGCCGTCATCGAAGGCCTGATTTTCGAGGACTATGTGCATCGCAACGGGCGCGAACTCGTACCCACGCCTAAGGCATTCTCGCTCATGTTCGCGCTCGGCCAGTTCGGCATCACCGAGCTCACTTCGCCCGAGCTCACCGGCGATTGGGAATTCAAGCTGAAGCAGATGGAGCGCGGCGAGCTGGGCCGCTCCGAGTTCATGGAGCATATTGTCGAAGCCACGCGCGAACTGGTCTCCGCGATCAAGAACGGCGACATTCCCGACACCGTATTCCTCACGCTGAAGTCGCCGTGCCCGAAATGCGGCGGCAAAGTGCAGGAGAACTACCGCAAGTTCCAGTGTCAGGCCTGCGACTTCGCCATCTGGAAGGTGGTCTCCAGCCGCGAGTTCGCGCCCGAGGAAATCGAGGAACTGATATCCAAGAAAAGCATCGGTCCGCTGCAGGGCTTTCGCAGTCGCATGGGCAAACCCTTCGCTGCGGTGGTGCGGCTGTCACCCGAATTCAAGGCGGAATTCGATTTCGGGCAGTCCGCCGACGGCTCCGAGGAAGCGCCGGATTTCTCCGGCCTGGAGCCGCTCGGACCCTGTCCCAAGTGCAAGGCGCGCGTGTTCGAACAGCCGATGGCCTATGTGTGCGAGAAAAGCCTGGGACCGGACAAGAGTTGCGACTTCCGCTCCGGCCGCATCATTCTGCAGCGGCCGATAGAGCGGGAACAGATGCAAAAGCTTTTGGCCACGGGCAGGACCGACCTGCTCCACCGCTTCATCTCGAAGAAGGGCCGGCCGTTCTCCGCATTCCTGGTGCGCGGCGCCGACGGCAAGGTCGGTTTCGAGTTCGCGCCGCGCGCGGCCAAGCCGGGCAAGGCGGAGGCCAAACCGGACAAGGCAGACGCGGTGGAGGCCAAGACCGGCGTGATCAAGCCCGCGGCCAGGACGGCCGCAAGGACCGGCGCCAAGATCGCCAGTAAGACCGTCGCCAGCAAGACCGCCGGCAAAACCGCCGCCAAGACTGCTGTCAAGCCACGCAAGCGCGGCTAGCGTTTTTCCGACAGTGCGCCGCCTTGGACGGGCTTGGGGCCGCGCATGCTGCCCGCCACGATCCTGTATTCGAACAAGCGGCACTCCAGCGCACCGTTGAACAGAGGCGTGCGCCTGGACACCTGCAGCTTGATCAGTTTGGGCAGGTTCATGTCGGCGCTCAGAATGTAGCAGTTCCAACCTGCGAATTTCCGCTTCAACGCGTCGCCGAATTTGGGGTAGAACTCGGCCAGATCCTGATGCTCGCCCATGCGCTCGCCGTAGGGCGGGTTGGTGACCAGCACGCCGGTCCCGGCCGGCGCGGAGATCTCGAGCACATTCGCTTGTTTCAGCTGCACTGCCTCGTCCAACCCGGCCGCGCGCAGGTTCGCCTGCGCCAGCTTGAGCGTATCGCCGTAGAGGTCGCTGCCGTAGATCGGCAGGGGACCCAGCGGCTTGCGCCGCGCCCCGGATTCGGCGCGCAGCGCCTGCCACAGCGCCGCGTCGAAATCTTTCAGCTTTTCGAAGCCGAAGCTGCGCGCATTGCCCGGTGCGATATCGAGTGCGATTTGTGCCGCTTCGACGAGGAACGTGCCGCCGCCGCACATCGGATCAAGCAGTGGCGTTCCAGGCTGCCATCCGGTCAGGCTGAGTATGCCGGCGGCGAGGTTCTCCTTAAGCGGGGCCTCGCCTTGGGCGGCGCGCGCGCCGCGCTTGAACAGCGGTTCGCCCGAGGTGTCGAGGTAAAGCGTGAACTGGGTGGCATCGAGGAATGCGTGGATGCGCACCTCGGGCGCGCGCGTATCGACATTGGGGCGGCTGCCGACGGCGCTCCTGAAGCGGTCGCACACCGCATCCTTTATGCGCAGCGTGAGGAAGTCCAGACTCTTGAGCGGGCAGCGCTGCGCGGTGAGGTAGACGCGGATGCTGCGCGCCACGTCGAAGCGCCGTGGCCAGTCGAACTCGTAGGCCGCGCGATAGATGTCCTCTTCGCTGCGATACGGGACGACGAACAGGCGCAACAGCACGCGTGTGGCGATGCGGCTCTCCAGGTTCACGCGGTAAATGACGCGCGTGTCGCCCTCGAAGGCGACGCCGCCGGCGACGGTCTGCACTTGACTCGCGCCGAGGCCGGTCAGCTCGGCCGCGAGCGGATCCTCCAGGCCGCGCGGACAGGATGCGAACAGCTTGGCGTTGGATTGCGGGCTCATGGGAAATCGGCGATGATCGATGGCAGGTCGAGTATCAAAGTAACATAAAACCGGCTGAACGAATGCACGGCATGGCGGCAAATTCGCACGCGGCGCCCGATCCGGCAGTTGCAGCGGGAAAGATGTCGGTTCAGGCCTCGTGGCGACATGAGAGGGGCCCCGGCTTTACCTTACGTCCGCCAATTCAGGGGCCGTTTCGGTAATTTTTAACGATCTCCCGGGACGGTCGGCACGGGACCGGCTAATATGCGCCCAACACCAGCACAAAAAATCCGATGAACAAATACCAGGCAATACTGCTGATCGTCGCCGCAATCAATTTACTGCTGATGCTACTGTTCCCGCCGTACGACTACCTGAGCTATACCCAGAACGGCGCGCCCACCTTCGGCGGCTTCCTGTTCGCGTTCGGCGACCATCCCAACCGCACGCTCAACAGTAATTTCCTCTCTATCGAAATATTCATCGTGCTGATCAACACCGCGATTGCCTGGCTGTTGCTGCATCCGTGGGCGCGCCTGCGACGCCGCCTGGACCGGCAGAACCTGGTGCTCATGGGGGTGGCCTTGAATCTGCTGTTGGCGCTGCTGTTCCCACCGTTCCAGGACAATTACACGGTATCCACGGCGCTGCTGCCCACGTTCGACGGCTTCTATTTCCTGTTTGGCGACAACTCCATGCGCGTGGTCGTCACCGCCATGCTTTGGGTCGAGGTCATTTTCGTTCTGATCAACGGCGCCATGCTGTGGCTGTTGCTGCGCCGGCCGGCGCCGCAGGAAATGACTGCGGCCGAGCGCTTTGCGCAGTCGGCGGAGCTTCTTGGCGCGAACAGGCGCAGGAAAACCTAAGCGCCCCCCGCAGCCTGGCCCCCTGCGCGTGCCCCTGTGTCATGGCCGCTCCGGTCGATCCGAGGCCGCCTCCAACGCGCTGTCGAAGAACGGTTCCGGTCCACCAGACGCTGCGTCATTGTCTTCCGCCCTCACACGAAAGCGGTCTTTCAATGGCGCCGGCTTGGGGGATATAAAAGGGGGCGTCGCGCCTCTTTCGATACCCTGCTAGGGGGTGAGATCCGCGGTGCTTTGCACTTTGGCGTAGAGGCCGGCGAGCGCCGCCAGAAAAGCCGCGTGTACCTGCGCTGCGGGTACGCGCTGCCCGCCGAAGGCGAGCGCGCGGGTGGCGCAGGCGTCGTGCGCAAGGCTGCAGGAAAAACCCAGATCGAATGCAGCGCGCGTGGTCGCGTCCACGCACATATGGGTCATCATGCCGGCGATGAGCAGATGGTCGATGTCCAGCGCGCGCAGGTGCTCCAGCAGCGGGGTGTCGCGGAAGCTGTTGGGGAAATTCTTCTGGATCACCGTTTCCCCGGCGCGCGGCGCCACGCTGGCGTGAATGTCCACGCCCTCGGTGCCAGGCAGGAAAAAGCTCGCGCCGGGCCGGTTGGAAATATGCTGGATATGCACCAGCGGCAACCCCTTCGCGCGGAAGTCCTCGAGCAGCTTCGCCGCCTTTACGCCGGCCTCGGGGCTGCCTTCGAGCTCCATTTTGCCGCCGGGGAAGTAGTCGTTCTGAATATCGATGATGATCAGCGCTGGTTTCATGCTTTAACTCCGGGTGAGATGTTGATTGCGTTCATGCGGCATGAATGCGCGCGGCGAAGCCGGCGGCCTGCAGCGCGCGGATGATTTCCTCCACGTGCTCGCGGCCGCGGGTCTGCAGCACGAAATCGACCTCCGCCGTCTGCAGCGGCAGGTTGGTGAAGGCGCGCTGGTGGTGCACTTCGTCGATATTGGCATTGGCCTGGGCGAGGCAGGCGGTGACCGTCGCGAGCGCGCCGGGCAGGTCGCGCAACTCCACGGTGAGGCGGGTGAGGCGGCCGGCGCGCACCATGCCGCGCTCGATGATCACCGACAGCATCAGCGGATCGATATTGCCGCCGGAGAGCACGATACCGACGCGCCTGCCGCGGAAGCACTCCGGATGCGCGAGCAGTGCGGCAAGGCCGGCCGCGCCCGCGCCCTCGACCACCGTCTTTTCTATTTCCAGCAGCAGTACGATGGCATGCTCGATCTCGCCCTCGCCTACCAGCAGCACGCCGCGCGCGAGTTCGCGCACGATCGGCAGGGTGAGCGCGCCCGGCTGCTTGACGGCAATGCCCTCGGCGATGGTATTGGCGGCGAAGCGGGGCGTCTCGCCGCGCAGCGCGCAATACATGGACGGAAAGTTCTCGGTCTCGACGCCGTAGAGCTCGATTCCGGGCTTGGCTGCCTTGGCCGCGACCGCCATGCCGGCGATCAGCCCGCCACCGCCGACGGGCACGACCAGAATCTCCAGCTGCGGCTCGCGCGCGAGCATTTCCATGGCCACCGTGCCCTGGCCGCTGATAACGCGCTCGTCGTCGTAGGGGTGCACCAGCGTCAGCCCGCGCTCGGCGGCAAGCGCGAGACCGCGCGCCTTGGCTTCGTCGAAATTGTCGCCGGCGAGGATCACTTCGGCGCCGAACGCGCGCGTATGTTCCACCTTCACATGCGGCGTGTGGCGCGGCATGACGATCACCGCATGCAGGCCCAGGCGCTTCGCATGATAGGCAACGCCCTGCGCATGGTTGCCCGCGGACACGGCGAGCACGCCGGCTGCGCGCTCCGCGCGCGCGAGCGAGAGCAGTTTCACCAGCGCGCCGCGTTCCTTGAACGAAGCGGTGAACTGCAGGTTTTCGAATTTGAGATACACCTCGGCGCCGGTGATCTCCGACAGCGTGCGCGAGTACAGGCAGGGCGTATCGATTACGTTGCCCGCGAGCACGGCCGCGGCGGCACGGATGGATTGGGCGGTCACGGGCATGGAATCTGTTTCGATATGAGGGGATATCCCGCAAGGGGACTTCCTTCCGGGCGCCTCCCCTCACGCTCCCCTAAATTGGCCCGCGGCAACATCCATTTTGCAACGGATTCCGTGTGATTTGACGTTCAGCACTGCCATGAACCCTTGATGATGCTCTTGATGATATGCAGCCGCCGGTGAAAGAAATGGTCCGCACCCGGGACCACCACCACCGGCAGCTCCTGCGGCCGCGCCCAGGCGAGCACGTTGGCGAGCGGCACGGTCTGGTCGAGTTCGCCGTGGATGATAATGCTGTCCGCGGGCACCGGCTCCGAGGTGTAGCTGCGCCCGCCGCTGACGAAACCCGCGGCCACGCTCACCAACGCCATGCGCTCGGGCTGAACGCGGCGCGCCACCAGCGTCTGCACGTAGGCGCCGAAGGAGAAGCCCGCCAGCACCGGCGCCCCGGCGTGAAAGCGCGCGCGCGCGTATTCCAGGATGGCGAGCAGGTCCTCGGATTCGCCGCGTCCCTGGTCGTGTTCGCCCGCGCTCGCGCCGACGCCGCGGAAGTTGGGCCGCAACGCGACGTAGCCGAGCTCGACGAAAGTCTTGGCCAGGGTCTGCGCCACCTTGTTGTCGAGGCTGCCGCCGAACAGCGGGTGCGGGTGTGCGACCAGCGCCACGCCCCTCGGGGCATCATGAAACCTGTCGCGGCTTTCCCCGCCTGCGGGCAGGTCGATTACGCATTCGATCTTGCCCGCCGCGCCTTCGAGCAGCAAATGCTCTTTCGCCGCGCGCGTCATATTTTCAGGCGCTCGACCACGCGTCCATGGCGCAGGTGTTCCTCGATGATCTCGTCGATATCGTGCTCGTCGATATAGGTATACCAGGTCTCGGCCGGGTAGACCACAATGCAGGGTCCTTCCTCGCAGCGATCCAGGCACCCGGCCTGGTTGATGCGCACCTGGCCTTTGCCGGCGAGCCCGAGCTCTTTCACCCGCTGCTTGGCGTAATCGCGCAGCTTGCTCGCGCCCTTGTCGTTGCAGCATGGCCGTTCGCCGTCACGCTGGTTGCAGCAGAAAAAAACATGGTGCGCGTAATAGCTCATGGCGGGATCGACCGAAAGGAACATCGTCGAATGGCACGCCGCCTTCCGGCATGTCCATCCCAGCGAATGCCAAATTATAGCCTGTCGTGCCTGTCCCGGACTTCGCCGCCCGAGCGCGGCGCGAGCAGCATCAGATAAAACAGCGCCGCGAACGGCCAGGCAAGCGATACCAGGTGGGTGACGCCGTTGAAGTTGAGAAAGTAGCCTTGCGGCCAGAACTGCAGGGCGTCCGCGAAATAGGGGTTCTCGGGCGCGAGGTTGACCAGCACGGTTGCAGCCATCAGCAGCAAGCCGGCCAGCGCCATGCGCGCGGCGCGCGGGAGCGCCAGCAGCATCATCAGGGCCAGGGCGCCGGCGACCAGGCCGAGAAGCGCGCCCGGCGTGAGCCAGGCGAACACCGTCTGCGCCTTGAGCAATTCGCCCACTGCGACCGTCTTCAGCGCCAATGCGGCGGTGAGCAGCACCAGCAACAAGCCACGCAGAGGCCGTTTGTCTTGTATCAGGCACGACATGAACAGGCCGATCGCGACCGTATTGCAGGCAGTGACCGCCGCTTCCATCTGGATGAACACGTCGGCCGGATGCAGCACGGCCGGCACCTCCTCGAACAGCGCGCGCAGATCGCCGTTGCCGAACAACAGCGTCGCCGGGTTGAGTTGCGTGAACAGCCACAGCCCGAGCAACACCAGACCCAGGTCGTACTGGTGGCCGTCGAGCACCCAGCGATGGCGCAGCTCGTGCATTTTTCCGCGGCCGAGCAGGCGGGCGCCGCAGCACAGCGCGAGGCCGGCGCCGACGATGGCGCCGAGGCTGTTGGTGGCGAAATCGAGGTTGGACGAGATGCGGCTGGGAAGGTAGGTCTGCAGCGCCTCCATGGCGAAACTCAGCGCGCAGCCGGCGAGGCTGGCCACGGCGAACGCGAGCTTACCGCGCACGAGCGGATGCAGCGCCAGCAGCGCGAAAAACCCCAAGGGCATGTAGGCGATCAAATTGGTCACCACGTCGAAAACGGTGATGTAGCGCGGCAGGTCCTCGGAGAGATAGGCGAACGGACTCACGCCCTGATTGCGCCAGTCGGAGAAGGGGTACAGGCTGGCGTAAATAACCAGCAGCAGATAAGCGAGCAGCAGGTAGCGCGCCAAAGGTGAAGGTCGGGGCGAGGGTCCGGCTTCGACCCCGGGCAGGATGCGGGGCATGCTACAGCCTCGCGAGTTCCGCCCGGTACAGCGCCAGCATTTCGGGGCTGAAGCAGGCGAACACGATCCGCTCGATTCGGGCTTCGGCCGCCGCGACCGCCGCGCATTCGCGCAGCGCAATGCGCGCCGCCTGCTGCAACGGGTAGCCGTAGACGCCGCAGCTGATCGCGGGGAAGGCGATGCTGGCGGCGCCATGCGCGAGCGCCAGCGCCAGGCTCTCGCGGTAGCAGGAGGCGAGCAGTTCGGGCTCGCCATGCGATCCGCCCTGCCACACCGGCCCCACGGTGTGGATCACGTATTTTGCCGGCAGGCGGTAGCCGCGCGTGAGTTTGGCGCGCCCGGTGGCGCAGCCATTCAGGGTGCTGCACTCGGCCAGCATTTCGGGGCCGGCGGCGCGATGGATTGCGCCGTCGACGCCGCCGCCGCCCAGGAGAGAGTTGTTGGCCGCGTTGACGATGGCATCCACCTGCAGGGTGGTGATGTCCGCTTCGACCGCAATCAGCCCGCCGTTCATGCGTGGATTCTACCGTGCCCGGGGAAGGGCGGCGCTAGCGCGACTGCGCTTAGGAACCGAAAGCGAACGCGCGCAGCAACAGCCCGCGCTTGCCGACGAAGTCGGCGGCGAAATATGTGCCGCGGCTACAGCACCAGATAGATATGCCAGGCGAGCAGGGCCGCGAGCAGCAGGCCGAGCATGACGGTGCTGCGGTGGCGCTGCCTTTGTTCGGCTGCGAGCCGCTCCAGCGCCTGCTCGATGCCGGCCAGATGGTCGGCGTCAAGGGCGCGATGCGCGAGGCGCGGCAGCTGCGGCAGCATGTTGGCCCAGCGCGGCGCCTCATTCATCACATTGCGCGCGAAGCCGCGCCAGCCGAGCTGCTCGCTCATCCAGCGCTCGAGATAGGGCTTGGCTGTTTTCCACAGGTCGAGGTCGGGGTCGAGCTGGCGCCCCAGGCCCTCGATGTTGAGCAGCGTCTTTTGCAGCATCACCAGCTGCGGCTGGATCTCGACATGGAAGCGGCGCGAAGCCTGGAACAGGCGCAGCAGCACCCGGCCGAAGGAAATGTCCTTTATCGGCCGGTCGAACACCGGCTCGCACACGGCGCGGATGGCGTTCTCGAATTCGTCTATGCGCGTGTCGGCCGGGACCCAGCCCGCTTCCAGGTGCGCCTGCGCCACGCGCTTGTAATCGCGTTTGAAGAAAGCGAGGAAATTCTGCGCCAGATAATTCTTGTCGACGTCGGTGAGCGTGCCCATGATGCCGAAATCGACAGCGATGTACTTGCCGCGGATTTCGGGGTCGGTCGAGACGAAGATGTTGCCGGGGTGCATGTCGGCATGGAAAAAACCGTCGCGGAACACCTGGGTGAAGAAGATCTCCACCCCGGCGCGGGCGATGCGCGGGATGTCCACGCCGGCGGCGCGCAGTTCGTCCACGTGGCTGATCGGAATGCCGCTGATGCGCTGCATCACCATCACCGAGGACGAGCAATAATCCCAATAGATTTCCGGAATCATCAGCAGCGGCGAGGCGGCAAAATTGCGCCGCAGCTGGCTCGCGTTCGACGCTTCGCGCATCAGGTCGAGTTCGTCGTTGAGGTGCATGGCGAACTCCGCCACCACCTTGCGCGGCTTCAGGCGCCGGCCGTCGACCCACAGCGCCTCGATCAGGCCGGCGGCGCTGTCGAGCAGGGCCACGTCTTTTTCGATCGCTTGCTGCATGTTGGGGCGCAGTATCTTGACCGCGCATTCGCGTCCTCCGGGCAGCACTGCAAAATGCACCTGGGCGATGGAAGCGCTCGCCACCGGCCGCGCCTCGAACTGCTCGAACACCTGCGCCACCGGCCGGCCGAACGCGCGTTCGAGCTGGACGTGGGCGAGTTCGGTCGAAAACGGCGGCACCTGGTCCTGCAGCCGTGCCAGTTCGTCCGCGATATCCGTGGGCAGCAGGTCGCGCCGGGTGGAAAGCACCTGGCCGAACTTGACGAACAGCGGCCCGAGCGCCTCCAGCGCCAGGCGCAGGCGCACCGCGCGCGGCTCGGTCAGCCTGCGCCAGAACAGCACGCGCTGCACCACCACCAGCAGGAAGCGCGTGCGTGCGTGGGCGAGCACGAACTCATCCAGGCCGAAGCGGATGCCTACGTTGATGATCAGGGCGAGACGCAGTAGGCGCTGCAATTTAGAGGTTCAGGCAAGTGGAAAAGAGAATTTTAACCGCACAGGCGGCAAAGGCGCGGACTGTTGTTGCTCGGGGTCTTGAGCGCCCCGGCCGGTTCAGGCCTTCCTGGTGAGCATTTCGATCCGTTTCTCCAACCGCGCCAGGTCGTCGCGCAGCTGGTCCGCCTCGGCCAGGAATTGGCGCGCATCGGCGGGACGGGCCAAGAGCGGCCGCTCCTCGATCCAGTATTCGGCAAAGTTTTGCGCCAGTTTCTCGGCGGCTTCGCGGTTCCACGCCGCGAAGCGCCCGCCTTCGGTCACGAGGCGCTGGGCGAAAACGTCGCCGAACACCTTGGACAGGTCCTCCGCGAGGTCCCAGCGCAAATGGCGGAATAGGTATTGCACCGTTCCGGCCAGGTCGGCGTTTCCTTCGATGCCGATTTCGCGCATCAACGCGTCTTCGCCGCGCAGCGAAGCCGGCAACGCGCTTGGGCCGATGGTGACGACCAGGCTGGGCACTGCGTCCTGGGCTGCGCCGCGCACAAGCCCGGAGTCGAGGATGTCCAGGCGTAGCGCGGGCAGTGGCGGGGAGCGGAACTCCACGCACTGCCCGGCATAGGGCTTGAGTTTGTCCCGCGCCCAGGCCTCCGCGTTGAGCAGGTGGTTGAGAGCGAAAATTCCCGGATGCGGCAACAAGGCTTCCTCGGATGTCAGGCGCGCTTAGCGCATTTGCTGGCTGTGCGCCAGTATGCGGCCGTCGGTGCTGGCGCGAGGAATGCAGCGATCAAGGTGTTTATCGGCTGTTTCATGTTTTCCATTGCGCTGCCGGCCGCATATTGCGCGCCGACGGCATCAAACCTTGTAACCGCGATGCAGAGCGACCACGCCGGCGCTCAGGTTGAAATATTCGACGCGCGCGAGGCCCGCCTGTTCCATCAGGGTTTTCAGCTGCTCCTGGTCTGGGTGCATGCGTATCGATTCGGCCAGATAGCGATAACTCCCGGCGTCGCCCGCAATCTTGGAGCCTAGCCAGGGCAGCACCGTGAACGAATACCAGTCGTAGGCGCGCGTCAAAGGCCGCCAAACGCGCGAGAATTCGAGCACCAGCAAGCGCCCGCCCGGTTTGAGCACGCGCCGCATCTCCGCCAGCGCCGCGTCCTTGTGCGTCATGTTGCGCAGCCCGAAGGCGAGGCTTATGCAGTCGAAATAATCGTCAGGAAACGGCAGGCGCTCCGCATCGCACTGCGCCAGCGGCAGCGCGCGCCCCTCGTCGAGCAGCCGGTCGCGCCCGCGCGCGAGCATGGCGCGATTGATGTCGGTGAGCCAGACTTCGCCTTCGGGGCCGACACGCCCGGCGAACGCGCGTGCGAGATCGCCGCTGCCGGAGGCGACATCGAGCACGCGCTCGCCCGTCCTGACTCCGGCCAATGCGATCGTGAACGCCTTCCACGCGCGGTGCATCCCGGCCGACATCAGATCGTTCATCAGGTCGTAGCTGGGTGCAACCGAGTCGAATACGCCCGCCACCTTGCGCGCCTTTTCTGCCTCGTCTACCTGTTCGTAGCCAAAGTGGGTCTTGCCGTTCATCGCAGCTTCCGCCTAGTATTGGTTCCCGCTCCCGGGCCGCGCACCGCGGCCGGAGATGGAGGCGTCTATGATACCGCGACCGACGCCGTTTCGGCTGTAACCAAAATGTCACGCTAGGGACATATTATTGCGCCCACCAGATCATGTCGCTAAATATTCTGATCGTCGAAGACGAAGCCGCCATCCAGGAATTGATTGCCGTCAACCTGGAAGGCGCTGGGCACCATGCGCTGCGCGCTGCGGACGCGGAGCAGGCGTTTGCCATCGTGCGCCAGACCCTGCCCGATCTGGTGCTGCTCGACTGGATGCTGCCCGGGCAGTCGGGCCTGGCGATCGCGCGCCACTTGCGCGGTAGCGCGCGCACCCGCGCCATTCCCATCATCATGCTTACTGCAAAATCGGCCGAGCAGGACAAGGTCATGGGGCTGGAGGCTGGAGCCGACGACTACGTGACCAAGCCATTCTCGCCGCGCGAGCTGCTGGCGCGCATCAAGGCAGTACTGCGCCGGCGCGCGCCGCAGATGACCGACGATGCGGTCGAGGTCCAGGGTCTGCGGCTGGACCCGGCCGCGCACCGGGTCAGCGGCAACGGCCTGGCGCTGGACCTGGGGCCGACCGAATTCCGCCTGTTGCATTTTTTCATGACCCATGCCGAGCGCGTGCACACCCGCGCCCAGTTGCTCGACCAGGTCTGGGGCGATCATGTGTTCGTCGAGGAGCGCACCGTGGATGTGCATATCCGCCGCTTGCGCCAGGCGCTGGAGGCGAGCGGCCACGATGCGCTGATCGAAACCGTGCGCGGAACCGGCTATCGCTTCGCGGTAACGGTCTGAACGGTCCGGCCTGCGGGGGGCGCGGGGCGGGCGTGCGATAATCCGCGGCATGAAAAGAAACGGCCTGCCCTTCGTCAATTGAATTCCGTCTGGATCCGCAGCGCTCTGGCGCTAGTCGTGGTCTCGGCCGCCGGCCTCGTTATTTGGGTGCTGGTGGACCCGGTTTGGGCGCTTGGTGTCGTAGGCCTCGGTCTTGTGCTGCTGATACTGCACCACACCGCGAATCTGGCGGCGCTCGCCGACTGGCTGCGCGATCCCCTGGTCAGGCCGGTGCCGCAGGGCAGCGGCGCCTGGGACGAGGTGCTGGCGGAGCTTTACCGTTTCGTGCGGGCGCGCATCAAATATGAGGGACAGCTCGGCGGCGACTTGGAGCGCTTCCGTAATGCAGGGCTGGCGCTGCCCGACGGCGTAGTGCTGCTGGACACCAATGGCCATATCGAGTGGTGCAACCCGATCGCCAGCGCGTATTTGGGGCTGGACGAGGACCGCGATCTAGGGCGACCCCTGGCCAACCTGGTGCGGCACCCGGATTTTGCCGCTTATCTCGAAAAGGGCGATTACGCCGAGCCGCTGACCCTGCGCCTGGCGCGGGGCCAGGGCCGGGTGCTGTCGATCGCCATCATTCCCTACGGCAAGGAGCAGAAACTGCTGCTCGCGAGCGACATCACACTGGCCGAAAAAGTCGAAACCATGCGGCGCGATTTCGTCGCCAATGTCTCGCACGAGCTGAAAAGTCCGCTCACCGTCGTGGCCGGATTCCTGGAGACGATCACCGACGGTGACGTGAAGCTGGACGAGGAACGCCGGCAGAGTTACCTGAAGATGATGCGCGTGCACACCGGGCGCATGCAGCGGCTGGTCGAAGACCTGCTCACGCTTTCGGCGCTGGAGGCCAGCGGGGGCCTGAACGACGAGGCCGTGGTGGATGTCGCAGCGCTGCTCGCGGGCGTGCGCGATGAAGCGCTGGCCCTGAGCGCCGGCCGCCATCACATCGAACTCAGCATCGAAGAGCCGGTTGCGCTGCTCGCCAACGCGCAGGAGCTGCGCAGCGCATTCGGCAACCTGGTGAGCAACGCGGTGCACTATACGCCTGCGGGCGGCGACATCCGGCTGCGCTGGGGACGGCGCGGCGCCGAGGCGGTGTTCAGCGTCAGCGATACCGGGCCGGGGATAGAGCCACGTCATATTCCCCGCCTGACGGAGCGCTTTTACCGCGCCGACCATAGCCGCTCGCGCGAAACCGGCGGCACCGGGCTGGGCCTGGCAATTGTCAAGCACATACTGACGCGGCATCAGGGGACGCTGGAGATCGAGAGCGAGCCGGGCAAGGGCAGCTGCTTTTCTGCGGTATTTCCGGCGCGACGCGTCAAATCCCCGGACGCCGCGGCGCCGGCGCAGCAGGAAGGAAATGTGGGCTGAGAACCCGTTACGAAAGTCTTTTTGTTACAGCCTAGCTTAGGGGAGCACGAGGGGAGCTATCCTCTCGTATTGTTACAGACGCTAGCGCGCAGGCTCGATCGCTACGCGCTCGAAATCGCTGCCGCGCTCGATTACTCCGCTGAGCAACAGCAATTCGGAACTGTCGCTATAGACTTCCAGTATGCGCTTCGGCCGGTACCAGCCGAGCGGCAGAATCAGCGAGGCTGGCGCTGACAGCGCGGCCAGAGCAGGACAATAGAGCGCGGGTGCGAATCTTTCTGCCTGCGCGTTGATCCCGGTAGGCCGCACCGCAACGGCTCGCGGTATTCCCGGAATGACGCGAACCCCGACGTGGAGATCGTCCTTCTCGTCGGTCCTGATCCAGCGCACTACGCCCAGCAGGAAATTCTTGGCGTCGTCCGGTCGCACGGCTATCAGCTGAGTATGGGTATAGCGGCCGCCGCTGGAGGCAATCGGGCGCACGATGCGCAGGCCCGACAGACTTTCCTCGTGCAGCAGCCAGTCCTCGGTGGCATAGCCGCCAGCCTCGACAAATGCATCCTCCAGGCGCGTGCTGGTGTGGCCGAAGGTGGCAATTTCGTCGCGTTCGCGCCTGGTCAACTGGACCGCATGTCCGGGTTGACGGAACGTTTTGTTGCCCGAAATATGGAAGTGCATGGAAACGAGCGTGCTGCACGCCTTCGCCTTTGCGCTGACGCTGCGGCGCGTTTGCGCGCGCGCGTCTTTGCCTTCGCACCACAGGCGAAACAGCCGCACCAGCAATTGCTCGACGCCGGGCATGGCGCAGTCGTCGCCCAGCCCCAGACTGGCGGGCGGTTCGCCCTTGCGCAGCAGCACCACGCGTTTCTTCAGGATACGCGCAAGCTCGCTGATGTCGAGCCAGGCCGAGGCGCTGCGGCCGCGTGCGCCGGCTTCGCGGTAAGCGCCCGTAGCGGACGAAAAATCCAGCAGCAGCGGCGGCAGGCTCTGGTCCTGCGGCGGCGCATTGCGCACGGGAACACTCTGGGCCCAGCGCTCCAGCCAGCGTTGAATTTGCACGAGTTGCTTTTGCAGCTGCTCGTTCGGGTCGGCCAGCATAAACAACAGCACACGCACGTACACTTCGGCGCAACACACAGTCATTTTTCTGACGGGGTCCGAGACTTGCGTGACGGTTTCGCCCGCCGCTTCCGCGCTGCGGTAGAACTGGTGCAGGGCCAGCCAGTAGGTATCGGGGACGGCGTGATAGACGCGGCAATGATCGAACATGTTCGACGCCAGGCAGTCCAGCCCGCGCTGGCAGATCAGCGCGGCCTGGTTTTCGCGCTTGTCCGCGGCCGCAGCGGCCAGGCAGCGCCGATAGCCAATCAGCAGTTCCTGCCACAGTTTCACCACTTGACCGAAAATACCGCGTTCCGCCTGGGTCAGCGGCAGTGGTTTGCTGGCCAGCTTCTTGACCTGTTCCGCCTGCAGGAAATAGATCGGCTCGCGCAACGCTTCCAGCACCCTGAGGCGCTCGGCGGCAGGCAGGTCGAAGCGGTTCAGCTCCTGTAGCTGGCCCAGCAGCCGGATTTGCGACGGCGCGACGTTGACCAGCGGCAACTCGGCTAGCCACGCGGCGCAGGAGGCGCTGTCGGCGAACTCAGGGTGCGCGTCGGCGGAGATTGGAGGCAGCTCGAACTCGGGCATGGGCGTCATTGGAATGGTATCCCACTCATTCTGCCACTGCTTGCAGCAATCTGTGCAAGGCGCGCTTCAGGGCGGCGGCGTCGACCCGGCGCGGAGCGCCGGGCCGCCTTGCCTCACTCCAGACGGAATCGGGAAAGTGCTTGTCGTCGGCAAAGCGCGCGATCACATGCCAGTGCAGGTGCGCCACCCTGTTGCCCAGGCTCGCCAGGTTGATTTTCGCCGGCTGCATCAACTCGCGCAAAGCCTGCTCGGCCGCAAACACCACGCGCATCAGCCTTTGTCTGGTCGCCGCATCCAGATCGGTCATTTCGCTCACATGGCGGTTGAGTATTACACGGCAGAATCCGGCATAGTCACGGTCTTCTACCAGGACGACGCGGCACAGCTCATCCTGCCATAGCGTGTCGCCTCCGGCAGAATTGCACAATTCACAGTCGGCGGCCATTAATTTGTTCACGTCGAGCCGAGGTTCTTGGCGTCGAATGTGAGATTATTCACGGCTTAGACCAGCACGCGCTCGATCCCGCCATGGGTCGCCTTAGCCACGTACTCGGACATCCAGTCGGGGCCGAGCACGTGTTTGGCGATTTCCACCACGATGTAGTCGGCCTCGGTGCCGGCATCGTCCTGGTAGCGCGCCAGTCCCTGCAGGCAGGAGGGACAGGAAGTGAGGATCTTGACCTCGCCGCGGAATTCGCCGCCGGCACCGCCGGCGCCGGTTCCTGCGCGCACCGCCGCCGCGCCTTTCCTCATTTCCTCCTCCTTGCGAAATCGCACCTGGGTGGAAATGTCGGGCCGGGTTATCGCAAGCGTGCCCGACTCGCCGCAGCAGCGCTCGTTCAACTGCACCTCGCTGCCCATCAGCTGGTTGACGACCTTGAGCGGCTGGTAGGTCTTCATCGGCGTGTGGCAGGGGTCGTGGTACATATAGCGCACGCCGGCGAGGCCCTCGAGCTTCACCCCTTGCTCCATCAGGTATTCATGGATATCGAGCAGGCGGCAACCGGGAAAGATCTTTTCGAATTCGTATTTCTGCAGCTGGTCCATGCAGGTGCCGCAGGAAACGATCACGGTCTTGATGTCGAGGTAGTTGAGGGTGTTCGCCACGCGATGAAACAGCACGCGGTTGTCGGTGATGATGCGCTTGCCCTCCTCCTCCTCGCCGGCGGCGGTTTGGGGATAGCCGCAGCACAAATAGCCAGGCGGCAGCACGCACTGCGCGCCGATCGCGAACAGCATCGCCTGCGTCGCCAGCCCCACCTGGCTGAACAGCCGCTCGGAGCCGCAGCCGGGAAAGTAGAAGACTGCATCGGACTCCTCGGTGACCTTGGCCGGGTCGCGGATAATGGGCACGATGTGCCGGTCCTCGAGCTCGAGCAGGGCGCGCGCCGTGCGCTTGGGCAGATTTCCCGGCATCGGCTTGTTGATGAAATGCACCACCTGCGCCTGCGGCTTGGGTCGCCCGACGGTCGCCGGCGGCCGCCGCGTCTGGCGCTGCGCCAGCCCGAGTATCTTCGCGGCGCGATAGGCGAGCCGCTGCGCGCGGTAGCCCCATTCGATCATCAGGGTGCGCGCGATTTTGATGGTGTTCGGGTTGGTGGCGTTCAGAAACAGCATTGAGGCCGCGGTGCCGGGGTTGAACTTCTTCTTCCCCTGCTTGCGCAGCATGTTGCGCATCGCGATCGAGACGTCGCCGAAATCGATGTCCACCGGGCAGGGGCTGGCGCATTTGTGGCACACGGTACAGTGGTCGGCGACGTCGCCGAACTCGTCGAAGTGCCTGAGCGAAATGCCGCGCCTGGTCTGCTCTTCGTAGAGAAAGGCTTCGATCAGGAGCGAGGTGGCGAGGATCTTGTTCCGCGGGCTGTAGAGCAGGTTGGCGCGCGGCACGTGCGTCGCGCACACCGGCTTGCACTTGCCGCAGCGCAGGCAATCCTTGATCGAATCGGCGATGCTGCCCGTTTCCGACTGTTCCATGATCAGCGACTCGGCGCCGATCAGGCTGAAGCTCGGCGTGTAGGCGTTCCTGAGATCGCCGCCCGCGAGCAGCTTGCCCGCATTGAAACGGCCGTGCGGGTCGGCCTTCTCCTTGTAGCTGCGGAAAGCCTCGATTTCATGCGCATCGAGGTATTCGAGCTTGGTGATGCCGATGCCGTGTTCGCCCGAGATCACGCCGTCCAGGGATTTGGCCAGGCGCATGATGCGCGCTACCGCTGCGTTCGCCTGCTGCAGCATATCGTAATTGTCGGAGTTGACCGGTATGTTGGTGTGCACGTTGCCGTCGCCGGCGTGCATGTGCAGCGCCACGAACACGCGCGCCTTGAGCACGTTCTGGTGAATCGCGTAGCAGCCCTCGAGGATGCGGTTGAATACCAGGCCGTCGAACAACTGCTGCAGCTCGGCGCGCACTTCGTCCTTCCAGGACACGCGCACGCTGTGGTCCTGCAGCAGCGAGAATACGGTCAGCCCCGCATGGGTCACGGCGGCAAGGCCGGGGACCGCATTGGCGCTCGCCTGCGCCACCGGCAGGTCGAGGTGATCGAGCAGATAGCGCCAGCGTGCGCGCGTCCTGGCAACGAGCTCGCGCGCGGCCTCGCGCCGGTCCCCGAGAAGCTCCGGCGAGGGCAGCGCTTCGCCGTGCTGGGTCAGCGGCAGCTCGCCCTGGAAATACTCGTCCAGCGCGTCGAGCAGGGCCAGCTTGTTGGTGATCGACAGTTCGATATTGATGCGTTCGATGCCGTCGGAGTAGTCGCCCAGACGCTCCAGCGGAATGACCACGTCCTCGTTGATCTTGAAGGCATTGGTGTGCTTGGCAATGGCTGCGGTGCGGGCGCGATCGAGCCAGAACGTGCGCCGCGCCTCGGCCGAAACGGCGATGAAGCCTTCGCCGCCGCGGGCGTTGGCGATGCGCACCACCTGCGACGCGGCCGCCGCCACCGCGTTTTCGTCCTCGCCGACGATGTCGCCAATCAACACCATTTTCGGGCGTCCTGCGCGCTTGGCCTTGGTCGCATAGCCGACGGCCTTCAGATAGCGCTCGTCCATGTGCTCCAAGCCGGCGAGCAGCACCGGTCGCGCGTCGGCTGCCTCCGTCCGGGCGCGCCCGTCGAGGTACTGCTTGACCTCGACGATGGCCGGCACCGAGTCGCGCACCTGGCCGAAGAATTCCAGGCACACGGTGCGGGTGGACGCAGGCATTTTGTGCAGAATGAAACGCGCCGAAGTGATGATGCCGTCGCAGCCTTCTTTCTGGATGCCAGGCAGCCCGGAGAGGAACTTGTCGGTCACGTCCTTGCCCAGGCCGGTCTTGCGAAAGCGTGCGCCCGGGATTTCCAGTATTTCGGGCTCGCCGTGCGGCGTGCTGCCGTCGCGGCGGTATCGCTGGATCTGGAAGCGTGCCACCGCGGCGTCGTGGATCTTGCCCAGGTTGTGCGCAAGCCGTGTGACCTCGAGGAAAAGACCGTTCGCGTCCACCATGCGCCAGGACACGAGGTTATCCAGGGCGGTGCCCCACAGCACCGCTTTCTTGCCGCCCGCGTTCATGGCGACGTTGCCGCCGATGCAGGAGGCGTCGGCCGAGGTCGGGTCGACGGCGAAGACCTGACCGGCCGCCTCTGCCGCCTCCATCACGCGCTTGGTCACCACGCCTGCGCCGCAGCGTATGGTCGCGACCGGCTGCGCCACGCCAGGCAGCCAGCTCTCTTCGACCTCGCCCAGCGCTTCGAGCTTCTCCGTATTGATCACCGCCGCGAGGCGCGTGAGCGGCACCGCGCCGCCGGTGTAGCCGGTGCCGCCGCCGCGCGCGATGATGGTGAGCCCGAGGTCGATGCAGTCGCGCACCACTGCGGCCACCTCGTTTTCGCTGTCCGGATGGATGACGACGAAGGGATATTCGACGCGCCAGTCGGTGGCGTCGGTGACATGGGAGACGCGCGCCAGGCCGTCGAACTGGATGTTGTCCTTGCGCGTGCTGCGGCAGAGTTTTTTCAGCGCGAGTCGCCGTAGCGCCGCCATCTCGGCGAAGGCGGCGTCGAAAGCGTCGACCGCGCCGCGCGCACTCTCTAACAGATACGCCACGCGTTGCGCGCGTGCCGCCTGCTGCGCTTCGGCCCCGCCGTTGGCGGGCGTCTCGGCGAGGGACTGCACGCGGCGCCTTTCGATTTCATCGAGACGGTGGCGCATGGCCTCGATCAGCGCCGCGCGCCGGCCGGGGTTGTCCTGCAGGTCGTCCTGCAGGTACGGATTGCGCGACACCACCCAGATATCGCCCAGCACTTCGTACAGCATGCGTGCCGAGCGGCCGGTCTTGCGCTCCGCGCGCAGTTCGCGCAGCGTGTCCCAGGCCTTTTCGCCGAGCAGGCGCAGTACGATCTCGCGATCGGAAAACGAAGTGTAGTTGTACGGAATCTCGCGCAGCCGGGCGGTCATCTGCATCCCCCCGCGGTCACGGCGCTTCCGTGGCGGGCGCCGGTTCGGCCTCGGAAAACCCAAAGACGTCGCGATAGCTGGCGTAGAAACTCGCGAACAGCGTGGGAACATAGGTGAGCATGACCGGCAGCATTACCAGTAGAAACGCATTCTGCGATTTGTCGCCGACCAGTGCGCGCAGCAACAGGGCAAGCACGAACATCGCGAAGCTGCAGATCATGCTCAGCATCATCAGGGCGAGGCCGTAGGCGGCGAATGCACGCCAGTTGCGCAGCGCGGCAAAAAAACTGTAGAACAGCGCCTGCGCGGCTGGCAGATTGCGCCACGCAGACAGCGCGGGCGCGAACCAGAAGGCAGCCAGCACCGGCACGTAAAGGGCGGCGGCCAGCAGCGCCGCCGCAGCCACGCGACCGCCCTCGAGCGCGGCTTCCGGTGGTTTCGTCCCCAACACCATCAAGCGCATCAGCGTGCCGCCGTCGACCAGGGCGGACAGGCCCAGGATCGCGAGCCCGCTGGCGAGGTAGAAGCCGCCCTGCGCGAGCAAGGCGCGCAGATTCGCCCTGAATCCGGAGAACAGCAAATCGAAGCGGAGCCCGCGGCCCTGGTCGAGTTCCCGGCTCACGATCATGAAACTTGCCGAGAAGACGGGAATCAGCACGGTCGCTGCGAACCATCCCAATACCGGTATCATGCCCATCAGCTGCATCAGCATGATGTAGGACAGCGTCAGGAACGCCCACATGGCCGGGCTTTTGCGAAACAGCGCAAAGCCGGTACGTACCCAATTCCAGCCGGAGATTGCGGGGACGGAATTCACGTTTCGCTGAGCCGTGCTTGGGGCATCAGATCCACGGCGCTTCGCCGCCTTGGGCGATGCGCAGCTCGAGAATGCGGCGGAAGTGCTCGGGGTCGTGCGCGTGCACCATTTCGCCCGGGCGCGGCAGATAGAAGTCGTACAGGCGCGACAGCCAGAAGCGCAGCGCCGCGGCGCGCAACATGGCCGGCCAGGCGTCGCGCTCCGCCTCGGTGAACGGCCTGTGCGCATGATAGGCGGCGAGCAGCGCATGCGCCCGCGGCGCGTCGATCTCGCCGCCGCCATGCACGCACCAGTCGTTGAGCGTTACCGCCACGTCGAACAGCAGGCAATCGACGCCGGCGAAGTAAAAATCGATCACGCCGCCGATTCGGGCACCCACGAACAGCACGTTGTCGCGGAACAAGTCCGCGTGGATCGGGCCGCGCGGCAGGCCCTCGTGCGGCTGCCGCGCCTGGAACTCGATCTCGGCGTGCAACAGCGCGGCGCGCGCCGCGTCGAGAAAAGGACTCACCTTTGGGGCGGCTTCGCGCCACCAGCGCAGCCCGCGCGGATTGTCCAGCTTGCCGGGGTAAGAGCGGCCCGCCAGATGTATCTCGGCGAGCGCGGCGCCCACTTCGCTGCAGTGCGCCGGCGTGGGCGCGGCGATGGCTTCCCCTTGCAGCCGCGACATCAGTGCCGCCGGCTTGCCGTTCAGCTCGGAAAACATGCGGCCCGTCCGGTCGATCGCCGGTGCCGGACTGGGGGTCCCATGCTGCGCCAGGTGAGCCATCAGCCCGAGATAGAACGGCAGCTCCGTCGGCGTGAGTTTCTCGAACAGCGTCAGCACGTAGCGTCCCCCGGCGGTGGTCACGAAGTAGTTGGTGTTTTCGATGCCTGCGGCGATGCCCTGCATCTGCACCAGTGCGCCCAGGCGGTAGTTTTCCAGCCATACGCATAACTGCTCGGGCGTGACCGGAGTGAAGACAGACATGCGGGCAATGGGCGATGAGCCAGGTGTGGCGGGATGCGCGCGGGTTACCCCTCACCCGTTACCTTGACTCGTCACCTGCTTCAAAAAGTACGGATCACCCACTG
>Ga0307377_10000424_pt1 | contig 56366 bp, 53 predicted proteins | sample TR3MG_FD_202535 | JGI IMG/M metagenome (GOLD analysis project Ga0307377, IMG submission 202535) | Soil microbial communities from Risofladan, Vaasa, Finland - TR-3 | ecosystem: Environmental > Terrestrial > Soil > Coastal area > Acid sulfate soil | place: Finland: Risofladan, Vaasa | collected... | reverse complement strand
GAGCTTTATCCCCACCTGATTTACAGCTTGATAGAATAATGGTAAACAGGAATACTACCATCAAAAGCCCTGAAAACACTTTATGATTTCTATTCATGATGAACTTTTTTAATTAACAAACCTAATTTCGGACTAAATTAGTATTTTATTTTTATTTTTCAAAAACAGCCCTGTGAATAAAACGTATTTCTAAATTTACCCGCAATTTAATAATAAGATGATCAAATCTGATGCCAAATTGAAAAAGTTATCTGAAGTATTCAAAATGAATAACGGGAAGCTCATCACCGAAGCAATTGAACTGCTGCGTGATGAGCAACCATTTGAAGGAGCTATCGGGTTACTTGTCTCTCTATACGACCGTACAACAGAGGATGAAATCCTTCATTCAATTGAGGGTTTTATGAATGATATCAGGGACCAGTCAGCTGTACCGGAAATAATTGCTGAAATAAGGAATAAATGGAAACCTGAAACCACAAGGATGCTGGCCTCATCTTGCTGGCAATCAGGACTTGATTATTCTTCCTATACTACCGAACTGACTAATGTATTTATGATCTCCGATTATGCGACAGCTATTGAGTGTCTCACTGTTATTGGTGAATCTGCCGCTACACATAGCCCTGAAAAAAGGCATAAGCTGATAAACCTGATCGATAATAAGATCGAGCTCCTGAATACGGAAATGAAAAATCTGGCTCTTGAACTTAAGTCTATTCTTAGCTGATCATAAAACGGTGGATGAGTCAAAGTTCAGTCCAGCGATGAAAAGTATTTCATAAACTGGGTCCTTTCGAACACTTCAGGTCTTTCATAATTTTCCCAATTTAGTTTTCCCCTGAATTCTCCGATACTTTTAAAATTCATTTTATCCATCCAGCCAGAAACTTCTTCATTCAGTGTTTTCAGATAAGGAATCCCTTTTTGATAAAGGACTGAACAGACCTGCACAGCAGATGCTCCGGCGAGAATATACCTGACTGCATCTTCCCCCTTTCTGACGCCTGTTGAAGCAGAAATATCTAATTTGAAGTCCTGTGCACTTGCCATGGCAATCCACCGCAGAACATACCTTCTTTCCTCAGCAGTACTGAATATCGGAGCAGCCACAATCTCCATCTTATTAACATCGATATCAGGCTCATAAAACCTGTTAAACATAACTACCCCTTTCAATCCTCTCATATAAAACTGATCAAGCATGAAAAGAAGGTTTGAAAAACGTGGTCCTATCTTGAAAGCCATCGGTATTCTGACAGTTTTGTTAAGCTTCTCAATAAGGTTGAAGTACACCTCTTCAGATTCTGCAGATGATCTCTTTCTGTCGGTTGGCATGAAAAACACATTTACTTCAAGGGCATCTGCCCCTGAATCTGAGATCTTTTCAGCAAATTCTGTCCATCCTTCCGAGGAGAAACAGTTTATACTTGGGATAACCGGTATAGATAGTTCTTTTTTTGCAGCTCCTATAAGTTCAATGTATTCATCAACAGAATAGGATTTTGTATAATAGGCTATGTAGTCATCAGCTTCAGGGTATCCTGCCGGAACCTGCACCGCATTAATACTGTGCATTATCTGTTCCTCAAACAGTGACTTCAGAACAACAGCACCGGCTCCACATTCTTCGGCCTCCTTAAGATGATCCAGGGAAGAGGTCAGCCTGCTGCTGCTCACAATAAGCGGGCTCCTGAGATCGAGACCAAGGTAGGTTGTTTTTAGTTTATTCATTTTTCAATCAATTACTATTTTTTTCTATCACTGAATAAAAGGCTTCCGATTCTCACCATAGTGCTCCCCTCTTCAATGGCTAACTTGTAGTCTCCTGACATACCCATTGATATCTCCCTGAACTGGGTTCCTGTATTGAAAAATCTGCTTTTCAGTAATTCAAAACAGTTCCTGAGATGGCCGAATTCCTTTCTCACCAGGGTGTAATCATCTGTGTATGTTGCCATTCCCATCACACCACATATCCGGATAAAAGACAAATCCTTATATTGCTGATTTTCAAGACCATCAACTAACTCCTCCATACTAAAACCAAACTTTGTCTCTTCTTCTGCTATATGAATCTGCACAAGGCAATTAATAACCCTGTTTATCTTTGAAGCTTCATTATTTATAGATGTAAGAAGCCTGAATGAATCAACAGATTGAATCATGCTAATGAAAGGAACAATATATTTTACCTTATTTTTCTGAAGGTGGCCAATCAGATGCCATTCAACATCCCAGGGAACAAGGTCTTTCTTGCTCAGCAATTCCTGGACCCTGTTCTCTCCGAAGCATTTCTGCCCTTCATTATATGCATCGAGGATATCTCTTACTGGTTTTGTTTTTGATACAGCAACAAGCTTCACGTTTGGGGGAAGTTCTGCTCTTAACCTGGTTATATTTGATGCAGTATCAGACACAGATGATTATTTATTAATTCACATTTTTATGTTAAAAGATGGATAACCAGTCCGCTTCGAAGCTTAGGTTCAAACCATGTAGTTTTTGGAGGCATTATATTACCGCTGTCGGCAATCTTTATCAGCTGTTTCATAGAAACAGGGAAAAGTGCGAATGCCACTTTCATCTCCCTGCTGTCAACTCTCTTTTTAAGTTCTCCCAATCCTCTTATTCCACCTATGAAATCGATCCTTTTAGATCTTCTCAAATCCTGAATGTCAAGTATCGGGCTAAGTATCTGATTAGTAAGAATAGTCACATCAAGCACGCCAACAGGATCACTATCATCGTATGTACCTTCTTTTGCAGTAAGACTGTACCATTTTCCTTCAAGATACATTGATAAGGTATGCAATGCCGCAGGTTTATAAATTTCGGAACCCTTGTCGATAATAATAAATGATTTTTCAAGCTTCTCGAGCAAACCTTCTGCAGTGTGTCCGTTAAGATCCTTAATTGTCCGGTTATAATCAATAATCTGAAGCTGGTTGTCAGGGAAATGAACTGCCAGAAAATAGCTATATTCCTCATTGCCACTATGCTTTGGATTGGAATCCATCTTCTCCTTTCCAACGAGAGCTGCGGCTGCTGTTCGGTGATGACCATCAGCCACATAGGTATATGGTACTCTGGCAGAAAAAAGTTTCTCTAATTCCCTGTTAGTTTTAATATCATTGATCACCCAGAAATGGTGTCCAAAACCATCTTCAGATGTAAAATCATATTCAGGCTTAACTGTAGTCACAATTTTTTTAACAATATCATCTATCTCCTTTACAGCAGGATATGCAAAGAAAACAGGCTCAATATTTGCATTATTAACTCGAATATGTACCATTCTGTCCTGTTCTTTGTCAGGACGTGTAAGCTCATGCTTTTTAATAATTCCATTGAGGTAGTCCCTAACAGCAGCACAGCCAACAATCCCGTATTGAGTCCGTCCATTCATTGTCTGTGCATAAATATAATACATTGGGTTGCTGTCCTGAACCAGCCAGCCTCTCTCCTGCCATTTTGTGAAATTTTCGACCGATTTGTCATAAACAACCTTTGAATGAGTATCAGTACCGGCTGGCAGGTCAATTTCTGAACGGGTAATATGCAACAATGAACACTCATTCCCTTTTGCCATCAATGCAGCCTCTTCCGAATTCATTACATCATATGGAAGACAGGCCAGGTCCTGTGCAATTTCTTGTGGCGGTCTGAGTCCTCTGAAAGGTTTTACAATTGCCATATTCTAATATTTCCGGTAATGTTATTTATTAATTCTGAATGTTTCGTTACCATCATTGAAATAGTAAACAATCTGCCGGGCAGCTGCCACACCGGCATTTATATTTGCCTCCTCTGTCTGAGCACCCATTTTTTTTGCAGTGAAGAGGTATCTTCCTTTAAACTTTTCCTTAAACAGATTACTGCATTCCGGTTTCACATCGGAGAGATAAACCATATCAGGCCTCTCCTCAAATATTTTAACAAGTCCTTCCTCATCAATTAACTCCTTACGAGCTGTGTTGATAATAATAGCCGGAGAAGGCATTTTTGAAAGGAGATCATAACCAACTGATTTTCTGGTAGCATTATTAAGTGGAAGGTGAACGGATATAAAATGACATATCCTGTACATCTCCTCAGCTCTTTTGAGCACCTTGATGCCATATTTTCGTATATCATTATCAGGAATAAAAGGATCAAAAGCATAAACATACATAGAGAATCCTTTGGCTATTTCAGCAACTAGTTTACTAACATTACCAAAAGCATGCAGTCCTATTGATTTTCCTCTGAGTTCTGTACCCATTTTCCCATTAAAACCTCCCCGTATATGGTGAAGCATCATTGCAAACACCAGCTCAGCAACGGCGTTTGAGTTCTGTCCAGGAGTATTCATGGCAACAACTTTACTAGCCGTACATGCCTCCAGATCAATATTATCGTACCCGACACCTGCTCTTACAACAATCTTAAGTTTGTTTGCAGCTTCCAGAATTTCTTTAGTAACCTGATCGCTTCTTACAATAAGCCCGTCAACATCAGAAACCGCCGAGAGTAATAACTCTTTACTCTTGTAGTTCTCCAGAACAATAAACTCAAATCCAGCAGAATCAAACACTTCACTCATAGAGCTAACAGCAACGGGAGCAAATGCCTTTTCTGTGGCAAGAAGTATCTTCATAAAAAATGTCGTTTGTTAAACATTTAACAGATAGAGATCGCAACCTGATTAACGAAGATCAGTTCTTTGATTCAAATTCCTTCATCACACTTACAAGTGCTTTCACACTCTCAACAGGCAGTGCATTGTATGTTGAAGCCCTGAATCCTCCAACTGATCTGTGTCCTGCAATTCCTAGCATTCCTTCTGATTTCGCAAATTCCGAAAATGGCTTTTCAAGTTCTTTATAGTTATCCTCCATTATCCAGCAAATGTTCATAAGAGACCTGTCATCAGGATCAGATATCGTAGGTTTGAAAAGTTTATTCCGTTCAATCTCATCGTACAGAATAGCTGCTTTTTCAATATTTCTTTTCTGAATAACCTTGACTCCGCCAAGATCCTTAAGCCATCTTAATGTCTGTTGAGCTGCAAAAACTGTGAAAACAGGTGGTGTATTAAACATAGATTCACCTTTTATATGTACCCTGTAATCAAGCATTGAAGGAAGTGTTCGGGATACTTTTCCCAGAATATCTTCTTTAACAATCACAAATGCCATACCTGCAGGTGCCAGGTTTTTCTGAGCACCTCCATATATCAGAGAATATTTTGACACATCAACAGGTCTGCTGAAAATATCAGATGACATATCAGCCACAAGAGGCACTTTTACATTGAGATCCTTTTTTATTTCAGTGCCATAAATTGTATTATTGGTTGTTATGTGGAAGTAGTCGGCATCATCAGGGATATTATAGTTTTTAGGAATGTAATTAAAAAGTTTATCCTTCGAAGAGGCTACCTCAATCGCTTCACCTAATAGTTTTGCCTCTTTCAAAGCCTTGCTGGCCCATTCACCAGTATTAAGGTAAGCCGATTTCTTTTCCATTAGGTTCATCGGTACCATGCAGAACTGCATACTTGCACCTCCTCCCAAAAAAAGAACATGGTAACCTGCTGGTATATCAAGAAGTTCCCTGAAAAGAGAAATGGTATCATTCATGCAGGCTACAAATTCCTTACTCCTGTGGGATATCTCCAGAACTGAAAGACCTGTTCCGGCGAAATCTTTAATTCCTTCAATTGACTTTTCAATTGTGTACTGAGGAAGTATTGAAGGACCTGCATAAAAATTATGTTTTTTCATATATGGTTAGTGTATTTAAGTTTAAAATATCCTTTATTAAATAATATAACAAAAATATAAAATATTTACTTATTGATCAGAATGAACTTAAATCAATGGAATCTAATGCTTTAGGCTAACAAGAAAGCCATCTTTCATAACAGGTATCTTGTCGGTGAAACCGGTTGTGAGGCAGAAGTCAATACAGTCATCCAGCTTTTTATCTTTAAGTCTGGTCCTCTGGGCAACTTTTTCAATATATCCTCTAATATCTGATTTTGCTAAAGACCAAAGGTCAATTGCTGCAAGGGTCGAATCGCAAATAGTGGAATATTTCCCGGTCTGTAAAAGTCCATCGGCCATTGCTCCGGCAAAAATTGTATCCTCAAGATTGAATCTGTTCTTCCATCCGGCGCAGAATAATATTATATTACTATCCTGATTAATGAGCCAAGTAAGTAAAGCTTCAATATTCAAAAAAGAACCAATCACAATCTGATCAGCCGAGGAGGCCAAATTGATTATACCTGTACCATTTGTTGTACTGTAGACGATAGTTTTTCCCATAACCCTTTCAGAAGTAAAATTGAATGGAGAATTTCCAAAGTCGGCAAAGTCAAGGACAAAACCATCACGTTCAGCAGCAACCAGATATCCTTTATTCTTATATCCTCTTGCTTCTTCAATACCTGCAACGGGAATAATTGAGCCTGCACCATTGGCAAAGGCTGTGCATATTGCTGACGAAGCTCTCAGAATATCAATTACAACAACTATAGCTCCATCATTCAGATCCGGCTCATACAAAGCCGGTGAAAAACAAGTATCAATCCTCCTAAGTGATTGTGCCATTTCTCAGGATTTATTGTATATAGGCAGATTGACCACCCTGGCTTTGAGGTCTTTATTACGGATTCTGATATATATTTCAGTATCTGCTTTCCAGTAACCCTTTGCAAGATAAGCCATCCCAATACCCTGTTTCATCATCGGTGACATTGTTCCGGATGTTACTTCTCCTATTATTTCACCTTGGGAATTAACTACTTCATAATGTTGCCTTGGGATACCGCGGTCTTCCAACACAAAACCTTTAAGCCTCCGGTTCACTCCTTCATCTTTCTGCTTCAGCAATAACTGTTTATCAATAAAATCCTTATTGCCGGTAAATTTGGTGATCCACCCTAATCCTGCTTCAATTGGAGATGTTTCATCTGTAATATCATTACCGTAAAGACAGAATCCCATCTCGAGGCGAAGTGTATCTCTTGCTCCAAGTCCAACTGGCTTAATTTCAAACTCATCCCCTGCACTGAAAACTGCATCCCATAAAGTAGCAGCATCTTCATTTCTAACATATATCTCGCATCCGCCCGCTCCGGTATACCCAGTTGTAGAGAAGATCACATCTTTAATCCCTGCAATTTCAATCACTCTGAAGGTATAGTATTCCATATCTTCGACCTGAATCTCAGTTAGCTTTTGCATAGCTTTCATGGCTAAAGGACCCTGGACAGCAAGCTGGGCAATATCATCAGAAGCATTGATAATATCTTTACCGGGAACTATACCGAAACGAGAAGCATTAGTCACACACCAATTCCAGTCCTTTTCTATGTTTGCAGCATTCACTACAAGCAGGTATTTCTCTTCATTAAACCTGTAAACTAGCAAGTCATCAACAATACCTCCCCTTCCATTCGGAAAACAGGAATATTGAATTTTACCATCGAAAAGGGCTGATACATCATTGGAGGTTATATATTGAAGGAAACTCAATGCGTAGGGCCCTGTAACCCAAAATTCTCCCATATGTGAAACATCGAAAACACCAATTTTCTCTCTCACAGCTATATGCTCATCATTGATTCCTGTAAACTCCACCGGCATATTGTAACCGGCAAACTGAACCATTCGGGCACCTTTATTAATATGGAAATCTGCAAACGGAGTATTTTTCATAATATAATGAATCAAAATATTAATGACTGGTCAAATTAACCAACCATGCTGCAAAACAAATAAAGATTTTCTCTAAAATGGATGATGATTATCAGAATTTCTGCACAAATTGATCTTCCTTCAAAAAAAATTGACCTATTCTACCATCAGACTCAGATCCGGCAGGTGTTAATGGCTGAGAGTCATCAGATTCAAAATGGTTTACAGGCGGAACCACATGTACTGAATCATCAACCTGGATAACTGATGCAGTATCTGCCATTACCAGGCTGTCCAAAAGATGTTCAACAGTAATTTCGGAATTTTCCTTCTTGCGATCATCAACCCTGCTTTTTATCCTGCCCTTGTACAGATCAAATGCGCCAAATCCGCCACTGCGGTTTGAGGCAAAATAAAAAGAACCTGGCATTGACCCTGGGGAACTATGAAATAATTCATCCCATACACTATTAAGAGGAAACCCGGCATTAATTGCAGGCTGCCAGGTTCCGTCCTGATTTCTGATGCTGAAAAAGATATCAAAGCCTCCCATGCTGTTGTGCCCTTTTGAACTAAACCAGAGAGTATCGCCTGATGATGAGAAGCTTATTGCCATTTCATCATAAGATGTATTAATTGAAGGCCCGGCATTCTGAGGTTTTGACCATTTCCTGTCGGTAAGTTTTTTGATGAAATAAATATCATATCCACCCATATTATCCTTTCCATCATCTGTAACATAATATATTTCCTCACCAGATGGCAAAAAATCTATTGATGTCTCTGATCTGCTGGAATTTATGCTATAAGGCAGGCTTTCTGGTTTTCTCCAGTCACCTTTCCTGTTTTCCGAAACCATAATATCACCACCATTTTCATATCCCGAATAAACATATAGCGTAGTCTCTGCAGAATCTATATATAGTGGGCTTTCATTATATTCTGTTACCAGGTTATCTCCTGCAATTTCGGCCATCCCCCATGTCCCATTTATAATCCTTGAAAAGTAAATGTTACCATCGCTCCCTCCCATTCCCGGAGATGTTGAAGATTTTGCTGTTTCCCGCTCCGACGCGAAATATATCGTTTGACCATCCCAGGTAAAAACAGGGGCAAAATCATCTCTATCCGAATTAATATTTGCGCCCAGGTTGCTTAGCTCAATATCTACTGTATCTTTTGTTAGTTCAATTGCAGCATTGCACTCTTCGATAAATTTTCTTGCCAGAATTAAGTTGCTTTCAGACTTTTTATCTTTTATTTTAAGGTAACCTGTAAGCTTTTCTATTGCTTCTGAATATTCTCCTGTGTATTGTAACGCACGTCCTGTATAAAGCAGAATATCTTCTGAAACATTATTCCTGGTCTCAAGAGCTTTTAGAAAAAACCCTGCAGCCTCTTCCTTCCGATCGGTGTAAATTGCAGCAATCCCTATTTTATAATTCAGTTCAGCATTTGAGTTATTATAGGTTACTGCCTGAATATAATGTTCGAATGCATTATTGTAATAAAAGCCTTTTTTAATATATGCGGCATCACCAGCTATGACATGATCCCATGCCTGTTTGAAACCTGCCTTTCCAATCCGGAATTCCTTCCTTTTTATCTTCACATCTTCCTGTGCTGATGATGATCTGATGAAAACAAATAAAAAAATAATCAGTAACCTGACCAACTTGCTCATTTTGGAATATTTTTGTAACTATAAAATTAGAAATTTTTTCAGCTTCTCTGGATTTTTTATGATCAATAGTTAATTATCAACTAATACCCAAAACATATTTTTCTATATTTGTTATTATTTAAATAAACATCTTTGATACTCGAAATGTTCAGCTTTAGATGGCATATAAATACATAAATTCAGATTATCTGGATTCAATATCCGGTGATGATCCTCAAATGATCGAAGAGCTTGTTAATATGTTCAGGGATCAGGTTAAGGAGATTTATGAGGATATGAATACTCTTCACTCACAGAAGAATTTCTTGCATCTTGGAATGCTTGCTCACAAGGCTAAATCTTCTGTTGCAATCATGGGGATGAATGAGCTTGCTTCAATGCTTAAAACTTTTGAACTATCGGCTAAAGAAGGAAAAAATACTGAATTATATATGTCATATATTAGCAAGTTCGGAGAGGATACTAAAGCTGCCGTTTCGGAACTTGATGACCTTGTGAAAGAACGCTTAAACAAGAGAGGATGATAAATATTGAGAAAAAAGATAAAATTGATATAGTATCGTTTCCGACAAACAAAATAAATGCCCTCATAACTGATGAAATCAGGGATGAAATAAACAAGTTATCAGAAACTTCTAATTCAAAAATAATAGTTGATCTCCAAGGGGTTGAATATATTGACAGTTCAGGCTTCAGCTGTTTTCTTTCGGCAATGAGAACTGTCAGGAATAATTATGGTATAATTAAGTTTGCTAATCCTGACCCTAAAGTAATGGAGCTTTTAAAAATGCTTCATCTCAATACAGTATTTCAAATCTTTGACGACCTTGACGAATGTATAAGGTCATTCAGGTGAAGTCACATTATTTTTATTTCCTTTTAGAAATAAGTCTGCCATTCTCCACACTTATCATAACCTTTCAACAGAGGAGACATTTACACCCAGTTTACCAAATATAAAACCAGTGATATTTTCAGCCTCACTCATAATCCCCTTAAGAAGATGAGCACATTCAACTGCCTGCTGATCCCTGAAACTTGCAATATTAAAAGCCTGTTGAACAGATTCTTGTGCCTTTAATGTAAAATTATTAAGATTCATATTGTTTCTGTTTAGAAATGGATTCCGTAAAATTGTTGCCATCACCAGATAAGGGCAGCAGATTTGTCTTTTTGACATTAATAATCGGTACTTTCTATGTCAAACTGGCAATTATTAGAGCTATATTTGATGCAAAAGGCATTTATTATGGGAAAACTTCTCTGGAAACCCGGCACAATGATATATCCTCTCCCGGCAGTGATGGTCAGCTGTGGCTCTGTACCTGAGGAATATAATATAATTACAGTATCATGGACAGGAACCATCTGCACTGATCCGGCTATGTGCTATATTTCTTTACGACCGGAGAGGCATTCTTACAGAATCATCAAAAAAAATGGTGAGTATGTCATTAATCTTACAACCAGGTCACTTGCTTATGCAACTGACTGGTGCGGAGTTAAATCGGGTGCCAGGTACAATAAATTTGAGGAGATGGAACTTACACCTGTTCCGGCATCAAAGATTAAGGCACCCCTCATCTCCCAATCACCTGTTAACATTGAGTGCATTGTTAAAGAGATAAGGGAACTTGGGACTCACCATATGTTTATTTCAGAGGTAGTTGCAGTAAATGTGGATGAGGCCCTTGTTGATAAAAAAACAGGTCTTTTCAGATTGAATGATGTTGTTCCAATATGCTATTCACATGGAAAGTATTATGAGACAGGTAAATTAATTGGCAAATTTGGATTTTCCGTTGAAAAGAAAAAGAAAATAATAAGTCCTGCGAAGCCATAATATTTAAGCTAATGTTAGTAAACAATTACATTAAATATTTGAAGCAAATAACAATTTTCATATCTTCAGTCCGGAAATAAATGTGATTTACCATGAGTGAGAAGATCCTTGAAACACTGATGCAATTATTCGCTATTATTGCTAAACCCCAAAGTAATGACAGCGAAAGAAGAGGCGTTGTAGAAGCATTTCTGCGACGGCTTCTAAACCAGGAGCTTGTTCAGCAGTATTTGTCGACATACGATGCTGCATATGAGGAAGCAAGAAAAAAACTTGAAAAGAGCAGTGCTGAAAGGCGGGAGGGAGCTATTGCAATCAGGATAAGGAAGTTATGCAATGAAATAAATGAACAGGGGCAACTTGCTCAGGAACAGAGAATTGTTGTTGTTATACAGGTTTTGGAATTCTGTAAATCTGGCGGTGGAGAAGTAAGCCAGCTTGAGCTTGGATTCATAAGCACACTTGCCGAAGGTCTTAATATCACTACAGAAGAATATGAATGTATTGAAAAGTTCGTACTGAATCATTTTGATAATATACCTGCTACATCCAACCTTTTAATTATCAATGGAATTGCAGAATACAATCCGGGTGAAGCCAAACATGTTTTAAAAGAGCAGCTTAAAGGTCAGATATGGGTACTGTTTGTACAATCGGTTCAGATGTATTTTGTAAGATTCAAGGGATGTGGTGAACTTTCGATGAACGGACAGCTGCTACAGGAAGAAAAGGTATATCCTCTCAGCCAGGGGGCTGCAATAAAAGGCTATAAGATCACTCCTATCTATTACTGGGATGTGACGATGCAATTTCTCAAAGAAGATTTTATGGCTTCTAGAGTTGTATATGAGGTCAACAATCTTGAATACAGGTTCAAAAATGGAAAGATAGGTATTCACCATATGAGCTTCAAGGAGGAATCCGGCAGGATGGTTGGTATCATGGGTGCCAGCGGCGCAGGAAAATCGACACTTCTTGGTGTTCTTAACGGAACCAATTCACCTTATGATGGTGAAGTACTTATAAACAATGTCAGCATTCATAAAGAGAAGGAAAAGGTAAAAGGTCTGATCGGTTATGTATCGCAAGATGACCTCCTTATTGAAGAACTGACTGTATTTGAGAACCTTTACTATAACGCCAAGCTTTGCTTCGACAATCTAACTGAAGAAGAGATTGTTGCAAGGGTTGATAATGTGCTTAAAAACCTGGGACTCTATGAGATAAGGGGCATACAGGTGGGAAGCCCTCTGAACAAGAAAATCAGTGGTGGTCAGAGAAAGAGACTTAACATCTCCCTTGAACTGATACGTGAACCTGCAATTATGTTCCTTGATGAACCAACCTCAGGTCTTTCTTCCCGTGACTCAGAAAACATACTTGACCTTCTTAAAGAACTCGCAAGGAAAGGCAAACTGCTCTTTATCGTCATCCACCAGCCTTCATCGGAAATATTCAAGATGTTCGACAAGCTTATTATACTTGACACTGGTGGCTATCTCATCTATAATGGCAATCCTATTGATTCTATAGAGTACTTCAAAAGAAAGATTGAACAGGCAAATTACAACGAGAGCGAATGTTACGTATGTGGTAATGTTAATCCCGAGCAGATTTTTAATATTGTTGAAACCAAGGTCTTTACTGAAAGCGGACAACCGACAGAGACCAGGAGGATATCACCTGCAGACTGGAGAAATCTGTTTGCAGCAGATCACGAGGAAGATATCCGCCAACTAGGAGGAGCTATACCTGAAATCAACTTTAAAACCCCCAATAAGCTTAAGCAATTTGTTGTTTTTACCAAACGAGATATACTTTCAAAAATTGCCGATACACAGTATCTTTTAATAACACTGCTTGAAGCTCCGGTGCTTGCATTCTTCCTTGCTTTTCTTATTAGATATTTTGACGAAAGTGTAAAAGACGCTCATTATACCTTGTTTGAAAATAGCAATCTTCCGGTTTACCTGTTCATGTCAGTTATTGTTGCAATATTTATGGGACTGACAGTAAGCGCAGAAGAGATCATCAAAGACAGAAAAATCCTTAAACGGGAGGCATTCCTTAACCTGAGCTGGAACAGTTACCTCATGTCGAAGGTATTTGTTCAGTTCAGCATCTCTGCTATCCAGGCTTTCACATTTGTCCTTGTTGGTAACGGCATTACTGAGATAAGAGGGATGCTCTTCCAGTACTGGCTTGTTCTCTTTTCATGCTGGGCAGGTGCTAATATGCTTGGTCTTGTTATTTCCGACAGCTTTAAAGCAGTTGTTACCATTTATATTCTGATACCATTCCTTGTTATACCACAGATCATTCTCAGTGGTGTTATGGTTAAATTTGAAAAGCTCAACCCCAATATATCTTCTCCCAGTTCAATTCCATTCTATGGCGAGTTTATAACAGCCCGATGGGGATATGAAGCTCTGGCAGTTAATCAATTCATGTATAATAAATTTGAAAAGCAGTTTTATGAATATGAAAAGATGAAGAGCCGGGGTAACTTCAAAAGGAATTTCTGGTGCACTGAAATGAAATCAAAGCTGGAATTGATATCCAACAGGCTGAAAAATGAAGAAAAAAATGATGAAACTGAAAATAACATTACTATAGTAAGGAATGAAATCAGGAAAGAAATGGCATTACTGCCAAAAATCAAATTTGATTATCTGGATGCTCTCACTCCTGATAAAATAAACCCTGAAGCAATCATCGCAGCACAAAATTATATAGAGATGCTCAGGAGATATTATATTGATTACTATAATTTCGCTGACAAAAAGCGAAATGCTCTTATCAGCAAGCTCGAGAAAGAAAACGGGAACCTTTACCTTATACTTCGTGACAAGCATCATAATGAATCGCTTGAGGAATTTGCAATAAACAAAAATGAAACTGATACTTTCATTGAATATAAGGGAGAGCTTATTCAGAAAACGGGTCCTATCTTCCTCGATCCCAGGTATCCTTTTATTAAAGCACATTTCTATTCTCCCACGAAACAGATATTCGGTAACTATATTGATACCTTTGTTGTGAACGTAATAGTACTATGGGTAATGACTTTCCTCCTATATCTGGCTCTCTATTTCAGGCTGCTGAAAAGACTGCTCGATTCAGGCGAGGTACTGATGGGTAAAAAGTTCAAAGAATGAACTGGTGAAAATAATAAATACAAGAGGCTGCCTCACATGAGACAGCCTCTTGTATTATAAAGCAACCGATCTGATTAATAATATCTGAAGACAGAAGTTAATCAGTAATCTCTATCATTTTAAAGGGAACCCTAATGATTGATTCATAGTCCTCTCCTGCTTCAAGCATATCCTCATCGTCCTCCTCATAATACCAGTTTACTTCAACCTCATTTTTTGCCTTATGAATAGCTTCGAGCTTTTTAAAGACATCAAGGATACATTTTGATGAACTGGTATTGAAATACTCCAGCCGGATATTAACCGTGGTCTTTTCAAGCGGTGTTTCCTTATAGCTTTCAAGCCAGTCTACCAGCGGCTTGTAAAACTCTACTGAGTTCTCAGGGATTGACCGTCCCTTGATTTCAAAAATTCCAGCTGCAGCGTCAAATTTTACCGTAGGGGTCTTAGGTGTTCCTTCGATGATGATCGGTTCCATATTTTCCTGTTTTTAAAAGTTGCTTAATTTTCTTTTTCTTCGTTCACTAAAATATCAAGATAGAAAAATGAATATACATCATTATATTGTACAAAGGCATAATCGAGCTTATTGCCAGTTTTCCTGGCAATATCTACAAGTCCGAGTCCACCGCCGCCTTTAGCTGAGATCCTCTGATGATTAAGAATGAACTTATAGAGTTCCTTGATCTCCTCATGAGAAGAGCGGTTAATTCTCTTTATCTTCTCCTCAAGCTTCTCAATATTTTCTTTTTGTACAAAATTACCGGTTACAATCTTATAACCTGTTTCTACTTTTCGTACCAGAAGTAAGCCATATTTATCAACTTGTTCTTCAAAGTCAGCAGGCACCCTGTCAACATGATGAAAAAGGTTCTGCAGACTTTCCACCAGCACGTTATAAACTTTCTTACGAAGCTTGGGATTATCGTTTACTGCCACCATCTTTTCCTCAACCGAGTCAAGAACGTGATTAATGACATCAGAATCAACATTCCCTTTATAGAAAAGAATGATGTTGTCTTTTGGCTGATCTGAAAAATAATTCTCTATATTAAAGCTCATTTAAGCTTCATTTTAGATGAGGTGACCTAATTCTGAAAACAAATATAATAAAAATATGAAGTTACCAAATTACAATCTAAACACTTTCGCTCCTAATTTTTTGCTTGTTTTTGATAAAGGATACCATATTTTGTGACTAACAACACTTTTCAGACGATTTCAATGTGATTCTGTCTTCCGTGAGCCCTGATAAAGATCATATTTCAATAAGATACATTCGAGAGCTCCATTGAAAAGTGTATGTTTTTCGGCAGGTTTTAATCCAACTTTCTTAAGCGATTCCCTGTTAGAGGTAATCACCCAGGCTGTATTCCCATTAAAATTATGTTTAAGAGTTGATCCTATCATCCCGTATACGGAATCAAGATCCTCTGGATTAAGCCTCTGCCCATATGGCGGATTTATCACCACAACAACCTGGTCATCAATAGCTTTTAGATCTTTGAAATCAGAAATTTGTACCTTTATACTATTTTCAAGACCTGCTCTCTTAATATTGGCTTTCGCAAGAGTTATAGCATCAGGAGAAATATCACTTGCATTTATACTTACAGGAGATTCAGTTATTTCGCGATCCGAATCCTCCTTTACTTTTTGGAATATAGCTTCATCAAAATCTTTCCATTTCTGGAATCCAAAGGATTTTCTGTACCTGCCAGCAGGTATTTTACATGCAATCATGGCTGCTTCTATTGGTATAGTTCCTGAACCGCACATTGGATCGAGTATGGCTGATTGAGCGTTCCATCCTGAAATCAGCAGTATCCCTGCAGCCAGTGCTTCATTTAAAGGTGCAGCAGTCTGTTCCAGCCTGTAACCTCTCTTGAAGAGAGGAACAACAGAGGAATCGAGCGACAGGGATACCCTGTCACCACTTAGATGAAGATTTACAAGCAGATCAGGATCTTTCTGACTGACTGAAGGTCTCCTCCCACTACGCTTTCTGAAATAATCTGCGATTGCATCCTTAACAACAAGACCTGCATATCCGGTATGAGAAAACAGCTTTGAATTGATAACCGGTACAACTGAAAAAGTCATGTCTGCATCCAAATACTGTTCCCAGCTGACCCTTGAACAACCTTTGTAAAGATCCTCTTTTGATTTTATTCTGAAATCAGTCACTGGCATGAGAAACGAGAGAGCTGTCCTTGCACAATAATTGGCTTTGTATAAAAGATATCTGTCACCCTCAAAAAGGACAGCCCTGTTTGCGGTCTGAACTGCTGATGCACCCAAACCGACAATTTCTCTTGCAAGAACCTGTTCAAGTCCATAGAGAGTCTTTGCAACAAATTTCATCTATTGTTTCTTACCGGCATTATTTATAACCAAGAATCGTATTGTACCTGGTTTTATCTGATATAACCTCAAGAGCATTATCAATTACCTTATCATTCTGGTTAATTATCTGGTAATATTCAGATATCTGCCACAGGTTGGCAGCCACCAGTCCTTTAAGAATCAGAAGCATCTCATCTTTTGATATATTATACTGTGCCTCATCAAACTTAACACCCTCTGACTCTCCCTTTTCAATGAATGCTTTTATATCCTCGGGAGAAAGCTGAAAGTTGGTCCTGAAATCTTCGATGGTCCGGTACTTGGATTTTAATTGTTTTCTGTTCTGATCAAAATACTCCAGTGCAAATGAATTCAGAACATTTTTAGCTGCAAGCCTTCTGAAATATGTTGAATTATATGTAGTATCAACTGACACAAAAACATCAGGCATTATACCTCCGCCTCCATATACAACACGCTTATTTATAAGAGTATTATATTTAAGTGAATCAGGTAAATGAATACTGTCGGCACTGATCATTTCTCCATCCGTGTATCTTTTATAGAAATTCTCAATGTATTTATCATACCCTCCATCATACGAGCTCTGAATTGATCGACCAGTTGGAGTATAATACCGAGCTATAGTAAGTCTGATCATCGATCCGTCAGTGAGATAAAATCCATTCTGAACCAGCCCTTTGCCAAATGTTCTGCGACCCATTATAATACCTCTGTCCCATTCCTGCAGAGCTCCTGAAAGGATCTCACTGGCCGATGCCGAATTTTCATCAGTAAGAACAATAACTCTTGCAGAAGAGAGATCTCCTGATCCTTTTGATTTGTAATCCTGGCGAGGAGTTTTCCTTCCTTTCAGATAAACCAGTAATTTTTGATCAGAAAAGAATTTTTCAGCTATCTGAGTTGCAGCCATCATATATCCTCCACCATTTCCTCTAAGATCAAGAACAAGGTTCTGCATATTGTTCCTTCTGAGACTGTCAACTGCAGATGAAAACTCCTTTTCAGTTGTTGCCGCAAACTTGTTAAGCTTAATATATCCCGTCTCTTTATTGAGCATATATGCTGCATCAAGACTGTAAATAGGAATCTTGTCGCGGATAATATTAAAGTCAAGAATATCCTTTTCTCCTTTCCTGTATACTGAAATATTCACTTTGGTTCCTTTTGGCCCCATCAATCTGCTCCTTACTCCCGCCGTAGAAATCCCGATTCCATTAACTTTTTCCTTATCAATTGTCAGAATCCGGTCTCCGGATTTAAGCCCGACCTTTTCTGAAGGTCCTCCTGACAAAGGTTCAATAACAATAATTGAATCTCGCAGTATATTGAATTGTATTCCAATACCTTCGAAGTTACCGTTCAGTGGTTCATTCATATCTTTCACATCTTTTGCTGAGATGTATGTGGAATGCGGATCGAGGTTTCTAAGAATCTCAATAATGGCTTTCTCTGCCAGCTTGTCCATCTGGGCAGAATCTACATAGAATGATTCGATCAGTCCTAACGTCCTTCCAATCTTGAAGGTTTGCTCATTTAACACCTGTGCTGTTGTGGATTGAGCTATAAGTAATACAGCTGAGGCCAGTAACAACAATTCTTTAATTGTTCTTTTCATTAATATAATTTATATCCTATACAATAAACGTTTACTCCCACTCAATTGTTGAGGGAGGTTTGGAACTGATATCAAAAACAACTCTGTTTATGCCTTTTACCTTATTAATAATTTCATTTGAAACTGATCCAAGGAATTCGTAGGGAAGATGTGACCAGTCAGCAGTCATCCCATCTGTAGAGGTAATAGCCCTGAGAACAACTGCATTTTCATATGTCCTTTCGTCACCCATTACACCTACTGACTGAACAGGCAGTAAAATAACCCCAGCCTGCCAGACAGAGTCGTACAAACCTCTGTTTCTCAAAGCCTCAATAAATATCTCATCAGCCTCCTTAAGCATATTAAGTTTTTCCCTTGATATAGATCCAAGAAGTCTTATTGCCAGACCTGGCCCCGGAAATGGATGTCTTTTAAGAATGTACTCCGGTAAACCCATTGCATATCCTACTTTCCTTACTTCATCTTTGAAAAGAAGCCTGAGGGGTTCAATTACTTTCAGATGCATTTTTTCGGGGAGACCACCAACATTATGATGTGACTTGATAGTTGCTGAAGGGCCTTTTACAGAAACTGACTCAATAACATCAGGATAGATAGTTCCCTGAGCCAGCCATCTTACATCTTTAACCTTATGGGCCTCTTTATCAAACACCTCAATAAACACCCTTCCTATTATCTTTCTTTTCCGCTCAGGATCACTTACACCTTCAAGTTCTCCGAGAAATCTTTCGCTTGCGTCAACTCCCACAACATTAAGTCCTAATCCCAGATATGATTCAATAACCCTTGAAAACTCATTCTTGCGAAGAAGTCCGTTATCGACAAAAATACATGTAAGGTTTTTCCCTACTGCCTTATGAAGTAAAAAGGCTGCAACAGAAGAGTCAACACCTCCTGAGAGACCCAGTATTACCTTGTCATTACCAAGCTGTTTCTTCAGATTATGAACTGTTGAATCAACAAATGACTCAGGGGTCCAGCTCTGATTACATTTACATATTCCGGTAACAAAATTCCTGAGCATCACCGAACCTTCAGTTGTATGATAAACTTCAGGATGAAATTGAATTCCCCAGGTTGGTTCACCTTTAATCTTATAAGCTCCTGCCCTGACATCGATTGTAGAGCCGGTTATCACATATTCTTCAGGAAAACTTGTTATTGTATCAGCGTGCGACATCCAGACCTGTGTACCCTCGCTTACTCCCCTGAAAAGAGCATCTTCATGATCAATATTTACAAGATTGGCTCTGCCATATTCCCTGTTTTTTGACGGCTGAACTTCACCCCCATAGTTATGGACCAGGTGCTGTGCACCATAACAAACACCCAGAACAGGCATTAATCCTTTTATACCGGAAAGGTCCGGGACAGGAGCATTCTTATCACGTACTGACGCCGGACTACCCGATAAAATTACTCCTCTGATACTTTTGTCGGGGAAAGGGAAATTGTTGAACGGATGAATCTCGCAATACACATTAAGTTCTCTTATCCTCCTGGCTATCAACTGAGTATATTGAGATCCGAAATCTAGAATCAGAATTTTTTCCTGCAACGATAACTATTTTAAATTATAACGGCTTCAAAGATAGCTATTCTTTTATTCAGTAGTCAATAATCTCTTTTGTGATTTTATAACTCTTTCCGTCAATAGCAGGAAAAGTACGCTTAAAAACAGACCTTGCCTCCTCGACCAGAGGCTCTATATTCCTGTAACGCGATGAGAAATGTCCGATAAGAAGTGTTCCAGCTCCTGATTTCAATGCAGTTTTTGCGGCATCAATGGTTGTTGAATGGAAAGTCACAGCTGCCAGATCATCTTTACTTTTATCAAAGGTGGCTTCATGATAGAGCATTGTTACATCCTGTATAAAAGATGCCAGTTCAGAAAAATACCTTGTGTCACTGCAATAAGCATAAGACAACGGTTCATCCGGCGGCAAGGTGAGATCTTCATTTTTAATTACAAAACCATCTGGTCTGATGTAATCCTCTCCTTTTTTGATAGCAGGTATTCTTTCCACAGGGATTTTAAATTGACACAAGCTTTCCTTTTTAATATTTCTTTCTTTTTCCTTCTCCCTGAATAGAAAACCAAAGGCAGGAATACGGTGAATGAGCGGGAAGGAAGTTACTGTAATGAATTTATCATTCAGTATCAGATGAGGCTTTTTCGCGCTTAGAGGTATAAAATCAATTTCGAAACTGAGTTGTATATCAAAGTCACTCAAGTGAGACCTGAGGATTGAGTCATATGCCGCAGGAGCATAAAGGTGAAGTGGTGCTTTTCGTCCCATAAGGCTCAGGGTGGACAGGAATCCGTAAATTCCGAAGATATGATCACCATGCAGATGACTTATGAAAACATGGTTTATCTTTCCAAACCTGATCCTGTTTTTCCTGAGTTGCATCTGGGTTCCTTCACCGCAATCTATTAAAAACAAACGCTCATGTGCAGTAAGCACATGAGCGGATGGAAATCTTTCTGAAGTTGGCAGTGCAGAACTACTACCAAGAATGGTCAGTTTCAAAGCACCTTGCAAAGCGTAATGCTTTATGCAATCATTTTCTCAGCATCTTCAACAGTCCCAGTAATAGTAAGAACTGTATCGAGCTGTGAAATTGTGATCAGTCTTTCAACAGCCTCATTTAGGCCGCATAGCACAAACACTCCGCCTGCATTTTTACACAACCTGTTGGCTACCAAAATCGCACTGAGTCCTGACGAGTCACAATACTGGCATTTCTTAAGATCGAGGATAATATTCTTTTCCCCTTTACCTGAAACGAGTACCAGTTCCGACTTAAGTGCTGGTGCAATGTGAGTATCAAGCTTTTCTGCCTGTATCTGGATTACAGTGCTGTTATTCCGGCTTTCAATATTGAAATCCATAGTTTTAAATATTTAGTAGCCTAAATTTAATCAATTTTTCAATTTCTTGGAAGCTTTATTTGCTTTTTCTTCCATTTCTTCTTTTAAAGCTGCAAGCTGCGTTATATCACCAAGAGTAGTTTTCTCAGAGCTGGTTTTTGGCTTTCTTGTTGATTTTTTGGTTGTTGCCTGTTCTGATCTCTTTACCGGTGCATCAGCTGATTTCTTCTCATCTTCGTAAACCCTGCTGTGCGAAAGGATGATTTTCTTGGCAGATTTATTGAATTCTATCACTTTGAAAAGAAGCTTCTCATCAATCTTAGCCATAAGACCATCTTCCTTTACCAGATGTTTTGGTGTAACAAAACCTTCAACACCATAAGGAAGTGCAACAACGGCACCTTTATCAAATACCTCCATAACGGTTCCTTCATGAATTGAATCGAGCGTAAAGAGTGTCTCAAATACGTCCCAGGGATTCTCCTCAAGCTGCTTATGTCCAAGACTCAAACGCCTGTTTTCTTTGTCAATTTCAAGTACAACTACTTCTATTTCAGCATCAATGGCAGTAAATTCAGCAGGATGCTTTATCTTCTTGGTCCATGAAAGATCTGAGATATGTATCAGTCCATCAACACCTTCTTCAATTTCAACAAATACTCCGAAGTTGGTAAAGTTTCTGACTTTTGCATTATGCTGTGAACCTACGGTATATTTTTCATCTATATTCTGCCATGGATCTGACTTAAGCTGCTTGATACCCAATGACATTTTTCTTTCAGTCCTGTCGAGTGTAAGGATAACTGCCTCTATTTCATCACCAACTTTAAGAAATTCCTGAGCGCTACGCAGATGCTGCGACCATGACATTTCTGAAACGTGAATCAATCCTTCCACACCTGGAGCTATCTCAACAAATGCTCCGTAATCGGCCATAACCACAACTTTTCCATTAACCTTATCACCGATAGCAAGGTTAGGATCTATGGAATCCCATGGATGAGATGTCAGCTGTTTCAGTCCAAGCGCTATTCTCTTCTTGTCATCATCAAAGTCGAGGATAACTACATTAAGTTTCTGATCGAGTTTAACAATTTCTTCAGGATGATTAACCCTGCCCCATGAAAGGTCTGTAATGTGAATAAGACCATCAACACCTCCCAGATCAATAAACACACCGTATGAGGTTATATTCTTAACGGTCCCTTCAAGAACCTGTCCTTTTTCAAGTTTTGCAATAATCTCTTTCTTCTGCTGTTCAAGCTCAGCTTCGATAAGAGCTTTGTGAGATACTACAACGTTCTTGAATTCCTGGTTAATCTTAACAACCTTGAATTCCATTGTTTTTCCAACAAATACATCATAATCGCGGATCGGTTTGACATCAATCTGTGATCCCGGAAGGAATGCCTCTATGCCAAATACATCTACAATCATACCTCCTTTTGTGCGACACTTAATGTAACCTGTAATAATCTCATTTTTTTCAAGGGAGTCATTAACCCTGTCCCATGATTTTATTGCTCGTGCTTTCTTATGTGAAAGAATAAGCTGTCCTTTTTTGTCTTCCTGGCTTTCAACATAAACTTCCACACCGTCACCAACCTTGAGATTAGGATTATAGCGGAATTCGTTAAGACTTACAACGCCTTCCGACTTATAACCGATGTTAATTACAACTTCGCGTGAGGTCATCTGGATGACCGTTCCAACTACAACTTCATCAACTGAAACAGTTGAAAGTGTTTCATCATAAAGTGATTCATACTCCTTGTATTTCGGCGAATTACGGAGTTCTTCGCTTTCAAAACGATCCCAGTCAAATTCTTCAATGGGAACTGCTCCGCGAAATTCAGATTTTACTTTTATCTGAATCTCTTTTTCATCTTCAGGTTCAACTTTTACTTTCCTGGGTTTTTTCTCTTTCTTAACATCAGATTCCATTCCATAATCTGCTGCCGTTACTTTTTCTGCAACCTCTTCAATAACTTCATCCTGGGTTTCAAGAAGTTCCGTTTCCTTTACTTTTTTGACGGGTTTTGCTTTTGCTTTTTTAGGCTGTTTTACTTCGCCTTCATCTTCTTTAACAACTTCCCTCTTGGTTGTCTTCTTTTTGCTTTCAGTCATGATTTTAATTTAAAAAACTAATAATTAATAAGTTAGACATTATTTTGTGGAAAAAATTGGCCTCAAAGATAGAATAATATTTCCATAATGCCATAATTATCAACAAGATTTTCATGGGATTAAAAGGACACAGTCATCAGGATTCAGCCAACATGTTGAGAAGGATAAGAATATTTAGTATCTTCCTGACGCCAGACGCATGAACCCTTACGCCATTTTCAGATTTAATATGTTATACTATCTTTGCAAACATCTAACTTATAAGTCAGAAACAGACAACCAGGTTTCAGGCACACCGAAAGAAAGAATAAAATATTAACACATGAAAGGAATAATTTTAGCAGGAGGCTCAGGAACCAGACTTTATCCTATAACAAGTTCCATCTCTAAGCAGATGCTTCCTGTATATGACAAGCCAATGATTTATTACCCGTTATCTGTTCTGATGCTCTCAGGGATCAGGGAAATACTCGTTATCTCTACCCCCCGTGATCTGCCAGGCTTCAGAGATCTTCTGGGAGATGGCAAATCACTGGGATTATCTTTAAGCTATAAAGAACAACCTTCACCTGACGGACTTGCCCAGGCATTTATTCTGGGGGAAGAATTTATCGGGAATGATAGTGTCTGTATGATCCTTGGAGACAACATTTTTTACGGACATGGTTTTGGTGAAGCGCTTCTGAAAACAGCCGAACTAAATGATGGAGCTTGCATTTTTGGCTACTACGTAACAGATCCTGAAAGATACGGAGTAGTGGAATTTGACAAGAACAGAAAGGTAATAAGCCTCGAGGAAAAACCGGTAAAACCGAAATCAAACTACGCTGTCACAGGACTCTATTTCTATGACAACACTGTTGTTTCCAAAGCAAAGTCGTTAAAGCCTTCAGCGAGAGGCGAACTCGAAATAACTGATCTTAACAGGCTGTATCTCAATGAAGGGAAACTGGATATCAAACTCATGGGCAGAGGCATGGCATGGCTCGACACAGGAACTTATGAAAGCTTGCTACAGGCAGCGAACTTTATTGCGACTCTTGAGCAGCGACAGGGGTTAAAGGCGTCGTGCATCGAAGAAATAGCTTATAAAAGGGGATTTATTGATAAGAGTCAGCTCCTTGCACTTGCCGGGCCCATAAAAAACAGCCAATATGGCAAATACCTTCTGAGAATTGCCATGGATGAGATAAATGTTTATGAAGGGATAAAGTAAAGATATTTTCAAATGAACATTACGGAAACAGGATTGCAAGGGCTTTTGATAATTCAACCTAAAGTATTTACTGACAGCAGAGGCTACTTTTTCGAGAGTTTCAACCAGGATATATTCAGGAATGCAGGGATAATTTTCACACCAGTGCAGGATAATGAATCAAGATCGTCAAAAGGTGTTATCAGAGGTCTTCATTACCAGCTCAATCCACAGGCCCAGGCTAAACTTATTAGAGTTGTTGAAGGTAAAATATTTGATGTTGCGGTTGATCTCCGAAGTGAATCACCAACATTTGGAAAATGGTTCGGTATTGAACTTGACTCTGAGTCTAAAAAACAGCTTATGATACCGAGAGGCTTTGCCCATGGATTCTCAGTACTGAGTGATATTGCAGTTATACAGTACAAGTGTGACAATACTTATAATCCTCAGCTCGAAAGAGGCATCAGTTTAAAAGATCCAGCCCTCAAAATTGACTGGAAATTGGGAAGCAGTACTTCAGTTATCAGTGATAAGGATCTTAAAAACCCTGTTTTCAGGGATGCCGATATGAACTTCTAAAATCAAAAGAAGAAAGACAATCAGACAACAAGACAATCAGACAAAACAATATGGCAGGAATTCTGATCACAGGAGCTAACGGACAACTTGGAAATGAGCTAAGAGAAATATCAAAGCAGTATTGGGGTTATGATTTCACTTTTACTGACATTGATACGCTGGATATTACAAATGCTCAGGCCACTGAAGAATATATAAAAGCCATCAATCCGGGCTGGATAGTGAACTGTGCTGCTTATAACCTTGTTGATAAAGCTGAAAGTGAACCGGATATTGCTATGCGCATAAACAGCACTGCTGTTAAAAATATAACAGATGCTGTTTCAGGTTCTGAAAGCAGGTTCATACATATTTCCACTGACTATGTATACGGAGGATTGTCAAATGTACCTTACAACGAAGATTCCATACCTGATCCACAATCAGCGTATGGCAGGTCAAAACTGGCAGGTGAAAAGCAGGCTTTGCTTCACCCCGGATCGATGATCATCAGAACATCATGGTTATACTCCTCCTTTGGCCAAAACTTTGTCAAAACAATGTTGAAGTATGGTGCTGAGAGAGATTCCCTGAAAGTAGTATTTGACCAGACAGGAACACCCACCTATGCCAATGATCTTGCGGAATCCATAATGAAAATCATTTCAGGTGTTATCAGGAATCAGTTTGCTTTCAAGGCCGGAATTTACAATTATTCAAATGAAGGTGTCTGCAGCTGGTTTGACTTTGCTACAGAGATAATCAAAGAAGCCGGACTAACATGCCAGGTTTTACCTGTTGTTTCAAAAGATTTTCCGCAGGCAGCGGCAAGACCATCCTACTCAGTAATGGACAAGACTAAGATAAAAGAGAACTATAACATTACTATTCCATATTGGAGAGACAGTCTCCTTAAATGTATGAAAATTATAAAATAAATTCATAGAAGATGATATCTATTGAGTTGATCAGGAAGAAGGCTACAGCGTGGCTAAGCGATGAGTTCAATGAACAAACACGCAATGAGGTCAGAGAGATGCTTGATAACGATGAGAAAAAGCTTGTAGATGCTTTCTATCAGGATCTTGAATTCGGAACAGGAGGCCTCAGGGGAATTATGGGTGCCGGTACTAACAGGATGAACATATACACTCTTGGAATGGCAACCCAGGGACTCTCAAACTATATAATAAGGCAATGTGGCGATAAAGGAATAAAGGTTGCTATTGCTCACGACTGTCGAAATAACAGCCGTCTGTTTGCAGAGACAGCTGCAGAAATATTCACAGCAAACGGATTCGAAGTCTTTCTTTTTGAAGCCCTTCGCCCGACACCTGAGTTGTCATTTGCCATTCGCAATTTTAAATGTCAGAGCGGGATTGTGATAACCGCATCGCATAACCCATCGGAATATAACGGATATAAAGCCTACTGGAACGACGGTGGGCAGGTTGTAGCACCTCATGACCAGGGAATTATTGATGAAGTGAGGAAAATCACTTCAGTCAGCCAGATCAGATTCAGTGGACAGAAGGAAAAGATCATAATAATTGGTAAAGAGATAGATGACCTGTTCCTTCAGGAGGTTCTGAAAATGAGACATAATCCTGAGGTAATTGATATGTTTGCCGATATGGGAATTGTTTACACACCAATTCATGGTACCGGTGTGAAGCTTGTCCCTCCTGCTTTAAGGTTATTCGGGTTTAAAAATATAATAAGTGTTCCCGAACAGGATGTTGTCGATGGAAACTTCCCGACTGTCAAATCACCAAATCCTGAAGAACCTGGTGCCCTTAAGATGGCAATTGAGAAGGCAAAGGAGACAGGCGCTGAACTGGTAATGGCAACCGACCCTGACGCAGACAGGCTGGGAATTGCAGTCAAAGATAAAAGCGGAGAATTCATACTCCTGAATGGAAACCAGACCAGCCTCCTGCTTGTCTGGTATATCCTGTCGCAATATCAGGAGAAGAACAAATTCAAGGGTAATGAGTATATAATAAAAACAATTGTAACAACAGACCTGATCGAAAGAATAGCAGAGGATTATAAAGTTGAATATTATAATGTCCTTACCGGGTTTAAATTCTTTGCAGAACTTATAAGAGAGAATGAAGGGAAGAAGAAATACATCGGCGGAGGAGAGGAAAGCTACGGATTTCTTCCCGGTGAATATGTCAGGGATAAGGATGCCGTTGCATCATGCGCACTGATAGCCGAAACAACTGCATGGGCAAAAAGCCAGGGCAAAACTCTTTATGAACAACTTATTGAGATCTATCAGAAATACGGTTTCTATAAAGAGAAACTGGTAAATATTGTCAGGAAAGGAAATGAGGGTGCTGATGAGATCAAGGCAATGATGGCTGGCTTCCGCAGTAATCCTCCACAGATGATCAACAATAGTAGAGTCATTAAAATTGATGATTATCAGCAGCTTATATCATCTGACCTAGTGACCGGTACCAAGAATAAGATCAATCTCCTGCAATCGGATGTTCTTCAGTTTTTCCTGGAAGATGGCAGTAAAATATCTGTCAGGCCTTCCGGTACCGAACCAAAGATCAAATTCTATTTCAGTGTTAATACAAAGCTTGAATCTGTTGATAAATTTGAAGAGACAGAGAATTTCCTTGACACAAGGATTGATGGCATCATTAAGGATATGAATCTGTTGTAGGTCCTTTTTATCCGCGGAGTTGCACTAAGTTGCACAGAGAAAACACGAAGTTTTAAAACAGTGAAACTCCGTGCATCCCAATAGCTATAGGGACTGTGCTACTACGTGGTAAAATTTAATTAGTAACTTCAGTCTCCAATAATTTTTACAAGCACCCTCTTCCTTCTTTTCCCGTCAAATTCCCCATAAAAGATCTGTTCCCACGGTCCAAAATCCATCTGCCCGTTTGTTACTGCAACAACCACCTCCCGCCCCATCAGGGTACGTTTTATATGTGCATCAGCATTATCTTCAAACCCATTGTGCTGATACTGGGAATAAGGTTTCTCAGGAGCCAGCTTCTCAAGCCATACCTCAAAGTCATGATGCAGCCCTTGTTCATCATCATTAATAAATACACTGGCAGTAATATGCATTGCATTTACAAGAATCAGGCCTTCTTTTATTCCTGATTCGACCAGACACTTTTGTACCTGACCGGTGATATTAATGAAAGCTCTTCTGGAAGGAGCTTCAAACCATAGTTCTTTACGATATGATTTCATTTTTTTCCCGGAAAGTTAAAGAATTATATGAAAACAGCTTCCTGTAAATCCATATTTACAAAGGGGAAGATTATAGTATGCCGTTTGTCATCCATTTTTTAACTTGGCTCTGAAAATTAGTTGGGAAATAATAATTTACTTATTATGAAAAAGATATCAATTCTCACCACAATAGTTTATATTGTTTTATCCGGATGCAGCAGGGAGCAGAGTGTAACTTCCGGTTATGATCCGGGAAAAGATAAAGAACTTATTGTGAAAACAATCAATTCCTCAATAGGATGGGCAAAGAATAAAGATATTGAATTACTTCACAGCATTATCTCTAATGATTCCTCATTCCTGGAGGTACATCCTGATGGCAGAGTTGTCACAGGATTTTCAGAATTCATAAAGGCTGAAAAATTCTGGATGAGCGAGGATTTTCAGGCGGTAAGATATGAGATTCGCGATCTGCAGGTCAACATCTCCCAAATCGGCAATGTTGCATGGTGGTTCTGTCTGCTTGATGATGTAAATACCTGGAAAGGAGAACAGGCCAGCTGGGAAAATACCAGATGGACCGGTGTCATGGAGAAACGCAATAATAAATGGATAATAGTACAGCAACACTTTTCTTTTGCTGACAATTGAGTAAAAATTAAATTATGATGAAAAGACTGATATCCTTTTTAACAATTATCCCGTTACTGGTTATCTTTCCTGTTTTTAAAGGAGCTGAAAACAAATTACCAAAACCATCAGGTGAGTACCCTTCAGGTGTTACATACTTAAGCCTAACAGATTCATCACGAAAAGAATTATTTGATAATGACAAAAACCGTTTCAGAGAACTGACCATTAAGGTATGGTATCCGGCAGGGAAGAAGACAAAAACTGAATTATTCCTTGAAGATCCTGACAGGATAATATCGCAATTCGGATTTTCAAATATATACAGGACCCTGAAAACAAATTCTTCAAAGGGAGTTAAAGTCTCAGCGGATAAAGACAGGTATCCCGTTCTCATATACTCTCACGGATGGGGAGAGCATTATTCCCAGAACACCATCCTCATGGAAGAGCTTGCAAGCCATGGATACATTGTATTCAGCATTGCTCATCATTATGAATGCAAGTTTTCATTTTATCCCGACGGCAGCTTTATCACAATAGACAATAACAGCAAAAGGTTCAGGGATATAATAAATGAACAGACGAATCCTGCTGCCATGGTAATATTCAATAAAATGGTTACTGTTACCGATGACTACCAGCGTGAAAAGATTTTTGAAGAATCCTGTGATATTATGCCTGTACTTCTTAAAGAGAGTCCGGCATATTGGGCTGAAGACATAAAATTTATGATAAACAGGTTGTTAAAGATCAATAAATCAGATGATCTGTTTAAGTCAAAACTTGATCTTGACAGGATTGGTGTTTTTGGCATGTCAATGGGTGGTATAGCATCGAATGAAGTTTGTTTAGCAGATAAGAGAGTGAAAGCCGGAATAAACATTGATGGAGGATTATATGGCTCAGTTTTAAATAAGGATATTATCACACCATTTCTGTTTATCAACAGTCAGAGGTATTCAGGTTATGGGAACCTTTTCAACAGCAAGGTTGCCAATGAAAGTTATTCTGTAACTATATTGAATTCAGACCATTATAATTTTTCAGATTATGCGCTTTACCCTGTAATTAATCAAAGTCAGATTGGAACAATAGATCCTCAGCAGCCAATAGAATTGATGAACAGGTTGACAGTGATGTTTTTTAATAAATACCTGTTAAATAAAAAGGAGAAGGATTTCCAAAGTATTTTTGAAGGAATTGAGGTTGAATTTGTATCCAAAATCTCCAGATGATTAATTCATTTGAAAAACTGATCACTGAAATTAACAAGATAAATCCTGTCTGTTGAACGGGTCAGCGCAGTATAAAACCATCTCAGGTAATCGATTGAAATCTCATTCCTGTTGAACATACCCTGGTCGATAAAAACTCTTTCCCATTGTCCTCCCTGTGCTTTATGGCATGTAACAGCATAAGCAAATTTTATCTGAAGCGCATTGAAATATGGATCTTCACGAACAGCAGTATATTGTTTTCGTCTGGTCCTGATATGGAGATAATCTGCCAGGATATTCTGGTAAAGCTCCTTATTCTTGTCAGCAGGTAATGCCGGTGTATCAAGGCTCAAAACATCAAGCATCACCTTAGACTCAACCTCAAGGTCATAGTCAGGGAATTTGAGTACCATATCTGCAAACCGGAACCCATACCTTTCCTCATACTTTCTGATCTTCCTTACCTCGGCAATATCACCATTGGCAATAAACCCTGCCCCATCATCTTCTTCTTCAAGGATAAAGTAATTGTTTTTAACCACCATTACCATATCCCCCGGGCTTACCTCCTCCTCCCTGAAAAATATCCTGTTTCGGATACCCTGGTTATATCGGTTCGCCATCTTGTTGGAGTTCACAACAATAATGGTACCCTCCAGACTGCAGGAACCATATGCAGCTGATATCTCATCTATCAGCTCCTCTCCTGTTATTCTTCTGATATCATTGAAATTAATACAGTCGATAGATGGATGTACAAGATCATCTTCTGCTATTTGCAATCGTATGCGTGTTGCATTCATAAGAACTCCCGATGACTCACTCTGACGAAGCACCTGTCGTAAATCACAACTGATCAATCCAAAGCCATAGCCTCTGAGTGAATTTGAATCAAGAGCCGGACTGACTATAGATCCTACAGGTGGAAGTTGAGCGGTATCTCCGACCAGTATCAGTTTACAGTCGGTCCCTGAATAAACATATTCAATAAGGTCATCCAGCAATCTTCCACTTCCAAATAGGGATGCTTCATTGGTATTATTTGAAACCATCGAAGCTTCATCGACTATAAAAAAGGTGTCCTTTGAAAGGTTCCTGTCAAGCCTGAAACTTCCGATTCCATCTTTTAATGATTTCTGCCTGTATATTTTCTTATGTATTGTAAAAGCAGGTTTGCCGGAATATGATGAAAGTACCTTGGCTGCACGTCCTGTTGGTGCAAGCAGGACAGATTTCATTCTCAGCAGATCGAGAGTCTTTACTATTGAACTGATGACACTTGTTTTTCCGGTACCGGCATAACCTGTCATCAGGAATATTACATCATTGTTGTTATCGCAGATATAAGCTGCTATCTTTTTAAGTGCAACCGACTGATCATCAGTAGGAATATTCCCCAGATTCTTAACAAGGTTATTATATATTATTGTATCACGCATTTCTCACAGTAAGGCTGCAGAGGGAACGCAAAGTACGCAAAGGAATATAATATATCAATATTATTCTTTGTGAACTTTGCTAAAACTTTGCGACTTTTACTGTTACTTTTATATTTTTACAAGAAATACCTGTTTAATGCCATTTCTTGAACTCTTTGATGAGACACTAGACATAAACTCAACTGAGAACTATGAGCTTTCCATTCAGGTAAGTCCTGAGGAGCTGACATTTTCTGTTCTTGACACAATAAGAAACAAGCATATTCTTATTCGTTCCTTTGAGGCTGATGATACCTCCCCTTTCAGTGCTTCAATGATACAGGAGCTAATTTTAAAAGATGATTTCCTGACGAAAAGGTATAAAAAACTGAATATTGTAATGCCTTCACGGAAGTTTACGCTTATTCCTTCACAGCTATTTGATCCGGGTAAAAAAGATGAGTATTATTCATTCAATCATGTAGAGGATGAGAACAACATTATTCTTTCTAATAAATCAGCTGACCCGGATGCCTTTATTGTATTTTCAGTGTTGAAACCCTTATATGAGTTAATTACCGGATTATTCCCGGGCATTCTTCCATGGCATCATACCAAACCACTGTTAAATCATGTTTCACATTGCAGGATGAGCTCAAATGGCGATCATATACATCTGCATGTAGAGAAGGATTTCTTTAACCTTGTGATTTACAGGCAGAACATCCTCAAATTCTGTAATTCATTTATTTACAGAAACATAAATGATATTCTTTATTATGTAATGAATACCTTCAGAAATCTTGAGATCAAACAGGAAGATACGATATGGTTAAGCGGCCACACAGAAAAATATGACGATCTGTCTTCAGCCTTTGCAATGTACATAAGGCATCTCAGGTTCAGTGAACCGTCAGGAAACTTCACATTCAGTTATGTTTTCAATGACACTGTTCTGTGCCGGTATCTAAATCTTTTCACACTTGTAAATTGCGAATAATAGGAGGCAAATACAAAGGAAGAAGGATTGTTCCTCCAAGCGCTTTCAAGGCAAGGCCTACAACTGATTTTGCCCGGGAAGGGCTCTTTAACATTCTGGTTAACAGAATTGATTTTGAAGAAGTTACCGTTCTTGATCTTTTTTCAGGGACAGGCAGTATGAGTTATGAATTTGCTTCACGAGGAGTCTCTGCCATTCACCTGGTGGAAAAAGATTCTGTTCATATTAACGGGATCAGGAAAATAATAAAAGATATGGAAATGGAAAATATCAGGCCTATCCATATCGATGTTAAGGCATACCTCAGAACATGCAAGATTAAATATGACCTGGTATTTGCTGATCCTCCGTATGATCTCTCATGGTTGAAGGATATACCTGACCTTGTTCTGAACTCAGGAATATTGAAAGATGATGGTTTTTTCATTCTCGAACATCCCAGGAGAATAGCCTTTTCAGGTCACCCCCTGTTTTTTGAGCACCGGAGTTACGGTGGTGTGAATTTTAGCTTCTTCAGGATATAGGCTGTTCCGGGTACTTCACTTTAGCTACTACTTTCATTTCGTTTCGGTGGTCAAAGAATACTTCGGTTGACAAAGTGGACACTGATAGAATCAAGAATCAGGAATCAAGGCCACTCAGACGTTATCCGGTTAAAACCATTGAACTCCAATTCCATAAAAATATTTTTCCGGAAATATTTTGCATTGCAAAAAAATAGGTTAATTTTGCATCGCAATTTAAGAAGGGTGCGGTAGTTCAGTTGGTTAGAATATCGGCCTGTCACGCCGAGGGTCGCGGGTTCGAGTCCCGTCCGCACCGCAAGAACCACAAAAACCCGATGAGCAATCATCGGGTTTTTGTTTTCCTGAACCCGTTGAAAACTTGTTTTCATAAGAGAGAAGGAAAACATAAAACCATTTGCTGCGCAGCAGCAATGGTTTTGTGGTTCTCGCCAAGGTAACTTCAGAATGAAAGGGTCCGATCGATCCCGCGATTAGCGGGATCGATCAATCCCGTCCGCACCGCCAGCATAAATCGTAACTCACATATATATCAATGAGTTGCGATTTTTTCTTTATTCTATTTCTACAACATTTCTACAACAATTTAAAAATCAAATTTAAACTCCAGTTAATTAAGATCGGAGTATCGTAGAATCGTAGAATCGTAGAATCTTAGAAACACAAAAGCGTTTATAGCAACTTTACATTTTTTACCGTTTTACAAACCTATCATTAAACTTAAACCTGGCAGGTGAACTAAAAGGTGTACTTAAAATGACAGGGTTTGTAAAGGATTGATTGGGGGGTTAATGCAAAACAGGTTCTGGAGCTGACAGGACTTGCATGGGGTGCAAGGGGTCGTCTGTTCGAGTCGGATCACCCCGACAGCGTTTGCGACGTTTGAAATAATTAAGTACATAGTTTAGTCACTAAAAGTCATTTTAATCAATACCTGATAAAAACTGTTTTAAGCCTGTTTTAAGCTACTCAACTGCTGAGGTAGTACTGTTTAACCAAGTGTATTATTGTAGCTGAAATGCTTACCTTTGCACCTGTTTCCTTATGAAACTTCACTGCTGCTTTCTGGATAAGTTTTTTGTCCTCTCCAGAGACTCTGATGGTAATGCTTCCTGTTTTCATAATTAATATCTTTTTATAGTGTTCAATTCCTATAATTCCTTTTTTGTCTGGAATAGTCAAAAGAAGCAAATATTCAAAGCCTTTTTTATAGACTCCAATTCCTCCAATTTTGTATTTATTTTTTGCTTTCAAATAGCTACGAAAACGACGTAAATAACAAGCTGCCTTTTTTACTGTTACAAAAACAATTTTTTTTTGTCTGAAATAAGCCGAAAAATTAGTATTATATCTTAATATTAAATCCATAATTCTTTAGCCGGTTAATAGCAATATTTATCTCTTCATGTGTAAATAATTCCCTCCATTCCATTTTTATTACCAATGCTTCAACAGTTAGGTCTAATCTATCGCACTCCCACAAAGCAGTATAACCATCAGAGACTTTGTTTGAATGCAACAAAATTCTTGCAGTCTCTAAACCCCCATGCTCAGAGACCATTTGTAAATATCTTGTAGCATTATAATTACATTCCTTTTTAACTAATTTATAAATATTAAGCATTTTGATATTAAACTTTAATTTTAGATTTTTATCCATTTTACTTCGGTTTTGTTCTGTTTCTATTTTAATCTACTTTAGATAATACCCGGTTACAAAATCAGGGTACAAAACATTGCGGAAATTATACTTTTAAAGTTCTATAAAGGCGTAAATAATTATCGGAATTTTTTTCATACACTTCAGCCTTTTTCAAAAGCTTTAAATAACGCTTTGTTGGTTTTCCGTCGTACTGCTTTTTGAAATGCTTACTGTAAATTTCCTCACAAACTTTATCAATTCCAAATAACAAACCAAATTGCTTACCCAGCTTTCTGTATCCGTGGCTTTGTACTTGCTTTTCATAAAAACACCCCGGAAATAAACAGCCGGGGTTTATTCACTGCTTATTCAATACCTGATAAAAGCTATTCTAAAACTGTAACTGGTGTTGATGTAAATTAATCAAAAAGGCTAATCCCGAACACAACGAACAGAATAGCCAGTTTTCTTATTGGGACACCCAGGGCTTACTATGTTAGAATCGTAGATCAAATAACGAGCACAGCCTTGATTTGTATTGAGCTCATTGGATGCAAAAACCGATAATTCTGATCACATTTGACCGGTCAAATAGGTTTTAACATAAATCGCTATACAGTAATTATTTAACTCTGGCAATCAGTGGTCGTTTTATTCCGGCCGAAGGTGGTCAAGGCTAATGGCTTTTCCAAGTAGGGAGATTATATTAATTAAAGTTTGTGAAATTTAAATTTAAGTGTTAAATTTCATAACCATTTTATTCTCAATCATACTTGTTATAAATTTTAAAATTTTAAATCAATATGAGTATAAGGATAAAGTTAAAGAGTTAAGTTATGAGATGTCAGCTTATTAGCAAATTGGTTAAAGAACTGGCAAAATCACGGTTTCATAAAATAATAATTCTATCTGCTCTGCTCATAATATTCAAATCAAACATGGCCGCTGCCACCGATCCAACCGTACTGGTATTTATTATCGATGGCCTTCAGAGTGACGCAGCGAAAGTCGCAGCTGCAAATGGCGCTGGAAATTTAAAATTCCTGATGGAAAACGGTGTATGTGTGCGTGAAGCATATTGCACAAGCCCTGCGCCCCGAATGTTTTTACCGGATGGATCCCTGCCCTGGGGAACTTCGTCCTCACCTAATGTTGCCATTCATACAGGGACGCATGTATTTGAATCCCGGCTGATTGATGATACATTTCTATCAGCCAGAAGGGCACACATTAAATCACTTTTTGCAGGTGGCGCGGATAATTATAAAGAATTTACCACGCCCGATTTTTGTTATGCAGGATCTCTAACCGATTCAGATGTGGTGCAATATGGTATGTATCATTTTAAAAATGACGGTACAAGATTAATCCGGCTTCACCTTCAGCAAATCAGGGACAGCTGGTCCGGTCCCGAGGATAAACTCAAAGCGGGTTCAGGGTACCAAAAGGCAATACTTAGAGCCGATGTGTTATTAGGCAAGCTTATACAAATGTTTAAAAGCGCGGGTGTATGGGAAGAGACTTATATTATTGTAGCCGGCGATCACGGAATGGGCATAACAAAGGAGAGTGAACATCCGCCTTCAGTTATTTCATCATGGTCACCTTACATGAATTTTTATGGACCGGGAATTAAAAAGGGAGGAATCATTCCCTATGCTGAGACACCTGATCTGGCACTGATGATTAATCATTTTTTGAATCTCAGCCCATTGCAGGGCTATACTGATCCTGGCATAGTAATCGAACCTAAAGGCACAACCGGAACCTTTTTAAGCAATATTTTTGAAGGTAATCCAGATGAAATCACTCATCCCAAAATGATTCTGAGGTATTTGGAAAGCAATAACTGGAAACATTCTGATGATTATTCAGAATACCGTCATGCAATGCTTTCTTACATGAAAGAATTAGCATTTAGAAAATAAATACGCTTAAAATAAATGAGAATCAGTCTGCAAACTGTCATGCAGCAAACTACTAATGTATTTTTGTCTATTAACTAAAAATGTCCGGTTTTTTAAACATTATAGCCATTCTTCAGCTGTGCACAAACTTTTTACTGTAAATTAATAAGAATCTTATAAGTAAGTCAGTCCATACCTTAAAAACGCCTGGGGTTTTACGCATTATAGCCATTCTTCCGCTTTACGCAAACTTTTTACTGTAAATTAATAAGAATCTGATAATTTAATCCCTCTTGTATTATAATACATACATAGACTAAAAACGTCCCATTATTTGAGTGTAGATACGTCAGACCTTCGTAGACACTTTTTGCTAAATTGTTATGTGTAAAAACAAAAAGTGTAATCATGAGTAAAGAAGTAAAAGATATTCTTAGGATAATATATAAAATGCTTATTCTTGAATAAGCAAGAAGACATGGCAATATTGCTAAAACGTGCCGAGATTTTGATGTAACCAAATCATCTTTTTATAAATGGAAGAAAGCTTATGATCTTGGCGGCAAAGAAGGATTAAAAAGGAAGAAACCGATAGCTTACAATCATCCTAAAAAGATATCTAAAGAGGTTATTGAAAGAATCCTTGAACTAAGAAAAGATTATCATCTTGGTCCTGAAAGAATTAAATGGTATTTAGAGCGATATCATGGGATCAATGTATCAGAATCCAGTGTATCCCGCACATTGGTACGAAATGGGATCAGTAGATTATCTAAAAAAGCTTCCAGAAGAACTGTTCACACAAAAAGATATGCTAAGGAGACTCCAGGCCATCAAGTCCAGATTGATGTTAAATTTGTCTCTATTAATGATTCCATTGGCAACCCTATACGTCGTTTTCAATATACAGCAATAGATGATGCCACTCGTATTCGCACTTTAAAAATATATAAACAACATAACCAGAAGAATGCAATTGACTTTATTGATCATATTATTGATAAATTTCCTTTTCGTATTCACACTATTAGGACAGACAGAGGTCATGAGTTCCAGGCACAATTTCATTGGCATGTTGAAGACAAAGGGATGAGGCATGTTTATATCAAGCCAAGATCTCCTCAGCTTAATGGAAAAGTTGAAAGATCTCATCGCACTGATCAAGAGGAGTTTTATCAGCTTTTGACTTATACTGATGACGTCGATTTAAACAAGAAACTAAAGAATTGGGAAGAATTTTATAACTTTAATCGCCCACATGGAGCTTTCGAAGGAAAAACACCATATGAAAAACTAAATAGCATATTAAAATCTATTTAAAAGAGTCTACCAAAAGTTGAAGTATTACAGTGCATTTTAAAAATATCCTTTAACTAATTATCTGTAAATTATTTTTTTAACTAAAAAGGAGGTTATATGGTTGACTCAAAAGTTGTTTTAACAGGACAGACCCTTGCGTATACATTCTATTGTATAGTCATTATTCTGTTGGTTGCCTGGTTCGCAATTAAAGTTACAGGCAAAGGGAAAGGACTTGCGGTTAAACCGGCAATATTTTACACTTTTGTCGGGTTTCTCACAGTTCTTGGCGTATCACTTCATCTCATTACCTTCAACACAATCCCATGGGCAGAGATGGATCTTAACAGGTCTGACTACAAACCCGACAAAACATTTGTAATTAAGGTTAAGGATCATCAGTTCATTATGCCATCTGAAAAGCTGGTAATTAATGTGAATGACAAAGTTCTTTTCGATGTGCAGTCGGAAGACCTCACTTATGGCTTTGGCCTTTTTAGGAACGATAATAGTATGATGTTCCAAATGCAGGTAGTACCTGGTCACAGAAATGATCTCTTGTGGCAATTCGACCGAGAAGGGGTTTATACCATACGCTCAACAGAGTATTCGGGACCAAAAGGGGTCTTTATGATTCTGAAAGATGCCGTTCAGGTAATCCCCGCAAATGCATCAAACTAATATTGATTATTTACAAATCTTTAAATTAAAATATATGAGTTTTATCAAGACTTTTATGAATGGAGAGGAAGGACTTTTCAAGTCTGAAACTCTTACTCCTATGCAAAAACTGACGCTCCGGTTTGTTGTTGTTGGTCTTATTTATTTTGGTTTCGTTGTTATAGAAGGAATGTTAATGAGGCTATATGAAGTTAAACCTCTTCCTTTTATTACTGAACCACAGTTTTTTGCAATTCTTACAGCACATCCACTTGTGGGAATTTTCGGCTCAACATACTCTATTGTATTCGGAGCATTTCTTTTCCTTGTTCCGTTTTTAATGAAAAAGCCATTGTGGAGTATTAAACTTGGAAACTGGACTTTCATTCTGGTTGCAGTTGGAACCTTTATTTTCTGGTTCGCCGGTTTTGTAAGTCATTATGCTCCGCTGTACACACTTTACTGGCCACTGCCTGCTGACTTCACCCAGTTCAGTGTCTGGGGCGGAACATTCTTTATTGTCGGGATAGCGCTGGTAATGGTAGGTAGTGCATTTTTTGTAATAAACATTTTTAAAACAATATCATACACACCAGATGGATGGGAAAAGCAGCCTTCAAAAGAACTGCTTGCATCTGCTCTTGGCATAACAGGATTCAGAAACCTGTTTACAAAAAACAAGAAAGAACATCTTGTTCCACTTCCCGTTGCTGCTGTAGCAAGAGGAAGTGTAGATGTGGCTCTTAACACTGCTATAATTCTTTTTACAGGAGTATTGATCCTTGTGTTTATGATTGCTGCCATCATGGGAATTGACCTTAAAAGCACCGCAATCGATGCACTACTTTATAAAAACTGGTTCTGGTGGGGCCTCGATCTTATTGCCGACGGGCTGGTACTGATTTTTGTGGCAGGCACATGGTACCTGCTGGCCATGATGATAAGCGGTAAACCACTTTTCATGCAAAACATTGCACGGGCAGCTTTGCTAGTCGAACTCGTAGTTTCATGGACAGTCTGGTCGCATCATCTTCTCTCAGATCAGGCACAGCCTGCTATCCTAAAAGTTGTATCCGGAGAGATGGTAACAGCCTTTGAGCTAATCACCCAGGGACTTGCATTCTTTATTGCGTTGGCGACACTCTGGAGTGCAAGGCCGTTGAAGATGACAAATCCATTGAAGTTCCTGCTGGGAGGGTTACTTGGATTTGCGCTCGCAGTACCTGCAGGTATTATGCAGGCTGACGTTGGTTTGAACAGGATACTTCATAATACCCAGTGGGTAGTCGGCCCGCACGTTCATGTGGCAATACTGGTTGGATTGACAATGACTCTCTACTCAGCTATTTATTTATTATTCCCAATACTGACAAATGGAGCAAAAGTATACAGTCAGAAACTTGTAAATGTTCATTTCTGGTGCCATCTAATTGGCGGTATAGGAATGGGTGCATTTATGGGAATGGCAGGATTGAAAGGAATGTTAAGACGTTCTCTTTACATAAACGGGGAATTCAATCTTATGATGATCCTGGCTGCAATCTGTGGAACTCTATTGTTAATAGGATTCATTGCATTCTTCTATAACATTGTGATGAGTGTAGGATTGAAGGGTGTAATCGGAATTTTTACACCTTCAAAAACCAAAACAAATGATCTGGTACCTTCAAAGTAGTTATTTTTAATGGCTATACTTTAATTTTTGTGTTCAGATTTTAATTAGGAACACGATTTAAAATATGAGTATAAGAATGAAATGTTTAAATCCTTTCATTGTTGGATCTATATATAGACTTGGAAATAGGTTTTGAAACAATTTAATAATCGATAACATGATTGCAAGAAATTACAAAAAAGAAGAAATAAAAGAAAATCCCCATAAGGTTGATGTTCGGCAACTTTATAATATAATGTACCCTATTGCAAAAGCCGGACGGCTTGACCACATTTGGCCGGATAAAATGTGATTAACATGAATAGTTTAATGACAAGCACTTATTTCCGGCCTAGGATGGTCAATTTACTCCGACCGATTATGGTCAAGGGCACTGTCGTTTCCAGTGACATGCTATTTCAGGAAGAGACAGTCCGGAAGAATTAAAATATCGGTTAAATGAATTTGTGGATTATTACAACAATAAACGATATCATGAATCTATACAAAACGTAACACCTGCAGATGTGTATTTTGGCAGGGATGAACAGATACTCAAGAAAAGAAATCTAACGAAGGAAAAAACAATGCTTAAAAGAAGAAAATTACACCTTTTGAATAGTTCAAAAGTATGACTTAACTTTATGATAAATTATTTCGCTTTAGTTTGAAGACTTACAGTGATCAGATTGTCCGGTATTTGCACTTGCAACACTATTTTTTTTGTCCGTTGAAAGAGATTAGTTGAATTCTTTAAAATAAAAGGTTTTTATATATAAGTCAAATAATGCTTTATAAACCAGAGCGATGTTAAATAATCTCATTAAGCATAGTATAAGGTCTTTAAAAAGGCAGCGAGCATACATTATTATTAATGTTATGGGGCTTTCCATCGGTATTGCCTCCAGTCTTATCATAGCACTTTTTGTAATAAAGGAGGTGAGTTATGAAAAGCATAATTCCAAGAAAGAAAGGATTTGCAGGCTCGTCATGGACGGTAGGTTCGGAGATCAGGAAATCAACTCGGCCTACACCTCAATACCTATGGGCCCTGCTATGGCGAATGAATTTCCGGAAATTGAAGATTTCCTTAGAATGAACAGAAGAAGACCTACTATGGTTGAATATAAAAACCGTACTTTTTCAGAGGAGAATATGATTGAAGTGGATTCCTCGTTTTTTAATTTCTTTTCAATACCGGTTTTAAAAGGCGATCCGAAAAATCTGCTGAATGCTCCCCTGAAAATTGTGTTATCAGAATCAACTGCAAGAAAAATATTCGGTGATGAGAATCCTATCGACAAAACAATTAAAATTGGATCAGATTCTGTTCGTTATACAATCTCAGGAGTGATGGCTGATATACCAGAAAATTCGCATTTTGAGGCCACCATTCTTGTTTCATTTATGACCAATCCCGGCGCAAATAGTTCAGCTTGGTTAAATAATGGTATCAGCACTTACATTCTGTTAAAACCCAATTCAAGCTATGTTACAGTTGATGCTAAAATCCCTGAATTATTAATTAAGTATGTAGGACCGCAGATTCAGCAGGCCCTTGGCATTTCGCTAAGTGATTTCGAAAAACAGGGAAACAAATATGGATTCTATTGTCAGAATCTGACTGATATCCACCTTGATCCGTCAGTTGAACAGCAATTTAAAGAAGCAAGTGATCCAAAGTACCTGAAGATATTCAGTACTATAGCAATACTTATTATATTAATAGCAGCAATCAATTTCATGAACCTTTCAACTGCCCAGGCTTCGGTAAGGGCAAAGGAAGTTGGAATAAAAAAGATAGGAGGTTCGTCAAGGAGTATGCTTATTGTACAATTTCTTTTAGAATCGTTCATCCTCTCATTTATCTCCCTGCTCTCAGCATTAATTCTTATTAAAGTATCCCTTCCGTTTCTTAATAATTTGCTGGGTACAAACCTGTTGCTAAATCTTTTTACCAACTGGCACACAATTCCTTTACTTGTTCTCTTTTCTTTGATTGTGGGTTTTCTGGCAGGAAGTTATCCGGCCTTCTTTTTGTCATCTTTCAATCCGTATGAAGCATTGAAGAGGAGTGTGAAAAACAGTATGAAAAACAGAGGTCTCAGGAGGGTACTTGTTGTTTTTCAGTTCACTGTTTCAATTCTGTTGATCGTTGGTTCATTATTAATGTATAGACAGATAAAATTCATGCTCAATAAAGATATGGGATTCAACAAAGAGCAGTTAATAGTTATAAGCCGGATAGGATTACTTGGAAGGGAAGGTTTTGGAGCAAAACTTAAGTCATTAAAGGATGCCTTAAAAGGTATTCCGGGAGTAATCAATTGCTCCAGCTCTTCCGATGTCCCTGGCCAAAACAATAATAATAACAGTTATATGCTTGAAGGCAGGAAAGACGAGACAATCATGATGCAGACCAACTGGATCGATTACGACTTTATGGAAACCTATGGATTAACACTTATATCGGGCAGATCATTTGACCAATCATTTACTACAGACATGGAGGCATGTTTGATTAATGAAAATGCCGTTAAGGATTTTGGCATCACTGATCCGGGACGGGCGAGATTTATGGAACCAAGAGATTCTGGTAAAATGAATTATGTTCCTGTAATTGGTATTGTAAAAAACTTCAATTTCGAATCACTTCATAATCCGATAGGTCCATATATTTTCAAATTTCAAAGTGAAGGCAGTTTGTTTGGATATTTATCAGTAAAGTTAACAGCTCTTAATTTGGCAAGTACTATCAGTGAAATTGAGAGCATATGGAAAGAGTTTACATCCAATAGCCCGTTACAGTATTACTTTGTTGATGAGAATTTTGAAGAAATGTATATCCAGGAGAAACAGAATGCCCAGATGGCAGTGATATTTTCGATCCTGGCAATATTTATTGCGGCAATCGGACTTTTCGGACTTACATCATTCACCATTGAACAACGTACAAAAGAGATTGGTATCAGGAAGGCAATGGGATCTACAATCACTGGTATATATTTTACAATATCAAAGGAGATCATAATACTTGTTTCAATCTCAGCCCTTATTGCCTGGCCTTTGATTTATTACATTGCAGGTAAATGGCTGGAAACATTCTATTACAGAATAACCCCTGGAGTAATTAGCTTTGGTGCAGGTTTAGTTATTGTTCTTGGTATTGCTATTCTTACAACAAGCTATCGTATTCTAAAGACAGCAAGAATAAATCCCGCCCAATCGTTGAAATATGAGTAGGCAACTATGAAGGCGGTGTATCTGGCAATCGGAAATGTTTAAAATAAATGGACTATTCATTTCCAGATTTGGGTATGATCCTTCATTAATTTTTGATTAAATTTGAAGATAGATGCAGAATATGAATTTAGGCGTTTACACAAAGTTATCTATAGACCCGGAAGATAAGGATTAACTTTAAAAACCTAACAAATTTCTAATTGTAAACGTTTGTCCTATCCTAAAAATCTCTATTTGTTTATCGTCAGCAAAATCTGGAATCCAATCAAAATAATATTAAGAGATACTTTCATTAAATCAAAGTTGTTTTTTGCACTTCATAATCCAATTTCCTTTTCAGTAAAGTACGTTGCTTAATATCTTCTCTCCTGGCAAAGATCTCCTGGTCTCTTCCAAAATAGACATCTGCGGGAGTTACGTTATTCAAGGACTCATGATACCGGTGGTTATTATAATATTCTACAAATTCAGCAATCTGATCCTTCAGTTCGTCAGGGCTATAATAATGTTCCAGTTTAATGATGTTCTTCATCGTTCTATTCTTTAGCTTCTTAGAATGGAGTTTAATTGAATGTTTTTAATAAATGGCTGATCAGATGCGACAGAATCCTATTCATTATCTTCCAATATTTATTACTTTTACGTTTCTGAGTAAGAACAAAACTTTTCTGAATCATGAAAGTACTATTATCTTTTCTAACCGTAATCTTTATATTCCTGATTACTTCTTGCAGAGAACAGCCTGATAGTCTTGATGAAATAAAGTTGTTTCATCCAGATGATAAATATTTTAAATCCTCCATGGTGAGTCTGCATTTTATCATAGAAACTTCATCAATCGATAGAGTAGATTCTATATTTTATCAAATGATCAATCAATATGATCTGCCTGTAGACGCTAAGGGTGCAAAGGATGGAACTTACAAGGGAGAATCTCCATATGATGCATTTGACTACAAACATATCGTTGAAATGGAGATTAAGGATGAGAAGATCGTTTCTCTAGATTATAATGAAATACATAAAAATGGTATCGGTAAAGAGGAAGATGAATCTTATTGTAAGGAAATGAGCGTAACAGGAACAAGCCCTGACATTGCATACCCACTAATGGAGGCTGAAATGCTGGAAAAACAAAATACAATGAAAGTTAGTGCAGTATCTGGTGCCACTTATTCACTTTATAGATTCCGTTATGCTATCACTGTTGCGCTTATGAAATCACCAGTTAAATAAATCTGTTCCTGATTTTGTGAAGATTATTGGTTTATGAAATATTCCCCGAAATCAGTGTAAGTCTTCAAATAGACTACTTAGCTACCTTTACCGACTTGCAATGTACTGACAGCGAGCACGTTGAAAAAACCGTCAGCAATCCCATCAACAGAGAACAAAAAGAACTCGGGAAAGGCTCCAAAAGGCTTTAAACTGGAAAGATTACTATGAGAATAAATGACAAAGTCTTTGATTATGTTGCAGGGCTGATCTTCATTTTTGTCGTCGACCTGGCAGTATGCTCGTTATGCATGCTATTCCTGGATATTACTTTCGCTGAATGCCTTATCTATTCTGCAATAAATGCACTATGGATACCATTAGTGCTACCCGGGATCATGAACAGATTAAATTCCCCTTAGAAGCTTTAAAATTGTCATACCAAAAGAGTATCTTATTATGGATTTCCTGGAAAAACTTCAATTAATGCCAGAACTTTTTTCATACCTTTGTAATTGTATGTTCTTTGAATGATCTAACGGGCCCGGTGAACCAAACGGTGTACCGGTTAAATCAGGACCTTGCAAATAACTCATTATCAGAATATTAGAAAGAGGTTCAAAAACCCTCTTTGAATGCATTGAGTATTTTTTTATCTGAATGGTGTAACACACTACTTTCATCTTCATACTCTAAAAAGCCTCTTTTTGAATCAAGAAATTCAATCCTGTACCTCTTTACTCTTCTTAACCCTGATTCCCTTAGAAGAAATACCAGGTCTCTTATGATCTTAACTTTCTCTGTTGACTCCTCCGGTCTGCCATATTTGTATTCAATATTCTTTAACTCAATGCGGAGTTCGTATGGAAGCAATCCTGCGATCATGGACGTTACTTCACACATTTTTATTATTGAACCTCTTTTCTCAAGTTTACCTCTTGCAGTCTCTGTATCATCAACCAATAACTCACTCTTAGAAACCGGTTCAACTAATATTTTTCCTTCATAACCCAGTCGCCTGCGTTCTCTAAAGAATTCATCTACCTGTTCCCATCTTATTCTATTATTTTTATCGAGGATTGTTCTAAGATTAAGACCTGTATCCGGGGCAAGTAATAATTCCCTTATATCTTTGCTGATGAATTTCTTATACCACCGGTACGGCTCATAAAAGAAGAAATGAATTTCAAAAATCGGATAATTCTCATCAGAAATATCCATAAAATAATCATAAGAGTCCACCTCTAATGAAATCCAGTAAGGTCTAAAAAACTCTATCTCAATCGGATTTTCAAATTTTGAACATAACCAGATCCATTCATTCTGAGCATCATCAAGATTATCTGGATTATGAATCTCCCCTAATTTCAGAGTGTTTAAGACACCTGGATATGTATTCAGATAGCTTAATATATGTTTGGCATTTTTATACTGCATGCCCCACGCCTGGTTAAAAGGGATCCAGTCCTTCTCAGTTTTCAGCTTGTTTTTCATTCCAGAGGCCTCTGTTATTTCTTCTTGCTCTTCGCTGTAATTTAACAAATTTCTCAGCATACTTAACATTCGGAGGAATTGTCATAACCATTGCATACCCCTTCCTGACCAGTTCAGCGTTTACAAAGGTTCCGTCCTGTAAATAGACATATGCGAGTGTCCGGTTGTACTGATCCTTCCTTCCAACATCGTATTCAAGACGAACCTTCTTATTTTCAAGCAGTTTCGTTAAATACTCTTTCGACTGCTGACCATAATATCCGATAGTCTTCCTGCCAGTATTTCTCGATTCTGGGGCATCCACACCGATAAGACGAATATTAAGCCCTTTTTCACTGCCATCATCTGCATAAAAAGTATCACCGTCGACTACTCTGATGACATCCATAAAACTAGTCATGCTGCCCTTGTACCTGACCGAGTGGCAGGATATCTCAGGAATGGAAAGCACCAGAACTAAAACAATGACTAATCTTGATTTCATCATTTAAAAATAACTATAAACTTCATTTTGAAATATCATCCTTGTAAACGTTTGAATTCAGATTTAAAATTCTTAATGACAATTATATTGCCAATCTCTTAAAATACTGATTATTTGTTTATCATTGATTTATTGTATCTCAGATAATATTATACTAAATCATATATTGATATAATATTATTAATATTGTTGAATTGTTTTAAGCATCAGAATATTCATGGAAATCTCAATTGTAAAAGCTAGAGGAACTTATCACATTTGGTAGGTATATTTGTAATTGATATGCTTAACTTGATAACAAACGCTTACCACTGGCCATAGTTGATCAAGATCACCGGTATCTCCAGATTCTTAAATTAACACGGTCATATAATTGATGCCCATTGAAATTCAAGCACATAAGTAATATTATAAAGCACGGAAATAGAATCTTGCAGAAATTTCTTTGTAGGTGTGTGTTACTTAATTCAATTTCTCCGATTTTAGTCTCGTTTTATAAATAAAACTTATGATTAAATCGGGAATATTCCGGAATATTCCTGATCATTGTGCCATTCTTCGGACTTTTCCGAAATAGACCAAAGATTTAATGGATTTTAGGTTTCCTCCTCCATCGTTTGAAAAGAAGTCTGATATTTCATTATCAGACAGCCAACTAATATACCTAAACCAAATATAAGAAAAAATCCTATTTTGTTGTTATGTTTTCTATTTATCTCTTGGCTGGTTATGTGCTCCTGTACCGGATTAACAATATTATTGAAAGTCGGATTCATGATGAATAAATATTAAATTTTCTCCATTAAAAGTTTCAATACTATAGCCATACTGGAAGAACATATGAATGTCCTTTTTCAGGTGTTTAATTGTTATTGTATGGCAGCTAAATTTAAGACCAAATTCCGAGGCTTGCAGAAGAGGGATACCATGTTTTTGATGATCCATTTTATATAAATCCGCAGCAATGGCTTCGTTTTTCTGTATCATCAGTTTCGCAGAATTCCCTATTTTATATTTTTCCTTTTGGTGCTGTTTTTTTAATTTACTTGCACAATCAGGATGCGACTTCCTGTTTCCATGTGCACCTTCTTCCAAAGGCTCATTGCATCTTTTGCATAACCTATGGGTTACAGTATGATACTTGTAATTTTCCTCCATAATTATATATATTTTAAAGTTTCATTTTTCATATAATGAATTATACAATTTTTCCATTCTATCTTTTGCTAAATCTCATCGATAGATCGTGCAACGAATCCTGGATTTGCTGCTCAGTAAATAGAATTCGATTACCGACCTTTTGCCCTTTTATTATCCCTTTTTTACAATATGAATGTAGTGTCGGTAAGGTGATATTAAGAAGCTGACAGACCTCTTTTCTTGTCAGATATTTTGCTTTATAGGGTAGGTTATCAGTATCCCCAATAGCTTCCGCAACGGCTTTTTTGATGCGTCTGTCCATATCCTCATAAAATTCCATTGGGATTTCAAGAAAAAGAGGTTTATTTTTTGATTGTTCGTCGTGTGTTGCCATAAAAAAACGAATTAAGTCCAAACTAAAAATTTCTTTTCAGTTGATCTCATTCGTTCCTACGACCTGACTTTCATATTAGTTCAGGTCTTCTTAACGACTGAAGAGGTTTGATCAAATGATCATTCACCAATCTCCCAAAAAAATGGTTGCTTTTCTGGGTGCTGATAATGCAAATATAGACAAAATGGTTTAATAAAGAGTGTTAGAGATAATTTATGTTATTAAAACAATCACTTTTGTTAATTAACAGAAATCTATTTTCATTTTGTTTGTAGGAATGTTGTTGATTTCAGCATCCTCAAAAAGACTAAGGTCCTGATTGTATGGCTAATAGCCTTTTGCATTTGAGTATGGGTTGGACTTGTATTGTGAAATCAGAGTGAATATTATCAATTCTTATTCCTTAAAAACCTGATTAGGTCTTCATCTTTCAGTCCCATAGTTCTGAGATTATTTTTAACAATAAATCCTGGGATCGGATCTTTTGATGCTTGAATTATAACGGGTCTGGTCAAATCTTTCCTTGACCAAATTTCATGACTGCCTTTTGTCCTTATTCGAGTAAGCCCCTGATGTAATAAAAATCGCTGGAAATCTTTTAATCCTATATTCTTTAAGGATTGTGACATTATGCAAACTCTGGAATATTAATGGTGGTATTCCTTTTGCGAAAATCATGAGTGTTGAAAATTCTTTTAAAATCTTCATTATTTTTAAGAAGATCATCCATTGAGGGCGGAACAGCTTCTTTGCGAAGTTTCTTTCTTATTTTCCATCCAAGTTTTTCTAAATCTTCAGCAAGAGTTTTTTTATTTACAGTATACCTAAAGTACTCGGAAAGTGTTTCTTCAAATGAGTGTTTTGCTTCGGCCTCAGTTGCGCCGTACCCACTTAAATCAAGTGCTGGACAAAAAGTAATTACGTTATTGTCCTCTTCAAAAATAATCAATGGCAAATTGCATTCAATTTTATTTTTACCATAAACCCACTTACCCGATAAAGTTTTATTAACTGACATATGTAATATATTTTCAAAGCACCAGATCAAAAATATTATGAAGTTTCAAATATATCAACAAAATCAAAGCCAAAAATGTTTTCTCTTAAATAAGAATATCAAATTTAATCTTTTTGCTGGACAAAATCGGACCGAATAACAAATTAAGCGCATAATTTACAACATGTTATTGGCCTAACCAGCATTAACAAGCTTTGTAAAATGAGGATGATCGGCAAGCATTGTGGCATTCTGCTCTTTACTTATCTTAATATACTTGAGAAAGTTAGATTCTGTGCTATGACCAGATATCATCATTATTTTTAATGGCTCTATTCCTGCAAGATATGCGTTTGTACAGAATGTTCTGCGCCCTGTGTGACAGCTTATCTTCTCCCATTTTTTACAGGTCTTTTCATAGCTTTTACCTAACTTTCTCTCATTCCACCTTAATACCTCATTAAATTCACACAATTCTGATACTTTCTTTATATCGCGATTTATATATTGATCACGGACCTTTGGAAGCGTACCATTATATTTAATTAGAATTTTGCCAAGTCTTGCAGAAACAGGAATAACTACTTCGCCATCGGTTTTTGACTGGGCCAGGTGAATAAATTTACGCCCCTTTTCATCCGCCTTAATACTAACATCAACCTTTGAATAATCACTGATCCTAAGACCGGTCTCGCATAAAACAAGAAACGCATCCCTGGCCTTATCATAGTCAGGATTATCAGTCAAATCCTTATTATATAAAGCTTCAAGTTCTTTTTCAGTCAGATATACATTGAATGACTTCCTAGAAATACCCTTAAATGACCTGAATTGAAAATCTCGATTTGTATGTTTCTTCTCTTCCAAAGATTTACTCATAAACATTTTTAGTGTTTTTATATGCTTCCCGATTGTGTTCTGCGCATACCCTTCATCTGATAGATATGAAACAAAATCATTATAAAAATCAATAATGACATTCTCGAAATCTATCGTTATAGATCGTTTCAACTTTTCAGTTCTATTATCCTGGTAATCTATTAACCGATCTTTGAAGGCCTTTAGGTTGGTTATTGTACCCTTTGATAAGTTCATTCCATCTTCATTCTTTCGAGAGCCTGATTCAGCTTCAGCAATGTAACGCACAATATATTCCATGAATGTTTCAGCATCAGACGATTTTTTATGTTTAAACCTATAAACAACTTCTGTTAGCCATTCTTTTGAAAAATCCCTGAAATAGTTTTTAATTTCCTTCCCTATAAAGCTTTTGAGGTCATCAAGATATTGCATCCTTCTTTCTGATTCAATATCCGAAGGAACTTTTTTATTAAATTCCTTCCAGTTTTTAGGATCAATGGTTTCTCCTGTTTTTACTATAAAATCATTTTTTTTTGCCACTGACAATCTCACAAAAATATCAGCTTGTTTGCCTTCAGTTTTTGAATACAAAAAATAATTAATTGTTGCCATAGTTTATGCTCTAATTTATGTGAGTCCTTAAAGCACCAAAGATAACAAATCTACAACCAATCTACAACCATATCTTTATTTAATAATATTTACTCTTGTAAACAAAACTATTTTTAAATGCCTTATATTGTGAGTTATTCAAGGTTTCAGTTGAATTTATACGAGTTTATACTTTACATAGATTTACTCACTTTTACCCCATTTCGAGTCCCGTCCGCACCGCAAGAACCACAAAAACCCGATGAGCAATCATCGGGTTTTTGTTTTCCTGAACCCGTTGAAAACTTGTTTTCATAAGAGAGAAGGAAAACATAAAACCATTTGCTGCGCAGCAGCAATGGTTTTGTGGTTCTCGCCAAGGTAACTTCAGAATGAAAGGGTCCGATCGATCCCGCGATTAGCGGGATCGATCAATCCCGTCCGCACCGCGCATAAAATCAATAAAGCCTCTGAAAATCAGAGGCTTTTCTTTCTTTAGGAGATTGAGTTGTGTCTGTAATTGTGACAATAGAACATTGATAAATGTTAAATAGAAAATGGGGACATTGTGTTGGTTAGTCCTGCATAGCTTTTTCTTTCTGACCCATATGAAGGTATAACCAACCCAGTTGTGAAACAATTCTTTTTTCGAGGATTAGTCTATTAATTTTATCCCACACATCAGGCACTAATGTTATGGAATAATACCGATGCATATACGTTCCTCCGAATACAATGAGATAGAGTTTTTACCCAATTACAAATTAACCATACTCAATCAACATGCTAAATCTTGACAGATGGGATTTTTTGCATATAACAGTTTTATTGTTCCAGTCTTAATTCTACCCTTCTGTTTTGAGCCATGTTTTCTTCAGTTGTATTGGGAACTAAGGGTTCATCAAAGGCTTTGCTTTCTGTTATTAATTGCGAAGCCTGCACACCTTGTTCTATTAATTTTTCTTTTATAGAGTTAGCTCTGTCCATACCTATCAGAATATTAGTTCGACGCGAAGCAATATTACATGTATGCCCGGTTATCCGCAATTTCATGTCAGGATTTTCTTTTAAGATAGCAGCTAATTCAATTATTTTTTCTTCCTGGGAATTATCCTTCAGATTAACTGAATCAAGGCTGAATTTTAATTCCATCTTAGTTATTATTGATTGAGCTTGTATATATGGCTTTACATCTTCCACAAAAACAGTAATAGTATCTTTTATTACCTGGTATACTGTATCGGTTTCTTTTACAATTGTTACAATAGGCGGATCAATATGGTGCGAGACTCTTTTAAATCCTCTGCTTTTGAAATAATATGTGACACCTATACTTGCCGAGCTGTAACTCTCATAATTGTTACCTGCGATGCGTCCGTCAAATCGATCGGGTAAAACAGTTATATGTAATTTAGCATTTATATCAAGATTACTGCTGAACTGGTATTTACCCATTACTTCAAAACTTGTAGAAATGGTATTGGATTTTGGCACTCCTTTGTAATCCAATACACGCATGTATCCTATTCCGGCTGAGGGAATAATATCCCAGCGGTTTTGTTCATTATATCCGTATATCAGATTAAATAAGCTTACACGGAAATCAACTTGCATATTACTGTACCGAATAAAGTGGCGGTAACTGCCATCAGGTCGGATTGTTACATAATCACGTACGGGATCATTATTGCCATAAATGCTTCCGGTTTGAGGATCTGCTATATAGATCCCGTCAACGGTGCTGAATCCATTCAGAGAAAAACCATCTAACTGAAGGCGTGCACCCCAGAATGGAGAGAACCATTTTCCAACTGCAAGGGAAAATGAGGGTGTTAGTCGTTCATTAAACTTGAGGTTATTTGCGTCTTTAGAAAATAGAATTTGTGTTCCGACGGCTCCTTCAATAGAAAGGTTATCAAAAAACAAAATTGGCATAAAAATATCCTTTTGTCTGACCGTATCTTGCTCACTGAGTGTTTCTGTGTTATCCTTCCCTGATAAACATAAAAAAGAATTTAAAAACAGGATTGTTATAATAACTGGATATATTTTCATCATTCTATAATAATTTGTTTGTGCTTTATATCTGCTCTAAATCCAATATAACAGGAGAGTCATAAGTTCCATATGTTCCGTCAATTTCAAATGCGACCTGTGTTTTTGCCTGGTACAAGTATGTGAGCCGGCTGCTATAATATCTGAAAACAATATTTCTGTTTTCTGTATCTGAGGCACGGATGGTTATGTAGTATACCCTCTTGGTTCCATCCTCAGATTTAACCAGATTACCAACACCTCTGCATTCATCTCCTATAAAGGCGGCAACTATGTCTGTATCTTCAGAATAGGTATTGATATTACCAGGTATGCTTACAATAGCAGAAAAGCTGTTAGGATATGCTTCAGGAGTTGCTACGACCCATTCAGGTCGCGGATAATTCTTGTACGAATCTTTATCCTTGCTGCATCCAGCAAGAAAAATAAGAAGTACAATAGAAAATGTAAGACTAAATAGCTTCATAGTTTTTGTTTTAATTATTCAACACAGGTGAGAGTACCTGAGGTTCTCACCAACATTCTTTCATAGCTTCATTATTGTTTAACTATCTTACGAATATGAGTAACATCATCTACCGTGAGATATACAAAATATAATCCCGGATGGAGTTCATTACAATTTATCTGAATTGCAGATAATCCTCCAGTTGATGCAGCTACATTTTGATTAATATATGTTCTGCCTGAAACATCAATTATCCTAATCTTAATTTTACTTGAACTTTGCGTCATAAATGAAATTGTCATAATATCTTTTACCGGATTAGGATAAATGAGGAAGTTGTCATTTTCGCTGAACTTAAGCACAAAAGGCTTAGCAAGCATACCAAATACTTTATTTGCATTGAATACAAGAGCCTGAGTTGTTTGTCCTTTGATTTCCCCGTTACGTTCAAGGGCAAATGTTACAGGATCATTTTCCTTTCCCGGGATGGTGATAAAATACCTGTATTCTTTGTTGATATCCCTGATAGTGGATACAGAACTCAATTCATCTCCAATATATGCCAGGATACGATCATTTGCCTTTGGTTCAATATCGCTTATTGCAAGCATATTCATATTAGCAGAATAGTTTTTGTTTATAAACTCCGGGTAGCTTGTCTCCGGAATTGCACCTTTGCTACTCATGGAACCGCTGTTGTCAGGATATTTAAACTGCACATCATTGATGTCGTTTCTATAAATCATATACCCCTTATTTGGTTCGAGAAAAGCAAGACTTCCTACCCACCCGATATTCTTAGCATACATTGCAAAACCTGTTTGTGATTTAATTACATCTTCTGTATTGGCTTCATAACCTGCCAACGCTTCATCCAGTACCAGGCGAACGGCCGGTAAATAGCTAATGTAATTCCACATGTTTGCTTTTACGGTAATTGGGTTTCCTGATGGAGTGACTACTGTTCCCGGCAAGCTAATAGTTTGTCCAACTGACGTAGAGACTTTGTACATCAGAGAATTGTTAAGCTCAAACGGTTTTTCAGCGATCCATTTATTTTGTACTTCAGAATAATTGGCGCTTATGTTATCTGCTTCACTTTTAAAGAAGTTTGTTGAATTCCAGGCCATCCCATCGAGTGTTGTGTTAACACTACTTAAGGCAGCAGATTTAACATTAAATGAAATCCAGTTCCACCCGGTATTCAATTCAATATTTTGATATACGAGGTCTTTCCCGTCAAATACAAGCGGTTCTGAAGGTAATCCAACAACACTGTTATTGACAAAGTTGATTGTTCTTCCTGCATCGGCAAGGTAGATCTTACCTGTGCTTGCATCCCATATTTTAAAGATTATACTTCCCTGTGTGGTCTGATTTGAATAGACACTTAAAAATGCATACCACATATCATTGCGTCTTTCATACTGAACATTTGAAACACCAATACAAGTATTTCCGGCAAAAGCAGCAAATTTATCTTCAGGATCTTTAGAGAAGATATTATTGATACGTAATTTGGCATATACCGACATGCTGTATTTATAATCCTTAGCATTAACTTTCCAATCAGGGGTTTCGCCCTTAACTGTCATGGTCAGATTCAAGCCTTCTACTACATCATCAGAATTGCGCAAATAAATTACATGGTCGTAAGCCCCGATATTTAACGCATCGTTTACAATAAAGGTGACAGATGTTGACGAATTTGGCTGGATAGTACCCGAGGTTATTGAGGCAGTAAGCCATGCCGGCAAATTTTCTATAGAGAAAGTCTGAGCCATGCCACCTATATTATTTATTTTCTCTGTAAAGGACAATGGTTCATCCTCTCCCTTGGACAGGAATAGTTCAGAATTTTCCCATTTAACCTGGTTGCGGTCTATGTATGCTGTCCATGTGATAGGGGAAGCAATGGTATTTCCATTCAAATCCTGAATTTTATCAACAGTAAATGTCACAATTGTTTTCTCTATATCAGCTTTTTCCTGTAAGAGGTTAATAATAAGAGCATCTTTATTTACCACAAAATCAAAATCGAGTGTTTTAACAGGACCCCTGCCCTTTATGGGAGCAATATCATCCGACTCAATTGCCCCTGTTAAAACAGGAGTATTCGCTATTGTCTCCGCATACATATCTTCAGGGGTGAATTGCAGAAATGTTTCACCCTGGAAGGTAATATATTCATCAAATGGATAATATGCCATTAAGCCCATTTCATCACCTTTTAACCTGACATTGTTATTCTTTGAAATAAGGGTCTGGTTTAAATAAAGATTCCAGATACGGAATTCATCTATCGATCCGTTAAAATATTGATCCTGTACTATTGTTCCGGTAGTGAAATCCTTATAGTTACGAGCACCCACATAGAGAGATGGTGAGGCTAATCCGCCTAAATTTGCTGACTCGAAATAATTTTTCAATTCCCCATCAATCAATATTTGCGCGTTTCCTCTTCTGTTAACGGTAAATGCCAGGTGATGCCAGTCGTTATCGAGAAAATCATCAATAACGGTGCTCTCAAAGCCGTTATTCTTAACTGTCAGCTCACCATTTTCATTAAAGCCAATCCAGATCAAATCGCGCGAACCGGTACCGGTTCCGCTAAAATTATAATCTTTTCCATCACCACGACCGTTTGAAAGTAAGGTAGTATTGCTTTGGGGATTGCCTTTAAACCAAAGTTCAATTGAATATTCCATATCGGGTTTAATAACTACGGCACCCGTTTCAAGTCTGATTGAAGAATTGTTGCCGCTTAATGTCACCGCTTTTCCTCTCGGATCTAAATACCATAAAGCTCCCTGTATAATACCGTTGGCTCCATTGGCCCTGTCAATAGCCAGAGTTCCTTTTGATTCTGTCATTTGCCAATAGCCTAATAAACCCAATTCACCACCTGAAAGCATACTGAGACTGTTAATTTGCAGATTGGATTCAGTGACTACTTTATTCCAGACACGTGCTTCATGCATCTGGCCGGCCAGGTAACCATCGCTTAATCTTAAATTCCGTCCAAACTCCATACTTCCTACACCTGTATATGGAATGGCTACGGGTTCGTTTTCAGCCACTGCTTTAAAGTTATGGAAAAGATTTACCATGTTTTTTTGAGCATCGTAAACCACTGCTAAATGTTCCCAGTTGCTGATATC
>Ga0307377_10000423_pt1 | contig 56470 bp, 46 predicted proteins | sample TR3MG_FD_202535 | JGI IMG/M metagenome (GOLD analysis project Ga0307377, IMG submission 202535) | Soil microbial communities from Risofladan, Vaasa, Finland - TR-3 | ecosystem: Environmental > Terrestrial > Soil > Coastal area > Acid sulfate soil | place: Finland: Risofladan, Vaasa | collected... | reverse complement strand
GGTCGTCTTCAGAGCCACCGGATCAGCCGGAATCAGGTTGCGCGGAACAGCCGACGATCAAGCGTGACCTCTCAAGACAACGATGACGAGCGCAAGAAACTATGAGATGAGTTTCTGGATAGTACGCGGAGGAACTCCCCTTTCGGCCCCTCGCTGACGATTTCGCCCCATGGTGGCATGCCGCGCACTGGGTCCTCGGCCTGGTGCGCGGCCCGGCCGGTTATCGCCGGTACGTGTGTCAGCGCTTCCATCTTTGCCAGGAGTGCGGCAGCATCATCCTGCTGCGCAAGGGCGGGGAACGAGAGCGTCGCTTCTGCGACCGGTATTGTCGGCGGCGCCACGCCCGCAAGAAAGTGGACCCCTAAACAGCCGGCCTTTGGGGCCCTTCGAGTTGCCCTTCGTGATCTTCTCGGTACACTTGACGCGGAGTCCACCATGCGTCGACTCCTACCATCAATAACCGGGGGTGATCTCGGATGCAACCAATTGTAGTTCGCGCCATCGTCGACGAGTCTTCCGATGCCGGAGAAACTGAGCGCGGTCATGCTGAAGCCCGAGGAGGCGCGTCGCCGTCCCGCGCGGCGCCGGGCGCGGCCGGCTATCAGATCGAGTGGGTCCCTGTAGAGTCCATTCATCTCAACCCCGAGAACCCACGACTCAACGAACCCGCGGTGGAGCCGGTGATGCAGAGCATCGCGCGGTTCGGATTCAGAGTGCCGATAGTGGTGAACCGCCGCACCGGCCTGATCGAGGCCGGCAACACAAGATGGAAGGCCGCCCAGCGCATGGGGTTAGCGGAGGTGCCCGTGATCTTCGCGGACGATGACGAAGTCACCGCCTTGGCCTTCGCCCTTGCCGACAACCGCACCGCCGAGATCGCCACCTGGGACGAGCCCACGCTGGCTGGCCTGCTGCAGCGGCTGGAAGGAGCGGGTGAGCTGGCCTCCAGCGGCTTCAGTGACGACGACCTAGGAAGTCTGATCGCCAGACTGGAGATGGCCGAGGCCCAGGGCAGAGAGGAAACCTGGGAGCCACCGGCGGAGCTGCCCGAGGGCCCGACGCGGGTGCAGCCTGGTGAGATCTGGCAACTGGGCCGGCACCGCCTGCTCGCCGGTGACTGCACGATCTCGGAGAACTGGGATCGCCTGATGCAGGGCGACCTCGCCCATGCCGTCATCACCGATCCGCCCTACGCGGTGGGCTACACCGGCGGTCGCTGTCTCGATCCCAACAAGATCGCAGGTCATGTCCCGGAACGTGTCGATGCCTACTGGGACGAGATGACCGGCGACGAGTACGCGCACCTGCTGGAGGGCTTTCTCCTCCTCGCCCACCGGCACAGCGATGAGCGGGCACCTCTCTACCTCTGGTTCGCCTCCGTCAACATCCGCCACGTGCTTGCCTCTCTGGACCGGGCCGGGTGGAAGGAGCGGACGTTACTGATCTGGGTGAAGAACATCCACGCTGGCAACCTGTTCGCACAGTACAAGTACCGGATGGAGCCGCTCTACTACGCTCACAAGGTTGGGCAATCGCCTCGCTGGCACGGCCCCACCAACGAGGTGAACGTGTGGGAGCACGACAAGCCGGCGTCCAACGATCTCCATCCCACCATGAAACCGGTGGCACTGATCGAGCGCAGTATCCAGAACGCGACCGAGCTGGGCCAGCTGGTGGTCGATCCCTTCCTGGGATCGGGCACCGCCATCATCGCCGCCGAGAGAACGGGGCGGCGCTGCTACGGCTTCGAGTTGGATGCTCGCTATTGCGACACCATCGTGCAGCGATGGGAGAGCTTTGCCGGAGCGAGTGCGGAGAAGATCGATGGCTGAGAGCGAGCCCTGGAAGCGACAGAGGGGAGAGAGCAGCAAGGCCTACCAGGCCTTCCTGCGCTACCGGGATCTTGGCCCGGGCCGCTCGGTCGCCAAAGCCGTGGAGGTAAGACAGGCGGCAGAAGAGGGCAAGGCCCGCTACTTCCACTGGTGGAGGCGATGGGCGGCCAAGTGGCACTGGCTCGAGCGCGCCCAGGCCTGGGACGACCACGTGCACGAACTCGCGGAATCCGAGCGCCTGGAGAGCCAGCTGCACCTGCGGCAGCAGGAGATCGAGGAGGCCGAGAAGCAGCGCAAGCTGCGGCTGGAGGAGGCGCGGGCGCTGCGCACTGGAGGCCGTCGAATATGGGCGCGGTTCCTGCGGCTGGTGGATGCCGGCGAGGTCGACAAGATGGTGCTGGAGCGGGTGCGCAGCATCTCGGTGTTGCGGGAGAAGGGCGGAGCTGAGACCCGCATCGAGCGGCAGGTCAAAGGCATCGCCGATCTGCTGGAGCTGGCGGAGAAGGCAATCGAGTTAGGCCAGCGGCTGGAGCGCCAGGAGGTGGGTCAGCCGGCTCCCGAGGCGCCGCAGCCTCAGTTCAGCGAAGAGCAGGCGAGGGCGCTCGCCATCATCGTGCGCGACTACGTGCCTGCGGAGAAGTGGGACGAGGCGGCGACCGAACTGGATCGGGCGCTGGCCGCGATGCGGCCCGAGGGCTGAGCATCGGTGCGGGGAGGTGCCCGCCGGAATAGCGTGTCGCTCCCCACGCCAGTATCCTCCCGCGGCGCACTTCGACCCAATAGACGCAAGAATGCCGCGCCGCGTGTGCTTCAGGGCCGCGTTCGGCGGCGAGGTGGCGGGACCGCGGCCTCCTTACGGCGGGTCCCCCTCGCCCTGTCGCCTCCGCAAACTCACTCATCCATGGGCGACTGCGCTCACCGCCTCGACGGGGACGTCACAGGCGATGCCCGAATAGAGGTGTCTCCCTCGGAACCGGCCTAGCCCCAGAAGTCCTGCAGCCCTTCCGCCTCCTCCGGGCGCACGATCCGGAACACCGGCGTGTTACACACCCGGCACCGCGCTCGGATCGCGGTCCGCGTGTCGATCACCGCCCCAGCGACATGATCGAACGCACAGCCCAGCTCCGCACGGCGTGGGTAGCGGTAGGGTCGGGCCGCCCGGCAGCGACAGCAGTAGGCCTCCCCCGGCTGCAGCTTCACCCGGCGGGAGCTATCGCGCCGGTAGTGGCGCTTCTCTCTGGGACGCCCCGGCTGCCCTGTGTGCTGCACATAGCGAAGCCGCCGCTGGCTCGCTCGCTCGCGGGACTCTTCTTCGAGCTGGCGCTGGATCTCCTCGCGCTGGCGTTCCCAGTCGCGCCCCGAGTCTGAACTCTCAGACCTCGGCTGGTATTGGCGCTGCCGCCATCGCTCCCGTCTGGCGGCGGCCGCGCGCCGCAGCGATCGGGGCCGGCTCTCCTGCTGGGAGGCATAGGCCAGCCCGTGGCATCGGCGGCACCAGAAATGGGAGCCAGACAGATAGAGGTCCCGCACGCGAAGCTGGCACTGGGGGCAGCGAAAGTACACCTGGGAGCCTGGCCCCAGTTCGATTCCTGCCGTCTCCCGCACACTCTCCCCCGCACCCCACCCCGGTGCCAGGCTAAGCACGACCTGTCCCGACATGATCCGGAACTCGATCAGCGCCTGCCGGCCGCCAGCATCCTGGCACCACCGCTGTCCTTCCTCGGCCCGGTCGGGCGAGCGCACCGCCGCCCGCATTCGCTCATCGCCGATCAGTTCCGCCGCTGTTGCCCGCAGACACGCCTGGATAGTCGCTCTAGCCACTTCTTTGCCCCTGTGAGCCCCGCATGCAGCACCGTGATGCCCTCTGTGGTGCCGTTACGCAGACAGAAATCACGAACGAAACTCTGGCATAGCAGATTCACCGCTGGTCCCGCCGATTCCTGTCAGAGAAGGCAATACGCCGTTTGATGCCAACGTATGGCCTTCTGTGCCATTGCCTCTCCACCGGTCAAGGCTCGGCAATCACAAAAAGACGGCCGAAATGTACGTGTTTTACCACTCTTTGGTCGCGACGGGTTGGCGAAACTGCCGTCATCCCAGGCAGCTGGAGTAGGATTGGCGATTCTCTGTTCTGCCTGGAGAGAGGCCAAAGTCCGCCAAAAACAGAGAGAAATGGGGTTGGAACAGCGATCCCAGAGCCGAAATCGGAATCCGCAAAGAGGAGGACGTCCACAGATGCCGGGGCCGCCCGAGGCATCCTGGGCAACACAGGCAGCCTTTGGGCACCGGGCGAGATGGCTGGGAAGCCACCAGAGACCGTCCCCCCGAGGGGGGTGGTGGAGGGAATGATGCTGTCATCGAACCTTCTCTGCATCGGACGGCTTCCGGAGTTCGCGGACAGCAACACTTCCCTAGGAAATGCAGGTATGGAAACCCTCCCGTCCGACTGGCGCTCGCGCAGGGAATCCGATGTCCTTCCTGCTTAGATATCTCTCATGCTTCAGAAACCGGCCCAAGCGGCCCAATGGGCCCAACGGAGTCCAAAGCGTCCCACGATGGCTTCTGCTGAAGCTGGGCGCGGGCCGGTTCGTGGATGATGCCGCCGAATCGGCCCACTCGACCGGCCCACGAGCCGAGCGAAGGACGCGGGATTCGCGCGCCATCGAAGGCGGCCGGCGGTTCCACCTCGGACTGTGTGCGCGTGCTTACGCCGTTCGTCGAGCGGCTGGCGACTGAGGAGGAGAAGAAGCGTGGGATCATCTCGCCGGAGGTGCTGAAGCGAACGCCGGGGGAGCCGCAGTGGAGATGCAGGAAGGATTCTGTGGGTGGGGCGGGAACCACTTAGTAGGCATTCCGATCTGTGTTATCGCGCTGAGGGGTTGATGCGTGGGCGCAACGCCAGGCGTACCGCAATCCCCTGCCTCCATGAAGTCCGTACCGAAGGAGTGCAGTATGCGCACCTCGATGAGTCGGTCGTCCCAGTGCCTTCTCTTCTCCTTTCTTGTCGCGGCCTTTAGTCTTCTTGCGTCGACCACGGCAACCGCGGCGACCATCACGGTGGCCAAGGACGGTTCCGAGGACTATACAACCATACGCGACGCGGTAGCGGCCGCTGAGGCCGGCGACACAGTGTTGGTGACGGACGGCAGGACCTACTACGAAAGCCTCTCGGTCTACACGCAGATAACGCTTGACTTCAACGGTGCGACGTTGGGTGGGTACGATCCGTACGGCATCATAGTCGGGGAAGCTGGTGCCGGGACGGTTATCCAGAATGGCACCCTATACGATTTTCTGCGTGTGATCATCATTCAGGGTGCATCAGAAGTGAGCGTGATCAACTGCACGCTGATAAGAAGCACGGCGGGATACCTCTATCCCGTCGTTCTCATCGAGTCGGCAGGCTACATGACCATAAGTGACTGCGAGATATCCGGCGCTACCGCACACGGGATCGAGGGCGGCTGGAATCTCACAGTCTCCGACACAAGCATCACGGGTTCCGGCCTCGACGGGATTCATACGGGATCGCAGCTTACGGCCTCCGGCGTGACCGTGACGGGCTCCGGAGATGCGGGAATCAGCGCGGGCGGGGGTTCTTCAGTGACGGGCAGCGTCGTGAGTGGCAATGGCGGCGACGGCATCTATATCAACGGCAGTGGCTCTTCAACGATCTCAGGCAACGAGGTCTTTGGAAACGACGGTGATGGCATTGCAGCGATCGGCGGCTGTGGCACGACGGTGGCGAACAACCTCGTGTCTGGCAACGGCGCGAGCGGGATCTATCTAAACGACTCCGGATGCTCACCTGGACAGACCTTCCTGATCGAGGGCAACACTGTCGAGGACAATACAGGCACTGGTATCGAGCATGTCGGGGACACTTCTGGAGACCAGTACGCAACGATCCGGGGGAACACGATCTCGGGCAACACCGTCGGCCTCGACATCGAGTACTGCGTGAACGATGTGGTGGAGAACAACACCTTCTGTCCCTCGAATACAACCGCAGACTTCCTCCTCACGGGCGGCTCCTACCTCCCAGGCAGCAACAACACCTGTGACAACCCCAGTGGCTGGAATGACGAGGGAACGACGGGATGTACCTACGCCTGCGGGGGGTCGCCAGAGCCTGATCTCGCCGTGAACAAGACTGAAGTGGCCCTTGGCACGATATCCGGTACCGTGACCAACACGACGGTTCGCGTCCGTAACGCGGGTGCCGGAACACTCTACTGGGAGATCACGGGCACGGAGGAGTGCTGGCTTACGGTCGAGCCAACATCAGGCGACAGCACCGGAGAAGAAGACACGCTCACGATCACGGTTGATCCCACATGCCTGGGGGAGGCTACGGGTTCTTACTCGGGGACATTCACAGTCAGCAATGCGGATGATGCCTCGGACCTCGAGAACGTCGAGGTAAGCTTCGCGTATGGAGATGCACCCCCAGACATTGAGATCATTAGCATTGACTCCTCCGGCGCTCAAGGCGCGGCGTGGTCCTCCCAGCCGTCCATCAGCTCCAGTGGGACACGGGTGGCGTTTACATCCGAGGCGGCCCTAGTCGCGGGCGATACGAATGGAGCCGCGGACATCTTCGTGCGGAGCCGAGAAGACCCATCCAGCACTACGCGAGAGAGTGTCAGCTATTCGGGAGCCCAGGGCTCGGGGGCCGAGGCAAGTCTCAGCGCTGATGGCAGATGGCTCGCTTTCATGAGCCGTGGCCGCCTCACCCCGGGGGTCAGGACACCGGATGGTGATGTGTATATCCGCGACCTGGATGAGGATGTTGGTGCCATTTGGCTGGTCAGCTGCACGAGCGCAGGCGAATCCGTAGCTGATGGACAGTCCTACGCGCCCTCAGTGAGCGACGACGGGATGGTGGTCGTCTTTGCATCGCACTCGGCCAACCTAGTTCCGGGCGACGGGAATGACGAAACACCGGCGCCAGACGATGTATTCATCCGGAACCGCGAGACGGCATCGACTATCCGGGTTACTGGTGGCAACGGCCCGTCTTGGCAGCCGTGCATCAGTTCTGACGGCCGCTTCGTTGCCTTTACTTCTGCCGCCGATGATCTTGTCGGAGGTGATGGGAACGGCTACAGGGACGTTTTTCTCTATGACGTCCAGGAACTCACATTGGGGTGCCTCACTGTCGGTGGAAACGGACCCTCACATCAGAGCAGCATCAGCGGCGACGGGCGTTATGTGTCTTTCTGTTCAGAAGCGGATAATCTCGTGCTCGGGGACAGCGACACGAACGGCATGTCCGATATCTTCATGTACGATACAGACTCCGACAGCATAGCTAGGGTCACCGATGGCGATGGAGCCTCCCATTCCCCGTCGATAAGCGACGATGGCCGGTTCGTGGTGTTCGCGTCAGACGCGACCGATCTCGACGCCCCCGACGCCAACGGTGCTTCAGATATCTTCGTCTACGACTCTATCGGACATGAGACCAGGTGTGTCACGATGGATTCCGACGGAGGATCCACTGAGCCGGACCTCAGCCCCGATGGAGGCTTCGTCGCTTTCCGATCCAGCGCAGCAACTCTCGTGCCTGGGGATGACAACGGCTACGATGACATATTCTTGGCGTCGAACCCCCTGTCTCCCAACCTCGAAGTGAACGAGAACAACGTCCCGCTGGGGACGATCTCGGTAACGACACAGGACGACTCTATTCACGTCTACAACGCGGGTACGGGCTCGTTTGACTGGACGGTAAGCGGAGACGAGGAGTCCTGGCTCACCGTGAGCCCGACCTCCGGCAGCATCGACGGCGATGAGCAGAACACACTCACGGTGACGGCGGACCCGATCGGGCTAACCTATGGGCAGCCATACGATGGGGACTTCACGGTTAGTCGGGATGGGACACCCGGAGACGCCGAGACCGTGAACGTCAGCTTCACCTATGGTCCCGACATTGACCCCGAGCCCCCCATCCAGACGAACTACTGGGACTTCTCGGCCACGGGCATGTTAGGTGCGAAGGCTTCGGTTGGGACGCCGGACTTGCTTGAGACTGCGTTCTCCATCAAAGCGGTCGAGGTGTACGGTGAAGTCGAGGGTGGCGCGGGTCTTCGGTATGAACTGAGCGCCGGCGACACCGGCGACATATTGGAACTGACTCGAAGCCATTCGGGTGGGGCCAAAGGGGGCATCGAGTTCGGCAGTATCGACGTCCTCGGGGTTGTGGAGGGACATGCCGCGGTCGTCGAAGGTGGGGGGCGCGCGCAGCAGGGCGTCACCTACACCTTCGATGACCCTTATACTGACGACCATCAAGCACAGGCAATCATCGCGTTGACGGTCGCTGATTTGGTCGAGATGGGAGCCACCGTGAGCCCGTTGCTCGGAGGGCCAATTGGTGCGCTCCTCCTCGAGAATTCAATCCAGACGTTCACGGCTGACGACCGCACCGCCGAGAGGAGCGAGCTCGAGGGATTCTTCCAGGCCGACGTGGCCGAGTTCCACGTCGGGAGTGACAAGTTCAACTTCAACTTGAAGGGCGCCCTCCCTGGCTCGGCGCTCGGATACGGTGGGGCGATCGGCGGATACTGGGAGCGGCGTCTTGAAGACAGCGTTGTCACGGGCTATGCCGACGGTATGTACGCCTCCGGGTATGTCACCGGCGGAGCCTTCGTCCCAGCCCTGTATATCGGCGAAGTCGATCGCGGCACCTCTGAGTATGGGACGGAGCGAAATGCCCTCGGCACTGCTGAGAACTACGTTGCGTCCGTTGAGAGCCAGTCAGGCCAGGGCGAGGGACTCTTTGCCGAGCGCCAGTCGTACAACAAGCGAACCTACGTGATCCCCGCAGCGGAAGTGACGGGCCTGCTGCCCCACGTCGGTGGCACACCGCTGGGGCAGCTCATCGGAAGCCAGGTGATTCAGCTTGCCACGGACGGCGCGACGCTCTTCCAGGCATTCGTCGCTACGCACGACGGGGTGCTGGCCTACTCCGCTGACGCAGGCGGCCTCTCGGTAGGGGACTACGAACTGAGCGCGGGGGAGGCACAGGTCCACGCGTTCGATTTCTCGATTAGCCTTCCGGTCCCCTCCGGCTTCGCTAACCTGACACCCAAGGTCGGCATCGGCGCGTCGGCCATCACCGGCTGGGAGTACGTGACCGAAACCGGTTCGATCCATAATGGCGCCCTCGTGCCCGAACACATCTACGCCGGCACGGCTGTCGCACCGACCTACGAAGGATACGACGGCTTCTTCGACATGATGGGAGTGATCTTCAACAGGGCCCTTACCAGCGTCATCGAGGACCTCTGGGAGCAACTCATGCCGCAGATCGAGGCCATCGCCGCCGGGACCGAGGAGATAATCGATGCCATCGGCGCAGCCGGTGAGGGAGCTACACAGCTCATCGTCGATGCGTCTGAGTTCGGTGCAGGTGTCACCGCGGGCATCACCTCCTTTGGCTCAGATGTGGCTGGCGTGATCTTCGGCGCAGGCGCCGCGCCCGAAGCGTCTCTCCCGTATCGTTCCGACAGCGTCGTCTCAATCGCCTCGCTGCTGGCGGATGATGAGATTCTCACTCTGGTGGGCCGGACGCACCACGTATACGTGGATGGCGCGTCCGGCGTCGTCCCCACGTTCCCGACCGGCGGCGTTCGCCTTCGCACGACGGTGCTGCGGGAGCAGGTGCTGGCGGCAGGCCTGCCGGCAGAGGCGCTCGACAGCGTGACTCTCTACCACTATCTTCCCGATACCGCGACGTGGGAGGAGATGGCGGTCGACGATACCTCCACGGCCGACAGTGTGACCCTGGAGGCGATCCTCTATGAGCCCGGGGAGTACGCTCCCGGCGTTGCCCGGCTGCGGTCCGAGCCGGGGATGCCGGAGATTGTCAACATCCGCCCGGTTCACCACGAGATGGTGTCAGGTCCCACCGTGACGCTTTCGGCCATTGTCCATGCCGATGGGGGATTTGGTGGCGCCGTGATGACGCTTGACGGGCAGACGGTGGCCGAGCCATCCACATCGCTGTCCAGTGGGGGTACCTATCTGAGTGTTGAGAAGTCGGTTGCTCTGGACCCAGGTCTCCACCGCCTGATTGTCTCTGCAACTGACAGCGCGGAGCACTGGGTCACGCGGAGCTGCAACTTCTACGTCGACCGCGAGTACACGTTCCCGGATGTGGCGCGGGACTACTGGGCCTGGCGGTGGGTTGAGGCAGCCCGGCTGGCCGGGGTCGTGCAGGGCTACCCGGGGGGCTACTACTATCCGGAGGTCGGCGTCACCCGCGATCAAATGGCTGTCTACATCTCTCGCGCTCTCTCCGGGGGCGATGTAAACGTGCCGGAAGGACCGGGCACGCCATCGTTCTGGGACGTGCCAGCAGACCATTGGGCCTACAAGTACGTGGAGTACGCCGTGTCGAGAAACGTCGTGCAAGGCTACTCCGAGGGTGACTACAAGCCGACAGTTGAACTGGATCGAGGACAGATGGCCGTCTTCATCGGCCGCGCCATCGCCTACCCGACGGGCGACGAGGGTCTGGAGGGCTACGATCCCCCGAGCTCACCTAGCTTCCTCGATGTGCCGGAGGACTTCTGGGCGTACAAGTACATCGAGTACTGCGCCTCGCGGGGAGTGGTGCAGGGGTATGCCGGTGGGAGCTACCAACCCCAGTGGCCGGTGAGTCGAGCGGGGATGGCCGTCTACGTGGCGAGGGCCTTCGACTTGACGCTCTAGAAGACACTACTAGGCATCGTGAACAAGGCATCCCTGTGCTGAGTGGATCGAATCCGCCTGCCGCGTCGACTGGTTGCTGTGGTATCCTTCAAGCGAAGCAAGCGGCATGAGTCCGTCTGCTCGTCTCCGCCGCCACCAAACGCACGCACGACGCGGGCAGCCCACGAGACATGCGAGTCAGCCGAGTCTGGACAGATGGCTCTTCGCCGTGGCCTCGCTGGTCGCTATCTCGTTTCTTGCGTGGAGTCGTTACGCGATCAGACCCGATGGCGAACTTGCGTGGGCTCCTCAGTTGTTCGCTCTCTTCGTCGTGATCATCGCGGCAGTTGGCCGGACACTCCTTGGGCACGAGCCGCAAGAGGACGGACGTGCGGCGAACTCCAGTCGAATGTGGGTGGTTGTGCCGCTCCTCCTAGTAGCCTCAGTCGCTCCCTTTGCTGGGGGCATATGGCTTGGGTTCCTGTCTGACGACTTCAACCTCCTTGCCACAGCGAAAGGCTCTCGGACTGCGATTGAGGCCGTCACGTCTGTCCCGTGGGTAATCTTCTTTCGGCCGGTGAGTATGTTCTTCTGGTGGCTGGGTGTGCTCCTCTGGGATGGCGAGGCAGTTGGCTATCATCTTCTCAGCATGGTTCTTCACGCCGCGAACGTGTGTCTAGTCTACACGCTGGGAAGGAGACTGACAGGCAGTCTGAAGGCAGCGCTGTTTGGCTCGCTCCTGTTTGCGGTCCACCCACTACGCGTCGAACCGGTCGTTTGGATCGCCGCCAGACCGGATCTGCTGTGCGCCATGTTCTGTCTGCTCTCGCTCCTGCTACTGGATGTGTATGCTCGACATGACCGACTTCCTGTTGTCGCCATAGCTGCTTCCGGGTCAGTCATCTCATTTGCCCTTGCCCTTCTGAGTAAGGAGGCGGCACTCGCGCTTCCAGGCGTTGCTGCTCTACTCCTGGGGCTGTTTCCTGGCCGACGCGCCCGAGTGCATTCGGTAGCTGTGGTCGCGTCCTATGGTATTGCGCTCGGCGCGTATCTTCTCCTCCGTATCCGCGTCTTCGGCAGCATGGCTGGCTATGACCCAGGCATGAACTTATGGAATACGTGGTTTCCATCAGCTCTGCTGAGACAGCTCTCAGATTTCCTCTTCCCAGTTCACCGCGAACTGGTCGGCAGCACACTTGGCCCTGTCGGAGGCGCGGCGTTGACGGGAGTCATGGCGCTGGCAGCTCTCTGGTGGATACAGGGACTGGTTCGAATCCCGTCGCAGCGACTTCTGTTTTGGTGCGGCTACCTGGCAATTATAGCGATCCCCACGTGGACCATCTATGTAGTGCATACCGGGAACCTGGACAATTCCCGCCTTACGTACCTGCCCAGTATCGGGCTAGCATGGCTTTTCGGCGACCTTTGCCGCGGGGCTGGTGGATCGCGCGGCGCGAGGGCTGCCATTCCTGCGCTGATGGTGCTCTTCGCGGCGGCGCTCAGTGTCTGGTACGTGATGCCGTGGCGGCAAGCTGCAGGTTTGCGGGACGCCACCATCCAAGCTGGGACCGAGATGTGGGCACAACTCCCTCCGTCTCCTCCTCCTCGTACGGTCTTTGTCGAAGGAATCCCTGAGACACTCCTGGGCGCAAAAGTATGGGAGAACTGCTACCAGCAGGAACTCTCCCACAGGTCTCGGGGTCGGGTCATGGTCGTATCCGTCTCGGAGCGAGAGGGGACAAGGATGATATCCCCGGAGTTGCTCGCCGCGTCTACGTTGTTCGCGGGGGAGTACGTCGTTGCATGGAAGGCCGAGAGCAAGAGCATGGATGTGGTTCGGGTCGGTGCAGTTGATGCGACTCAGTGGAACGAGGTGACTGAGAGGTGAAGTGCATTCTGCTGCGTATATCGCTCATTCTGACACTGGGCGCAGCTCTGGTAACAGCCGATCGAGTGCACGCAGAGCAGCGGAGGCTAGAGAGGATCCGGCGTGCCGATGAAATCATAGCGGAGGCGCGCGACCTCAGCATTGCCGGCGAGGTCGACGAGTCGCAAGGACTCGTCAGGAAGGCCTTGTCTATCGCACCATACAGCCCAACCGCGCGTCGCGAGAGAGCGATGCATCTCATAGCCGAGGCGAGGGTCCAGGATGCGCTGAAGGATCTGCAGTTCGTCGCCAATGCCCGACCTGACGATCCTGGAGCTTTGCGCGAGCTGGGAATTGCGCTGGCTGTTGCGGGGGACAAAGAGACTGCAACGACATACCTTCGCCAGGCGGTTGAACTGGATTCAGAGAACGGGCTGATGCACGCAGAACTCGCTGCGCTTCTCCTGGACCAGGGACGAACCGAGGACGCTGTCCGACACGCAGAAGAGGCCTCCGTGTTTGCCCCGCGTGTGTTCGAGGTACAGCATGACCTCGGTCTTGCGCGCTGGCGCTCGGGCGATCTACAGGGGGCCCTTCCTGCATTTCGAAGAGCCCATGCCCTTGCTCCTGAGGACCCCAGGCCTCTGGTCTACGCAACGAGGGTGCGGAGTGAACTTCGGGATAGTCGGTAGCGTGTCTGATTGATCCACAGGACCGTTGGGTTGGTGGGGGCCGGCCCGATCCGGCAGGAAGTGCGCTTGGGGCAATGTGCGTATGTCGAGCGCCCGTGAGACCGCTCTGAGGGCACTTTGGGGCACGGATGAGTTTCTGGACAGGACGATCACCTGGGCCGCCAGACCAGTCCCAAACCTACTTGAGATACGCACACAGTATCCAAAACACTTGTTCGCACTTCCCATCCGTGGTATAATCATACGGTAGCTAAGGACAACCTGGCCCCTGGCCCTGTGGGTTTGGGGTGAAGAGCTGGCGCTATAGAGCCGGCGTCTGAGTCGAGATAGAGGGTCGCTCCCTCGAATCTGGACCCAGGGGCCGGCTTCGTCTTTGGCCGAGGGAATGGCAATGGACCAGTTGTCAGGGCGCGCACAGCCAGGCTGCTCACATCCGCGCGAAGACGGTCAAAGGGGCGGTTTTCGGTCCATGAGAGCGGCTTTCTGTTGCCGTGCAAGCAGGCATGTCGCGAGGAGTCTCGCGCGGCCGTATTGCGCGACGCTTCCTCTCAGGCGCAGATGCCGTCGTCAAGCGAAACAGGGGTGAACGCGCATGACTGAACAGACGCAGGAAGCCGGCGCCGTCAACACGTCCAGCAGCAGGGCGTGCGCCGCCTTGACTGCGAGCGGCCGGCCCTGTCGGGCGGTGCCGATGCCGGGGCAGCCGTTCTGCCTCTTCCACAGCCAGCAGGCCGAGGCCAAGCAGATCATGGCCGATGCCCGGCGCGCCGGCGGATTGGCGCGGCTGGCCTCGCTCAAGCCCACGGGATTGGTGGTGAACCTTGATACTCCCCAGGCATGCAAGGAGACCGCGCGGCAGGCGCTCCAGCTCATGCTCGACGGGAAGCTGGACCGGCCCCGCTGCGACTCCACCGTCAACGGCTGTGCGAAGCTGCTGGAGACCTTTGCCCTGGGGGAGCTGCAGGCGCAGATCGACGCCATCAAGGCCAACCTCAAGCTGCTGAAGGAGGAGCTGAATGCGAACGAGGGCTAAGATCGCGGAACAGATCGCGGCCCTCGCCGGGGAGGTGAGCGAACTCGTGCACGCTCGCGGCGTGGGCCTGCCTGACGTGAAGACAGTGGTGGACTTCATCGTGGCGGCCTTCGGCTATGATCAGGCCCGTCAAGTGGCTGAGGCGGTTGATTCCCGAGGGTACAGAGCCGCAGGGGAGCAGGTGAGCGAGCTGCAGATCGCGCCCGCGGCCGAGGAGCTGAGAGCGTGTGTGGTCACCGCGTTCGAGGCATTTGACCAGAGGGATCTGCCGGCCTTCAAGCGCGCCTCGCAATCACTCCGGGAGGCGCTGCTGGCACTGCTGGAGGCGCGGGCTGACAAGTGGCGGCACGTGCCGACGGCGCGGGACCTCTATCCGCCTTCCTGGCAGAGCACGGCCGATCCGGTCGAACACGTGCGCCTGAGAGTGCCCGGGCTCACGCGCTGGGAGGTGCTGGTATGGGCCGGAAGGGCGCTGGCCTGTGCAGTGGAGGACGTATGGCTGTGGCGGCTCTGGCAGACCGGTTGGCGAGAGCACCAGGAGGACTCGCGCCAGCGAGGCCAGACGAGCATGTCCGAGCAGATGTGGCAGCGAGAGATCGTCCAACACACGCTGCCTGAGAATGAGGCGCGGGTCGTGGACAGCTGGCCGGTGCCGCCGGATGAGCAGTGGCCGGACACCTACAGGGGGACCTCGCTGCCTCACCTGCGGAAGTGGCAGGCGGACCGAGCCGCACGCGAGGAGCTGGCCGCTCCGAGTGCAGAGGACGGCGATGCGCCGTGATCCTCAGCAGTCCGCAAGGCTGGAACGGTGATCCGGGTAGCCACGCTTGAGAACGAGATCGCAGCCCTGGGACAGGAGGTGCACGAGCTGGTGCGCCGGCGGACCGGGTCGCTGCCCGACACCAGCAAGTGGGTTCAGGTGATGGTGGCGCTCACCGGTGGGGACGAGATCGAGACCATCGCCCGGGCCTTCGATCTTACGGGCCCCAGGGCGATAGCGGAGTTCGTCGAGCAGATGCACATCGCGCCGGGAGTCAAAGCAGTGCGCGCCGGCTTGTTGAGAGCGGTGGCGTGTGCGGCCTCGGGCGACCTGCCCTCCTACCGGGAGGCGGTGAAGGCACTGCGGCCGGCGCTGGAGGCGCTGCTCGCCTCCCAGGGAGAGAAGTGGCAGTCGGACATCGCGGCCGCCTTTCGGCGCGTCGACCTCTACCGCTGCGCCCTGGAGTGGGCGTCCTATCCGGAGGGAGACCGCCCTGCGTACATCCCGCCTCGGCGCGAGTGCACGGATGTGTTGGTGCTGGCGGCGCTGGCGCTGCGGTGCGCCGCCAGTGAGTTCGAGGGAGCCCGGCCGATCATCGACTGAAGGAGTCACACGATGACATCACAGCAGCAGGTTGCGGCGAGAGAAGGTGATACGAGCACAAGCCTCCACCTTGCCATCGAGAAGCGGCTCATTGGCGAGCTGCGGCCCCACCCGCTCAACTACCGCCGCCACCCCGAATCCCAGCTCGAAGTGCTGCGACAGTCGCTACGGGATCACGGCCTGCAGAAACCGGTGGTCGTCACACCCGATGGCACGATTCTCGCGGGGCATGGGCTGGTGGAGGCGGCGAAGGCGGAGGGCTGGACCGAGATCGCGGTGCACGTCTACGACGGCCCGCACCCCGATGCGTTCGTTGTCGCCGATAACTACTCGGCCAGCCTGGCCATCGACGACGAGCAGGCGCTGGCCGAGCTGCTCAAGCGCCTGGAGGCCGACGGGGAACTGGGGGCGAGCGGCTACCAGCAGGACGATCTCCACGAGCTGCTGCTGCGTCTGGAGGCAGAGGAGAAGCAGGGCCAGGAGGAGACCTTCGACGCCGAGGCGGCGATGGCGGAGGCGGAGCAGCAGCTGGGGCCGACGCGCGTGCAGCCCGGCGAGGTCTGGCAGCTTGGCCGGCACCGGCTGCTCTGTGGTGATGCGACTGACCCGGCGAACTGGGAGCGGTTGCTGACGGGAAAGCTCGCGCAGGCGATCATCACCGATCCACCGTACGCCATCAACTACCTCGGCGGACGGGCGGCGCAGGAAGAACGCATCTCCGCGCGTCGCCGCGGGGCCGAGGGCCAGGAAGGCGACGCCTACTGGGATGACCTCACCGATGACGAGTATCGGGCGCTGCTCATCGGCAGCCTCGGTCTTGCCCACCAGCACTCCGACGACAAGGCGCCGCTCTATCTGTGGTTCGCGAGTTCCCACTTGCGCGACGTACTCGACTGCATGGCCGAGACGGGTTGGCAGGAGCGCAATCTGCTGGTGTGGGTGAAGAACAACGGTGCGGGCGCGCTCTTCGCGCAATACAAGCATTGGTACGAGCCCTGCTTCTATGCCTTCAAGCAAGGCCAGGCCCCGCGCTGGCACGGCCCCACCAACGAACGTACGGTGTGGGAGCACGACAAGGCCACCGTCAACGATCTCCATCCCACCATGAAGCCCCTGCCCCTGATCGAGCGGTCTATCACCAACGCCACGGAACTCGGACAGCTCGTCGTCGATCCCTTCCTGGGATCGGGCACGGCCATCATGGCGGCCGAGCGCACCGGCCGGAAGTGCTATGGCTTCGACCTGGATGCCCGCTACTGTGACGTGATCCTCTCTCGATGGGAGCAGTTCGCCCAGGCGGAGGCGGTGAAGTGTGATGGCTGAGCATGTCTCGGAGAGTCAGGCAGGCGGATTGGGGCAAGGGCAGACCCCGTCAAGTTGGGTCTAGCCGGGAGTCTGGCCCAGGCGCTTCGCAAGCAGGCTCCCCCACGCTACTTCACGATGGAGCAGTACGACGCGGAGGGTGAGATTGTGGAAGTCTCGGAGGGCCACCCCCTCAAGCCTGGTGAGGATGGAGTGCGGGCGGTCATCATCACCGGCACGGACTACGCCAAGCCGCGGACGGACTGGCGCGAGCGGGGCATCGTCCCGCCCGAGGGGCACCACCGTAGCGTGTGGGGGGACTGAAAAGCGGTCGTCTCGCTCACTCGCGGTAGGCTCCGGGCGTGGACTCAGGCTAGAGGGGGGATGCCCAAGGTCCGTGGGTCGCCCGGGGGGTGATCTGTTTTCGCCCCCAAGGCACTCGGCTCCTTAGGTCGCACTCCGACGAGGCCGACGGAGCCTCCGGTGCGGCGGGCGTGGGTGCCGCAAGTTCGGACGAGCTGCACGCTTCTGCGCATTCCTGCCGAACGGGCCCAGAACGGCGCTCGACGTTGGCTTCAGGGGCGCGTTCGGGCGCGAGGTGGTGGTAGGAGCGCGGCGCGTCTGGGGTGCCTGGCGTCACATCGGCAGCTCGAACGCCCTCGCGACGTAGACGGCCATCTGGTCGCGGGTGACGGGCCAGAGCGGCTGGTAGAGGTAGATGGTCTCTCCGGGGGTGTCGGGGTCGGGATATTCGTATCCCTGGACGACGCCGTGCTCGACGCAGTACTCGATGTAGCGGTAGGCCCAGTAGGGGTCGGTGCCGCTGTCACCGTAGCCGGTGGCGGGGACGTCGGGGAAGTTGCGAGGGTCGGCGGGGATGTAGCCGGCGAGGCCCGCCTCGCCCGTTGGCGTGGCGATAGAGCGAGCGGTGTAGACCGCCATCTGGTCACGGCTCACTTCGAGATCGGGCTTGTAGTCACCCTCAGGGTAGCCCTGCACCACTCCCTGACTGGCCGCGTATTGAATGTAGTTCCGCGCCCAATGATCGCAGTCAACGTCCGTGAACGGTGGGGCGGAGCAACCCGGGTCGGGCACGTTCACATCGCCGCCGGCCATTGCTCGCGCAATGTAGACCGCCATCTGATCACGGGTCACCGAGAACTCAGGATGGTACAGACCGTCATCGTAGCCCTGGACAATGCCCGCGGCGAAACAGCTCTCGATCTGCTGTTGCGCCCAATGGTAATGGTTGACATCGGCGAACACGTCTCCCAGCACGACCAAGTGCACCACCTGATAGTCGAACGTATCTGCCACCCAGCAGGAGCCATCCGCGGGGTTGACCGAGACGGCGCGGGGTTCGCAGAAACCTCCGCCCCGCCACAACTCACTCCCGGTCGCCGAGACGTGCACCACCTCGTAGTTGAAGGTATCCGCGACCCAACAGGAGCCGTCGACGGGATTGGTCGAGATGGAGCGGGGCCAGAAGAACCCCACTCCTCGCCACAACTCGGCCCCAGTCGCCGACAGAAGCACCAAGTAGTCACCTGCCGCCACCCAGACGGAGCCGTCGTTGGGATTGACGGAGACGGATTCGGCCATGCCGAAGCCTTCTCCGCGCCACAGCTCCTCCCCAGTCGCCGACAGATGAACTACTTGCGCGTTCACGGTGTCTGCCACCCAGACGGAGCCGTCGGTAGGATTCAGGGAGACAGAAGAGGGACCATTGAATGCTGCGCTGCGCCACAGCTCAGCGCCGTCGGCGGCGAGATGCGCTACTGCCGAATCAACATACCCCGCCAACTCCTCATCATAGTAGCCCTCCGCCGCTACCCAGCACGAGCCATCCGTTGGGTTGGCGGAGACCGAACACGGTTGGGAGAATCCCCCTCCTCGCCATAACTCATCGCCGGCTGCCGAAAGGTGCACGGCCTGGTCATTGTAGGAATCGGCTATCCAGCAGGAGCCATCCCTGGGATTAGCCGAGACGCCACGCGGCCAGGAGAAGCCTGCTCCTCGCCACATCTCTGCCCCACTCTCTGATATATGCAGCACTCGATCATTGTAAGTATCCGCCACCCAACAGGAACCATCGGTCAGGTCAGTCGAGACGGAGTGTGGCGCGGCAAGGCCCCCTCTTCGCCATAGCTCATCGCCGCTCGCCGATAGGTGCACCACATGACCGTTGTGAGCGTCTGCCACCCAACATGAGCCATCGGCGGGGTTGACCGAGACAGCGCAGACCGTGGAGAAGGTAGGGAAGTCTCCCCCCGCCCATAGGACTTCCCCAGTCGCGGACAGGTGCACAACTTGATCAGAATCCGCCACCCAGCAGGACCCATCCGCGGGGTTGGCCGATACAGACTGGGGACCATGGCTGTAGAAGCTCCCACGCCACAACTCGGCGCCCGTTGCCGATAGATGCACTACCTGACCATTCCCGGAGTCTGACACCCAACAGGAGCCATCGGTGGGATTGACGGAGACGGCGTAGGGCAAGTCAAAGCCCTCTCCTCGCCATAGTTCAGCCCCAGCCGCCGACAGGTGCACTACCTGATCACCGTAGATGTCCGCCACCCAACAGGAACCATCCGTGGGGTTGACCGAGACGGCAGAGTCCCAGGAGAAGGCCCCTCCTCTCCATATCTCGACCCCAGCCGCCGATAGGTGAACCACTTGACCGCTATAGTCCGCCACCCAGCAGGAGCCATCCGCGGGGTTCAGCGAGACGGAACAGGGCCCAGAGAAGTCCCCTCCTCGCCATAGCTCGGCCCCGGTCGCCGACAGGTGCACCACCTGCTCATTGATGGTATCCGCGACCCAGCAGGAACCATCCGTGGGATTCACCGAGACCGCTAGGGGGCACCAGAACCCATTCGTCTGGCTAAGAACGGTGCCGCTAGCAGCCAGGTGCATCACGCTGCTGCCAGTCCTGGCCCATACAGATCCGTCCGTCTGGTTGGCTGAGACTGACTCAGGGCGTCCAAACGGGCTCCGCCACGCCTCGACCACCTCCTCGCCGAGGGCCGGCAATGCCGCCACCAAGCACATCGCTGCAGCGATCAGGAGACATCCGATGCGCTTCATCCTAGCGCCTCCTCACAGCCTCGCGCTCAACCTCAGAGCGGCAACTGGAAAGCCCGCGCCACGTAGACTGCCATCTGATCCCGCGTCACCACGATCTCCGGGTGGTATAGGCCGTCATCATATCCCTGCACCACGCTGTGCTCCACACAGTATTCGATATGCTTGTAGGACCAGAAATCGGAAGGCACATCGGGGAAGTTGCGCGGGTCGGACGGGACGTAGCCCGCCAGGGCCGCTTCTCCGGTTGGAGCAACCATCGAGCGCGCGGTGTACACTGCCATCTGATCTCTCCTGACTTCGAGTTGCGGCTTGTAGTCGCCTTCGGGGTAGCCCTGCACTATGTTTTGGGTGACTGCGTATTCGGTGTTCCTGTATGCCCAGTTGTCGACAGGAACGTCCGAAAAGGAGGGAGTCGAAGGAGGCTGGTAGTCGGCTACGCTCACCGAGCCGGTCGGGGTGCCAACAGCTCGCGAGACATAGACAGCCATCTGATCACGCGTTACCTCGAACTCCGGATGATAGAGTCCGTCCGTGTAGCCTTGCACGATCCCGTACCAGTAAGCGGCCTCTGTCTCAGCCCAGGCCCAGCTACCAAAGGGCACATCGCTGAAGACTGAAGGCCGCTTCGTGATGACCCTACGGGCCGGAGGGTCCTCAACCCTCGCAACACTGTCTGTGGCACGAGCAAGGATCGTTGTGGTCCCGTCCTCGGAGATCGTGAACGGGCCGGCATATGCTGTCCAGTGTGCACCTTCGTCGACGCTGTAGTCGGTCCCGGCGATGGCAGTCGCAGTCGGAGAGGTCGGCTCCAGTAACACCATCACGTCTGAAACGTACTTGCCGTCGCGGGCAATAGTGCCAGTTGGTATGATGAACGTCGTGGGCAGCTCAGAGGTAGCCTTGGCTGACTCAGCGATCTCTGCGGCATAGTGGGTCTGGGCCAGAGCGCCAGCCCCGGCCAGAACAGCGGCGTCAGCCTGCAGCCCCGGGGTCTCGTAGATCTCATCGGTCGTGTCAAGCATGCTCTGCACCAGGGCATCAAGCTCATCCTGGGTCCATCCCTGACGCAGCAGAAAGATGCTCTCGATCTCCGGCAGTCCATTCGCCTCCAACTCTTGCCTGAAGGCTGCTACTTGCTCAGGCGTGGAGCCGAGTTGGAGCCCCGGGACTGCTGGGAGCAGGCGCTGGAACTCGGCGATCCTTGTCTGAGCCATCGAACCGAATTCCTCGGCCGCCTGCGCCTGGCGAAGCCGCCAGTAGTCATTGCCGGCCTGCTCGGCCGCAGCCATCCTCACCCAGGCTTTGACTCTTGCTGTCTCGACCTCGGCCCACGCCTTGGCGGCTAGCGCGGCCGCCTTACCGGGGGAATCAGCCAGCGCATCGAGTTCGGGGTACTCAATGGGCTCCATCACCGGGAGCGTCATGTAGTCCGGGTCGGGGTCGTAGGCTATCTCGTAGTATTCGTGCGCGGCGTACTTGAACAGGGCCTGGATAGCCAACAGGGGCCACCCTTCAGCGCCCGCCAGGTTCCCCGCCTTGCTGCAGATGCTGCCGCCTACGCTGAAGCCGGTCGACGTCCAGAACGCGCTGGTCTTCCAGTCGGGAACCTGCACTGTGACAGTCGTGTCGAATGTCAACCCCGAGGTCGTTTCTGGCCCGGGCAAGTAGCGAAAGCCTGCCGTGTCATGGAGGAGGCCGCTGGCGAGCCCGTAACCCTGGATAAGATACTTCACGTAGTCGTAGACTTGCTTCACCTTGGCAAGATCATCCGCCGCCTGGATGTCGCATGCCCACTGCTGAATGAGGGAGACTGGAAGCAGGCTGATGGCACCATCCAGGATGGCCTGCCAGTCGGCCGGGGGAGCGCTGATCCACTCCCACCGGTGGCGAATACAGAAGTAGAAGTCAGCCGTGCCGTAGGCAGGGATAGTCTTCGTCCTGACCGGGGGATCTGGTGAGCAATAGTCCTCCGCCATCGTGATCCCTGACAAGTTGTATTCGTCCACGGCGATGGTCGCGCTGCCGGCCAACCCGCCCCTGTTGCCAACGGTGATCTTGAGGTAGTACTCGTAGCCATCCAGGGCGGGGGCCGGTATGGTAGTCACATCCGCAACGTAGGGAAGGAACTCATCACTTGATCCCGCGATCACCAAATGCACCACTTGTTTGTTCCCAGAATCCACCACCCAGCAAGAGCCGTCGGTGGGGTTCACGGAAACAGAGTAAGGTTGATCAAACCATCCTCCCCGCCACAACTCCATCCCGGACTCCGACAGATGGACGACTTGGTTGTTGTAGGTGTCCGCGACCCAGCAGGAGCCGTCGGTGGAGTTTACCGAAACCGATTCGGGGTAGCCAAATCCTCCCCCCCGCCATAGCTCCACCCCAGACTCCGAAAGGTGCACCACCTCGTGTTGCCAGGTGTCTGCCACCCAGCAGGAGCCGTCAGTCGGATTGACAGAGACAGACCCTGGGTGTGACCCAAACGTACCCCCCCGCCACAGTTCCTCCCCACTCGCCGAAAGATGGACAACCAGATGGTTGCTGGAGTCTCCCACCCAGCAGGAGCCATCGGAGGCGTTGACCGAGACGGACAAGGGCTGGACGCCTCCACCTCCCCACAACTCTACCCCACTCACTGACAGGTGCACCACTCTGCTGGAGTAGCCCTCAATGAGCTCGAGGTCCGCCACCCAGCAGGAGCCGTCGGTGGGATTTGCCGAGACGGACTGGACCCCGTAGTTGAAGCCTTCCCCTCGCCATAGTTCCACCCCATTCGCTGACAGGTGGACCACTTGTCCCATGAGGTCGCCCACCCAGCAAGAGCCGTCCGCAGGATTGACGGAGACGGACAGTGGAACATCGAATCCTCCCCTCCGCCACAGCTCCGTTCCGCCTGCTGACAGATGAACGACCTGGCCGTTGCCAGTGTCCGTCACGCAACAGGAGCCGTCGGTGGAGTTCACAGAAACAGAATATGCATAGTGAAACCCTCCCCCTCGCCACAACTCCGCCCCGATGGCCGACAAGTGGATCACCTGGTTGTGATCTGCCACCCAGCAGGAGCCATCAGTGGCGTTGACTGAGATGCACATGACCTCCCAGTAGAGGACGCTACCGCTCCGCCATAGCTCCGCTCCACTCGCCGCCACGTGCACCACCTTGCCGTAGCTGCTAGCGTCCGAGTAGTCTGCCACCCAGCAGGAGCCGTCGGCGGGGTTGACAGAGACAGATCTGGCGTCCCACAAGTAGAATTCCTCGCTCCGCCACAGCTCCGTTCCGCTCGCCAATAGGTGCACCACTTGGTCGCTACTCGCCACCCAGCAGGAGCCGTCAATCGGGTTGACAGAGACAGAATCTACGCTCCAAAATTCATCACCCCGCCATAGTTCCGCACCGCTCGCCGACAAGTGCGTCACTACGGTGCCACTTCCCACCCAGCAGGAGCCGTCGACAGGGTTGACAGAAACACTCTTAGGAACGTCAAACGGCCCTCCACGCCACAACTCTGCCCCGCTCGCCGACAGATGGACCACTTGTCCCCAATCGCCTACCCAGCACGAGCCATCGGCGGAGTTGGCGGAGACGGACAGTGGAACATCGAATCCTCCCCCCCGCCATAGCTCCGCGCCGTCGGCCGACAGGTGGACAACCAGGTTGCTTCCGGTGTCCGCCACCCAGCAGGAGCCATCGGAGGCGTTGACGGAAACACACTGTGGACTCCAGAAGCCATTCGTCTGGCTGAGAACAGTGCCGTCAGCGGCAAGGTGCATCACGCTGCTCCCGGTAGCTGCCCATACCGATCCGTCTGTTGGATTGACCGAAACAGAACGCGCGGTCCCGAACGGACTCCGCCATGCCTCAACGACGGTCTCGCCCGCCGCCGGCAAACACAATGCCCCGAGGACGAGGGTGAAAACACCGATGACCCCCACGCGCACCGTCATAGACCCTCCTTCGCCAGTCGCGCAGATCAACCGACAGCCGCGCTTGATTACTTACATCGGCGGGCGGCCAAACTCCTTCCGGTACTGCCTCTGCAGCTCCGCCGGCGTGCGGTTCAGTACCTCCGGTGGCACCATCCCCGCCTTCTTCTCTTCCTCCGTCGCCAGCCGCTCGACGAACGGCGTGAGAACGTGGACGCAGCGCGGGTGGAACGGAGGGCCGCCGCCGATGGCGGTGATCGGCGGGTAGACGGGATGCGGTTCCGGCCCAATGCAGACGACGGCGTTCTCGTAGTAGATGCAGAAGTCAGTGGCATGGTGGGCCGACACTTGGGCGAGCTGGATGCCGTGCTCGCGCAGTCGCTGCATCGTTCCCTGCAATCGCCTCCCGCGCGGGGTGCGCGCCATCATCCTCGCGTACCGATCCAGCGGGCAGCGGCGACCCAATCAGCTACTGAATAGAGTTCCCGGTAGCTCCGCCACCTGCGCCTGCAGGTCCTCCACTTCCAGGTGGGTGTAACGCTGGGTGGTCGTCACCCACGCATGGCCCAGCAGCTCCTGCACGGCTCGGAGATTGGGCTTGGCGCGCAGGGCGTGGGTGGCGAAGGTGTGGCGCAGCAGGTGCGGGCCGGAGCGATCGGTGATGCCGGCCGCGCGCAGATAGCGGTTCACCAGCAGCGCGATGCCCCGTACCGAGAAGCGGTCGCCGCTGCGGTTCAGAAAGAGGGCCGACTCCGCATCATCGCGGTCGGCGAGATACGCCAGCAGCGCGTCGGCCGCGGGTCGGTTGATGGGCAGACGGTGGAGCCGTCTCCCCTTGCCCACCACCTGCAGCGCACCCCAGCCCTCGGCCGGCAGGCGCACATCGTCACGACTCAGCGCACAGAGCTCCCCCACTCGCAGACCGGTGTTGTACAGCAGCATGAGGATGGCATGGTCGCGTCGGCCCACCGGAGTATCGGTGTCGGGCAACGACAGCAGGCGCTGGACCTCGGCGACCGTGAGATGCTTGGGGGCCAGGGGCGGACCCAGGCGGATGGATCGCAGGGCCTGGGCGGGGTTCGTCGCCAGGTGGCCTTCCTCGAAGAGGAAGCGGAAGAAGGAGCGCGTGGCTCCGATGGCGCGGTTGATGCTGGAGGGTGAACGGCCAGCCTCCTGCTGGCGACGGAAGACCTCCCGCAGGTCCCGGGGTCGGACCTTGTCCGGCCCCGCTATCGCCCCCAGCACATGCTCCAGATCCCGGCGGTAGGCCCCTATCGAGTGGGGGGACCGTCCTTCCAGTGCCAGCGCCCCCAGGAACTCCTCCAACATCTGCGCCGCGGACTGCCGCTCATCACGCCGTTTCCTCGCCATGATCGCCTCCTTCTGGCTGTGCGCCAACATCCTATAAGCCATTAGGGAGGATGTTGCCCAGGTTATGTAGACTAAAAGACTATGTTATGTTGCATTGCCCAGACGCCGACGAGGGGGCGCGTGGGCGCGCCGACAGCGCCGCGAACAGTGAAAGGCCGAGGGCACGCAGCAACCGGCGGCCGAACGCCCAACACGGGCGCACACAGCGCGCCGTCTGCGGCAACGTGCCCACCCCGAGATGCTGACGGTGGCGATCCGCGGGCCGCTTGCCGCCAAGATGCGAGAACTAGCAGAGGCCACGGGCATGAGCCTGGCCAAGCTGCTAGGCGACATGGTGCTCGTCTACGAGGGCGAAACGCAGGGCGGGTACGAGCCGGGGACATCCCTGGCGCGCTGGCGAGAGAGCGCCGTGGGGACTGAGGCGTAGACGCGTGTGTGAGCTGTTGTTCGTATACGGCACTCTCAAACCGATCGCCCGCCAACGGGGCGGCCGACCCGCGCACGTCTGGGGCCGAATGTGGGAGAACGGCTCGTACCCTGCGATCCGACTCACCGAACCCGGCGACGGCTACCTCATCGCCGGTCTCGTCTTCGGAGTCACCGACGACGATCTAGCCGAGTTCGACCGCAGAGAGGGCGTCGCGCATGGCTGGTATCGGCGGGTCAAGGAAGGGACGACGGAAGGGGAGGTGGTGAGGGTCTATGAGGGGGCGCGGTGCCTGGATGGAGCTGCGGCGTTAGGTGCAAGGTGGAGCGTCGTTGAAGCCACCGGGGGCAACGTCGCGGTATGGAGCACGGAAGCCGCGTGATGGCAGGTCACTGACAGACGCCGCAGAATCCGATATGCGGGCAGAGGCGCCAGAGTCCCTCCACGCGGTGTAGCTGGGTTTCATTCTCCTGATGTGGTCCGGTAGGCAGACGAACGATGTTGCTGGCGCCTTCTGGTGTATGCTGTACCGGGTCTGCCCTGCTGGTCGCTAATCTGACCCGTAGAGGGGAAGCGATGAAGACTATCTTCGAGACATGTGAGCCGCGGCCAGAAGTCCTGAGAGGCGAACTCAAGGACGAGATCTTCGCGGCACGGCTCATGGACGTTGTCAATCGCAAGGCAGAGGACGTCTACCAGGACCCAGCCGTCTTCTTCGACAACACCTTCCCGACTGAGGGACTCAGGCTGCTCGCAGACGAGGGTCTCGGTCGGCTCAGCGGGAAGAAGCCCGGGAACAGCCCGATAATCAGGCTCGAGACTGCGTTCGGCGGCGGCAAGACGCACAGCCTCATCGCACTCTACCATCTCGGGCAGGCCGTTGTTACACCTGAGATGGCTCGAGATATCGTTGACCCCAGTCTACTCCTCTCCGAGCCGATCGCCACCGCCGCCATCGTCGGTACCCACTTGGATCCGAATGGCGTGACTCACGGGGACATAACCGCCCACACGATGTGGGGCGAGATAGCATTCCGCATTGGTGGGCCAGCGGGATTCCGGATGTTCGAAGAGAGCGACCGCAGTCGTGTTGCCCCGGGAGGAGGAGCGCTTGACGACCTGATCGGGGACTCGCCCGCACTGATCATCATCGACGAGCTGCCGCGCTATCTCAGAGCCGCCAAGGGAGTGCAAGTTGGCGACACTACACTTGCCGGACAGACGATAGCGTTCTTCCTCTCACTCCTCGAGTTCGTGGCGAGCAAGGCTCGCGTGGTCGTGGCCTACTCGCTGGCAGAAGGAGCTGACGCGTTCGGCGAGGAGAGCGACGCGACCCGCCAGGAGCTTGGGGAGGCGAGTCGGATCTCAGCGCGCGACGAGCGGATCATCACGCCGACGGACGAGACGGAGATCTCGGCGATCGTGAATCATCGGCTCTTCCGCACGGTGGATCAACAGGCAGCTGAGGAAACAGCCACCAGCTACTCTCGCTACTACTCTCAGATCGCATCTCAAGCGGTCGACCTGCCGAACCGCGCCCATACCGCCGACTACCGCAAGGAGATATCGGCGAGCTACCCGTTTCATCCAGAGCTACTCACCACGCTCAATCGCAAGACGGCTACCATTCACAACTTCCAGCGAACACGCGGCGCACTCAGGCTTCTCGCCCTGGTCGTGCGGCAGCTCTGGGCGAAGAAGCCTGGCGATGCGTTCCTGATTCACCCGTGGCATCTCGACCTGAGCAACAGCGGCATAGCCAACGATCTCACGAGCCGCCTCGAACGTCCGCGGTTCCGCTCCGTGATCGAGGCGGATATAGTGAGCCCACTGGCCGGCTCGAAGGCGCACGCCCAGGAGATCGACTCGGCATGGGTTGAGGCCGGTCGGCCTGGCTACGCACAGCGCCTGGCGACTACCATCTTCCTCCACAGCATCGTCCAGGATGTCGCCTCAGGTGTCGAGCCTGCTGATCTACTGCTGGCGGTTGTCGAGCCTGAGGACGACCCTGGCCTGGTAGACCGAGGTCTGAAGCGACTGCTGGGCGATGACCGCGACTTCTCTTCCGCCGGTACGGCATGCTGGCACCTCGAGTGGGATGGCCAGCGCTATCGCTTCAAGATGGAGCCATCCCTCCACAAGATCGTTGCGGATGAGATGGAACACGTCGGCCGGGTCAAAGCCAAGGAGGAGATGGATCAGAGGATACGACAGATATGGCGGGGCGGGGTCCTGGAGCCGAAGTACTTCCCGGACGAAGCGGCCGATGTCGACGACGATGCCGGTAAGCCGAAGCTCGCGGTCATCCATTACGATGCGGCCTCGGTCGAGGCCGCTGACTCAGCGCCGCCAGACCTAGTCAGGAAGCTCTTCGACTACTCGGGCACGCTTGAGGGCTATCGCACGTACAAGAACAACGTTCTGTTCCTGGTGGCAGACCGCGACCAGACCGGACGACTCGTCGAAGTGGCCCAACGGTACCTCGCCCTTCGCCGGATCACGAGCAGCGGCGACCGGATGGGTGAGTTCACAAAGGAGCAGCAGAAGACGCTCAGAAGCATGCGTGAGGCGGCCGAGCTGGATGTCCGCGTGGCGGTCACGAGAGCCTACCGCTTCCTCTACTATCCCAGCGCTGATGCTCCGAAGCGCGCCAGCAATCTGGCCATCGAGACGTTGCCTCCTCAGGACCAAGGGGAGGTCGACAAGGACCAGTCTGCCGTTCTTATGCGGACACTGAGGAACCTCAGCAAGGTGCTCACGGCCGAGGATCCCCCTCTGGCGGCCGCATTCGTCAGATCGAAGGCCTGGCCCCAGAACCAGACCTCAATCTCGACTGAGGACCTCCGCCGCGCCTTCGCGCAGCGTATGGGACTCCGGATGCTCCTCGATGTGAACCAGCTCAAGAAGACGATCCGAGACGGGGTACAGAACGGCACCTGGGTCTACTACGACACGGTTGAGAAGACTGGGTACGGGCGGACATCGCCGGTGCCGCTCGTCCGGATCGGGGAAGACGCTCAGTTGTACACGCCTGAGGAAGCTGATCGCGTCGGCATCGCGATCAAGGGCGAGGAAAAGGGAGCCTGCCCTGTCTGCGGCAGGACAGAGGATGAGTGTATCTGCGGCGAGGTCTGCCCGGATTGTGGCTCCGCACCGTGCGTGTGCACGAAAGAGGGGGCAGTTCGACTACATGCAGAAGGCGCTCCGGCTCAGGCGTTCCAGCAGATTCTCGACCAGTGTCACGACCATGGCGTGGCGGCCATCGCCCAGCTGGTCGTCAGCGTTGAAGGTCAGGGGAAAGACGGTGCGCACGACGCGCGTGCTCTCGGTCTAGCCATTCCCCAGCTCGGGAAGGGCAAGTATCACATTGACCAGACGATGGGCGCGGAATTCGGAGCGGCGGAGACCTTCTCGCTGACATTTGCTGGGGGCTGGGATCGCTACAAGCGCGTGAAGCAGCTCACTGATGCCTTCGCCCAGGAGGCCGCCAAGCTCACCACGAGACTGAAGCTGCGCGCTGACTTCCCAGATGGTTTGCCGGTCGCGTCTGACCAGTTCCAGATCATGAGGGACGTTTTCGCGAGCCTCGAGCTCGGGCATATGGTGCTCTATGCCGAGCCCGTGCGCGAGGAGGCCGGTACATGAGCGATCGACCCTTCGAGCTGCGTGTCATCGCACGGCCTGGTGGAGACTACGGAGTCGCCCTTTACCAGCGTCCCGGCGCTGTGCAGAGCCACGTGGAGGACGAGTGGGAGAGAGTGGTCCAGGTCTGGGGCACAGCTTTCGGCGCTGTCGCGGACGAGGTTCTCACTGCCATCAAGCGTTCCGGCTACCGCGGCAGCGATCTGCGCAGAGATCGGAAGAAGCCGTTCGGGTTGGAAGAGGAGGCGGGGGTTCGGCTCGGTCTGCTGCTCCTTGCCGTGAAGCCCTTGTCCAAGATGACTCGTATCGAGGACGTTTCTCAAAGCATACACACCATGAGCACTGAGGAAGCCTACTACTGGTACAGCAAGTGCAGCGGGAATGGTGCTGTTCGCCGCGCCCAGCGCGCGCTGCGGATCCTGCTATCTGAGGAGTGAAGGTGCATCAAGACAGGCCGCGGGTCCTGATCGAAGACTGGCTGCCCATCGCTCAGCTAAGTGCTGAGTGTAAGCGTGAGCGTGGCGCGAGCAGTGCCCTGCCACCCCTTTACTTCCTGCACGTCTGGTGGGCTCGGAAGCCCCTGACGGCAGCGAGAGCTGGCATCCTCGGCAGCATCCTCCCAGACTGGCGAGACGACTGGCCTGCGCAGCTCCGCCAAAGGTTTCCCACACAGTCGATCTATCGTGCATGGGTCACCAAGCTTCTTGGGATCGTTGGTGATTCCGCCGCGGCCCGCCGACTGTTGGAGTGGGCAGCCAGAGAAGGGAGGAAGATCCCCAACCCGTATGAAGGCCCTCGCGCGTTCACCGTGAGCCCCGATGACGACTCTATTCGAGTGCTTCAGGAGCTCGTGGAACTGGCATGGGGACCGCGCGAAGTCATCATCGCGGACCCCATGGCGGGAGGCGGCTCCATACCCTTCGAGGCGGCTCGCTATGGCTTCAGAGTCCTGGCCAACGAGATGAACCCGGTCGCAAGCGTGCTACTGCGTGCTACCCTCGACTACCCTGCGCGGTTCGGTCCGTCGCTCGCCGACGATATCCGGAAGTGGGGTGCCCGCTGGCACGAACTTGTGCAGCCTCGACTGGCTCCTTTCTACAGCCCCCTGCCCGCTGGCGCGGATGGGGCGGCTTACCTCTGGGCGCGGACGGTCGCATGTCCGACGACAGGGAAACCTGTTCCGCTCAGCCCAAGTTGGTGGCTGCAACGCCCCAAGAACGCGCCAGCGGACAGACTTGTAGCCGCGCGACTTCTCTGTGAGCCAGGTTGGCCGGAATGCCGGTTCGAGATCGTAAGCGGGAAGGCTGCGGCATCAGCCCGTCCGAGCGAAGGAACCGTCAAGCGTGGTGTGGCCCGCTCACCGTGGACTGGCGAGTCTGTGGATGGTGACTACATCAAAGCAGAAGCACAAGCTGGTCGTATGGGGCTGCAGCTGTATGCAGTGGCTGTCAAACGCGAGGGGGGATTCGACTTCCGTCCGCCAGAAGAGGAGGACGCTGCACGCGTGGAGCGCGCCGCAGCGGCTTTGGCTGAGCGAATGAGCGATTGGGCGGCGAAGGGACTTGCTCCCACCGAGCCCCTCTCTTCCGTTTCGAACTACGACCGCGGACATCGGCTCTACGGCATGCACACCTGGGATAGCCTATTCTCGGCTCGCCAACTGTTCGCGCTTTGCACCTTCGCCGAAGTTCTAGAAGAGCTCCAATGCCACTATAGAGCCGAGCTACCCGAGGACGTGGCCGATGCCTTGAGCGTGTACCTTTCCCTAGCATTTGACAAGGCTGCTGACTACAACTCCCTCAGGAACCGCTGGGATCCAACTCGCACCAAGATACCAAGTGGCTTCGAGCAGCACAACTACGCCCTCAAGTGGAGCGTCGGCGAGTTCGACGCCTCGCGCAATCTACTACCGTGGGTGGTCGAGCAGGTCAGCGATGCATATCGGGGTATCTCTGAGCTGGCAGAGCCGGCACGACGAGGCCTCTTCGCGCGCCGAGACCAGAGCGTTGTTGATCGGCTATCAGTGAGTAGGGAGAACGCGGCATCGCTGCCGGGGGTGCCGTCGGAATCAGTTACGGCGATAGTTGTGGACCCGCCTTACCTAGACAATGTGATGTATGCTGAGCTTAGCGACTTCTTCTATGTCTGGATGAAGAGGAACCTCCGCGATGTGTTTCCGGACTGGTTCACGGACGAATTGGTCAACAAGGAAGATGAGGCCGTCGCCAACTACGCTCGCTTTGCTTTCGCAAAGGCACGAAGAAGGAGGCTTGCTCATGACGACTACGAGCGCAAGATGGCGGCGTGCTTTCGCGAGATGTTCCGTATCCTCTCACCTGATGGTGTCCTCACCGTCATGTTTACCCATAAGCAGCTCGAGGCCTGGGACACCCTCACTAGCGCGTTGATAGAGGCTGGATTCGCCATCAAGGCATCCTGGCCAATCCACACAGAGAGCGAGCATAGCCTCCACCAGGCGAAGAAGAACGCGGCCGCCAGCACCATACTCCTTGTCTGTCGCAAGCGGACGAACGGCGGCGAGTCAGCCTGGTGGGATGACCTGAAGGGGCGCGTGAGGGAGACGGCGCGCACGAAGGCAAGAGAGTTCGAGGATCAAGGCATCAGGGGCGTTGACCTGTATATCAGCACTTTCGGACCGGTGTTGTCGGTGATATCAGAGCGCTGGCCGGTCCTAACGAGCGAGGGAGACGAGAAGACGAACGAGCCCAAGCCCCTCCGTCCAGAGACTGCCTTGGACCTGGCGCGCGAGGAGATCATAGCTCTGCGAAAGCAGGGCCTCCTCCTGGGCCGAAGCGTCGACTTCGACCCGATCACCGACTGGTACCTGATGGCCTGGGATGCCTTTAGGGCTCAGGAGTTCCCTGCGGATGAGGCGCGCAAGCTGGCTCTTGCGCTGGGACTTGATCTCGATTCCGACATCATTCGCGGCAAGCGGATCGTCACGAGAAAGCAGAACTTCGTGGCCATCCAGCCTCCGGGGGCGCGCAGGCGGCGTGGGTCCGTTGACCCCGAGCAGACCGAGTTCGACTGCCTGCTCGATGCCGTGCACACTGCCATGCTGGCCTACCAGGAAGACGGCGCGAAGGCCTGCGAGGTCTTCCTGGATCGAAGTGGACTGAGAGGCGACAGCACCTTCCGAGCATGTCTCCAGGCCATGATCAATGCTGTCCCGCGGACGAAGGAGAAGGGTGAGTTCATTCGCGTCGAGGCCGCTCTCCTCGAAGCGTTCCGCCTCAACTTCTTCGACGACCTCGAAGTGCCACCGGAAGAGGTGCCACCCAAGATCGAACAGCTACCCCTCGAGGGAGTGAGCGCGGATAGCGCCGAGGAGGACGAATCGGATGACGAGGGGGCTACTGAAGAGGACGAGGAATGAGCGGTCGGCTTCGCAACGAGTTCGATGTCGTACGTGCCTGCGGAGAGATCAGGGAACTTAACGGGAACGCTCTGTTCGCAGCCAGTGACTTCATCGTCGCGAAGCAGTTCACGCCTTACGAGGTTATGCCCTACGGCGCAGCCGCGGGCGGGATCGTGATCATTGACGGCCTCTGGGCCACGCAGCTGTTCCGCGAGCGCGGCGGCCCTGAGAGAATGCTGCGGCTCTACGAGGAGAATGCTAGCCTTTGTCGCGAGGAACTGGGACGGCTGAGGAAACTCAGGCTGACCGACCAGCCCGATGGCGTCCACCAGGTCGCGAAGGGAATCCTGGGCACGCTGCTGGACCCGGAGCAGCCAGGGCGCAAACACTACTCATTCGCGACCAAACTCTTCCACTGGCATGCGCCAGAACATCTCCCGATCGTTGACGCCAGGGCCAGGAAGGCGATCAACATGCTCCAGAAGGCATGCGGCAAGCGGCAAGGCGTGGTCCTGGCCGATACGGCCGAGATGGGGGGCGAGAGCTACCTTGATGAGTACGGCCGCTGGGTCCACTTCTACAGTGAGCTTCTGAATGAGTTGACGCCCGGCGATCAGGAGCAGCTGCTTGCTGCTGACAGGGAGTCGCTCCCGCGACACTTCTTCGTTGAGAATCCGCTACTGCGAGTGTTGGACAAGGTCTTCTACCACAGAGGGGGGTAGCTCCGGCATGGGGCTCCGCGAGTGTAGCTTCAAGATCTCGTACGGGCCGGCAGATGACCGGCTCAGGGCTTTCTACATCCCCGCGCTGTCACACAGCGTGTGCTATGACCGGAGTTCCGGCTTCTTCAACAGCAGCGCCCTTGCGTTAGCTGCTACGGGTGTCGCCCGGCTCATCCAGAACGAGGGCAGGATGCGCCTGTTGGTGGGGGCGCAGCTGGACGATGAGGACGTCGCTGCGATCAAGGCAGGCCACGATCTCGCTGAACGAGTTGGCGAGAAGATGCTCGCGGCGCTTGCCGATCCTGAGGACGCGCTCCAGCGAAGGAGGCTTGAGACCCTTGCCTGGATGGTGGCGACCGGGAAGCTCGAGATCCGCGTGGTGCTCCCGAAGGGAGCGGACGGACAGCCGATCCCCGCATCAGTAAGCCACGACTACTACCACCCGAAGGAAGGCATCTTCACTGATCTAGATGGCGACCAGATCGCGTTCAGTGGAAGCATCAACGAGTCCGCCGTCGGATGGCAACACAACTACGAGCAGTTCATGGTGTACCGTTCGTGGGACGAGACGCGTCCCTACCTGGCCCAGGTTACGCGGCGCTTCGAGCAACTGTGGGAGGGACATGAGGAGGACTGGATAGCGCTCTCCGTCCCAGACGCGGTGCGCCAGCGGCTCCTTCAGTTTCGACCCAGCCGTGCACCCAAGGTCGACGCGCTCGAGCTGGTCTCCGAGGCCGCGGATCAGGAGGAGCGCATTCTCTTCCAGTTCCTCCGGGACGCGCCATTCCTGCCGAATGCCACTCGACTGGGCGTGGAGACGTCAACGGTCAAGCCTTGGCCGCACCAGGAACACGTTCTGGCTTCCCTGGTCGAGCGATTCCCGGAGAGGTTCATGCTTTGCGATGAGGTGGGCCTGGGGAAGACGGTAGAAGCTGGTCTGGCACTTCGCCAGCTCCTCATCTCAGGGCGCGTGAGGCGAGTTCTCATCCTCGTGCCTCGAAGCCTCGCAAGGCAGTGGCAGGAAGAGCTGTACGAGAAGTTCATCTTGGAGGTGCCCTTCTACGACGGCCACACGTTCACGGACGTCTTCCGCAAGCGGATCCCGTTCGAGTCTGACAACCCCTGGGATGCCTTTCCGGTCATGCTAGCGTCGAGTCAGCTCGCGAAGCGGCTCGACAGGAAGTCTCTGCTTCTCGCGGCACAGCCTTGGGACTTGGTCGTCGTTGACGAGGCCCACCATGCTCGGCGACGGGATTTCCTGGATCTTCAGCGCTACCGACCCAACCGACTGCTTCAGCTTCTGAATGACCTGAGCGGCAGAACCCGCGGAGTGCTGCTCATGACGGCTACGCCGATGCAGGTGCATCCGATCGAGGTTTGGGACCTCCTGCGACTGATTGGCCTCGGCGGCCGTTGGGGAGCTACGCACGAGCACTTCCTGCGGTACTACGATGAGTTGGCGAAGCCCTTCGATGATAGAGATTGGGACTTCATACTCGAGATGATCTCAGACGAAGGGCAGATGGATGTCGATCCAGCTCTTCGCGACAGCCTTGCGAGCCGCACGGGCCCAGTCGAGTGGCAGATGATTGAGTCGCTGAGCGAATCCCCCAAGAGATCATCTGTGGTCAAACAGCTATCGACGGCTGGGAAGGCCGTGTTGGACGAGATGGTGCGTCAGCGGACGCCCGTTAGGCAGTCCATCTTCCGCAACACGCGGAGCCTGCTGCGGCGTTACAAGGAGCGCGGCCTTCTTGACGAACGTATCCCACGAAGAGAGCCGGAGAATGAGTGGATAGTCATGGAGCCCGAAGAGCGGGCCCTGTACGATCGAATCGAGGAGTACATATCGGACTTCTATGGGAGATACGAGAGGCAGCGGCGTGGGCTGGGCTTCGTGATGACCGTGTACAGGCGCCGCCTGACGAGCAGCTTCCGCGCGGTCGAGCTAAGCCTCGAGCGGAGGCTTGGCTTTCTGAACGGTAAGCCAGTCTTGGGTACGGTAGCCGGACTGGACGAGGATGACCTGGAGCTCGAGGACCTGGAGCGGGACGTCACAGAAGAGCTGGCAGAGGAGGAGAGGGACCTGTTCCGGGCCGAGATCGATTACCTCGAGGACTTCCTGGCCGACCTCCGACAGCTGACTGCGGACTCGAAGGTTGAGCATCTTCTCAGAGAGCTGGACGCCATCTTCCGCGAGCGGGACACGGTGATCATCTTCACGCAGTATGCCGACACCATGGATCATCTTCGGGACAGATTGCGCGAAGTCTACGGAAGTCGGGTGGGGTGCTATTCGGGTCGTGGCGGGGAGTACTGGGATGGTGCGCGGTGGGTGTCGACGAGCAAGGAGCGGATCAAGGCCGACTTTCGCAAGGGTCAGGAGATCAAGATCCTGATCGGCACAGAGGCCCTCAGTGAAGGGCTGAACCTCGAGACGTGTGGCGTGGTCATCAACTACGATATGCCCTGGAATCCGATGCGAGCTGAGCAGCGCATCGGACGGATCGACCGTATCGGCCAGCGGCACGACATCGTATGGGTGCGGAACTACTTCTACGAGGAGACAGTGGAGGCGATCGTATACCAGAGGCTAAGCGATCGCATTCACTGGTTTGAGGAGGTCGTGGGCAGACTCCAGCCCATCCTCTCACGGGTGGCCCAATCCATCGAGACGCTAGCTATGACTCCAGCGGCCGAGCGGGAGCGTAAACTCGAGGAGGAGATCGAGGATCTGCGCCGCCATCTGGAGGCTGCGGAAGCCGAAACGCTGGACCTCGACGAATACGCGGACGCGGGCGCGACGGCAGACCGAGGGGCGCCCAGTTCGGTAACACAGCGGGACATCGAGTCCCTGTTGGCACGGTCTGCTAAGCTGACAGGGATCTTCCGGCCTCATCCACAGATCGACCGCGCTTATTCTCTAGCCTGGCAGGGAGAGGATTTGGCAGTCACGTTCGACCCAGATGTGTTCGACCGGCATCCGACTACCCTCAGGATGCTCTCCTATGGCTCTCCGCTGTTCGAGGAGATCGTGGCCAATGTCGAGTCGCCACGGGTCTCGGACACCATTCACCAGATCCAGCGCTGTGCTGTTGAAGCGCCGATCAGGACAGCGGGGTACTTCTCCCTAGGGCAAGAGGAAGTCACAGCAATCGACGGTATCGGCGCACTACGGGCCGTGCTCACAGGAGCTGAGGGCGCACCTCCGCCCGAGGCTGCCCAAGCTGAGACGGCGCGCGAGCGCTTCTCCCAAATCATCGCCGATTCGGCTCGGAAGCTCGACTCGATTCTGGCTCGGGAGCGGGAGCTACGGGCGTCGGCCGACCGGGAAGAAGGTCGTCTCCTGCTACTCCAGGCCACGATGGTTGAGCTCGCTCTGGCTCAGCAGTCAGGGCTCTTCGAAGAGGAGGCACCGCCCTTCGAGTTCGACGAAGAGGCCGTGAGCCGCCTTCGCAAACATGGGTATCCCTGGGCCGGGCTCATCAGGTTGGTTGGCGTACGGGGTCTCCGTCCATCTCCGGCCGATCCGTTCTTCGCACGGATTCAGCCCGAACCTCAGATCTCGTTGCGTGGCCGGTTCTCCCGTCTGGAGGAGGCAGCAGAGCGTCTTCTTTCTGCGTTGGCTCAGGAGCCGCCAAGCGGCCCTCGCGCTCTGCCTGAGCTCATGACGCGCGATATATCCACGACTTTCTTCGCGCCGTGGTCCGCCGAGTCGACACTCTAGGTCCTGACCAGGGCGCCTGACGGGATCATCGGACCCGCAGTGTACCAAAACTCATCCGTGCCCCAAAGTGCCCTCAGAGCGGCTGCACGGGCGCTCGACATCCGCAGGCGGCGTGATGTCAGGCCGGCTCGGTGGGCCCCTGACAGGGACAGAAGTTGCCATCGGCGTTTACGGCTCGTCGGCCCCCGGAGCGGTGCGAGCGGGCCGAACCGCTCTATCGAAGTCATCGGGACAGTCGGGCAGGCGCTCCACCCTTTTCGCCTGGGCCGTCGGCGTGATATGCAGGTTGCCGGAAGCCACTTCCGCGAACCAAGAGTCTTCGATTCCGGTGGTGAGGTTGTCCCGCTGGCTCACAGTGTCCCCATCGCCGTAGATCCGGCCTCTGACGAGATTGTTGGCGATCTCGACGCCGGAGATCTCCCTCCAGTGGTAATGAATGCCGCTCCCGTTCCCCTCGCGTGCCAGCACCGTGTTGTGGTGCACTCGGACCCCTCTGACCCACGACAGCTCAATGCCCGTGTCGGCCCCCGCGACGATGAAGTTGTTGCGGATGACCCCTCCCGTCATGTGCGGCTTTGCAGCTTCCTCGGAGGAACCAGAGGGATTCCCATACGCGATCGCCCGATCGCAGTTGACAAAGACATTCCGTTCCGCGACCACGTCCTCAGACTCAACCCAGATGAAGACCGCGCCCCGGCCGCCCCCGTTCGCTCCTCGGATGTCGCGGAAGGAGTTGTCCGCGATCTCCCAACCTTTCAGGCGCATGCAGTCGATGGCGCTGACGTAATCCCCATCATAGATCCACGTCCTCGGAGGGATCTTGGTGTTCTGGAAATCGCAGTAGCGGATGGTCCCCCCATCCACGAACCCGCCACCGCCACCAGTGCCCTTGATCCCGCGGGTGCCGATGTTGCGGAAGGCACAGGCATAGATATGAACGTCCCTGAGCTGGCGACCCTCCCAGGGCGTCTGTTCCAGCTTGATACCATAGGCGTGGCACTCGGCGAAGGTCAGGTAGGCGACGGTAACGCTCGTGCAGGCCTGGATGCGCAGGATATCGTCGCGCTCGGTGTCATCCCATCCGATGCCGCGCAGCTCCACCTTCGAAGCATCGCCGGAGGCGCCGCGAAGTGTCACGCCCGTGCAGCCCGTGAGCTGAAGGAAACGGTTGAGCTGATAGACACCATCGGCCACCAGGATAGTATCGCCGTCCCTTGCGTGGGCGATGGCGTCCCGCAGCTCATCCACGGTGCCGACGTTCACGGTGCGGCCCGTTACGGGCAGCGCGGGGACGGCTGGCATCCACTCAGGCCGGTCCGCGGCGGAAGGGCCGCCCATGGCGGCGACCCAGACTGCTGCCAGAATGAGGACAAGTGTGTGGACCCAGGCCTCCATGTACCTCAGCCTCCTGTTGCCGGGCTCTAGGGCATGTATTCCTCGGGACAGCCTCAGGAGTCCTGCTGGAGATCGACACAGGGCGCTCCCACAGGCGCATGTCGACCGCCGTTAGGACCATGCTGGGAGCGCGTGATGTCCAGCAACTCATCCGTGCCCCAAAGCGCCCTCGGAGCGGTCTCACGGGCGCGCGACAGCGACCGACAGCTTCAGGGCCACTCCGGAGGGGAGAAGCGACGGCGGGGATGATGTCACATCACCAGGACTCCTGGCTGGGGCCGACGTCTGGTCGCGGTGGCGCAGCGGCGACCCTCAGCCCGTTCCTCTCAAGCGCCCTGATGACGGAAACCTGCTCGGCGCGCACTTCAGCACACACTTTGCCAGAGTCTGGGTCCCAGACCCAGAGCACGCCGTCTCGGGCCTCGGGACGAAGCGGCCTCTCTCCCATGACAACCCCCCTGCGCGGACCTGATCCACCGTTGTCTTCGGCCCTGGCGTGCGAAGTCCTTCACACCCGGAGCAGGAGCCCCACAGTAATAGTCCTGCCCGTGGTGGTCACATAGGCACGTAACCGGTGTTATGGACACAGTCGCGGCGATGGTCCCGGCAGAGCAACCGCACCACGGTGGCGATCACGGGCAGGCCCGCCCAGTCCGATCCGCGTTCGACGTCGTTCTCCATCCTCGATGCCTCTCAGCGTAGGGATGTGCACGAGGGGAGAGAATAGCACTAGAGACACCAGAGAAGCATCCTGCGGTCCAGATGGGTTTCTGGACAGCGCGGGCTGCGGACACAACGTGAGAGAGGGCAAGTGGCGACCGGCGATCTGGTGCCGCCGCACGGTGAGGTATGGCATGGCGACCATGGTCAGACGGGCAACGGCGGCCGACGATCAGGCGGTCAGCGACATCATATGCGAAGGATACCGGTTACTTGCCAAACCGGACGGCATCACCGACGAGCAACTGGCCGGCCTGATTCGCGCGCATTCGGTAGCGCGAGCGGCCGAGATTCGAGCGCTCTGGGAGTGCTTTGTTGCGGAGGAGGACGGACAGGTCGTCGGCATAATCGCCTTCTCCGAGGATGAGATCCAGAATCTGTGGGTGCGTCCACACTTCCACCGGCGTGGCATCGGCTCAGCCCTCTTCAGGGTCGCTGAGGCGGCCATCCGGGAGGCCGGCCAGCCTCGGATGCGCGTGCACACGACTGGCTACGGGACACCCTTCTATGAGGCGATGGGCATGACGGTCGTCGGCAAGAGAAAGATTGATATTGGGCCCATGGTGGGAGGCGAGACCACTGTCCTGGAGAAGCGACTATGACGCTCCCGCGCTGTCCAGCAACCCATCCGTGCCTCGAAGTGCCCTCAAAGCGGTCTCACGGGCGCGCGACATGCGCAGGCGGCCGCAGACGATTTGTGATATAGTACGCCCTCAGAACGCCCGGACAGTGTTTTTCGGGGAGACAGTGGCAGATGGAGTTCACATGAGGGTGGCAACTGAGAGAGTCTGGTCCTGGCATGAACTGCCCTGGGTGCCCCGAATGTCGGACCCGACCGGGACGACCGAGATCGTGCTTACACTGCCCTGGTTCACATATGGCCGCGGACGAACCGCCCTTGCTAATCTCATATATCCTGACGAAAGGGTGGAATGGGTCGTGGCGCGCGGGCGCAGTAGACTGATTGCCAAGGCATGGGAGAAGATCCAAGCCTGGGCGGCAGAGACCGGGATTCAAGAAGGTTATGCGGGTTTGAGCTCCGTTCTTCTCGGCTCCCACCACGCCGAAAAGGTCGGGGTTCTGCCTCGCCTCGGCGGCGAGTCCGACCTGCACATTCGGGAGTTATATGGACCAGCCGCGGCGAGACGGATTCGCCGTGAGCGGATCGAGGCGGGATGGCAGGAATTCCTGCGGGTAGACGCGCAAGCAGTGGCCCGCCTTGAAGCGAAGTTGGCTTCAACGAAGGAGATGATTGCCGATTTGGCCTGGGCAATGGATGAGGATGCACTTGCCAAAGCCAAGGGGCGTAAGGCAGAGTTAAATGAATGGCTTGCCTTGGCGCCCCCCCAGGAGCATGTTGAGCGCAGCTTGCCCGAATGATAGCACGGGTGCGGATAGCCCGGGGCCAGAGACGGCCGACGTGGTAAACGGGGTGTAAACGGTTCTTGCGTCCAGGGGATTGCACTCTCCCGTGTTTGTGGTAAACTCCTGCGTAACGGCAATGTCAGAGACAGCGCTAACAACTTCAGGCCGGGTGACGCTTATGTCCGACCCGAACCGGGAGACGGACATCGAGCTTGAGATCGGCGAGCAGTATGGCACCGGGCGGAGCGTCTACGCGATCCTGGAATACCCCGACGACACGAAAGAGAACCTCCTGGCCCGCGGCGACAAGCGCTTATTTGCTAAGGCGTGGGACAAGATCCACACCTGGGCGGCGAAGACCGGCGTTCGCGAAGGGCAGGCGTTTCTCGGCCCGATCTTCCGCGGTCCCTACCACACGGCTGAGACTAGGGAACCGGTGACGATGCGGGACAAGCTGGACGAGTTGGATGAACTATACGGGGAGGCGGCTAGAGAGCGGATTCACCGCGACCAGCACGAGAGGCTGAGGCCGCAGCTTGAGGATGAACTGGCCCGCATCGAACAGGAGTTGGCCCCGATGCGGGCAGAGCTCGCGGCACTCAACGCCCTCATCGCAGACATCGACGCGGGCATCGAGGTGAGCGGTAGACTCAAAGGCTTCCCGGAACTCTCGTACCTGCGGGAGGCCGTGAAGTGGCAGGAGACGGCGTCGAGCCAATGGCAGAAATAGCGCCGAAAACTTCAGACTGCGTGACGCTGATGTCCGACCCGACCGGGGAGACGGACATCGAGCTTGTGATCGGCTATCACTACGGTCTTGGGCGGAGTGTCTACGCCGCCCTGTCATACCCCGACGAGACGAAAGAGGACCTCCTGGCGCGCGGCGATAAGCGTTTGTTTGCTAAGGCGTGGGACAAGATCCACACCTGGGCGGCGAAGACCGACATCCGGGAAGGGCAGGCGTTCATTGCTCCCATCTTCCGCGGGCCCCACCGCACCAACGAGAGCAGGAAAGCGGTGACGACGAACGACCACGTGGAGAACCTATACGGGGAGGCGGCGGTAGCGCGGATCAACCGCGACTGGGAGGAGCGGCGGTTGCCGCAACTTGTGGAGGAACTGGCCCAGCACAAGGCCGAGCAAGCATTGCAGCAAGAGCAGATGGCCGAGTTGGAGCTCTTACTGCTGGATCGCCCGATGGCCGGAGATAAGGCAAGACAGGCAGTGCTAGAGGTTATTGCCGAGGGAAAGGCAAGCGTGGCAAGGTTGCAGGAGAGCATTGCCTGGATCAACGATGCCATCCGCAGATCCACCTAGTGCGTTGAGCTGACCTACAACTGAATAACACGGGTGCGGCTAGCTCGCCCTAACTTGTGACGTGGGCAGATTGCCCAGGTCTGAGGAGGTTGGGGCGTTTTGTTTTGGCCCGGCACAGCATGAGAGCTAGCTCGACGCACCTCGAAGACTCTCCTATCCACATGGAGCGAGTCAAGCGCAACCTCACGATCGGCCAGGTGGCGCAGCGAACTGGCTTGAGCAAGGCGACAATCTGCCTCGCGGAACACGGCAAACGGGCCGCGCCCGCGAGGCTGATCCTTTTCCTCGCGCAGGCGGGGGCCGATGAGCTGGAGCAAGAGCAGGCCGCGTGGCGCGAGGTGCATGGCCTGGGCCGCAAGTCGGGGCCGATCTTCACCTTCCGCGCACAGTTACCTCAGGGCCTTTCCGTCGAGGAGGCCCGGCAGCGGTGCGCGGCGGCGCTGGCTGAGTTCGTCACGGAGGGCGTGTGATGACCTGCCGGCCCACCGGGGCGAAGCAATCCCTCACCGGGAAGATCACGGGGTATGCGGCCGGCCTGGGGCAGGCAGATGATCGCACAGTAGAAGTCGTCGTTATCGGTAGCTTCCCCAAGGGCCGCTTCCATGGCGTTCCTTTCTGCTTGGCCCCCTTCTCCCGGTCTTCCCATTCTGATCCCATCTTGTTCCCAACTCTCTCCCATACACGATTCCGAGGCATCGGCCATCACGTGGCGATGCGAGGAGCATAGGTGACAGTGAGCAAGCAGTACGGCGAGCGACAAGCCAACATCCGCAGCAGGTTCGACGAGGAGCCGATGTCACCCGACGAGTTGCATCCGGCTGAACAACTCTTCGCCAAGCTGGGAATGCGGGCGCTCGTCGGCAACACCTCGATACCGGATTCGGCCGGGCCGCGTCTCCCCCGTTGCAACGGGAGGGCGCTCACCCCTCAGGAGGCCGGCCCGGCCCAAAGTGAGCGTGAGCAAGACGATGAGCACAGCCAACGGAACTCAACCACCTAACACTATACTTCCTGACCACCAAGCGTTCATCGACGGCTCGGCGATCTCGCCGGAGGTGGCTGCAGCGCGTGGCTACCGCTCGATCACGAAGAAAATGGAACTGCGCGGCCTGGGCTTCGGCGACAAGCAGTGCCGCGTGCCCGCACTGTTGGTTCCGGTCTGGGGCGTGACTGGCGAGATCGTGACCTATCAGGTCAGGCCCGACCAGCCGCGCATCAACAGCGGCGGCAAGGTTGTGAAGTATGAAACGCCCGGTGGCAGCCGAATGGCGCTCGACGTGCCTCCCTTGGCGCGGGCGTGGCTGGGTGATCCGGCGCGTCCCCTGTTCATCACGGAGGGTGTGCGCAAGGCGGACTCGGCCGTCAGCCGGGCACTATGCTGCATCGCCCTCCTCGGGGTGTGGAACTGGCGAGGCACGAATGAGCACGGCGGCAAGACTGTCCTTCCCGACTGGGAGCACATCGCCCTCAACGACCGCGACGTGTTCATCTGCTTCGACAGCGACGTTATGCTCAAGCCGCAGGTGCACTCGGCACTTGGGCGGCTGGCCCGGTTTCTGGAGCAGCGGCGCGCGAAGGTGCGCGTCATCTATCTGCCTCCGGGAGAAGCCGGCGCGAAGCAGGGCTTGGACGATTACCTGGCCGCGGGCCATACCGTGGCAGACCTCCTCGCCCTCGCCTCCGACGAACTGAAGCCGATCGAGGGAGAGGGCGAGGAGGGCAACGCACTGCCGTATCTGGAGGAAGACGGCTGCCTCTGGTGGCGCCGCCATACACGAGACGGTGAAGTCCCCACGCGTCTGACCAACTTCCGCGCCAGGATCGTGGGCGAGCTGGTGCGGGATGATGGAGCGGAAACCCAACGGCTGTTCGAGATCGAGGCCGGCCTGAAAAGGCGTACCAGTCGCTTCTCCCTATCGGCGAGTAAGTTCATGCGAATGGATTGGCCGGCCGAGCACTTGGGCGCGGCGGCGGTGGTATCGCCTGGATTCGGTCTGCGGGATCATGCCCGCGCTGCCATTCAGGAACTGAGCGGGCCCGACATCCCCGAACGGGTGGCGTTCGCGCACCTGGGCTGGCGCGAGGTCGGGGGCGCTTGGCACTACCTCCATGCAGGAGGAGCGATCGGGCCGAACGGCGCGGTGGCTGATGTCGACGTCGATCTGCCGGCCGAGCTGAGCGCCTACCGGCTGCCAGCTCCCCCGGAAGGCGAGGAACTGCGAGCGGCGGTGCGGGCATCCCTGCGTCTACTGGAGGTTGCAGGGGACAAAGTGAGCGTCCCCGTGTTCTGCATGATCTGGCGGGCGCCGCTGGGGGAGAGCGACTTCTCCGGGTATCTGGTCGGGAGGACGGGGATGTACAAGACCTCCGTAAGTTCCCTGGCCCAGTCGCACTACGGTGCGAAGATGGACTTCGGTAACCTGCCGGCGGACTGGAAGAGCACCGCCAACTACCTGGAAGCCCTCGCCTTCGCCGCGAAAGACGTCGTGCTGACGGTGGACGATCTCGTCCCGAGGGGGAGCAGGGCCGAGGACAGCCGCCTGCAGCGAGACGCTGACCGTCTCCTGCGGGGGCAGGCGAACCGCTCCGGCCGGGGCCGACTGCGGTCGGACTCGACCCCCCGCCCGCCCAAGCCGCCTCGCGGGCTGATCGTTGCCACCGGGGAGGACCTGCCGCGAGGCGAGTCACTGGGGGCGCGCCTATTCGTGGTGGAGTTTCGCAAAGGCGATGTGGACGTGCCCGCGCTGACGGCCTGCCAGGCCGATGCAACCGGCGGGCTGTACGCGTCGGCCATGGCGGGGTATGTGCGGTGGTTAGCGTCAAGATACGAGGAGGTTTCGGCCCACCTCTCGGACGAGCTGCGGGCACTGCGCGCGGCGGCAACGCGGCCCGGAATGCATCCGCGGACACCGGACATCACCGCAAACGTGGCGCTTGGTCTGCGCTACTTCATCGCCTTCGCCCGTAATGTCGACGCGCTCACTGACACAGAGGCGGAGGCGCTGTGGGAACGGGGATGGACGGCACTCACGGAGGTGGCGGCGCAGCAGGCGGCCCACATAGGGGCAGCGGAGCCGGCCGGGCTCTTCCTCCGCCTGCTGTCAGCAGCCATCACATCCGGTCGCGCCTACGTCGAGGCGCCCGATGGTGGTGGACCCGCGAATCCACAGACCTGGGGCTGGCGCGAAAAGCGGGGCGAGTGGCAGCCGCAGGGTAATCTCGTCGGCTGGCTGGACGGCGAGCAGCTCTACCTGCAACCTGATGCCAGCTTTGCCGCGGCGCAGGCGGTGGGCAAGGCGACCGGGGAGGAGATCACAGTCACGCCGACTACGCTTTCCAAGCGCCTGCATGACCGAAAACTGCTGGCCTCCGTGGAGGAGGAGCGAGGAAGGCTGAAGGTGCGGCGAATGCTCGCGGGCACACGCCGAGCAGTGCTGCACCTGCGCGCCGAATCCCTGACCGGTGGCGACGGCACCGATGATGATTCGGAGCCGGCCGGAGGCTCCGGGAATGGGCCGGCCTTGGGGGCCGGTTCTGAGACTTTTCCTGAGAACCGGCCCACGGGAGATTGCCCACAGACGGCCCAGAATGACCCACAAGTGGGCAGTGGGCCGGTTGGGCCGGTTTTCCGAGCAGGAGAGAGGTATAGCGATGCTACCCATACGTTCCCCACCACTGGCGGGACAGAAGAGGGTGGATGGCAGCCGTGCTGCTTCTACCGACACCCGCGACTTTGGAGAGATCATTACGGCGTGCTGAAATGCGCGATCTGCCATCCGCCGGCTTCCGAGGATGCGGTTACAGAGTGGGTGACCCGCGACGGCGGCGCGGCGGCCGAGCAGACTGAGGAGACGCGGCGGTAGCCATGCGGAACACCCTCGATCCCGAACTGCTGTCCCCCGACGAGCGTCTGGCAGAGGCGGGCGCCCTGCTCGCCCTGGGGCTGCTACGGGGCCGCCTGAGGGCCGCGGGGCGGCGAGAGAAAGACCTTGCCATTCTTCGGCCTTCAAGTGATTCATGTCCCAAACCCTCGTCAGGAGGAAGAGAGACATGAGCAGTGTTGTACGTCAGCTCGCGGACCTGGAGACGCTCCCCGCGGGGCAGCTGGAGGCCCGCTGGCGGGCCCTCTTCGGGACCGACCCGCCGGCCTGCCAGCGCCGGTTCCTGGTGAAGCGGCTGGCCTACCGCATCCAGGAGGTGGCCTACGGAGGCCTTTCCGAGGCCGCTCGCACCCGCATGGAGGAGATCGCGCAGGAAGCGGGGCTGGATGAGGAGGCCTCGCTGCCCGGCCGAGGCCGCCGCACCCACACGCGCAGCCGCGAGCTGCCGGTGGCCGGCACGCGGCTGGTGCGGGTGTGGAACGACCGCCGCCACGAGGTCACCGTCACATCCACCGGCTTCGAGTTCGAGGGCAGGCCGTATCGCTCCCTGTCCGCCATCGCCAACGCCATCACCGGCGGTCACTGGAACGGCAGAGTGTTCTTTGGATTGCGACCGACCGACAGGAGTGCCGACTGATGACACGCCAGGAACGAGAGCGACAGGCCCTGCGTCGCGTCCGGTGCGCCATCCTCACGCGGACAAGCACCGAGGAGGGACTGGATTCCGAGTTCAACAGCCTGGACGCGCAGCGGGAGTCAGGCGAGGCCTACGTCGCGAGCCAGAAGCAGGAGGGGTGGGTTGCCCTGTCCACCCGGTACGACGATGGGGGCTATTCCGGCGCCACCCTGGACCGGCCTGCGCTGCAGCGGTTGCTGGCCGACATCGAGGCGGGGAAGATCGACTGCGTAGTGGTCTACAAGCTCGACCGCCTCTCCCGGTCGCTGCTGGACTTCGCCAAGCTCATCGATGTCTTCGACCGGCACAACGTCTCCTTCGTCTCCGTCACCCAGCACTTCGACACCAGCACGTCCATGGGCCGGCTGATGGTGAACATCCTGCTCTCCTTCGCCCAGTTCGAACGGGAGACCATCGGAGAGCGCATCCGCGACAAGATGGCCGCGACCAGGAAGAAGGGCAAGTACACGGGTGGGCCGCCGGTGTTGGGCTATGACGTCGACCGGGAGCGCAAGCGCCTCGTAGTGAATGCCGAAGAGGCGGAACTGGTTCAGCGCATCTTCTCCGACTTCGTCGCGACTGGCTCTACGACGACACTGGCGCAGCAGCTGAATGAGGAGGGCCACACCACCAAGTCCTGGACCACGAAGGCTGGCAGACACCGCCCGGGCAAGCCCTGGAACAAGGTGCTGGTCTACCGCGTCCTCAACAACCCGCTCTACATCGGGGAGGTGACCCATAAGGGCGAGCGCTACCCCGGAGAGCACGAACCGATCGTGACTCGCCGGCTCTGGGATCAGGCCCACAGCATCCTGGAGCGCAACGGCCGCAGGCGCGGGGTGCGCACCCGCACGAAGACGCCGGCCCTGCTGCGAGGCCTCATCCGATGTGCCCACTGCGGCTGCGCCATGGGTCCGACCTTCACCAAGCGACGGGGCAAGGTGTACCGCTACTACGCATGCATCCACGCATCCAAGCACGGCGCTGGCTCCTGTCCTGTGGGCTCGGTGCCGGCCGGGGAGATCGAGCGCGCGGTGATCGAGCAGTTGCGAGCCGTCTTCGAGGCCCCCGAGGTGGTGGCGGCGACCGTGCGCGCGGCGCGGGAGCAGCGGGAGGCCCGGCTGGAGGAGGTGACGCATCAGCACGCCGAGGCGACGGCCGCGCTGGTTACCCTCAGGGAAGAAGCACAGCGGCTGATGTCCGGGGCCCTCGGGAACTCCGCACTGGTCGCCGGGCGGCTGGCTGAGCTCACCGCGCAGGTGGATGCGCAGGAGCGCGTCCTCACCCAGGCCGACCAGGAGATGCAGGCGCTGTCGTCTCGTGTCAGCGAGCAGGAGGTGATCGGAGCACTCTCCTCGCTCGATCCGGTGTGGGAGGAGCTGTTCCCGGGCGAGCAGGAGCGCATCGTGCAGCTTCTCGTGCGCCGCGTGGAGGTGGGCGCGGACGGGCTGGACCTGGAACTGCGGGCGGAGGGTCTGGAGAGCCTGGCGCTGGAGCTGCGCAGCCAGGAGCATGCGGAGGTGCTGGCATGAGCAGTGAAGCTCCAGGCATGGTCGGTGGCGACGGCGGCCTGCGCATCCGAGTGCCCATGTCCCTGAAGCGCCGCGGGGGTCGCAAGGAGATCGTGGTCTCCCAGGGCCTGCCTCGCCGACGAGGGTCAGCGCCTCGGGCCTACAGCGCGCTCGTCCTGGCCGTGATCCGCGGCCACCGCTGGAAGGAACTGCTAGAGAGCGGCCGCTACCCGAGCATCGACGCGCTTGCGGCGCGGATGGGCGTCGACAGCTCCTACGTGGGCCGCCACCTGAGCCTGACGCTGCTGGCTCCCGACATCATGGAGGCGATCCTGATGGGGCGAGAGCCGAACGGGCTCTCACTGCAGACGCTCTTCCGGCTACCGATGGCGTGGGAGGAGCAGAGGAGCTTGGTGCAGTGTGGCGCCTAGACTACGCAGACAGCGCCGGATCGCCTGTGCGGCGGCGCGCAGCATCTTCCAGAACCTTCTCTGCCGCTGCGACAAAGGCCTGGGCGTCTCTCAGCCTTGGCAGGACGAAGTCGTCTATGCTGAGGGAGAAGCGCTTTCCAGCCAGGCATCTCCGTGAGAGTCGGTTCTCCGTGCCCCAGACCAGGACATCATGGCCCTCACCGTCCTTGCCGAGGCTCCACCGACTTTCGAGTCCGTACTGGCCCGCGTCTCTCGCTACATCCGCTGGTGCAGAGCCATCGTTGTGGATGACCGCGTTGCGTACGAGTACAAGCCAGCCAGTACCGATGTAGCTGTTCACGCGCCTCAGGTCAATGCCGTGCTCTTTTCGCAAGTGCTCTAACTTGCACAGCGTGTCGGCAGGCCAATGGTCGTCGCTATGCCCAAGCACCTCAGCCACTCTATCGAGGAATTCCTCGAGTACGGTAACCGCGTACACGACTATGCTGCGGTTCATCATTGCACGGTAACCGGCGCTTTCGAGGAGGTCGGCATCACCACCGGATCGCAGAAGCCGCAGGTCATGCAGGATGCCAACAACACGCTGCTTGCGATGTCCCCGTTCGATCTCCGTCTCACTGGTGCGAATCTCAACGTACTTCCCCGGTTCCCGGTCGACGCAGACGGCGAACGCGCCCGCGGGCTGCCGTACTACGTGCAGCGCCCAGACCAGCGGCCCTAATTGCCCGAGCAGATCCTTCGCCTGATCTGCGGCCCGCCGTAGCTGCGCTGCCGGTTTCTCGTCCATTGATCCCGTAGCCTTGTACACTCGCTCTTCACACCGGATTGTACCACCCAAGAGTAGCACGTCAACGGTAAGGACGTCCGCAGATAAGCGGTCACTGAAGCAGCATTTCTGGCCTGCGGTCGATCTGAAGGGCTTCCATTCTAAGCGAGCGAAGATGAGCACGGAGGACATGCAATCGTGCCTCTGGACCCGCATACAAGCTGGAGTGGAGTTCGGCAGGTCGCCGATGCCAGACCTAGCGCGATGACCGCGGGGGACATGGATGACCGTACGTGACGTGATCAGGGCCATGCAGTGGCAGCGCTCAGGCGGCCTGATTGTGCCTAGGTATCTGGCGCCGACCTCGCTCAAGTATGTTGTGGAGAGGCTGTCACACAAGGACGTGTTCGGGGGGGCCCTGTCTGAGGCCGAGCTGATTGGATGCCTGGAAGGCGTCTCCCGTTCAGCCATGCTAAGCGCGATCGGGCAGTTTATGCTCCGGATGAGCGCCGGTCCTCTTGGAGACCCAGCCTTCCAACAGGTGCTGATTGAGGAGATGCTCCCCGCCGTGACAAGAGCCAGGGTCAAGGCTCTTCTGCGGAGGCGCAGGCAGAAAGCCGTGTTTGACCCCCAGGGCGCGATGGCGCTGGCAAAGATGGCGCTCCGTCACTCTCCGGAAACAGGGCACTCACCCCAACAGATGAGGGCCGCTTTTGACGCGCTTCCCTCACTCACGCTTGCTGCAACAGACGCCCTTGATGCGCGAGTCGATGTGATACGCAAGACCCGGGATGAGGAGGCGGGCGCCGAATGGCTACGGAACCACGTCATCCGCATGGTGGCATTCACGCACTCCCCGCAATACGGGCACGAAGCCGCGCGCTACAGCCGGTTGTTCCTGCGGCAGGCCTACGAAAGCCGATCGCGGCGTCTAGCCGACTGGATGGATATCGGGTCGGCATTCGCCGATGTAGTTGGGTACGGACTTGAAGATTACCTAGCGGCAGGTCTAGCCTTGGTTGCCTTTCAGATGCCTAAGAACGGTTCGGTCGATCCGCCGAGGGCCTGCATCAGACCCCGCCGGTGGCTCCGGGGCTTCCCCACAGACCACGGCCGGCAGGTCATGGCGAGCTTCCTAGGCTCTGTGTCCGCGCCCGCCCATAGGCTAGGGCAGAGGATCTCAAGCGAACTCGATATGGAGTTCTTCTACGATTTCTCGGTCTTCGAGAAGACCCCGCTTGTGCGGGTGCCAGGCGGTCTGGTCTGCACCATCCAGCACCAGTGGCTCTGTGAGGCGGTGACGTCCGGGGTGTACTGGCGCCTGCGGAATGGACTTGGAACTGAACGGAAGCAACGGTTTTGCCGTTTCATGGGCCACCTGTTCGAGATGTACGTGTCGGATCTGCTTACGTCATGCCTGCCAGCGGGTAGCGTGTTCGACGCGGATATGAGCAAGAAGAAAGGGGGCACCGACTTCGCTGTGTTCCTCGAGCGAGACGCCTTCTTCTTTGAGGCGGCCACCTCACACCTCCAGAAGCACGGCACCGAGGTAGCAGCCCGGACATCGGCTGTCGAACGCGACCTGGCCGATCTCGCCCGAAAGGCAAGCCAGGCGATCAGATCCGCTGTCGACTTCGCAGATGGCAGAACCCGGTACACGGGCGTATCAGCCCGAGCAGTTCGGCGCATCTGGCCGGTCGTCGTGACCCTTCACCATGTTCCCGTCGACCCGTTCACCCTGAAGCGACTGCGCCGCCAAGCCGTCGAGGGCATATCCTCGCGTCCGACGATTCACATGCCGCTCTTCGTCGATGCCGGAGAACTGGAGGACCTGTGTTCCCTAGTTGAGTCTGGTCGGGACCTCCCAAGTGTGATCCACGACTGGGTGTCTGATCCTGATCAGTGTGAGTGGCCGCTGGCCAACCTTCTCGGCGCTCGGGGTGCCACGCGGCCGCTGGTCAGACTGCTAACGGCCGATCTCCAGAAGCTGGCCGATGGCGCGCGCAGCGTCTTCGGCGGAGCCGATTCGTAGGGCAGAAGGCCGACCCTTTTCGCGTGTTCGATCCCAGTTACATTTTCTACTCCGTTCGGGAATAGAACCCTGATTCTGGCCGCCTCAACCTGGCGCCTCCCAGGGGCATCCTCGACGATTCTCTATCATCGGACGGATTGCAGAAGTCCGATGGAAACAGAGAAAGAGAAGCCAAGAAGGAGGTTTCGGGGGTGAAAGCGGGGTCGACGGTGGTCAATCCGTCCGATGATCGCCAAGAGTGCGAAATCGCCAGGAGACGCCCACAGACGCCACGACAAGCGAGAAGCGCCCTCGGTTGAGAGCGCCTCAAAACGTAGAGAGAAGTTTCCACCTGAGAACAATGGTGGAGGCGGTGGGAATCGAACCCACGTCCGATGGACAGTCCTCGCAAGACACTACGAGCGTAGCCTGTGTTCTATCTTCGCCCGGCGCAAGCCCACAGGCGGGCCTCTCGCCGGGCTAGCTCGTTCATGTTCTCCCCTCCCCCCTACGAGCCTTGGGGTTCCGGGCAAGCTAGCTAGGTTTGCGCCCAAGCCGACCGTGCTAGCCCGGTCGAGAGGACGTCGCCGCTACTTAAGCGGCGAGAGCCAGTTCAGTATCGTTGGCTTTTGAAGTGTTGCGCGTTTTTACGAGATCACGCGACTCGGCTCGCGTCTTGCGGCTCCCGGTCCACCGTCGAGTCCTTTCGCCCCCACGGTGACTGTAGGCTGTTTCATAACACACTCTCAGCCACACACCTCGCCCAACGCCGCTCCGAATGCCTCAATAGGCAGACAGAGCCATGACTCTGAGGTTATGAAACAGCTCCTACCAACATCATTATACCCGATCCCGCCCCCGCCCCGCAATGCCCCCGCCCTACTCCCCGTGCTGACGCTCCGACAACGCCCTCTCCTCCTCCCGCCGCGCTTCCCGCTCCGCAATCGCCCTCCGCTTGTCATACTCCCGCTTCCCCCGAGCCAGCCCGATCGCCACCTTCGCATATCCCCGCTGCAAGTAGATCCGCAGAGGCACCAGCGTCAAGCCCTTCTCCACCGTCCGCCCCAGCAACTTGTCGATCTCCCTTCGGTGCAGCAGCAGCTTTCGCCGCCGCTTCGGGTCCGGATTGTACCGGCTCCCGGCCTCGTACGGGCTGATGTGCATGTTGTAGAGCCACGCCTCGCCCCACTCTATCGTGGCGTAGGCGTCCCGAAGCGCCACCCGCCTCGCCCGCACCGACTTGATCTCGGTCCCCGTCAGGACGAGCCCCGCGTCGAACGTCTCGAGGATGTCGTAGTCATGCCTCGCTCTTCGATTGACAGCGATGGTTTCTCTATCGGACATTGGAGAGGGCCCCAGATGGCGGATTATAGGGGAGTCCATGGATTGGGTCAAGCTGCGCCCCTCACCCCCTCCTCCCGTGATGCGACCGACAGACAAGCATGTGGTAACTCTGAACACACACGCTGCCCTGGCGCTCCCACTTCGCGGATCACGCCAGGACATGGTATAGGTAGTATGGCGGTATGTGGCCGCAACAGGCGGCCAGATGCCTATTTCGGTATTCGACGGGCGGGGAGGACAGGACAATGCGCCAACCAGGTAGATCGCGCCCACTGCTCGCCGGCGTCCTCGTGCTGGCGATGGTGGCATCCCTTACCGGAATGCTCGTGGCCGCGGGCACCAGCATCCGGATCGCGTCTCCAAGCTCCGGGGCAAGGGTCAGCGGTATCGTCAGCATCCAGGCCTCGGTCAGAACCGACGAACGGGTCAGCTACGTCATCCTGGGCATCGACCAGGATCGACCCCAGTCGAGCAACTCCGCGCCCTACACCTTCGAGATGGACACGCGCGAGCTGACCGACGGCCCGCACCGCATCTTCGTCGAGGCCTACGACCGATACGGGCTCGTCGGCTCCTCTTCGGTCGTCACGATCTACGTGAAGAACGGCTCCTCTTCGGCGATGCAGGTCAAGAAGCAGCCGGCAACCCAGGTCGCGACCGCCAAGCCGCCCGCTCCTTCGGTCAAGACCGCCAAGGCGCCCTCCGGGCCGCCCGTCCGCGCCGCCGCCTCCAGTGCGGCCGGCGCCAGGACGACGGCATCGCCCGCAGACGTGGAAGCCGCCGCCGCCGTCGCCCCGATGATGTCCGGTCGCGGCCCCGTGCCTGCGCCGACCCATGCCGCGGCCGACACAACCATCGCCGCCACTCGTCCCGGCACGGCCAGCGCGCCCGCGCGCCCCGGGGTCGCCAGTGGACCCGTCGGCAGCGCGCCCCCGATGCCACAGATCGCCTCCGCCTCGCCTCGCGGGACAACTCGCAGCCACACGGTCGTGCTCAACGGACAGGCGGTTGAATTCGACGTCGCCCCTCGGATCGTCGACGGACGCATGCATGTCGCCTTCAGGTCGATGTTCGAGAACGAGGGCGGAAAGGTCACCTGGGACGCCCGAACCAAGACGGCGATGTCCGTGAAGGGCGCTCTCGAGGTCCAGGTCCCGATCGGAACGCGCATCGCACGAGTCAACGGACGTGACGTCGATATGGGCGTCGCCGCTTCCATCACCAAGGGGCGGACGATCATTCCGGTTCGCTTCTTCGGCCAGACGGTGGGGGCGAACGTCTCCTGGGACGCCGCCACCCAAACGGCGATGCTCCGCACGGCCGAGCGCACGATAGCGGAGCGGCTCCCCGAGGGCTAGCTCCTCGCTGCTGTTCAAGCATGGAATCAGGGGTGTGCCGACCCTTCCGGGGGCGGCACACCCTTCACTTTCCCCCCATAAGAACCGCTGTCAGAACCGCCGGCCCCGACCTCCGGTGGTACATAGGCGGTTCTGATTGCGGAGCGCAAGCGGTTCTGATAGACGCTCTAAGGGAGGGACGGGCGCGAGTCGCGCCGAAGCAAGGCCGTGCGCCCTGTGCGCCGAGCGAGGCCATGTCCGACAAGTTCACCTGCTTCTACCACCCCGACAGAGAGACGCGGGTCACCTGCGGCCGTTGCGAGCGCCCGCTCTGCCCCGACTGCGTCCGGCACGGCGCCACCGGCGTGCGCTGTCGGGAGTGCATCACCCTCTCGCCGCGGGAGCGCGGCCTCGCCAACCCCCAGCAGATCCGCAGTGCCGCGCTGGCCGCATTCGGGATGGCCGCCGTCGGCGGTCTCGCCCTCGGCTGGCTCGGCTGGGTGACCTTCCTCCCGGGCGCCGCGCTCGGGTTCGCCGTCGGCGCCGTCGCCTTCCTCGCCTCGGGCCGACACCGAGACATAACGATACAGGCTGCGGCCGCGCTCATGGCCCTGGCGGGGATATTGCTGGCGGCCGTCCTCGTCTCGTTTGATCTGCCCGGCACCGGAGGACAGCTGGGCCGAGTTCTCGTCAACGTGTCTTTCTTCCAGTTCGTCGCGCCGGCGGTGGGCGCCGTCGTCGGCGCGCTCATACGCTTCGTGATATAGGGCGGACGGTATGGCATCGAAGCCTGGCACCCTATACGTCGTCGGAACGCCGATCGGCAACCTCGAAGATATCACCCTGCGCGCGCTCCGCCTGCTCTCCGAGGTCGACCTCATCGCCGCCGAAGACACTCGCGTCACCCGCATCCTCACGCGGCGACACAACATCGCCACCCCACTCATCAGTTGCCACCAGCACACCGGCACAAAGCGCCTCGCCCAGCTCGTGCGCAAGCTCCAGGAGGGCGGCAGCATCGCCCTCGTCTCCGATGCCGGCATGCCCGGCTTCAGCGATCCGGGCGTCAAGCTCGTCGCCGCCTGCGCCGAGGCCGGAGTCCCAATCGTCGTCGTGCCGGGGCCGACCGCCTCCTCCGCCGCCCTCGCCGCCTCGGGATTCCCCGGGCGCGAGCACGTCTTCCTCGGCTTCCTGCCGGCCAAGGGCGGGGAGCGCCGCCGCGCCCTCCAGCGGGTCGCCCATCAGCAGGGCGCCCTCGTCTTCTACGAGGCCCCCCACCGGTTGCTCGAGAGCCTCGCCGATATGCACGCCCTCCTCGGCGACCGCCGCGCCGTCTGCGCCCGGGAGCTGACGAAACGATTCGAAGAGATGGTCAGAGGAATCCTCTCCGAGCTGATCGACCACTTCACCGAAGTCGCCCCTCGCGGTGAATTCACGGTCGTGGTCGAAGGAGCCCCGCCGAGGGTAGGTATCGACATCGACGACGCCGTCAGCGAGGTGGCGGAGCTGGTGGAGGCCGGCCTCTCCCAGAGCCGCGCAATCGCCCATGTCGCCAGGCGGCGCGGCCTCCCGCGCAACGCCCTCTACCGCGCCGTACACGGCCCGGAGGCGAAAGAGTGAGCGACGCCCGCCGCCGCGCCAACTCCCTCGACGGCCGCACCTGGACGCGCCACTCCATCAGCCTCTGGAGCGACATCCGCAAGTCGAAAGAAGAGCTGGCCCTCAAGCACCCCGCCCTCTTCCCCACTCAGCTCGTCGCCCGCGCCATCGAGTGCTTCCTCCCGCCCCAAGGCAAGCTCGTCCTCGACCCCTTCTGCGGGCTCGGCTCCACCGTCCTCGCCGCACGAAACGCGGGCGCGGTCGGCCTCGGCCTCGACATCAACCCGGAGTACGTGAAGATCGCCCGCTCCCGCCTCCGCCGAAAGCGCGACGGCTGCCGCGTCGTGAAGGCCAACGCGGCCGACCTCCTCAAACACGTCGAGCCGGGGACCGTAGACCTCGTGGTGACATCTCCCCCCTACTGGGATGTGCTCACCCGCCGGCGCACCGCCGATCGAAAGGCCGTGCGGAACTACGGAGACGAGTCGGCCGACCTCGGGCGCCTGTCCGGCTACACCGACTTCCTCGCCGCCCTCCGCTGCGTCTTCGAGAAGGTGTTCGAGGCCCTCCGCCCGGGCGCCTACTGCGTGGTCGTGGTCATGGACATCAGAAAGAGGAACCGCTTCTACCCCTTCCACTCCGACCTCGCCGCCGAAATGGAAAGTGCCGGCTACCTCTGGGACGACCTCATCATCTGGGACCGGCGACAGGAATACAACAACTTCCGCCCCCTCGGCTACCCCGCCGTCTTCCGCATCAACAAAGCCCACGAATACGTCCTCATCTTCCAGAAACCGCGCTAGCCGCCCCTACCTCCTCACATTCATCACCAGCCCCACCCCCACCAGCCCAGTCACCACATTCGGCAGCCACGCCGCCCAGAACGGCGTAATCGCCCCCTGCTGCGCCACCGCCGAGAGGTAGTGCCACACCACGTAGTAGCCGAACCCGATCATGATGGCGATCCCCATCCCGATAGACGAGCTCCCGCGGTGCGACCGCATCCCCAGAGGCGGCGCAATGAGCGCAAACACGAAGCAGGCG
>Ga0307377_10000422_pt1 | contig 56587 bp, 50 predicted proteins | sample TR3MG_FD_202535 | JGI IMG/M metagenome (GOLD analysis project Ga0307377, IMG submission 202535) | Soil microbial communities from Risofladan, Vaasa, Finland - TR-3 | ecosystem: Environmental > Terrestrial > Soil > Coastal area > Acid sulfate soil | place: Finland: Risofladan, Vaasa | collected... | reverse complement strand
CGCTTTGCCTTCAGCTTCCTTCAGATTCGCAGTCGCCCGCGACACCCTTGCCGTTCGGCTAACACTTCCCCTTGCCGGGCGTGTAGGGGACTTCCACCCCCAAGTATGTGCGCCCTGCCGGGCGCACAGATAAAAAAAGGACGCCGCAGCGTCCTTTTTGTTTCGGGCGTCCCAGAATCAGCTCGGCTGCGCCGCTCCGGGTTGCTGCGCCTCCGCCTCCACCGCCTTCATCGACAGGCGCAGCCGGCCCTTGTCGTCCGCTTCCAGCACCTTGACCTTGACCAGCTGGCCTTCCTTGAGGTGATCGGCGACGCTCGCGACGCGCTGCTGGCTGATCTGCGAGATATGCAGCAGCCCGTCCTTGCCCGGCAGCACGCTGACGATAGCGCCGAAATCGAGCAGCTTCAGGACCGTGCCGTCGTAGACCTTTCCCACCTCCACGTCCGCCGTAATTGCCTCGATACGCTTGCGTGCAAGCTCCCCGCCCTCGGAGCTGATGCAGGCGATGCTTACGGTACCATCGTCCTCGATATCGATCGTCGTACCGGTTTCTTCGGTGAGCGCGCGGATTACCGCGCCGCCCTTGCCGATCACGTCACGGATTTTGTCCGGATTGATCTTGATCTTGATAATGCGCGGCGCGAAAGTGGAAATGTCCGAACGCGAAGACGGCAGCACCTCCGCCATCTTCCCAAGTATATGCATGCGCCCCTCGCGCGCCTGCGACAACGCGACTTGCATGATTTCCTTGGTAATGCCCTCGATCTTGATGTCCATCTGCAGCGCGGTGACGCCGTTCTCGGTGCCCGCCACTTTGAAGTCCATGTCGCCCAGGTGGTCTTCATCGCCGAGAATGTCGGTGAGCACGGCGAATCGTTGGCCCTCCTTGATCAAGCCCATGGCGATGCCGGCCACGTGAGCCTTCATCGGCACACCCGCATCCATCAACGCCAGACTGCCGCCGCACACCGAGGCCATCGAGCTGGAACCGTTGGATTCCGTGATCTCCGATACCACGCGCATGCTGTAGCCAAACTCCTCCACGGGGGGCAGCGTCGCCAGCAGCGCGCGCTTGGCCAGGCGTCCGTGGCCGATCTCGCGCCGCTTGGGCGTGCCGACGCGCCCGGTTTCGCCGGTGGCATACGGGGGAAAATTGTAGTGGAGCATAAAGCGCTCCTTGTACTCTCCCATCAGGGCATCGATAATCTGCGAGTCGCGCGCCGTTCCCAAGGTTGCGACCACGATGGCCTGGGTCTCGCCGCGGGTAAACAGCGCCGAACCGTGGGTGCGCGGCAACACGCCGAGCCGGATGCTGATCGGGCGTACGGTACGCGTGTCGCGACCGTCGATGCGCGGCTCGCCGTCGAGAATCTGGTTGCGCACGATTTTTGATTCCAGCGCAAAGCAGATTTCCTTCGCAGCGTTCGCATCCGGGCCTCCTTCGCTGCCGACACCGATCTCCGTGAACACGCGCGTCCAGAGCGCATCGATGGCCTCGGAGCGTGCCTGCTTTTCCTTGATCGCGAATGCTGCGCGCAGATCGGCCTCGGCCAGCGAAGCGACGCGCGCGGTCAGGGTTTCGTCCTTTGCCGGCGGCTGCCAGTCCCACATAGGCTTTGCGGCAGCATCGGCGAGTTCGTTGATCGCCTGAATCGCGGCCTGCATGTGCTGGTGACCGAACATCACGGAGCCGAGCATCACCTCCTCCGACAATTCATGCGCTTCCGATTCCACCATCAACACGGCGTGTTCGGTACCAGCCACCACCAGATTGAGCTTCGAGTCTTTCAGCTCCGTGGCGGTCGGATTGAGGATGTACTGGCCGTTGGCGTATCCGACACGCGCGGCACCGATCGGGCCGTTGAACGGTATCCCGGACAGCGTCAGCGCCGCTGAGACACCGATCAGCGCCGCAATGTCGGGGTCGACCTCGGGATTCACCGACATGACTGTGGCCACCACCTGGACTTCATTGTAGAAGCCATCGGGGAACAGCGGCCGGATGGGGCGATCGATCAGGCGTGACGTGAGGACCTCTTTCTCCGAAGGCCTGCCCTCGCGCTTGAAAAATCCGCCGGGAATCTTGCCTGCGGCATAGGTTTTTTCAATGTAGTCGACGGTGAGCGGGAAAAAATCCTGCCCGGATCTGGCGTGCTTGGAGCCCACTACGCTGCACAACACCACGGTATCGTCCATGCTGACGAGGACGGCGCCGCCGGCTTGGCGCGCAATTTCGCCGGTTTCCAGCGTGACCTGATGAGCGCCGTAGGTAAAAGTTTTTTTGATCGGATTCAAGGTAGTGTCCTTTGCAAGGGGGCGCGCTACGCGCCTGCGGTCAGATGAGGATACGGGCTGCTTCTGGAACGGGAAATGCGCCCGCGCAAATAACAAAACGCCCGTCGTGTTTCCGACGGGCGTCGAGTTTACTTGCGCAGGCCCAGCCGCTCGATCAGGCTGCGGTAGCTATCCGCATTCTTGCGCTTCAGGTAATCCAGCAGCTTGCGCCGCTGGCTGACCATTCTCAGCAAGCCGCGGCGGGAATGATGGTCTTTAACATGGGCCTTGAAATGGCCGGTGAGCTCGTTGATTCGCGTCGTCAGCAGAGCGACCTGGACTTCCGGCGAACCGGTGTCGCCCTTGGCGCGCTGGTAATCGTTCATGATTTGCGCTTTATGCGCAGTAGTAAATGGCATTCTGATACTCTCCTGAGTCTAGTCTTCGTGTCTTCGTCGCTGCAGCAAAGGGGCGGATTTTACACTGAAAATGGGTGGATTTTCAAGGGTTTTCCGCAATCTGTTTGATCTGTGCACAGCGCCAAACGGGTTTAAACGTGGGCGATGACGCGCTTGGGCGAGATCGCCCCCCCTATGTCAGTCTCGCCCACGCCCAGCAGGGCGCCGTCGCTGCCGTAGACGCGCACACGCGACTGCGCCGGACCGTCCCAGGGCAACGCCTGCCCGCGCAGGAACCGCAGCTGCTGCGCCGGTTCCAGGCGCACCTCGGGCAGATCCTGTAGCAAGGCGTCCACCGGCAATAAACTGGCATCGCGTTCGGCTGCCGAGATTACCTCCAGGCTTTCCAGAGTATGCGCGCTGTCCAGGCCAAAGCGCCCAACCGCAGTGCGTCGCAGGGCGGCGAGATGCGCGCCGCAACCGAGCATCTCGCCCAAGTCGTGAGCGATCGATCGGATATATGTGCCTTTGCTGCAGGTCACCGACACAGCGAGCCGATCGCCATCGAACCATTGGAGGTCTAAGGCATGTATCCTGACCCGGCGCGGTGCGCGCTCGATGTCGATGCCGGCACGGGCGTAGGCATAGAGCGGCTTGCCCGCGTGTTTCAGCGCCGAATAAAGCGGCGGCGTTTGCAGTATGTCGCCGCGGAAATTGAGCAGGGCCGCGGCGAGTTGCTCCGCCGTGACGCTTACCGCGCGCGTGGCGATCACCTCGCCTTCGGCATCCGCGGTGACGGTGCTGACGCCAAGCATGATCTCCGCCGAATAGGTCTTGTCGGCCTCGAGCAGGTCGGAAGAAAATTTGGTGGCCTCGCCGAATAGTATCGGCAACAGCCCGGCAGCAAGCGGATCGAGCGTGCCGGCGTGCCCGGCTTTGGCCGCCTGGTACAGACGCTTTGCCTGCTGCAGGGCCGCATTCGAACTCGCGCCCGGTGCCTTGTCCAGCATCAGCACGCCGTTCAGACGACGCTTTACTCGGTGCGAAGGCATTGGTCTGGTATGAGTCAAAAATTTATAGGGCTGGTAGAGATTTCAATAAATGGTGCCGGCGTATCCCCGGGGAGATTTACGCCCCGACGGAAGTCTCCTTGGGGGACAAGGGGAGCGCACCCCATTGTCCGTGAGTAAAAGGCTTTTCCCCAGCCGGAGACACTTCGATTGCGTCCGGCTGACCCTTGTTAAGAGCGAGGTTCCTTGCTGTCGGCCACGGCCTCGTCGATCAGCCGCGACAATTCGAAACCACGCTCGACGGAGGCGTCGTAGATGAAATGCAGTTGCGGTATGGAATGGAGCTTGATGCGGCGCGCAATCTGACTGCGCAGAAATCCGCCGGCCTGCTTCAGACCCGCTTCGGTCTCGGCACGCTGCGCGGCATCGCCCATCAACGTGTAAAACACTTTGGCGTGGGAATAATCCGCCGTCACTTCGACGCCGGTCAGGGTAATCATGGCCACGCGCGGGTCTTTCAGCTCGGTGCGTATGATCTCCGCCAGTTCGCGCTGGATCTGGTCGGCGACGCGCAGACTGCGGGCAGGGCCTTTAGGCATAGGGCAACCTCATGCGCTGGTGGAGCGGCACCGGAGCGCCGACGCGCGTAAGGCGGGATCCAGTCCCGCCTTACAGCGTCCTCGCGACTTCCAGCACCTCGTACGCTTCGACCTGATCGCCTTCCTTGATGTCGTTGAAATTCTTCAGCGACAGACCGCACTCGAACCCGGCTTTCACTTCGCGCACGTCGTCCTTGAAGCGTTTGAGGGTATCGAGCTCGCCATCGAATAGCACCACGTGGTCGCGCAGCAGGCGCACGCGCGCACCGCGCTTGATCAGGCCTTCCAGCACCATGCAGCCGGCGACAGTGCCGACCTTGGATATCTTGTAGATCTGGCGAATCTCTACCAAACCGAGAATATTTTCCTTTTTCTCCGGCGCGAGCATGCCGGAAAGCGCCGCTTTCACCTCATCCACCGCGTCATAGATGATGTTGTAGTAGCGAATGTCAACGCCCTGCGACTCGGCCAGCCTCCTGGCTGCAACATCGGCGCGGGTGTTAAATCCGATGACCACCGATTTGGACGCGAGCGCAAGGTTGATATCGGACTCGGTAATGGCCCCGACCCCACTATGCACGACACTCACCTTCACCTCTTCGTTGGACAGACGCGACAGGGCATGCGCCAGCGCTTCGCGCGAGCCCTGCACATCGGCTTTGATCAGCAGCGCGAGGGTTTTTACGCCGCCCTCGCCCATCTGTTCGAACATGTTTTCAAGCTTTGCCGCTTGCTGTTTCGCGAGCTTGACCTCGCGGAACTTGCCTTGGCGGAACAAGGCGATTTCACGCGCCTTGCGCTCGTCGGCCAGCGCCACCGCCTCTTCCCCTGCAAGTGGCACGTCGGACAGGCCTTGAATTTCCACCGGAATCGACGGCCCCGCCTGCTCCACCGGCTGGCCGGTTTCGTCGAGCATCGCACGCACGCGGCCGAACACGGAACCTGCCAGCAGCACGTCGCCGCGATGCAGGGTGCCCGATTGTACTAGCACGGTCGCAACGGGCCCCTTACCCCTGTCCAGGCGCGCTTCGATCACCAGGCCTTTGGCGGGCGCCTCCACCGGTGCCTTCAGCTCCAATACCTCGGCCTGCAGCAGCACCTGCTCGAGCAGATTGTCTATCCCGGCTCCGGTCTTCGCCGACACCGGCACGAATGGCGATTCGCCGCCATATTCCTCGGGCACCACGTTTTGCGCCACCAGCTCCTGCTTGACGCGCTCGAGGTTGGCATCGGGCTTGTCGATCTTGTTGATTGCCACCACCAGCGGCACATTGGCCGCCCTGGCGTGCGCAATCGCCTCTATCGTTTGCGGCATCACGCCGTCGTCGGCCGCGACTACCAAGATAACAATATCGGTGGCCTTGGCTCCGCGCGCGCGCATCGCGGTGAACGCCTCGTGGCCAGGGGTGTCCAAAAACGTCACCATCCCGCGCGGCGTTTGCACATGATACGCGCCGATATGCTGGGTAATGCCGCCGGCTTCGCCCGAGGCGACGCGCGTGCGGCGGATATAGTCCAGCAGCGAGGTCTTGCCGTGATCGACGTGGCCCATCACCGTCACGACCGGCGCGCGCGCATGCAGCTCATGCGCGGCCTCGTTCCCCTGCGGCTGTTCGGTAAGGAAAGTGTCGGGTTCGTCCAGTCGCGCCGCTTTGGCGATGTGTCCCATGTCCTCGACCACGATCATGGCGGTCTCTTGGTCCAGCACCTGGTTGATGGTGACCATGCTGCCCAGCTTCATCAGGGTCTTTATGACCGCGGCTGCCTTGACCGACATCTTGTGCGCGAGATCGGCTACGGAGATGGTCTCCGGGACCATGACTTCACGCACCACAGGCTCGGTCGGTGCCGCGAAGGCCTGCACCGACTCGACTGCGGCCGCCGGCTTGTGGCGCGACCCCTTGGGCGTGTGCCAGCCCGAGGCGCCACCCACGTCGCCGCGGGTCTTGATCGTGCGCCGCTTGGCGGCTTCGTCTTTCCAGATGGTCGTCGTTTTCTTCTTTGGGGCCTTCTTGTCGCCCTTAGCGGCTTCGTCGACCTTGGGCTTGTGCAGGGTGCCGTCTGTAGCCGGCGCCGGCTCGGCGCCGGGTTTGGCCAGCGCCTCCTGCGCCCGTTTCTCTTCGGCTTCGCGCGCTTCCGCGAGTTTCTTTTCGCGCTCCTGCTTTTCGCGCAATTCCTCCGACTGCCGCGCCATCAGCTCGGCCTGGCGTTTTTGCTCTTGCTCGCGCAGCTCCATTTGCTGCGCGTCCACTACCGGCAGCCTGGGGGCAGTTTTCTTTTCCTCGACGGGTGCGGCGACGGGAACGACGACTTCCGGCACCGTCTCGGCGGCCGTATCGCGCTTGACGAACACGCGCTTTTTCTTGACCTCGACCTGAATGGTGCGCGACTTGCCGGTCGAATCCGATTTCTTGATCTCGGAAGTCTGCTTGCGCGTGAGCGTGATCTTGCTCTTCGCCTCGGTGGCGCCGTGCGATTTGCGCAGGTATTCGAGCAGCCTGGTCTTGTCCTGCTCGCTCAGCGTGTCCTCGGCCTGCTTCTTGTGCACGCCAGCGGCCTTGAGTTGCTCGAGCAGCACCGAAGGCTGGACTTTGAGCTCCCCGGCAAATTGTGTAACGCTAGTCTGCGCCATACCGATCCCCTACTTCCCTTCCTCTTCCGCGAACCAATGCTCGCGCGCCTTCATGATCAGCGCCTTGGCGCGCTCGGTGTCCATGGCACAAATCTCGGTCAGGTCGTCCGTAGCCAGATCCGCCAGGTCGTCGCGGGTCCGGATACCGGATTCGGCCAGTTTGGCGGCGATGTGGCTGTCCATGCCTTCCAGGCCCAGCAGATCCGGATCTACGCCCTCGACCTTCTCCTCGCTCGCAATTTCCTGCACCAGCAGGGCGTTGCGCGCGCGGCTCCTGAGTTCGTTGACCGTGTTCTCGTCGAAAGACTCTATTTCCAGCATTTCGTTGATCGGCACGTAGGCGACCTCTTCCAGCGAAGAGAATCCTTCCTGGACCAGGATGTCTGCCACTTCCTCGTCGACGTCGAGCTTTTCTATGAATACCGAGCGGATGCCGGCGCTCTCTTCCTGCTGCTTCTTCGCCGATTCTTCTTCGCTCATCAGATTGATGGTCCAGCCGGTGAGTTCGGACGCAAGGCGCACGTTTTGCCCGCTCCTGCCGATGGCGATGGCCAGATTGGCCTCGTCCACCACCACGTCCATGCTGTGCTTCTCTTCGTCGACCAGGATGCTGGATACGTCGGCGGGAGCCAGCGCGCCGATGACAAATTGCGCTGGATCGGCTGACCAGAGGACAATATCGACGCGTTCGCCGCCGAGTTCCCCCGTAACCGCCTGTACGCGCGAACCGCGCATGCCGACGCAGGTACCGATGGGATCGATGCGCTTGTCGCCGGTGTACACCGCGATCTTGGCGCGCACGCCGGGATCGCGCGCCGCAGACTTGATTTCGAGCAGATTCTCCTCGATTTCAGGAACTTCCAGACGAAACAGTTCGATGATGAATTCCGGCGCCGTGCGCGACAGCACCAATTGCGGGCCGCGCACATTGCGGTCGATGCGCAGCAGCAAGGCGCGCACGCGGTCGCCCACGCGCAGATTCTCCTTCGGAATCATCTGGTCGCGCGGCAGCACCGCCTCAATACGGCCGGACTCGATTATGGCGTTGCCGCGCTCGATGCGTTTCACCGTGCCGGTCACCAATTTTTCGCCGCGGCCCAGGAAGTCCTGTAGGATCTGCTCGCGCTCGGCGTCACGGATCTTCTGCAGGATCACCTGCTTGGCCGCCTGGGCGCCGATGCGGCCGAATTCAATCGGCTCCAGCGGCTCCTCGATGAACTCTTCGAGCTGGATGTCCGCATGCTGCTTGATCGCCTCGGACAAGGGAATCTGCTGCGCCGGGTTCTCCACCAGTTCGTCGGCCACGACCTGCCAGCGGCGGAAAGATTCGAACTCCCCGGTTTCGCGATCCACTGCGACGCGCACGTCAGCGTCGTCGCTGAAGCGCTTCTTGGTGGCCGAGGCGAGCGCCATTTCCAGCGCAACGAAGACCACGTCCTTGTTGACGTTCTTTTCGCGCGACAGGGCATCCACCAGCAGCAAAATCTCACGGCTCATTTACTACACCTCCAACTTCAAAATTCGATCCTCGGCACCAGGCGCGCCTTGTCGATATTGGCGAGATCCAGACTCACCATGCCGCTTTCGGTTTCCAGCTGCAACTTACCCTCGGCCACTGCACGCATCACTCCGGTGAAATTGCGCCGACCGGCAAGCGGCACCCGCAGCGTCAGCCGCGCCTGCTCTCCTGCAAAACGCGCAAAATCAGCCTCTTTCTTCAACGGCCGGTCCAGCCCCGGGGAGGACACTTCCAGCCTGTCGTAATCGAAATCCTCTACCTCCAGCACCCGCGCCAATTGGTTGCTGACACGGGCGCAGTCGTCCACTGTAATCCCGCCTGTGCCGGCACCTAGCGGGCCGGCTGCCGGCCGGTCGATAAAAACCCGCAGCATCCTGCCGCGATTGGACAGCTCGACGCTAACGAGCTCGTAACCGAGCCCGCTCACCGTTGTTTCCAGCAAACCTTGCAGTTCCATAGCCACAAATAAAAAATGGGCTGACCGCCCATCCCGCTGACCGCTTTCTACAGTTTTGAAATTGTAGCAGAAAAACTCGCCAGGAACAATCCGTTTTGTCCTTGGCGATGCGATGCTTGGAGAGGGAAGCTTAAGTTTGTTCTACCGCGAATCAGCGCCGCTGGCGCGATCGTCCCGGTTTGGAGAGCGCCGGCCGCGGCGCGCGCCCGGCGGGAGATTCAGCTGCTGCCGGCTGCAATTCCAGCGCCGCATACAGACGGGCGATCTCGGCTTCGTCGAGTTCGCGCATCTGGCCGCGCTTAAGGTGCGAGGGCAAGCTGATCGGACCGAAACGCACCCGCATCAAGCGACTGACGGTTAGTCGCAGGGCTTCGAACAGGCGCCGCACCTCGCGGTTGCGCCCTTCGGACAGCACCACGTTGTACCAGTGGTTGCTGCCCTGACCGCCCGCGTCCTCAATGCTGTCCAGGTGCGCCGGTCCGTCATCGAGCTGCACCCCGGTGCGCAGCGCCTGTATCTGCTCCGCGGTCAGTTCTCCCAGCACGCGTACCGCGTACTCGCGCTCGATCCTGTGGCGCGGATGCATCAGGCGGTTGGCGAGTTCGCCCGAGGTGGTGAATATCAACAGGCCGCTGGTGTTGAAGTCCAGCCGCCCGACGGCAACCCATTTGGCACCGCGCAGGCGCGGCAGCTGGTCGAAAACCTCGGGACGGCCTTCCGGATCGTCGCGGCTGACGATCTCGCCGGTGGGCTTGTGATAGAGCAGCACGCGCGCCGCGCCGCTGCGCGGCAGGCGCAGCGGCCGGCCGTCGACCTGCACCCGGTCGCCTGCGCCGACGCGCGTACCTATCGTTGCAGTCACGCCGTTGACGCCGACCCGGCCGGCGGCGATCCATTGCTCCATTTCTCGGCGCGAGCCCAGGCCGGCACCCGCGAGCACCTTCTGCAGCTTGTCCGTTGCCGCAGGCGCGGCAGGCGCCGCGGCGCTAGTCGGCTGCCGTGGCCGGAGCGGCGGTCTCTGCGGCTGCGACCGGCGCTTCGCTTGTGGGGTTCTGCGGTGCAAGATCGAGTGTGCTGCTTATCTGTTCAAGCGGTGGCAATTCCTGCAGAGAACGCAGGCCCAGATCATCGAGAAAAGTTTTGGTGGTCGCGTACAGCGCTGGGCGGCCCGGAACATCGCGATAGCCCACCGTGTCAATCCAGCCGCGCGCCTCCAGGCTCTTGATCACGTTGCTGGACACGGTCACGCCGCGAATGTCCTCGATATCGCCGCGCGTCACCGGCTGGCGGTAGGCGATGATGGCGAGCGTTTCCATCACCGCGCGCGAATAGCGCGGCGGTTTGTCATGCGACAGCCGCTCCAGATACGGCTGAAACTCCGGCCGCGTCTGAAAACGCCAGCCGCTCGCCAGGTTGACCAGCTCCACGCCCCGGTCCTGCCAGGCATCACGCAGTTCGTCGAGCAGGCGCCGCAGCGTGTCCGCGCCGATGTCCTCATCAAACAGGCGCCTCAGTTCGGCGAGCATGAGCGGCTCCTGCGCCGCAAGCAGGGCGGTCTCGAGGACGGTCTTGGCTTCATTAGGATTCAGCATGGGCCAGCTTCACATAGATCGGAGCATAGGGCTCCGACTGGGTCACTTCGATCAGACTCTCGCGCACCAATTCGAGCAGCGCGAGAAAACTCACCACGACCACCGCCACCCCTTTGCCGACCTCGAACAAGGAGGTGAAATCGGCGAACTGGCCGCCTTGCAAGCGGCGCAGGATAACGGACATGAATTCACGCACCGACAACTCTTCGCGCGTGACTTTATGATGTTGGGTCATGCGCGCATGCATCAGCAGGGTCTGCCATGCGGCAACCAGATCCTGGGTGCGCACCTGCGGCAGGCGCTGCACCGCGGCCTGTTCGATCCACACCTCAACTGTGAGGAAATCGCGCCCCAGCACTGGGAGCGCGTCGAGCTTGTGCGCTGCAAGCTTCATGCCCTCGTATTCCATCAGCCGGCGCACCAATTCTGCGCGTGGATCCTCTTCCTCCTCGCGCAGGGCGCGCGGACGCGGCAGCAGCATTCTCGATTTGATTTCCATCAGCAGCGCAGCCATCAGCAGATACTCGGCGGCGAGCTCCAGGTTGCGCCGGCGCATCAGCTCGACGTATTCCAGATACTGCTCGGTAAGCCGCGCCATCGGAATATCGAGTATGTCGATGTTGGCCTTGCGGATCAGATAAAGCAGAAGATCAAGCGGTCCTTCGAAAGTGTCCAGAAACACCTCGAGCGCGTCGGGCGGAATGTACAAATCCGACGGCATTTCCATCAAGGCTTCGCCCCGCACCGTGGCAACGCGCGCGTCGGCCGCAGCAGCCAGCAGCGGGGCCGATACGCCCGCCGCCGAATCGATGGGTGCGTCGTTGGACGCGGCGTCTGCAATCACGAGTAATTCAGTCCCATGGCTTCGCGTACGTCGCGCATGGTCTCGGCCGCTAGCGCGCGCGCCTTTTCGCAGCCGTCGGCGACGATGCTCCTTACCAGAGTCGGATCGTCCAAATAGCGCTGGGCGCGTTCGCGCATCGGCGTCTGTTCGGCCAGTATCGATTGAATCAGCGGCTCTTTGCACTCGAGGCAGCCAATCCCGGCGCTCTTGCATCCCTGCTGTACCCAGGCGCGCGTGCTGTCGCCCGAATAGACCAAATGGAGCTGCCACACCGGGCATTTTTCCGGGTCGCCCGGGTCGCTGCGCCTTACCCGGGCCGGGTCGGTGGGCATGGTACGCAGCTTTTTGGTCACCGTGGCGGCATCCTCGCGCAAAGTGATGGCGTTGTTGTAGGACTTGGACATCTTCTGGCCATCCAGGCCCGGCAGCTTGGATGATTCGGTCAGCAAGGCCTGCGGTTCGGCCAGGATCATGCGTCCTCCGCCCTCGAGATAGCCGAACAAGCGCTCCTCATCGCCCATCGACAGATTCTGCTGCTCGTTCAGCAGTGCCCGCGCTGCCTGCAGCGCAGCTTCGTCGCCTTGTTCCTGATAGCGGGTGCGCAGCTCGTTGTACAGCCTGCCCTTCCTGCTGCCGAGCTTCTTCACCGCCGCCTTGGCCTTGTCCTCGAAGCCCGGCTCGCGCCCGAACAGGTGGTTGAAGCGGCGCGCCACCTCACGTGTCAACTCTACGTGCGGCACCTGGTCCTCGCCTACCGGTACCCAGGCGGCACGGTACATAAGGATGTCGGCGCTTTGCAGCAATGGATAGCCAAGAAATCCGTAGGTGGCGAGATCGCGGTCGGCCAGCCTCTCCTGCTGATCCTTGTAGCTCGGAACCCGCTCCAGCCAGCCCAGCGGCGTGATCATAGACAAGAGCGTATGCAGTTCCGCATGCTCGGGCACGCGCGACTGTATGAATAGCGTCGCCCGCGCCGGATCAATGCCCGCCGCGAGCCAGTCGATTACCATGTCCCAGACATTCTCTTCGATCACCTCGGGGGTATCGTAATGCGTTGTCAGCGCATGCCAATCGGCAACGAAAAACAAGCATGGGTATTCGCTTTGCAGCCTGACCCAGTTCTTCAGAGCCCCATGGAAATGCCCCAGGTGCAGGCTCCCGGTGGGGCGCATGCCCGAGACGACACGTTGCTCGTACATGTAATTTTGTGTCCTATATCTGAAAAATCGTTGCAATTATATGGAGCGAAGCGTTCACCATCGGAAAGAGAACCACTCCCAACAGATTAGTGAACACCAACAGCAGCAGGATCGGGAATCCATACGGCTCCGTGCGCGAAAACTTGTAAGCCAGGCGGTTGGGCAGCAGGCTCACCGCGATGCGGCCGCCATCGAGCGGCAGGATCGGCAGCAGATTGAGCAGCATCAACACCAGGTTTATGTTGACTCCGGCCCGGGCCATGAGCATGAGCGGCAGGGTAAACGATGTCTGCGGCGCGACCAGCGCGAACTTCCACGCGAACGCCCACATCAAGGCCATCACCAGGTTGGCGAACGGTCCGGCAGCCGCCACCCAGAGCATGTCGCGCTTGGGGTGGCGCAGTCCGGAGAAATCCACCGGCACGGGTTTGGCCCATCCGAAAAGTATACTGCCCGCGCCGAACAGGCTGCTCGCAACCAGGATCAGCAGCGGCACCAGCACGGTCCCGACCGGATCGACATGGCGCAGCGGATTGAGGCTCACGCGCCCGAGAACATACGCTGTATTGTCGCCAAAATACCGTGCCACGTAACCATGCGCCGCTTCGTGCAAGGTAATCGCGAAGATCACGGGGAGCGCCCAGATGGCGATTGTTTGAACGAGATTAAATTCCATTGGCCCGATTGCGTAAAAATGGCGAGTTTATCAGACTCGCACTTCGAAACTGAACGGATCCAAGCTTCCCCTGCCCTGCCGCAGCAATTCCGGGGCAGCGCCGGTCAAATCGACCATCGTTGTCGGTTCGGTGCCGCATGACCCGGCATCCAGCACCAGGTCGAGCGCGTGTTCCAGGCGCGTACGGATCTCCTCCCCGTCGTTGAGCGGAAGCGCGTCGCCGGGGAGGCTCAACGTGGCAGACAGCAGCGGTTCTCCCAGCTCCTGCAACAACGCCTGCGCGACCGCGTGATCGGGCACGCGCATCCCTATGGTCTTGCGCCGCGGGTGCAGCAGCCGCCGCGGCACTTCCCGGCTCGCACGAAGAATGAAAGTGTAGCTTCCCGGCGTCAGCTTTCTCAGCAATCGGTACTGCACATTGTCCACCTGCGCATAGGTCGCAATGTCCGAAAGGTCACGGCACATCAGCGTCAGGTGGTGTTTGTCGTCGATGTCGCGAATAGTGCGCAGCCGCTGCATCGCTTCCTTGTCGCCGATGTGGCAGCCGATGGCATAGCAGGAATCCGTAGGATAGGCGATTACGCCGCCCGCGCGAATGATGGCGGCCGCCCGGGCGATCAGACGCGGCTGCGGGTTTATTGGATGAACGGCGAAATACTGCGACATTCGAAACCTGGTGAAAAGAGAACGGAAAAGAAACAGTTGGAACCCGGTTTGCTCCTCACCAATCGTGCCAGACCGGCTTGAGATCGGCGCTCAGCTTGGGCAGCATGCCCAGATCGACGCGGGATTCGCCGGGGCCGTGAAAATCCGAGCCGCGCGAAGCGAGCAAACCGAATTCCTTGGCCAGGATCGCGTACTCCAGGGATTGCTCGGCCGTATGGCTGCTGGTGACCACCTCGATGCCGGCACCGCCGCCATCCTTGAACTCACCCAGAAACTTGCGCATCTGCGTGCGCGTGAGCTTGTAGCGCCCCGGGTGCGCGACCACCGCGACGCCTGCGCCGGCCTTGATGTAGGCAAGGGCCTCTTCCAAGGTGGCCCACTGATGCGGTACGTAGCCGGGCTTGCCGCTCACCAGATAATGCTGGAACGCGCTTTTCACATCCCTGACGTAGCGCTTTTCCACCAGAAAGCGCGCGAAATGCGTGCGACCGATGAGGTTGGGATTGTCTACGTAGGCGTAGGCCCCCTCGAGGCTGCCCGGGATCCCCGCGCGCGCGAGATCCTGCGCCATGTGCTTCGCGCGCTCGGAACGGCCTTGGCGTATCGCCTGCAACCCCTGCTGCAATTGCGCATTGCCCGGATCGATGTTCAGACCGACGATGTGAATAGTGATCCCGCCCCAGCTGATCGATACCTCTACGCCGTCGATAAAACGCAACCGCGATTCGGCCGCCTGCACGCGCGCTTCGGCCAGGCCGGAAATCTCGTCGTGGTCGGTTAGTGCGAGAACGCCGACGCCGTTGCCGGCCGCACGCCGCACCAGCTCGGCCGGCGCGAGCAAGCCGTCGGACGCCGTGGAGTGGCAATGCAGGTCATAGTTGAGCAGGGGTTGCATTCAATGGTCATTTTAACATGCCCCCTGCAGCCGCCCGGCCGCAGATCAACTCCGGCACAGGAACGCTTCTATCAGTTCGGCCAGCCGTTCCGGCTGGTCGTGATGCAGCATATGCCCGGCTTCGGCGATGGTGTGCGCGCTCAGGCTGCGGAAGCAGGCCTTGCGCACTTCAATGTCTCCGGCGTTGATGCGCATGCGTTCCATGGTCCCGGATTCGGCGCCGTCCATCCACAGCACCGGGGCGGCGACGTTGCGCCAGCAGGCCATGGCCTCCTCCAACTGGTAGGAGACCGGATTGATCAGCTTGTGCGCCGGATCGCTTCTGAGTTCGACGCGCCCTGCGCCGTTCTGCCTGCCCCAGTGCTGCGCCAGATACAGTGCGCGCGCCTCGGACAGACGCGGATTGCCCGCGCGCATGCGCGCGGCCAGTTCGGCGAAACCGGCGTAGTCGCGAAAACCCGGCTTGTCGTCGAGTTGCGTCAGCCATTTGGCGTAGCGCGCCGGCGCCTTTGCCGGCTCGCTGCGGCTCATGCCGAAACCCTCCAGATTGACCAGGTGCGCCACGCGCTCCGGGCGCACACCTGCGTACATGCTGGCAATATTGCCGCCCATGCTGTGGCCGATCAGCGTGACCGGCCGATCCGGCTCGAAATGCGCCAGCAGCCGGTCCAGATCACCCATGTAATCGGGAAACCAATAGCAATCTGCCGGTCCCCAGTCGGACAAGCCATAGCCGCGCCAGTCCGGCGCGATCACCTGCCAATCACCCTGCAAGGCGTCCACCAGAAACTGGAACGAGGCCGACACATCCATCCAGCCGTGCAGCATGAACAGCCTCGGCCGGCCCGCTTCGCCCCAAACGCGGCAGTGATAGCGCAGGCCGCGGATGTTCAGAAAAATGGAACTGCTGGTTTTCATTTTTGGCCGCCATAATAACAGCTGGCGCCTTCTGCTATGATTCCGACGGCCTTTTACGGGGATAAAACATGAGCGTCTACTCTCTCGGCGAACGCAGAGTACAGGTGCGCGGCACGGACTGGTATATCGCCGACAGCGCCAGTGTCATCGGCTCGGTGCTGATCGAGGACAGAGCCAGCATTTGGTTCAACGCCGTCGTCCGCGGCGACAATGACCAGATCGAGATTGGCGAAGGCAGCAATGTGCAGGACGGCTCGACGCTGCATACCGACGCGGGCGTCAAGCTCACCCTGGGCCGCGGCGTGTCCGTCGGTCACATGGTCATGCTGCACGGCTGCAGCATCGGCGACGGCAGCCTGATCGGCATCAACAGCGTCATTCTCAACCATGCGGTAATCGGCAAGCACAGCCTGATCGGCGCCGGCTCGCTCATACCCGAAGGCAAGACCATACCCGATGGCGTGCTGGCGCTGGGCTCGCCGGCCAGGGTCGTGCGCGACCTTTCCCAGGCGGAAATGGCCAATCTGCAGAATATCGCTGACGGCTACATGCGCCGCGCCAAAATCTTCAGGCAGCAGCTGCAACTGCAGCCGCTCTGAAGCGCCCCAGCGATCCCGCGCCTTTATTTCGGCGCCATCCTTATCGCGCCGTCGAGGCGGATCACTTCACCGTTGAGCATTTCGTTCTGGATGATATGCACGGCCAGCGCCGCGTACTCGGCCGGACGCCCGAGGCGCGGGGGAAACGGCACCATCTTGCCGAGTGCGTCCTGCGTTTCCTTGGGCATGCCCAGCAGCATCGGTGTTTCGAAAATACCCGGCGCAATGGTCACCACGCGTATGCCCGAGCGCGACAAGTCGCGCGCGATCGGCAGCGTCATGCCCACGATCCCGCCCTTGGATGCGGAATAAGCGGCCTGGCCGATCTGGCCGTCGAACGCCGCCACCGACGCGGTATTGATGATTACGCCGCGCTCGCCGCCGGAATTGGCCTGGCCCTTGCTCATGGCGTCGGCCGCGATGCGGATCATGTTGAAGGTGCCGATCAGGTTGATGCCGATCACGCGGCTGAAACTGGCGAGCGCATGCGGCCCATCCTTGCCCACGGTCTTCTCGCCGATGGCGATGCCGGCGCAGTTGACCAGGCCCTGCAAACCGCCGAATTCCTTCACTGCCAGCGCCACCGCCGCCTTGGCGTCGGCTTCCGCAGTGACGTCGGTCTTGATAAACCGTGCACGGCCGAGTTCCTTTGCCAGTGTATTGCCGCCATCGACGTTGACGTCGGCGATGACGACGTTGCCGCCCGCCTCCGCTATGGTACGCGCGGTGGCCGCGCCCAAACCGGATGCGCCGCCTGTGACAATAAACGTGCTGTTCTTGAGTTCCATATGGGCTCCTAGGTTACGGTGGAAATTGGACTGCAGATGTTCGCATTATCCCGCTATTCGATGCGCCGGTCCAAATGCCATCGCCTGCCATGCGCTGCGGCAAGGAAAAACGAAGATTTCGATGTTGTCGCGACGCCAGGGCAGGGTAAGATTGCGATTTTTTCCGCTCCCCACCCTGAGATATGCTCGATTTCGGCTTTTCCTTTCCCGATCTGTATTCGCATGCCGGACTCGCGCGGCTCGATGCAGCGTTCGTGCACTACCTGGAGCAGGGCGATGCGGCCCTGGCCGCGCGGCTCATTGCAGCGCGCGCCCAGCCCGATGCGCAGCCGAAAAAAGCCGAATCCACGTTGCTGATCGCGCTCGCCGCCCATTTGGAGGACTTTACCGCCGCGCTGTTCGGGATCTCGACCGAGGTTCAGGCGCTGGCGGCGCGCCACGCGGAGCTCGCGCCGCTATATACGATAAAACGCCTGTTCGTGCAGCGACGCGCGATGCACAAGATCACGGCGAATGAAGCGGCAGGCTTGGATGGTGCCGCGCTCGAAGCCCGGCTGGCGTCCTGGTTCGGTCAAGCGTTTTCGGAGCTCGCATTCGCGCGCGAAGTGAGCGCCTGGCTCAAGGACGAAACGCAGCATGGCGAGCGCATCGAGACTGCGCTGCAATACGCGGCCTGGGCCAGCCAGAGCGCGGCAGGAAAAAAGAAACACCGTGACGGAGTGTTGTTCAAGGCGCCGGGGAAGCTCGATTTCCTGCACCTGGTACCTGTGCATACCGATACAACTGGCGGCTACGCGGTACACACCCTCGAGCACGCGCATCTGCGCCGGCGCGAGGGCTTCGCTCTGACCGACAGCGGCACCGACCTCGCCGGCGCGCTCGATCAGGCCAATTATTGCATCTGGTGTCATGAGCAGGGCAAGGATTCCTGCTCCACCGGATTGCGCGAGAAGGCCGCCGCGAAGAAGGAAGCGGATGCGGCCGGGGAGCATGCCGCTCCCGCGTTCAAGAAGAATACTTTCGGCGTGACCCAGGCCGGTTGCCCGCTGGAAGAGAAAATTTCCGAATTTCACAAAATCAAGACCGAAGGGCATGCGATCGGCGCGCTTGCCATCATCTGCATCGACAATCCCCTGGTAGCGGCCACCGGCCATCGCATCTGCAACGACTGCATGAAATCCTGCATCTACCAGAAGCAGGAACCGGTCAATATTCCCCAGGCTGAGACGCGCACGCTGAAGGACGTGCTCGAACTGCCCTACGGCTTCGAGATCTACAGCCTGTTGACGCGCTGGAATCCGCTCGACCTGCGCCGCCCCTACCCCAGACCGGCAAGCGGCAAGCGCGTGCTCGTCGCCGGCATGGGGCCGGCAGGCTTCGGCCTCGCGCACCATCTGATGAACGACGGCCACACAGTGGTCGGCATCGACGGTCTCAAGATCGAACCGCTGCCGGCCGAACTTTCCGGCGTCGGCGCCGCGGGCGAGCGCGTGCCCTTCGCCCCGATACGGGACATACAGGGCCTCTATGAAAACCTCTCCGACAGGGTCATGGCGGGCTTCGGCGGCGTCGCCGAGTACGGCATCACCGTGCGCTGGGACAAGAATTTCCTCAAGATCATCCGCCTGCTGCTCGAGCGGCGCGGGCAGTTCGCCTTGTTCGGCGGCGTGCGCTTCGGCGGCACGCTGACGGTGGAGGACGCGGCCGAACTCGGCTTCGACCATCTGGCGCTGTGCATGGGCGCGGGCAAACCCACCGTGCTCGACATCCCCAATGGCCTCGCGCGTGGCGTGCGCGCTGCGTCGGACTTTCTCATGGCACTGCAGCTCACCGGCGCCGCCAAGGATGATTCCATCGCCAACATGCAGTTGCGCCTGCCGGCCGTGGTGATCGGCGGCGGCCTGACCGCCGTGGACACGGCCACCGAGTCACTTGCCTATTATCTGGTGCAGGTGGAAAAATTTCTGCTGCGCTTCGAAATTCTCGCGGCCGACATCGGCGAGGATGCGGTACGCGACAAATGGGACGACCAGGAACGCGAAATTGCCGAGGAATTCCTCGCCCATGCCCGCGCCATTCGCGAGGAGCGCAGACTCGCCGCGCGCGCACGGCGCGCGCCGCGCCTGATCGAACTGCTGCAGCACTGGGGCGGCGTCACCATCACCTACCGCCGGCGCCTGATCGACAGCCCCTCCTACACGCTCAATCACGAAGAAGTGGAAAAAGCGCTGGAAGAAGGCATCGCTTTCGCCGAATGCCTGGCGCCGCTGGCGGTGGACGTGGACAACTACGGCGCGGTGAAGGGCATGCGCTTCACGCTGCAGCGTCTCGGCGCCGAAGGAAAATGGGAGCCCGGCCCCGAGCACTGGCTGCCGGCACACACGGTTTTCGTCGCCGCCGGCACGCAGCCGAACACGGTACTCGCACGCGAGCACCCCGGTCATTTTCAACTCGACGGGAAATATTTCCAGGCCTGCGACGAACACGGCGCGCCGGCAAAACCCGAATTTTCGCTATCCAAACCGGCGCACGTCGACGTGCTGCTGGCACGTCTCGAGGACGGGCGTTTCATCAGCTTCTTCGGCGATCTGCATCCTTCCTATTTCGGCAACGTGGTCAAAGCGATGGGTTCGGCCAAGCAGGGCTACCCGGTGCTGACGCGGGTGCTGGACCAGCATCCCGCGCGCTCGCCGCTCGGCAACGACGATTTTTTCGCCGCACTGCGGCGCGATCTGCTCGCCAGTGTGCACCGCGTCGAGCGGCTCACTCCGACCATCGTCGAAGTAGTGATCAAAGCGCCCATGGCCGCGCGAAAATTTCATCCTGGCCAGTTCTACCGCCTGCAGAATTTCGAAACCCTCGCTCCCGTAGTGGGCGCGGGCAAGGAACGCACGCGGCTGCAGATGGAGGGCCTGGCCCTGACCGGCGCCTGGGTCGACGCGGATGCGGGACTGGTATCGACCATTGTGCTGGAGATGGGCGGATCGAGCGACTTATGCGCCCTGCTCAAGCCCGGCGAGCCGGTCGTTCTGATGGGGCCGACCGGCACCCCCACCCACATCGCCGCGAACGAGACTGTAATCCTCGCTGGAGGCGGCTTGGGTAATGCGGTGCTGTTCTCCATCGGCCAGGCCTTGCGCGCTGCCGGGTCGAAAGTGCTCTATTTCGCCGGCTACAAAAAGGTGATCGACCGCTACAAGGTCGCCGACATCGAAGGGGCCGCGGACGTGGTCATCTGGTGCTGCGACGAGGAGCCCGGATTCGAACTCGCCAACGCGCAAGCGCGCCCGCAGGACCGCAGCTTTGTCGGCAATATCGTCCAAGCCATGGACGCCTATGCCGAAGGCCGCCTGGGACCGCCGCCGATACGCATGGATGACGCCGACCGCATCATCGCCATCGGTTCGGATCGCATGATGGCGGCGCTCGGCCGCGCGCGCCACGACGTGCTCAAGCCTCATCTCAAGCCGCATCACTACGCCATCGGTTCGATCAACTCGCCGATGCAATGCATGATGAAGGAAATCTGCGCCCAGTGCCTGCAGCCGCAGCACGATCCCAAAACCGGCAAGACGAGCTATGTATTTTCCTGCTTCAACCAGGACCAGGAGCTGGACCGGGTGGATTTCGGCGCGCTATCAGAGCGATTGAGGCAGAACTCGCTGCAGGAAAAACTCACTGCGCAGTGGGTCGCCCGTTGCCTGAAGCAACTCGGCACATCTGCAGTCTGACCGGCGGCTAATGATCCTCGATCCTCGGCCCTTGTTCTTCGGCCAGCTCGCCGGTCTCAGGATCGACCCAATCGGAGATGCCGATCTCGGCCTCCGCCTGCTCCACGCTCTCGCCCGGCTCGTAATCCGAGTCCGCGCTGTATTGCATGTCTTCGACGGCTTCGAGCAGCGTCGGAAACGGGCCGGACTCCTTGCCGCTTTCCTTTGATTGCCAGTAAAAACCGTCAGGGCGCTCGATAACCTGCGCTTTATCGTATTCTGGGGGCGTTTCCGGTATCGATTTTTTCATAGTAAATATCGGCAGTTGAATTCGCGGTGGAACATCAACAAACGCGCGGCTGGCACGCACCAAGACCACAATTTCATTATACGACCGTGCGATCCTGAATGCAGAATCTAGATCAATCATACTCCCGCAGAGGATCACGCGCCAAGGTTCAAAACTGGTAGCGCCGCAAGCCGCCGTCCACGGGAATGACCGTACCGGCGATGTAGCGCGCCAGCGGCCGGGCGAGATAGCACACCAGCTGTGCGATGTCCTCGGGCTCGCCATAGAGGTCCCACCGGAATTTCGTTTTCCGCCTAAGGTCGGAGATATTCGGGTGTGTCGTTGCGCAGGATCTGCTCGCTCCGCTCACCAATCCTGCTTTTCAGGCCATTCCGAGTCCCATTGCAGTGCTCCCATATCGTTGCACAAGTCATGTTTGCAGGGCGCAGCTGCGCTCGCGCACCAGGCATCGGAGGCAGTTTGACGCATGTCAATACCCCTCAGGAGCGCCTGCGATAGCTTGCAGATAACAAATGGGTTCCGGGATCGTCCCAGGCGCTCCGCGCTTGGCCAGGACTCCCCCGGTGCAGCCGAGATGATGACAGACAGACAAGATCCAGCAGCCGAGACAGGAGCCGACATAGGGCCTGGCGATACGCCGCAGGAACTGCGCTGCGCCGGAGAGTGGGTATTGCGCGGCATAGCGCAGCTCGAACCCAAACTGTCGCGTCTGCGGCGGCCCGGCAGCGGCGATCTGACCATAGACGCTTCTGCGGTGAGCGCCATGGACACCTCCGGTGCCTGGCTGCTGCACCGAACGCTGCGCACTTTGAAACAGGGTGGACGCAGCGTGCAGCTGCGCGGCTTGCGCCCGGAATTCGAAGCCTTGCTGCAGTTGATCGCCTCGCACAAAGTCGCAGCGGAATCCGCGGCAGCGCCCGGCCTGCTCGTGCGCATAGGCCGGCAGGCCTGGACCAGCCTTGGCAACGCCTTCGGCATGCTGTCGTTTCTCGGCGAAAGCGCCGTCGTGCTGCTGCGCTCTGTCGCCCGGCCGGGCCGCATCCGCTGGCGCGCCATAGCTTACAGCCTGCAAACGACCGGGTTCGAAGCGCTGCCGATAACCGGCCTGCTTTCTTTCCTGATGGGCATCGTGATCGCCTATCAGGGTGCCGAGCAGTTGCGCCAATTCGGCGCCAATATCTATGTCGCCGACTTGGTGGGCCTGTCCATGGTGCGCGAACTCTCGCCCATGCTCACCGCCATCATCGTCGCGGGGCGCTCCGGCTCGGCGTATGCGGCGCAGATCGGCACCATGAAAGTGACCGAGGAGATCGATGCGCTGCGCACCATCGGCGTGGCGCCGCTGGAATTGCTGGTCCTGCCCAAGATGCTGGCCCTGCTTATCGCGCTGCCGCTGTTGACGGTTTATACCGATGTCATGGGCGTATTGGGCGGGATGATCATGGCTCACGTCCAACTCGACGTCAGTTTCAGCGCCTTCCTCGATCGCCTGGACCAGGCGATCAGCCTGAAATCGTATCTCGTCGGCGTAGGCAAAGCGCCGGTATTCGCGGTGATCATCGCGCTGGTAGGCTGTTACCAGGGATTTCAGGTCGGCGGCAGCGCCGACAGCGTCGGCCGGCAGACCACGCTCAGCGTGGTGCAGTCCGTTTTCCTCGTGATCGTGACCGACGCCCTGTTTTCCATCGTCTTCAGCTGGTTCAACATATGAGCCGCGCGACTGCCTCAGCGCAAACCGACGAGCTCGTGATCGATATCCGCGGCCTGAATACGCGTTTTGGCAGCGCCGTGGTGCACGAGAACGTAAACCTGTCGGTGCGCAGAGGTGAAGTTTTCGCGCTGGTCGGCGCCAGCGGCTGCGGCAAGTCGACCTTGGTGCGCGAGATGCTGGTGTTGCAGAGACCGATATCCGGCTCGATACGGGTGTTCGGCCGCGAAGTGATTGGATTGAGCGACGAAGACGCACTGCCGCTGCGCCGGCGCTGGGGCGTGATGTTCGAGCGCGGCGCGCTGTTCAGCGCGCTCACCGTGGCCGAAAACGTGTGCATGGTGCTGCGTGAGCACACGCCGCTCGGGCTGGGCCTGATCAGGGAGATCGCTGCGCTCAAAATCGCCCTTACCGGGCTGCCGCCGGACGCAGGCGCCAAGTATCCGAGCGAACTCTCCGGCGGCATGCGCAAGCGCGCGGCGCTGGCGCGCGCCATCGCGCTGGACCCGGAACTGCTGTTGCTCGACGAGCCGACCGCCGGGCTCGATCCATTGAGCGCCAGCGGCATCGACGAACTGGTACGCCAGATGCGCGATGCGCTCGGACTGACCATCATGATGGTCACGCACGACCTCGACCTGCTCTGGCGCGCGGCGGACCGTGTGGCAGTGCTGGGCGACGGGCATGTTCTCGGGACCGGAACCATGAATGAACTCTCCGGCTCCGCAGACCCCTTGATACGCGAGTATTTTTACGGACCGCGCGGCAGAGCGGCGCGCGAGCAGGCGTGGAAGAAAAAGTAAATTTCGCCATAGTCGGCGTATTCGTGCTCGGCCTCGGTGCGGCGCTGATTGCGGGCATACTCTGGCTCTCGAGCGGCGGCGCCTATCGAAAAATCTACGATACCTATCAGACCTACCTGAACGAATCGGTCTCCGGATTGAGCCGCGATGCGCCGGTCAGATACCGCGGTGTCGAGGTCGGCCGCGTGCGCAGGATGGCTTTGGTGCCGGCGCATGCCGAGCAGGTGCAGCTAACGCTGGACATAGAGCACGGCACACCGATAAAGCAGAACACCGTGGCGATGCTTCGAGTACAGGGCCTGACCGGCATCGCCTTTATCGAGCTCTCTGGAGGCAGCGCCAGTTCACCAACACTGCAGGCGCGCCCGGGCGAGCCCTACCCGGTAATCCGCAGCGGGCCATCTCTAATGCTGCGCCTGGAAAGCGCAGTAAGCACGCTGCTGGCCAATCTGAACCGCACCAGCGAAAACCTGAACGCATTGCTGAACGAGGACAACCGGCGCGAATTCAAGCAAACCCTGGCCGATTTGCAGCTGGTGTCGCGAACGCTGGCAGCGCGTTCCGCCGACATCAATTCCGGCCTCGCCAACGCGGCGCGCACCCTGGACAACACCGCGCGCGTCTCCGCGGAACTGCCGCAACTGGTAGAACGCCTGCAAAAAAGCGCCGACGGTTTCGATCGCATGACGAGCGAAATCACCCGCGCGGGCCAGAGCGCGAGCGCGACCCTTAGCGGCGCGAACGCCACGCTCGCCGGCACCCGCGCCGACCTGAAGCAGGCCACTGCCGAGACCCTGCCGCAAGTGCGCCAGCTCGTTTCAGAATTGCGCGAGCTGACCGGCTCCTTGCGCCGCTTCAGCGAGCAACTGGAACAGAATCCGAGCATGTTGCTATTCGGCAAACCTGCGCCCGAACCCGGCCCGGGGGAATGAGGCGGCGCCGGACGCGGGGGCGCTTGCGCGCTTAACTAATCTGCCGGCGACGGACGCTCAAGCGGCGGCGCCTTGTGCCGAGTCAGCGAACAGCGCTTCCATCTCGCGCCGCAGCTTGTATGCGGGCAGGCTCTGGTCCATCGCCACGTCGCCCCAGGTGAGCGACTGCCCTTTCTTCACCGCGCGCACGAGCTTCACCTGATGCGCCAAGCCCAGAGGCAGACCGCCGTAGGCGAGCGACTTCCCGGCCTGGAACAATTTGCCCCAAACGGTGTATCCGCCCTCCCCGTCGAGCATCTCTCCGGGCTTGAGGTCGCGCTTGGCGGTGGCGATGACGTCGGCATTGAAGCAGGTCGCGGCGCCGGTAGGCTCGCTGCGCAGGCCGACCGAGGCGACCGAGATGCCAAGTTCCAGCCCGATCAGGTGCCAGCGCTTGTACAGGCAGGCGTAACGGCCGCTGGGATCGGTGCGCACCATGTACTCCCTGAAGCAATTGCGGATGTATTCGGACTCTCCCTCGAACACCACGAACACGCCGAAGCGAATGTCGTAGGGAATCACGCGCCCGTCCTTCTCCAGCGAGGAAATCACCTCGACCTGGCCTTTTTGGTGCAGCACGCCGCCCTCCGCAATGGGCCGGCAGACGAAGGGGATGTCGTCCACCGATGCCGGCGGATAAGTGAGGCCGTCGGGCGGCGCGACCAGGCCGGCAGCATTGCACACTGCGGTGCTCTCGATCGAGGGCTTGGAGCCGTCGAGGAAGGAATTGAACATCTTCGGATTGAGCCCCCCGGTCTTGGCCTGCTCCGGCGTGAGCCCGTAATGACCCCAAACGGTCTCCGGCGTGGATTCGGCGAAATGCGGCAGCCACTTGTGCCCGCGTCCGGCTGCAACCACGGGAAAGCCCGCAGTCCGCGCCCAGTCGACCAGATCGCAAATCAGCGCGGGCTGGTCGCCGTACGCCAGGCTGTAGACCACGCCGGCCGCCTGCGCCCTGCGCGCGAGCAGAGGACCGCAGAGGGCGTCGGCCTCCACGGTCACGTTGACCACATGCTTGCCCTGGGCAAACGCGGCCAGGCAATGCTCCACCGCGGCCACCGGATTGCCGGTGCATTCGACCACGATGTCGACCTTCGGATGCGCAAGCAGCGCCTGCCAGTCATCGCCAAGGTGCGTGTTTCCCTTGGCCAGCGCGTCATCGAGCGAGGAGGCATCGTATTGGGCCCGTTTCCAGCCTACGCGCTCGAGATTGACCGCGGCGTTGGCAGGTGACAGGTCGGCGATACCTACGAGATGCACGCCCACGGTCCTGGGCACCTGAGCCAGGTACATCGCGCCGAACTTACCCGCGCCGATCAGGCCGACCCGCAGCGGCCTGCCCTCCGCCTGGCGCTGCTGCAGCTTGCTGAACAGATTCATCGCCTCTCGCCCTCCCTAAGCCGGACAAGCCGGAACCAAGCAAAGTGCCTTCGGCGGGGGAAAAGCCCTTATCCCACGAACAAGGGGGGATGCATCCCCCCATGTCCCCCAAGGGGACTTCCTTCGGGGCGTTGGTCCCCCCGCGCACGCGTCCTCGCCATTTATCAAAATCTTTGCCATTTCCGTCGACTCTTGACTGATAAGGGACTAATCGACCGCTCGTAGACGCCCTAGGCCGCGATCGCCGGCTTCAGCGCGTCCGCGGGCGTGCCCTGGTTCCACGGCAGCTCGACCTCGTAGTGCTTGAGTAGGCAATCGTCGGGCAGGCAGCGGATCGGCGTGAAATCCCGGTGCGCGATGTATTCCGGGCGCTTGAAGCGGCGGATGTAGTTCGACACCGCGCACAGCCTCAGGTAGACGCTGACGCGGTTCCAGGGCGAAAGCTTAGAAGTCGAGGCGTGCACCAGGCAGGGCTAGCGCTTGGGCGCGGGCGCGGGGGCGACCGGGGCGACGACCGGCGGTTTCTCCACGATCTGGAAGAAAATCTCGTCCTGCTTGATCATGCCCAATTCGTAGCGGGCGCGCTCCTCGATCGCGCTGTAGCCCTGCTTCAGATCGCGCACCTCGGCTTCGAGCGCGTCATTGCGCTCGCGCATTTTAGCGTTCGCGTCATTCTGCGCCGTGACCTGGCGATTGGTTTCCCACACATGCAGCCAGCCGCCCTTGCCCAGCCACAGCGGGTACTGAATCAGTACAATCAGCGTGGCAAGGACGATAGATAGGATGCGCATCAACGCAATTGATAGAAAGCGTCCCTGCCAGGGTAGCCGACCGCATCGCCCAGATCTTCCTCGATGCGCAGCAGCTGATTGTATTTGGCGATGCGGTCCGAGCGGCTGAGCGACCCGGTCTTGATCTGCAGCGCATTGGTGCCCACCGCGATATCGGCGATCGTGGTGTCCTCGGTTTCGCCGGAGCGGTGCGAAATCACCGCGGTGTAACCCGCGCGTTTCGCCATCTCTATCGCCGCGAACGTCTCGGTGAGCGTGCCGATCTGGTTGACCTTGATCAGGATGGAGTTGGCCACGCCCTCGGCAATGCCTTCGCGCAGGATGCTGGTGTTGGTCACGAAAATATCGTCGCCCACCAGCTGAATTTTCTTTCCCAGGCGCTCGGTGAGGATTTTCCAGCCGTCCCAGTCGTCCTCGGCCATGCCGTCCTCGATGCTGATGATGGGATATTTGTCCGCCAGGGTCGCGAGGTAGTCGGCGAACTGGCCCGAGGACAACTGCAGCTTCTCCGAATCGAGCAGGTAGCGCCCGTCCTTGTAGAACTCGGAACTGGCGCAATCCATGGCGAGCAGCACGTCCTGACCGGCCTGGTAACCGGCCTTGTCGATCGCCTCCATGCACAGCTGCAGCGCGGCCTCGTGGCTGGGCAGATTCGGCGCGAAACCGCCCTCGTCGCCTACCGTGGTGGGCATGCCACGCTTTTGCAATAGCGCTTTGAGCGCGTGGAACACCTCGGCGCCGCAGCGCAGGGCGTCGCGAAAGCTTTGCGCGCCGACGGGTACGATCATGAACTCCTGCATGTCCAGGCTGTTGTTCGCATGCGCGCCGCCGTTGATGATGTTCATCTGCGGCACCGGCATCTGCATGGCGCCGGCGCCGCCGAAGTAGCGGTACAGTGGCAGCCCGCACTCGTCGGCGGCAGCCTTGGCCACGGCCATGGATACGGCGAGCAGCGCATTGGCGCCCAGACGCGACTTGTTTTCTGTACCGTCCAGCTCGATCAAAGTCTTGTCGATGAAACTCTGCTCGTTCGCGTCCAGGCCCATGATGGCTTCGGAGATCTCGGTATTGACGTGCTCTACCGCACGCAGCACGCCCTTGCCCTGATAGCGCAGCTTGTCGCCGTCGCGCAGTTCGTTGGCCTCGCGTGTTCCGGTCGAGGCGCCGGAAGGCACCGCGGCGCGGCCCATCACGCCGGACTCCAGCAGCACATCGGCTTCCACGGTGGGATTGCCGCGCGAATCCAGAATCTCCCTTGCTACCACGTCGACGATCGAGCTCATATTCTTGTCCTTGTGCCAAATTCAGGCGTTAAATTCTACGCCGATACCCGCGGAGCCTGTCAAAGCGCCAGTTCCGCAAAGCCCTGCTTCTTGACCACCTCGTCCACCGCCTTGAGCGTTGCCAGCAGCTGCTTCATACGCGCCAGCGGCCAGGCGTTGGGGCCATCCGACAGCGCCTTGGCCGGATCGGGATGAGTCTCCATGAACAGTCCGGACACGCCGCTCGCCGCCGCCGCGCGCGCCAGCACCGGCACGAATTCGCGCTGCCCGCCACTCACCGTCCCCTGCCCTCCAGGCAGCTGCACCGAATGCGTGGCGTCGAATACGACCGGGCAGCCGGTGTCGCGCATGATCGCGAGCGAGCGCATGTCCGATACGAGGTTGTTGTAGCCGAAGCTCGCGCCGCGCTCGCATACCATGATATCGGCCGCGCAGCCGCTGGCCAAAGCGGCAGCCCGCGCCTTGTCCACCACGTTCTTCATGTCCGCGGGCGCGAGAAACTGCCCCTTCTTGATGTTGACCGGCCTGCCGGCACTCGCCACCGCATTGATGAAATCGGTCTGGCGGCAGAGAAATGCGGGTGTCTGCAACACGTCCACCACTGCGGCGGCGGCCTCTATTTGGCTTATCTCGTGTACATCGGTCAGGACAGGCACGCCGATCTGTCGCTTCACTTCGGCCAGAATTTTCAGGCCATCGTCCAATCCCGGACCGCGAAACGACTTGCCCGAGCTGCGGTTAGCCTTGTCATAGGAGGATTTATAGATGAAAGACATGCCCACTTCCAGGCAGATTTCCTTGAGCATGCCTGCGGTATCCAGGGCAAGCTGCCTGGATTCGATGACGCAGGGACCGGCAATCAGGAACAGCGGCCGATCAAGGCCGACCTCGAAGCCACACAGCTTCATGCCGCTGCCGTGGTCGCCTGAGCGCCCTGAGCGGCGCCGGCTTTCCTCGCCTGGTGCGCGAGCGCGGCTTCGACGAAGGACTTGAACAGCGGATGTCCGGTGCGCGGCGCGGAACTGAATTCGGGGTGGAACTGGCAACCTATGAACCAGGGATGCGCATGCGGACCCTCCGTCGGCAGCTCGATCAGTTCGCACAAGGCTTCCATCTTGGTGCGCGCCGCCACCTTCAGGCCCGCGGCCTCGAGCCGGGGCAAATAGAAATTATTGACCTCGTAGCGGTGGCGGTGACGTTCGTTGACCACATCGCTCTGGTATATCCGCTGCACCTGGGTTCCGGGAATAATGTCGGCGGGTTGCGCGCCCAGTCGCATGGTGCCGCCCATGTCGGAACTGGCGTCGCGGTGCTCCACCCTGCCTTCGCGGTCCAGCCATTCCGTGATCAGCGCCACCACCGGCTGCGGCGTATCCGGGTTGAACTCGGTGCTGTTGGCCTCGGCGAGGCCCGCCTTATGGCGTGCGTACTCGATCACCGCCAGCTGCATGCCCAAACAGATGCCGAGGTAAGGTACTTTGTTCTCGCGCGCGTATTGGATCGCCTTGATCTTGCCCTCGACGCCGCGCGCGCCGAAGCCGCCAGGCACCAGGATCGCGTCCACGCCGGCGAGGCAGCCCGTGCCCTCGCTCTCTATCGCCTCCGAATCGACATACTGGATCTTGACCTTGGAGTGCGTGTGTATGCCCGCGTGCAACAGGGCTTCGTTGAGCGATTTATAGGAATCGGTGAGATCGACGTACTTGCCCACCATGGCAATGGTGACCTCGTGCAGCGGGTGCTCCAGCGCCTCGATCAGGCGCTTCCACGACTTCAGATCGGCCGGCCGCGCGAGCAAGTGCAGCTTGTGGCAGACGATCTCGTCCAGCATCTGCTGGTGCAGCATATAAGGAATCTTGTAGATCGAATCCGCATCCCACACGGAAATCACCGCATTGGCGGCAACATTGGTGAACAGCGCGATTTTCCTGCGCTCTTCGTCCGGGATGGGCCGGTCGGAACGGCACAGCAGGGCGTCGGCCTGGATGCCGATCTCGCGCAGTTCCTTTACCGAATGCTGTGTCGGCTTGGTCTTGATCTCGCCCGCCGAGGCGATGTAGGGCACCAGGGTCAGGTGCACGTAGCAGACATTGTCCCGCCCCAGTTCCAGGCCCATCTGGCGGATGGCCTCGAGGAAAGGCAGCGATTCGATGTCGCCCACGGTGCCGCCGATTTCGACGATCGCTACTTCCGCGCCCTGCGCGCCCCGCGCGATGAACGCCTTGATTTCGTCGGTGATATGCGGGATCACCTGCACCGTGCGGCCCAGATATTCGCCGCGGCGCTCCTTCTTGATCACCGACTCGTAGATCTGACCGGTAGTGAAATTGTTGCTCTTGCGCATCCGCGTCGAACTGAAGCGCTCGTAGTGCCCCAGATCGAGATCGGTTTCGGCGCCGTCCTCGGTGACGAACACCTCGCCATGCTGAAACGGACTCATCGTCCCCGGATCGACGTTGATGTACGGATCCAGCTTGATGTTGGTGACTTTGATGCCGCGCGATTCGAGGATTGCGGCGAGAGAGGCGGCGGCGATCCCCTTCCCAAGAGAGGAAACTACACCACCGGTAACGAAGACATATTTGGTCATCTCGGAATCGAGTGATGGGATAACGGATGTTACAGCAAATCCGCAGGATGCTCAACGAAATGTTCGTGGTTCGTGGGTCGAGTCTCACATGGCGAGTCGGTATTGATACGGACTATCATAGCATCGGATAAACAGACCCTCAGCGGATGACTCAGACCGAAACCGAAGCCACGGCCAGCGCCGGCGCCCTGATCGCCGTAGTCGAGCAGATGGTGCGCGACACGGGCCACCGCCGCACGCTGCGCGTCGAATTGGACAGTTCGCTCGAACGCGATTTAGGCCTGGACAGCCTGGCGCGGGTAGAGCTGGTGCTCAGGATCGAGCGCGCTTTCGGCGCGAGCCTGCCGGAAAGCACGTTGTACACATCCGAAACGCCGCGCGACCTGCTGCGCCTGGTCCACGCCAGCCAGGGCGTGCGCCGGAGCGAGCCGGAAAAAGGCATGCGCAGTCTGGTGCAGGAGGAGGCCGATGCCGCCGCATGCGAGGCGGAAACGCTGCTCGATGCGCTGGCCTGGCATGCCGCCAGGCATCCGAACCGTCTGCAGGTTCATCTCTATGCGGCGGACGGCGAAGAGGAACTCTCCTATGCCGCCATCCGCCGCGGCGCCCTGCGCTGCGCCAGCCGCCTCGCCGCGCACGGACTGCAGCCGGGTCAGGCCGCGGCCATCATGCTGCCCACGGGGCGCGACTACCTGTTCAGCTTCTTCGGCATACTGATGGCAGGCGGTATTCCGGTGCCGCTGTATCCGCCTGCGCGGCCGGCGCAGATCGAAGACCACCTGCGGCGCCACGTGGGCATACTCGACAACTGTCGCGCCACCATGCTGATCACCATCCCGGAAGCCAAAACCGTGGCGCTGCTGCTGCGCTCCCAGGTGCAATCGCTGCAGCGGGTGCTCATGCCGGCCGATCTCGCTGGCGGCGATGCCGGCTTCGCGACCTTGCCCGCAGACCCCGGCGACATTGCCTTCATCCAATACACTTCGGGCAGCACCGGCAATCCCAAGGGCGTGGTGCTTACGCACGCCAACCTGGTCGCCAATATCCGCGCCATGGGCGAGGCGGTGCAAGCGAGCCCGAACGACGTGTTCGTAAGCTGGCTGCCGCTTTACCACGACATGGGCCTGATCGGCGCCTGGTTCGCCGCGCTTTACCTCGGTTTTCCAACGGTGCTGATGTCGCCGCTCGCTTTCCTGTCGCATCCCAGCCGCTGGCTGTGGGCGATCCATCGCCACCGCGGCACGCTTTCGGGCGGCCCGAATTTTTCCTACGAGCTCTGCCTGAAGCGCATCGAGGACGCGGAACTCGCGGGTCTGGACCTGTCCTGCTGGCGCTACGCCTTCAACGGCGCCGAGCCGGTGAGCCCGCCTACGCTGGCCGCGTTCGAACAGCGCTTTGCGCGCCATGGCCTGCCCGCAAATGCGCTGCAGCCGGTCTACGGCCTGGCCGAGGCTTCGGTCGGACTCGCCTTCCCTGTGCCCGGCACGCACTATCGCATCGATCGCATCGATCGCGCCGTTTTCCAGAACCAGGGCGTAGCGCGCCCCGCCGATCCCGGGAACGCCGAAGCGCTGGAGCTGCCTTGCTGCGGCCGGGTAATTGCCGCGCATGATCTGCGTGTCGTCGATGCTGCCGGAGTGGAACTGGCGGACCGTCAGGAGGGCCGGCTGCAGTTCAAGGGGCCGTCGGCGACCAGTGGCTATTTCCGCAACCCCGAGCAGACCAAAAAACTGTTCGCCGGCGAATGGATAAACACGGGCGATCTCGCCTATCTTGCCGACGGCGAACTCTATCTCAGCGGTCGTGCCAAGGACGTCATCATTCGCGGCGGGCGCAATCTCTACCCCTATGAACTGGAGCAGGCCGTGGGCGCGCTGCCCGGCATACGCAAAGGCTGCGTCGCGGTGTTCGGCAGCATCGACGCCGGCAACGGCACCGAGCGCGTGATCGTGCTCGCCGAAACGCGCGAAACCGAAGCCGGCGTCCTGGAAGCCCTGCGCCGCAGCATCAACGACCGCGCCATCGACCTGATCGGCCTGCCGGCGGACGACATCGTACTTGCGCCACCGCACACCGTGCTGAAAACGTCCAGTGGCAAGATCCGGCGCGCGGCGAGCCGCGAATATTACGAGAGCGGCGGCCGCAGCGCGCGGCCGGCGCCGGCGTGGCTGCAGTTCGCGCGCCTCGCCCGCGCCAGCCTCGTGCCCGAATTGCGGCGGCAGCTGCGCGCCGCCTCGGGCCTGGCGTACTCGGTCTGGGTGTGGGTGACCTTCGTCTTACTCGCGATTCCGACGCTGGCAGCGGCTGCGCTCTCGCGCAGTCCCGCCAGCGGCTGGCGCTTTAGCCGCTTCATGGCCAATACCTTCCTGCGGCTGTGCCGCCTGCCGCTCATGGTGAACGGACTGAAGCACATCCCCGCCTCCGGCCCATTCGTGATGGCAGTCAACCACGCCAGCTATCTCGATGGTCTGATCCTGCTCGCAGCCTTGCCCGAGCGCGGCTACAGCTTCGCCGCGAAGCGCGAGTTGAGCCGTTCGCTCCTGCCGCGGCTGTTCCTGCGCGCCATCGGCACCGATTTCGTCGAGCGCGCCGACATCAAACAGGGCGTGGAAGACGCCTCGCGCCTGGCCGACTCGGTGCGCGCCGGGCGCACACCGATCTTTTTCGCCGAAGGCACTTTCACCCGCAGCGCGGGCCTGCTGCCGTTTCGCATGGGCGCCTTCGTCGTCGCCGCGCAGACCGGCGTGCCGCTGGTACCGGTAACGCTTCGCGGCGCGCGCGCGGTGCTGCGCGACGGCAGCTGGTTCGCGCGCCGCGGCGCCATCGTCGTCAGCGTCGGTGCGCCGCTCGCGCCCCAGGGCAGCGACTGGAACGCTGCGGTGGCGCTGCGCGATGCCGCGCGCGCCGAAATCCTGCGCCACTGCGGCGAGCCCGACCTCGCCCCACGGCAGCAGCAGGCGCTGCCCTGATCGGCAGCGCCGCTAGTCGGAAGCCTGCGCGCTGGGCGCCCGAACCGCGCGTCCTTCGCCACCGCGTTCCGGTCAAGAGGAACTACTGCACAATCACAGCGTCAAGCAAGGGCGCAGGCGCGGCACCTGGTGTTAAGATTTGCACTAAGCTGCCGGGGAGAGGCGCAAATGAAAGAGCTGGAATGGAAGGACGAGCATTCCGTTGGAATATCGATAGTAGATCTCCAGCACCGGCGGATTTTCGACTGCATGATAAGCATACTAGGCGGGCCGCGCGATGACGACAAACTGCGCGCCGAAGCCGAAATTGTCAGACTGCTCGGCCTGCTTCAGGAGCATTTCGCATTGGAGGAGAGCATGATGCGCAAGCTCCGCTACCCGGAAATTGAACGGCACATCGAAGAACACAGACAGTTCAACGCAGATGTGCACAACTTGGCGCAAAAGTCCCTCAGAAAAAAAGGGGGCGTGTCGGGCGTAGCGATGAAGATTGCCCACAAATGGCTGACTGAACACATCCTGACGAGCGACAGGGACTACGCCGCTTTCTTTAGGGCCCAGAACACAAACGCGCAAATATAAAACGGGTTACGGGCTCTGCAGCTCGGCGCGGTTCGCGTAATACGCCAGCGCTTCCGGGTTCGCCAGCGCCTCGGCGTTTTTCACCGCCTCGCCGTGCACCACCTCGCGCACCGCCAGCTCCACGATCTTGCCGCTCTTGGTGCGCGGAATGTCTTCGACCTGCAGCACCTTGGCCGGCACATGGCGCGGCGTCGTGTTGGCGCGGATCCGGTTCTTGATCTTCTCGATCAGCGCATCGTCCAGGCTCAGCCCCTCGCGCAGTTTGACGAACAGCACCACGCGCACATCCTTGTTCCACTCCTGGCCGATCACCAGCGACTCCAGCACCTCGTCCAGCTGCTCCACCTGGCGATAGATTTCCGCCGTGCCGATACGCACGCCGCCCGGATTGAGCACCGCGTCCGAGCGCCCGTAAATGACCATGCCGTCGCGCGCGGTGAGCTCGACATAGTCGCCATGGCACCAGACGTTCGGATATTTGGCGAAATACGCGTCGTGGTAGCGCTTTCCGTCCGGATCGTTCCAGAAGCCGATCGGCATCGAAGGGAAAGGCCGGGTGCACACCAGCTCGCCCTTCCTTGCGCGCACCGGCTTGCCCTGCGCGTCATACACCTCCACCTTCATCCCCAAACCGCGGCACTGGATCTCGCCCCGATACACCGGCAGCACCGGGCTGCCGAGCACGAAGCAGGAAATGATATCCGTGCCGCCGGAAATGGAGGACAGGCACACGTCGGCCTTGATATCGCGGTACACGTAATCGAAGCTCTCCGGCGCTAGGGGCGAGCCTGTGGACAGGATGGCGCGCAGCTTGCGCAGATTATGGCTGGCGCAGGGCCTGAGTTTGATCTTGGAGATGGCGTCGATGAATTTCGCAGACGTACCGAAGTGGGTCATGCCTTCCGCCTCGGCAAAATCGAACAGGATCGCCCCACGCCGGATGAAAGGCGAACCGTCGTACAGCAGCAGCGTCGCGCCCGATGCCAGGCCCGAAGCAAGCCAGTTCCACATCATCCAGCCGCAGGTGGTGAAGTAGAACAGCCTGTCGCCGGGTCTGACGTCGGTATGCAGCTGATGTTCCTTCAGGTGCTGCAGCAGCGTACCTCCGGCACCGTGCACGATGCACTTCGGCACGCCGGTGGTGCCCGACGAATACATGATGTACAGCGGATGGTCGAAAGGCAGCTGCGCGTAGTCGATGTCGCGCGCGGCATAAGGCGCAATGAAGTCGCTCAGGCGCTCGCCATTCGGCACGGCCGAGAGATCCGAGTTGTCGGAGAGATAAGGCACCAGCACTACGCGCGCCAGCGTCGGCAGGCGCCGCGCGATCTCCGCAACCTTGGCGAGCAGGTCTATGGCCTTGCCGTTGTACCAATAGCCGTCGGCGGCGAACAGGACTTTCGGTTCTATCTGGCCGAAGCGGTCGAGCACGCCCTGCACGCCGAAATCCGGGGAACAGGACGACCAGATGGCGCCAATGCTGGCGGTGGCCAGCATGGCCATGATCGTCTGCGGCAGATTCGGCAGATAGCCGGCAACGCGGTCGCCGGACTGCACGCCCGCGGCGCGCAGCGCCTGAACCAGGCGCGATACGCCGGCATGGAGTTGGGCATGCGACAGGCGCTGCTCGACTTTGTCCTCGCCCCAGAAGACCATCGCATCCCTCCGGTCGCGCCGCCGCAGCAGGTTTTCGGCGAAATTGAGGCGCGCATCGGGAAACCATTTCGCGCCGGGCATGCGCTCGCCATGTACCAGCACGCGCTCGCCGCGGCGGCTCGCTTTCACGCCGGCGTATTGCCACAGCGACAACCAGAATTGCTCGGGCTCGTCCACCGACCATTGATAGAACGCAGGATAGGTATTGAACTTCAGCCCCCATTCGCGGATGGCCGCGCGCGCGAATGCGGTGACATTGGCGCCGGCGATGCGCGCCTGGCTGGGTTCCCACAGCGGTTTATCCAGCGGGAACTTTCTTGCCAAGCGGAATCGAGACTTGCGCTCGTCGACTGCCATGATTCAGTGTCCGATAAGTTGGCGGATGGTTTCGGGCAGCGGCACCGATTTTTGCTTCTGATAGTCCACCCAGACCACTTTGGCCGCGCCTTCGGCGTAGATTTTTTCCGGGTCGTAGCTGGGCCGCAGTTCAAGGTAGGTCTCCAGGCTGCTGCGCCCTACCGTTCCAACGTAAGTCCTGATCTCGACGTCACCGGGGTACACCAGCTGCTTGATGAAGGTGCAGCTCGCGTTGACGATCACAGGCCCCTGTCCCTTGACGGCCGAACGCGCGCCGATGGCTTCGAACCAGGAAATGCGCGCCTGTTCCATGTAGCGAAAATAGATGGTGTTGTTGACGTGACCCATCGCATCCATATCGCCCCAGCGGATGGGCATGATTTCGGTATGCACCAGCTTGTGCTTCATTGTGCTCAATGTACGGGTGTCGCGGAACGGAGAGTCGCATTATAATTCCCCTGCACGCGAATAAGCACGGCCGCATGCGCATGTTCCAACGGACGCGGCCGCGCCGCGCCGCTGAGCGCGCGCCGATGCGGCCAACAAACTAGGGGTAGACATGCAACGCGAAGCGATGGAATACGATGTGGTCATCGTCGGCGGCGGGCCCTCGGGGCTGGCCTGCGCCATCCGCCTGAAGCAGCGCGCCGCGGAAAAGGGCCGCGAGATCAACGTCTGCCTGATCGAAAAAGGCTCCGAGATCGGCGCCCACATCCTCTCCGGCGCGGTGCTCGAACCGCGCTCTCTCGACGAGCTGTTCCCGGACTGGAAAGCGCTGGGCGCGCCGCTCAATACGCCCGCGGGCGAAGACCGCTTCCTGTTCCTTACCGAAAAACGGGCGTTCAAGCTGCCGACGCCGCCGCAAATGAACAATCACGGCAACTACATCATCAGCCTCGGTAACCTGTGCCGCTGGTTGGGACAGCAGGCCGAGGGCCTGGGGGTCGAGATCTACCCCGGCTTCGCCGCTGCCGAAGTGCTCTACCGCGAGGACGGCTCGGTCAAGGGCGTAGCCACCGGCGACATGGGTATAGGCAAGGACGGGGCGCACACCGAGAACTACCAGCCTGGCATGGAACTGCACGCGAAACAGACGATATTCGCCGAAGGCTGCCGCGGGTCGCTCACCAAAGGCCTGATGCAAAAATTCAACTTGCGCGAGAACGCGGACCCGCAAGCCTACGGCATCGGCATCAAGGAACTGTGGGAGGTCAAGCCGGAACGCCATCAAGCGGGCCTGATCGTCCACACTACGGGATGGCCGGTGGACCGGCGCACCTACGGCGGATCCTTTCTCTACCATCTGGAGAACAATCAGGTGGCGGTCGGTTTCGTCATCGGACTGGATTACGAGAATCCCTGGATCAGCCCGTTCGACGAATTCCAGCGCTTCAAGACGCACCCGGCGATCCGCGGCTTTTTCGAAGACGGCAGGCGCATCGCATATGGCGCGCGCGCGATTACCGAGGGCGGATTGCAGTCCCTGCCCAAGCTCACCTTCCCTGGCGGCATGCTCGTCGGCGACACCGCGGGTTTCCTCAACGTTCCCAAGATCAAGGGCATACACACGGCGATGAAGTCGGGCATGACCGCGGCCGAGGCCGTCTACGATGCGCTGGCCCAGGAAGGCACGCAGGAAGTGAAAAGCTATGCGCAAAAGGTGCACGAGACCTGGATCTGGGACGAATTGTACCGGGTGCGCAACATTCGTCCCTCGTTCCACTGGGGTTTCTGGGGCGGCCTCGTCTATTCGGCCGTCGACACTTTCCTATTCCGCGGCAAAGCGCCGTGGACGCTGCACAATCACGAGGACCACAGCGCACTGAAGAAGGCGGCAGATTGTCCGCAGATCGAATATCCCAAGCCCGACGGCAAGATTTCCTTCGACAAGTTGTCATCCGTATTCATTGCCAACGTCAACCATGAGGAAAACCAACGCTGCCACCTGACGCTCAAGGATGAAACCGTCCCGGTGAAGGTGAACCTCGCGCTGTACGCGGGGCCGGAGCAGCGTTTCTGTCCGGCAGGCGTATACGAATTCGTCAAAAACGAAGACGGCAGCGATCGCCTGCAGATCAACGCGGCGAACTGTGTGCACTGCAAGACCTGCGACATCAAGGACCCGACGCAGAACATCAACTGGGTCGTGCCCGAGGGCGGCGGCGGTCCGAACTATCCGAACATGTAATCTCGGCACCACGCCCGCCAACTCGTTCACCCAATTTTGTCAGCCGCCATGTCGGTTTCCGAAGCGTTGCAAAAACGCGTTTCTATTCGCGCGTTCAGAGATGCCCCTGTCCCGCAAGCAACGCTGGAAGAGATCTTCGCCCTCGCGCGCCAGGCGCCTTCCAACTGCAACGTTCAGCCTTGCCGGGCCTACGTCGTTTCCGGCGCAAGTAAAGACCGGCTGAAAGACGAACTGGTCGCTGCGGTTCTGAGCGGCAACCCTCCCAACCCGGACTTCGAGTGGAATGTCAGATACCAGGGCGTGCATCGCGAACGCCAGTTCGGCTCCGCCTTCGCGCTCTACGGCGCCATGGGCATCGATCGGAACGACAAAGAGCGCCGCCAGGCCGCCATGCTGCGCAACTGGCAGTTCTTCGGCGCACCGCACGCCGCCTTCTTCACCATGGAGAAATACCTCAAGATGACGGGGGCCGTCGATCTGGGCATTTACGCCCAGACGGTCGCCATGCTGATGACCGAACGCGGCATAGCCAGCTGCATGCAAGGCGCGCTGGGCATGTATCCCGACCCGGCGCGCAGAATGTTCGGCCTGCCCGAAGACGTCGGCATTCTGTTCGGCATGTCCTTCGGCTATGCCGACCTGGACGCTCCCGCGAACAAGGCCCGCACCGACAGGGTTCCGGTGGCCGCTGCGGTCCACTATTTCAGCTAGCAAAGGGGCGCGAGGACGTCGCCCCACGCGCCACCTGCGCTGTCCTTGCATCGCCGGTCTCGCGGCGCCAGGCTGGCCCAACCGGTTCGTCTCATGAGGAAGGAGGTAGTCATGGCTATTCCCGTTTTGAAATCCACGGCAGCACGCGACGAGAAATTCGCCGGCGTGACCTACCATATCGAAGGCGAACTGGTTCCGGTGTTGCACCTGGAACTGGGGAGCGCTCCGGTGTATTTCGAACACTATATTCTTCTGTGGAAAGAGCCCGCGGTACAAATAGGCGTCAAATCCCTGAAAGGCTCGTTGAAGCGCGTGCTGGCGGGCATGCCCATCTTCATGACCGAGGCCCGCGGGCCTGGACAGATCGGGTTCAGCCGCGACGGTCCGGGACACATTTTCGCGATCGACCTGAACCAGGGCGAAGGAATCGAGATGCGCGAGCACCAGTTTCTCGCCGCCACCGCAAGCGTGGACTACACCATCACGCGCGTGCAAGGCATTGCGAATATGCTCCTGGGTGGAACCGGATTCTTCATCGATCACTTCACCGCACAACAGGGCGAAGGCATCGTGTGGGTACACGGGTACGGGAACGTTTTCGAAGTCACGCTCGCAGCGGGCGAACAGATCGACATCGAGCCCGGCGGCTGGGTTTATAAAGACCGCGGCGTGCGCATGGATACGCAGTTCCAGAAGCTCTCCACGGGACTGTTTGCCAGCGCCGGTCAGGTCGTATGGAACCGCTTCACCGGTCCGGGACGAGTCGGAATCCAGTCCATGTACCTGCACATGCCGACGACCGAATAGAGCGGCAGAACCGGTATCGGCGCCCACATGCTTGCCGCGGCGGCATTCACCGCCGCCAGCGCCCATTGCGGGTCCGAGCTCAGCCAGCCGAAACGCGCCGGCTGCAGCGTCAGCGCACCGCGCTTGCCGGGGTCCGCGGCAGCACCAGTTCGGCTATCAGTCCTTGACCATCCGGGGCGTTATGCAGATGAATATCGCCTCCGTGCCAGCGGGCAATATTGCGCGCGATTGCCAGGCCGAGCCCCGCTCCCCCGCTGTCGCGGTTGCGCGACTGCTCGAGGCGGAAAAACGGCTCGAAAACCCGCTCCAGATCCTGCTCCGGAATACCCGGTCCGTCGTCCCGCACCGAAATGCGCAAGGCCGCAGCGTCATCCGCTATGCTTATTCGCGCCCGCTCGCCGTAGCGCAGCGCATTTTCGACCAGATTGTCGATGCAGCGGCGCATCGTCCGCGGATGCGCGCTGTATGGACCGCGCGGACGGCCCTGCACAGTCACCTCACGGCCGGCTTCGGACCAGTCTTCGCACAGGCTGTCGACCAGCGCGCCCACGTCGAGCGGCTGGCGCTGCGGCTCGTTGCCCAAGCTCTTGAAGAATTCCAGCGTTGAGCCGGCCATCGCCGCCATTTCATCAAGGTCGCGCACGAACTTCGCGCGGCTCTCGGCGTCCTGGATCATTTCCGCCCTGAGGCGCAGTCGGGTAATCGGCGTCTGCAGGTCGTGCGAAATGGCGCCGAGCATGCGCGCACGTTCCAGCAAGTAGCTGCTCAAGTCCCGGCGCATGCTGTTGAAAGCGCGGATCACGCTGCGCACCTCGCTAGGTCCGGCCTCCGGCAGCGGCCCGCCCTCCGGGTCGGCGCCGACCTGCTCCGCGGCTCGCGCCAGCCGTTGTAGCGACCGCGTAATCGCACGCACCGCCACCGCGCCCAGCACCGCGAAAATTGCAAGATTCAGCAGCAGTCTCGGCAGCAGGGACTCGATCCGGCTGAGCGGCTCCTGGGGAATGCGCGCGTAGAACACCGCCGTAGTGCCGTCTTCGAGCCTTATCTGCGACACGATCGAGTATGTGCCGGGGAGCATGAAGTAGAAATGGCGCGCAATCCACTGATCGAGGGGGCTGGTGTCCAGAGCCTCGTAGCTCTTGGGGCGCCCGGCACGGCCCAGGCTGATGATCTGCACCGAAGTGCTCCACTCGGAGCGAAGGTAGTGCTTGATTAAAGCACCAAGCGCCTGCTCATAGCGGTCGTGTTCGGCAAACCTCTTTCCCGCGGCTGCCGGTGCACCGCTCAGAACGACGCTGAAATTCGGTCCGTTCATCTCGTCGATGACCGCAATGCGCTGTGCGGGAGCAAGACGGTTGAGGATTCGCGCAGACTGTGCGATTCTCAGCGCGGTCTGCTGGGCGCCGAGCCGGTATACGCCGCTGCTACGGTCGAAAATATTGACCACTTGGCTGGCGATCTCCGCCAGCATCAACCCCGTGACCAGGACCAGCAGCGTGCGCCCGAACAGCGAGCTCGGCAGCAGCCTCATTCGTCGAGCCGCTCGACTGCCGCTGCGAGCACATAGCCGCCATTGCGCACGGTCTTGATGATGCGCGGCTCACGCCCGTTGTCGCGCAACACCTGACGCAGCCTGCTCACTTGCACGTCGATGCTGCGATCGAATGGTGTCGCCTCACGCCCGAGCGTCAGGTCGACGAGCCTGTCGCGGTCCAGAACACGGTTGGGGTGATTCAGGAATATCGCAAGCAAGCGATACTGGGCGCCGCTCAAGGGCACGATCACGCCTTGCGGATCGGTCAAGTGCCTCGCAGTGCAATCCAGGGTCCAGCCCGCGAAACCCAGGTGCTTGGCATCACCCTGTGATACGGGCAGCGCGCGGGCACGCCGCAGAATGCTCTTGATGCGGGCGAGCAGTTCGCGCGGATTGAACGGTTTCCCTAGATAATCGTCCGCGCCCATCTCGATGCCTATGATGCGGTCGATTTCCTCGCGCCGCGCCGTGAGCATGATCACCGGAAGGCTGGATTTCGATCGCAGATCGCGACACAGCGACAGCCCGTCTTCACCAGGAAGCATCAGGTCGAGGACCACAAGATCGGGACGGTCGGCCTCCAGCGCGCTGCGCATCTGCGTTCCGTCGCGCGCCGTGCTCACCCGATAGCCATGCAGCGTCAGGTATTCAGCGACGAGACTGCGAATCTCCGCGTCGTCGTCAACCACCAGTATGTGTCCTTGGCTGTCCATCGCGCCACCATTTAACACCCCGCGGACGACGCCGAGGCAAACCGCAATGTATCGGAATGTAACAATATGATCCAGGCGCAATAGTACGCAATATTTCAGTGCCTTTCTGATACCAAGTCACGGCGGTTTGAAATCTCCCGCTTACATGGCTGGGTTCTAATGGCCTCCGACACCCCGGCCCGAGCCGCGGGTCGAATAGCCCTCAACCATCAGATAGGAGTATTGCCATGAACCTCAAACTAATTGCCGCTGCGATCGCAACCCTGGGACTGGCCGCCTGCACGCCCGATGTCACGCCTCAGGCCAGCGCCCCCGCCCCCACCGTGAGCAGCGCCCCCGCCCAGCCGGCAGCACCGCAGGAGGCGGCCCAAAGCGACCAGCCGGCTGCTGCGCCGGCCGCCCAGGAAGCGAAAAACGACGAAGGCGCGGCGCCTGTCGCCGAGGAAGCGAAAAAAGATGAAGTTGCCGCCCCGGCTGAAGCCAAGGCGGATGAAGGCGAGAAAAAAGCAGATTAGGCGTTCGGGCCAGGAAAGCCTCCCCGCGCAACACCGAAGCAAGGCGGTGTCGCGCGGGTTTGCATAGAACAAATTTGCCACAAAGGCACGAGCATGTCTCCAAACCTAGAAGCCGTACTTCCGCTGGGCCCTTCGTCCGCGGAGCTTGACCTGCCTCCCGGACGCGGCCACCGGTTCCTGGTGGGCTCAGCCATCATTCTGGGCCTCGCCGCAATCGTCTTTGCGACGCTGCACGGCGACTTGTTCCGGCTGATCAAGCAGGCCATCAGCAGCGGAAACCTGAGCGCTTCGCTGCTGAAGCCCAGTCTGATTCTGACATCGACCGGGCTGCTGATGCTGGTAATGCGCGCCCTGCTCTGGTTCACTTATCGGCCGTTCAAGCCTGCGACTTACGAATCGGCGCCGACCATGACCGTGGTGATCCCGGCCTACAACGAAGGTGCTCTGGTGGAGCAGTCCATCGACTCGGTCGCTGCCGCGCGCTATCCGCACGGGCGACTCGAGATCCTGGTCGTCGACGATGGCAGCACCGACGACACCTGGACCTACATCCAGCGTGCCGCCGCGCGGCATCCGGGCCTGGTTACCGCCGTGCAGTTCGAGCGCAACCAGGGCAAGCGCGCGGCGCTCGCTGCCGGATTCCGTGCGGCGCGCGGCACTGTTCTGGTCACGATCGACTCGGACAGCGTCATCGAAACCGACGCGCTGCTTGCAATGGCGGGGCCGTTTCGCGACCCGCGCGTGGGCGCCGTCGCGGGGAAGGTCGCCGCACTGAACCGGGACCAGGGCGTCATTCCACGGATGCTGCACGTGCGCTTCGTGCTGTCGTTCGATTTCCAGCGCAGCGTGCAGTCCACCTACCGCACCGTATACTGCTGCCCCGGTGCGCTCGCCGCTTACCGCGCGAGCGTCATGAGCGGGATTCTGGAGCCTTGGCTCGCGCAGCGCTTCCTCGGGGTGAGCTGCACCATCGGCGAGGACCGCGCCCTCACGAACGCCATCCTGGAACGCGGATATGACACGGTCTACCAGGGTAGCGCCGTCGTGCATACGCTGGTTCCGGACACCTATGCCAAACTGTGCAAGATGTATCTGCGCTGGGAGCGCAGCAACGTCCGCGAAGAAATCCGGTTCCTCAGCATCGTGTGGAAGCGGCCGCTGGTACCGATGCTGATTGCCGTGCTGGAAAAGCTCATCACCAATCTGCGCCTTCCGATCGCATGGGCTGCGACTGCCACCCTCGCCCTGGTCGCCCTATCCGACCCCATGATCCTGCTGCGCGTACTGCTTGCGATCGGGATCGGGTCCGGCTTCTTTATGCTGTTCTACCTGTACAGCGAAAGATCCATGCGTTTCGTGCACGGGATCCTCTACGATTACTTCGCCTTTTTCGCTCTGTGGTGGATCATCCCCTATGCAATCCTGACCCTGCGTTCGCGCTCATGGATGACACGCTGATCGGCGCCTTGGCGGACACTGCCCCGGAGGCACCGCCGGCCCTCGGTGCGAGCGCCGCATCGATCAAACGCGGTCTCATCCGCAGGCTGAAGTCCAAAGAGTCGACCATCGCGATCGTCGGACTTGGATACGTAGGCTTGCCCTTGCTCCTGCGCTTCGCCGAGGTGGGCTATCGCGTGCTGGGCATAGACATCGACGCGGAGAAGATCGCCTCGCTGCAAGACGGCGAGAGCTATATCGAGCACATTCCCGCCAGGTCGATTGCACGGGCCCGCGCAAAAGGGCTGCAGGCGACCACGGACTACTCCGGGGTCGCCGAAGCGGACGCGATCATCATCTGCGTGCCGACACCGCTGGGGCGATACCGCGAGCCGGATCTGTCCTTCGTCACGGATACCGTAGAAGCATTGGCACCTTACCTGCGCCGGGGACAGATTGTCTCCCTCGAGAGCACCAGCTACCCCGGAACGACGGATGAGGAGCTCAAACCGCGCATCGAAGCCCGGGGACTGACGATCGGGGAGGATTTCTTTCTGGTCTTCTCGCCCGAACGTGAAGACCCGGGCAATTCAAAATATCGGACAAACACGATCCCCAAGGTCTGCGGCGGCGTCACCCCGGCTTGCCTGGAAGCCGGTCTTGCACTGTATTCGCACGCGATCGACAAGGTGGTGCCGGTAAGCTCCGCGCGAACTGCCGAGTTGACCAAGTTGCTGGAGAACATTCACCGCGCCGTCAACATCGGGCTGGTGAACGAGATGAAAGTAATTGCCGATCGAATGCAGATCGACATTCACGAAGTGATAAGGGCGGCCGCAACCAAGCCGTTCGGCTTCGTGCCGTATTTCCCCGGACCGGGACTTGGGGGGCACTGCATCCCGATCGATCCGTTTTATCTGACCTGGAAGGCCCGTGAATACGGGGTGCATACTAAGTTCATCGAACTCGCCGGTGAAATCAACAGTTCCATGCCGCAATGGGTTGTCGCCAAGTGCATTGACGCCCTGAACGTACGCGGCAAGGCGGTCCGCGGCAGCCGCATACTCGTTTTGGGAATTGCCTACAAGAAGAATGTCGGCGATATGCGCGAATCGCCGGCGGTCGAACTGATGGAACTGCTTAAGGCCAAAGGGGCGCTGATCGATTACACGGATCCCCACGTTCCCGTGTTCCCGCGCATGCGGAACCACCACTTCGATCTCAAGAGTATTTTTCTCGATGCAACGACCATTCGCGCCTACGACCTGGTTCTTGTTGCTACCGACCACGCCAAATTCGATTACCCGCTTATTCAGAAGCATGCGCAGCTCATCGTCGACACCAGAGGTGTATTCCTCGAGCCGCAAAACAACGTGGTGAAGGCGTGAGACGTCCGGTCAGCGGCTGATGTAACCCCAGCTGGCGTTCTTTTTGTCCCTTACCCGGACTGCCGCCAGACCTTCGGAGAAGGGGCCGATTTCAGCGAACCGGGGACTAATCACCTGCTTGCCCTGCTTGTCGATGAAGCCCCACTTGCCGGACCTTTCGTTACCGATTCGAACTGCCGCCAGCCCGCTCATAAAGACGCCCTCGCTGTCGAACCGCGAATCGATCAGCTTGCCCTGCTTGTCGATAAATCCCCATTTCGCAGCCCTGCCGTGCCCGATCTGGACTGACGCCATTCCTTCGGAGAAGGAAAAGCAGTCGTCGAATTGCGGCTTGATCACCATTTTGCCCTGTGTGTCGATGAATCCCCACTTGCCGGACCTTTCGTTACCGACCCGGACCGCCGCAAGCCCGTCGGAGAATGCAACGCCCTCATCGAACTGTGGCTTGATCACGATCCTGCCTTGCTTGTCGATGTATCCCAACTTGGCATCCCTTCCCTTGGCAATTCGCACCGCTGCCAATCCACCGGAAAACGAGTCTGCATAGCTAACCTGGGCGGCGAGCGCGATGTTGCCCTGCTTGTCGATATATTCCCACTTGGCGGCTTTTCCCCGACCGATTCGAACCGCTGCCAGTCCGTCGGCAAACAAGTTTACATGGTCGAACTGCGGATTGATCACCATCGTGCCTTGCTTGTCGATGAAGCCCCATTTTCCCGTCTTGTAGTCACCGGTACGCACTGCCGCCAATCCGTCGGCAAACGAGCTTGCAAAGTCGAATTGCGCATCGATCACCAGCTTGCCTTGCTTGTCGACGAATCCCCATTTGCCGGCATTGCCTTTGCCCATTCGGACCGCTGCCAATCCGTCAGAAAACGCGTCCGCGAAGTCGAATTGCGGATTGATCGCCATCTTGCCTTGCGTATCGATGAATCCCCACCTGGCAGCCTCGCCGCTGCCGACCCGGACGGCTGCAAGTCCCTCGGCAAAATGGGAGGAATTGCTAAACTGCGGAGCGATGGCAAAGCGCCCGGTCTGTTCAGTAACCGCAGGGCTCTTTTGAATAGTCGACGAACCAGACTGCTGCGCCTTTTGTCCACAACTGACCAGAAGGACGGATAGCACTATGAGAACGGCTTTGCGCATCGTTTTTTCCAAATTTGCTGCGGGGAACGACGATAAATCGCATGCCGCCGCTCACTCCAAGTAATGAAAGTATCATACGCTTCCGCTTCGAAATCCGGCAACGCGAAAGGTTCACCCATGAAACAACTGTTCTTGACGACGATGATCGTGCTTCTGCTCGGTGCCGCCACTGGGCGGGCAGACACCATGCAGGATGGCGATGCGGCTTATCATCGCGGCGACTATGCGACCGCGTCGAAAATATATGGCGCACTTGCGGCTCAGGGGAATCCCAGAGCGCAAAACAATCTCGGCATGATTTCTTTAAAGGGACACGGTGCCGTGCACAATGACGCCGAGTCGCTGAAGTGGTTCCGGCTGGCAGCGGCACAAGGTTTGGCGGAGGCACAATTGAACCTCGGCGCCATGTATGCGGAAGGCCTGGGGCTGGCACAGGATTATGCGCAAGCGGGCAAGTGGTTTCGCCTCGCGGCAGAGCAAGGCGAGGCGAAGGCGCAATTCAATCTCGGTTTGCTCTATATGAGCGGAAGCGGTGTCGCGCACGACGATGCGCAGGCACTAACGTGGGTTCGAAAGTCGGCTGCCCAAGGGCTTGCGCAGGCGCAATATACCTTGGGCTCAATGTATGAGCACGGGCAAGGCGTTAAGCAGGACTACGTTCGCGCCTACGTATGGTTCGCTCTCGGCGCGAATTCGGGCGACACGGATTCGGCGAAGAGCCGCGACCGTGCTGCAACGCTGATGACGCCGAAGCAGATCGCGCAGGCCCGGAGACTTGTGCGTGACTGTCGGCGGCGTGCCCCGAAATGCAGCGGTCGCCCGGCCTCAATCGACTAGATCCCGGCCCCAGGCGGAGCACTCGACGCCCTCACACAGGATGGACGGCGCCGTACGTCGTGGCCAGGGGGATCTTACAGCCATCAATTCGCATTCAGGCGCCGAATGTACTCTGTCAGCGCCCGCACCCGCGCCCGCGCCACGGACTCCGGATCGCAGTGCGCATCAAGGCACTCCGCTGCGGCGATGGCCTTATACCTGTCGCCCCAGATCGGCATGCCCGGTATGCCGTGGATGATCGTGCCGCGCCTGCCGTCGATGATCTCGGCCACCCGCCGGTAAGGGAACACGCCGCCGTTGCGCGCTGCCAGTAGCGTAAGATCCGGAGTTTTCAGCTCCTGCGAACGCGCATACGGACCGTCGCCCTTTCCGTCGACGCCGTGGCAGACCGCGCAACTCGATTCGAAATCATGCCTGCCTTCATCGGTCGGCGGGGGCGTGTCCTGCCCATGGCTGGTCGCCGCGACTGCCGTCGCAGCAAGCACCATAACCAATCGGACAAAGCTCGTCGGGCACATTTCCATCTCCCAACCAACTCCCACCCGACACATTTGTAGCAGCAATCTCGCCGGAAGCTGTTGATCATTGTCACAGGCGTGGTTCTCGACTTAACATCGCGGCTGATGCCGACTGGAATCAGGCGATACCACTACGAAAGATGCAACGATGCACAACTACGACGCGGCCGTGATCGGCGGCGGCATTATCGGCTCCAGCACGGCGTATTTTCTAAAGACGCTTGCACCGTCGCTGTCGGTGTGCGTCGTCGAGCCGGATCCGACTTACGAATTCTGCTCGACAGTGCGCGCCTCGGGCGGCGCGCGCCGGCTGTTTTCCTGCCCGGAAAACATCGAGATGTCGAACTTCAGCATCGGCTTCATCAAACGCTTTCCTCAGCACATGGCGGTCGACGGACGCGAAGCGCCGGTGGACTGGGTGGAAGGCGGCTATCTGTTCATCGTGCCACCGAACGCGATGCCGATGCTCGAAGCACACGCCCTGCGCCAGCGCGAGCACGGCTGCGAGATCGACCTACTCACCCCGGCGCAGTTGAAGCAGCGTTTTCCGTCGATGCACGTCGGCGACCTGGGCGGTGGCGCGCATTCGCCGCGCGACGGCTGGTGCGATCCGCACGGATTGCTGCAGGGCACCCGCCGCAAGGCGGCATCTCTGGGCACCATCTACATACAGGACAGAGTCACCAGCCTGTCGAAGAGCGGGACTTCGGTGATCGAGGCCACACTCGCTTCGGGCGCCGGCGTCAGGGCCGCCGCATTTGTCAACGCGGCCGGCGCCTGGGCGGGGCAGATCTGCGACATGATCGACATGCCGCTGCCGGTGGCGCCGCTGCGTCGCTTTGAGCACTACTTCACCGCCGGCGGTCCGATCGAGCGCCTGCCCTACGTAAAGGATACCGAGCGGCTCGCCTTCCGCTCGGAAGGGGCAGGATTCTCCGGTGGCCTGGTCGACGGAAACGAGCCGCGCGGCTTCAATTTCGAAGTCGATCACCAGTACTTCGAGCGCGTCGTCTGGCCCGCTCTGGCACACCGGTTTCCGGTGTTCAACGCGGCGAAATGCCATCGTACCTGGTCCGGCCTGTACGAGCAGTGCGAACTCGACGGCAACCCGATCATCGGCAACTGGAAGGGCAGGTTCGACAACTTTTACGTCGTCTGCGGATTTTCCGGCCACGGCATGATGCACGCCCCCGCTGCGGGCCGCGGCATTGCGGAACTCATCGTCAAAGGTGCCTTCCAAAGCATCGACCTGGAGCGCTTCGGCTACCGTCGCGTCGAAACGGGCGAGCCTTATGCGGAGGAAGGCATCAAATAATGAAGTAGCGCGCCCCGCGGTAAAAAATAAGCGGGATCCCCGTCTGCCAGGCGGCCCACATATTAGGGACAGGAAAGGAAGCCTAAGAACCTGTTCCAAAATCCATTTTTTATCATTGCCATGCCGAGCGAAGCGAGGAATCTGCAGTTGAATCAAAACTCAAGCAGATTCCTCGGCCCGCGGCCTCGGAATGACATTTTATTTTGAAACCGGTTGCAAGGAAGGAATGGGGCAGACTACCTGCCGAACAATCCCTTTAGCCGATCCTGCAGTTGCTCCTGCACCTTCTGCTTGACCTTTTCCTCAACCTTCGCCTTGACGGCCTGCGTCGCGAGGTCGGCAAAATCGAGTCTGTATGAGAGCTTGTCGAAGGGACCCGTTACGCGGACCGGGACTGTGACGCCCTTAAGGTATTGGAGGTCTTTCGCCCCCTGTCCACCTGCAGTGGCCACGACGCTGGCTTTGGCGAGGTAGTTGATGCTGTCATTGCCGATGTCGATATCGCCGTTGCCGGCGATCCGTAGGAACGGCGACTTCACGGATAGATCGTCGTTGTGCGCGACGCCATGGGCGATTTTGAAACTGGCGGTGAGTTCCGTGAAATCGGTTTTGTCCGTCTGCTTCGCCTGCTGTACCGCCTCCTGTCTGCTCGAGAATTTGGCTTTCGCCTCGCGCAGGGCCTGCGCCAGGTTGATGCCCTTGATGGCACCGTCCCTGAGCGACAACGATGCGGTACCGGCGAGCGCTTTCTTCATCGCGCCTACCGTTGCGCCCCGTGTCGTGAGGTCGAGCACTATGTTGCCGTGGCCTTCGATGAGATCCTTGTCGACGGCGTCTTTCATCAGCGGGTTGATGTCGATGCCAGTGAGCTTCTCCCTAAGCGCTACTGCGTTGCCATTGGCGTCGAGCGCGAGACTGCCTGCCAGGGTGCCGCCGTACAGATTGGCCGAATGGGGGGCGACATCGAGCCGGCCGTTCGCGGCCTTCATCTCCAGCCTGACCTTGCTTGCCCTGATATTGGAGAACTTCAGGCTGCCGATCTTGACCGAGCCGTTCAGCTTGAGCCCTTTCAGTGCGGATAGATCCACTTTGCCCTCGTCGGCTCGCTTCCCGCCCGATGCCTGCTTCGGCGGCAGGTACTTGTCGACGTCGAGCTTGTCGATGTCCAGGTCGAAGCCGAGCGCAAGCGGTGCAAACTTGGGTATGTCGAACTTGAGCGCAACCTTGCTTTCATCGAACTGGGTGAAGAAGTCGCCGGAAGCCGATTGCCTGGCCAGGTCGGCTTTGAAACCGCCTTTGATCGGCAGTCTCAGCTGTTTCATCGGCATTTGCGGGTTGGCGACTGTAAATTCCCCGGAGAGCTTCTCCAGCGCAACGGTCTGGCGCTTCAGATCGGCGCTCAGCGCGGAATTCAGCGCGCCTTTGAAGGAAGTCTCGCCGGTTTTTCCGTCGAGATCGAGCGTCAGCTTGCCGACCCGGAGCGCTTGCGCCCCGCCCTCGATGCCGGAGAGCAGAAGCTTGGCGTTTACATTGCGCTGAGCGCCGGAAAGTACGGCGGAGACCGTCACGGCATCGCTGGCGGAATTGCCGGGCGCTATGGAAATCCTGGGCGCTTGCAGCTTGATATCGAAACTGTCGGCATCGAGCCTGCCCTTTGCCGCGAGCGAGAGCGCGTCGACCAGGTAAACTTTCGTGCCGGTGTCGGCCTGTACGCGGCCGGTGGAGAGATCGAGTCCGGATACCGTCGTCGTGCTCCCCGTCTTTTCGTCGCGCCAGCTGAGCTGCGCGTTGGTGATCCTGACACCGGCGATCTCAATGTGGAGCGGCCGGTTTTCCGCCTCGGCCTCCTTGCCGCCCTTGGGGAGCAGGTCATCGACGTTGAGCGTGCCGTTTTTTCGCTCGATAAAAACCGCCTTGGCGCCGTTCACTTCGACGGTGTTGACCACGACCTTCCCCGACAGCAAGGGCATGACGGCGACCGATACGCGCGCGGAGTCGACGCTGGCGAACTCCTGCGCGCTGCCATGCTCGGAGAGCGAAAGCTTGCCGAGGGTAATGCCCAGGTTCGGCCAAAAACTGAGTCCCACATCGCCGTCGATCTTCAGCGTGCGTTGCTTCGACTCTTGAACCGCCTTGATCAGTTCGGCCTTGATGCGGTTGCCGTCGAATCGGCTCGAGACGACGGCGATGGCGGCGACAGCAAGAACGACGATGACGCCGATGACGATGCTGACGACCTTGAGGGCTTTCATGTGAGCTTCCTTGAGCGGTGCATGCCGGCCCGGCGGGAAATCCAAGATTAGCAGAACTTGGCGGCCCCGCCTCGCCGAACCGATGCGAAAGTTCACCCGAGTTTAATACGATCGTCACTCGCCTGTAATCGAGCTTGGCTAAATTCCTTGTTCGGGCGCCACCGCCCGAAAAGATGTGCCAAGACAGCGCATCACTTGTCCCAATCCAAAAGGAGAATCCGCATGCAGTATGAACATCCGCAACGCAAACGAGGCAGCACAGTTTTCGCGCTCGGCGCGGCCGTCGCTATGGCCGTGCAGGCCATCGGCGCGACGCCCGCCTTGGCCGACACCGGCGTCCCGACGGCGACCCCGATCAAGCACGTGGTGGTGATCTTCCAGGAGAACGTCTCTTTCGACCACTATTTCGGCACCTACCCGGTTGCAGGCAATCCCGCGGGCGAACCGCGCTTCGTCGGTCGATCCGATACCCCGTCGATAAATGGACTGAACGAGGAACTGCTGAACCACAATCCGAATTCCAAGAACCCCGAGCGCCTTGACCGCAGCGAAGCGCTGACCTGCGATCAGGATCACGGCTACACCGCGGAGCAGCAGGCCTTCGACGGCGGTCTGATGGATAAATTCGTCGAGTTCACCAACCGTGAGAACTGCGCTGCTCCGGACATCGGCAAATCGGGTCTGGTGATGGACTACTACGACGGCAACACCGTGACTGCTATATGGAACTACGCGCAAAATTTTGCGATGAGCGACAACTCCTTCGGCACGACGTTCGGACCATCGGCGCCCGGCGCATTGAACCTCGTTTCGGGCCAGACCCACGGCGCCGTCTCGACCCAGCCGCAGACCGACACCTACGGCGTGGTGAACCCGGATGCGAACAACGTCGGCACCGTCATCAACGATCCCGATCCCACTTACGACGATTGCTCCACCATCGCGCACCCGACGGTATCGATGGTCGACAGCAACAAGAACGTCGGCGACCTGCTGAGCGCGCAGGGCGTCACCTGGGGCTGGTTCCAGGGCGGTTTCCGCCCGACCGGCACCGACGCGAACGGCAAGGTGGTCTGCGGCGCATCGAGCGCCAATATCGGCGGCGCCAATGTACGCGACTACATTCCGCACCACGAACCGTTCCAGTATTACAGGTCGACCTCGAACCCGCATCACCTGCCCCCGACTTCAGTGGCAATGATCGGAAGCCCGGATCAGGCGAATCACCAGTACGACCTGAAAGATTTCTGGTCGGCGGTCAAAGCCGGGAACATGCCTGCCGTGAGTTTCCTAAAGGCGGCCGCCTATCAGGACGGCCACGCCGGCTATTCCGATCCACTGGACGAACAGCGTTTCCTCGTCGATACCATCAATCGCCTGGAACGCAGTCCGGAATGGAAGAGCACGGCGGTCATCATTTCCTACGACGACTCGGACGGCTGGTACGACCACGTCATGGGCCCGATCGTCAGCCAGTCGGCCGACCCGGCGCACGACGCCCTCGACAACGGTGCATGCGGATCGCTCGCGGCAGGAGGCTATAACGATCGCTGCGGCTACGGCCCGCGCCTGCCGCTGCTGGTGATCTCGCCTTGGGCCAAGTCGAACTACGTCGACCACAGCGTCACCGACCAGTCCTCGATACTGCGCTTCGTCGAGGACAACTGGAATCTCGGCCGCATCGGCGACCAATCCTTCGACGCCAAGGCAGGTACGCTGGACAACATGTTCGACTTCGGCCATCCGCAGGAAGTTCGCCGCCTGTTCCTGGACCCGAACACCGGCCTGGTCCGCTCCAAGGGGCGCGACGCTCTCTCGCAAGACGATGGCGACACCCAATCTCGGGCCTGGTCTGCGAAGTTTCCGCTCTAATCTCCTCGACTAGCATCTCCTCGACTAGCGGTCGGGCGCGCAAGCGCCCGGCCTCTATTACGGAAACTGGGACTCCTGAGTCTTGCGCAGAATCAGCAATGCCGTCAGCGCTATCAGCGATAGTCCCGCCGACAGGCCGATGGCGATGCTCACGCCAAGCCCGTCGAGGACCAATCCGAATGCGTACGGCGCGATAGCCTGCATCGCCCGGGCGAGCATATTTAACTGCCCTTGTCGATAACCATATCCGGCTGAGCCAAAGGTTGCGAGCGGCAGCGTGCCCTTGGCGATGGTAATCATGCCGTTGCCGGCGCCGTGCAGCAGGGCGAAACCCGATGCCGCCAGAGGCACGCCGCCGAATATCCAAAGGACGAGTCCTCCAATAGGGTGAAGTACGGTGGCAAGACGGGCGCTGAGGAGCGGGTGAAGCCCAAAGCGTCGCGCCGCGAAGAACTCCAACAGGCGCGCGACCACTTGTGCAGGCCCAAGCAGCGCCGAAGCGGTCAGCGCAGTCACCGTGCTCGCACCCGCGGCGCGCAACAGGCCGGGGAGATGCGCAGCCATAGCCGAGGTAACGAACGCCGTGAATGCGGCAAATAGCGCCAGGAGCACGAACGCGTGGCGTTCATGTGGGGACATTCTCGGCGGATTACGCGCTGAATCCGAGGCGGACCGCGCCTCAGCTGCCTTGGGATTGGGCCGCGAAGCCCGTCCTGAGGCGGTCGGAATATAGCGCAGGTTTACCGGCAGAGCGATAACTATGTGCATCGCCGCCCAGACAAAGCAACTTGCACGCCAGCCGAAGTGGTCGGCGAGGTAGGCCGTTAGCGGCCAACCTACGGTACTCGCAAAGCCCGCAATAAGGGTAATTCCGGTGATGGCTTCCCTGGCTGCGTGTCCATGCAGTCGGACCAATGTTGAAAAGGCGGCATCATACAAGCCCATCGCCATGCCGACCCCGAGCACACACCATGCGGCGAACAGAAGGGCAGTGCTCGATGCGAGGCCGAGCAGGACCAGTCCTGCCGCCAGCACCAGGTTTGATGACGCAAGCACACCTCGACCGTCTTTGCGGTCTATTGCACGTCCAACGGCAGGTCCTGCCAGTGCCATTACCACGAGCGATACCGAAAAGGCACCGAATACGGTGGCGCGCGTGATGCCTAGGTCGCGCGCGATAGGCTGCGCGAGAATCGCGGGCAGGTAGGTGGAAGAGGCCCATGCGAGCGTCTGCGTGCAACCCAGCGCAAGCACTTGCTTCAAGCGGCTGTGCTGGCCTGAGTCAGTTAGGCGCATGCCGACACTTCATCGCATTTCAACACTTCATGTTTCCAAGCACCCCGGAGAGCTGAAGCAACAGGTCGCCGCCGATTATGCCTGAACCCGGTTCTACCAAGACAAGCACAGCCCCTCCCGCGAACTCCTGTCCACCCTTGATTTTCCGCAGTCATCCATTCGTGACGGGAGCCCGAGCGTCGCGCCACCCTCGCATTGCTGCAAAACAGCCGAATAGCGCCCTCCCCCCGGACTCCTTACGGCAGATAATCCGAGATCTACGCCATGCCGCCGTAACATCTACTTACACAATTCAGCCTGAACCAACGCGACTGGCCGCTATCATAGGTATGTTCAGTTCATGCGCAGCGCGAAAGACCGGGCATCAGGCGGCGCTGCCGCCCAATGCGGCCCGATCGTTGTACTGTCGTAGCCAAGACAGCCAGCAAAATTCGCTAACCGATGGAGCGCCTTTCAATGAACCAGCTGCAAAGAAGTGCTTCTGCCGTGTTCCTTGCCGTGACACTGACGACAATGCTCGGTTGCGCGGCGACCCCCACCACGGAAAGCACCGGAGAGTACCTCGATGACGCCGTCATCACGGCCAAGGTGAAGGCGGCGATATTGGACCAACCCAACCTGAAGGAAATGGCAATCAAGGTCGACACCTTCAATGGGGTCGTCTACCTTAGAGGGGTTGTCGCATCCCAGTCCACCAGAAACGAGGCCACAGAAGTGGCACGGAGTGTCGCCGGCGTGAAGTCGGTCAGGAATGAGATGCGACTCATGTAAGGCCGACCCGGGGAGCGCGGGCTCGCTGAGGTCCGTTTCCGCCAGCAAAGAACTGCGAGCCGAGGCCAAGGCAGACCTTCGACAAGCTGCCGGCATGAAAAAATAAGCGGCATCACCCGCCCGGTGGCCCCTTGAGCTCGACAACATTGCCTTCCGGGTCGGTGATGTACACCGAAGCCCCCTCCCCCTCGGCTCCGTAGCGCGAGGCGACCGGGCCTACCGCGACACCCTGTGCCTCCAGTTGGTGGCGAATACTTGTTTCGTCGAACGGTTCCACCCGCAGGCAGAAATGATCCAGATTGCGAGCGTCTTTTCCCGGTGCCGCACCGCCGGCTCTGCCGAGCTTGCCGTCCACGGGCACGAGATCGATGAGCGATCGGCCGGCGCGCAGCTGCACCAAGCCGATGTCGTCTTCGCGGCGCTCCACTGAACATCCGAGCGCCCCGCAGTAGAAGCGAAGCATGCGATCGAGATCGACGACGCGCAGCACGAGATGGTCGATTTCGCGAATTCTGATCATCGTGTATAGGTGGGATCGTTGCCCAAATTCATTCACCAGACCGGCCGGTCGGTACTAATGATACGGCAACAGGCCGGCGACAGTCAGCCTGAAGCTTTCATGGGCCGCGAACTTATAAGCGACGGATATGTCACACGCGCTACGTAGGCGCGCGACACCGCCCCCGCAATGGGGCATCCATTGCGGGCGTCACACCTATGTCATTTTTGAGCCTTACTGTAGGCCACCGGATCCTGTCGATGACCGACAAGCGGGATCAGTGCAGACACGCCAGATCAGAATAGGAGATTGCCATGGGAAGTAGAGCACCGCACAAAGCAGCCGCCACCGCCCCCCAGCATGAGGACCCGGCCCGGCTCGAACCCAGTACCGCAACTGTCATACCGACGGCGCACGGCAGGCGGATACGCCGCAACGCAGTTGCCGTAAGCTCGGCGAGCGGCAAGGTTTCAAACACGCTTTCCCCTGCCGCCGTTCGCAGGGATCGCGGGGATAAGCTGCACCTCGCGCCCGACGCACGGCTCCTCCCCGGTCTCGGTTGCGCCAGCGTAAGCAAGAACGGTGAACCGGTGATCGAACTGCAAGGTTTAG
>Ga0307377_10000421_pt1 | contig 56611 bp, 81 predicted proteins | sample TR3MG_FD_202535 | JGI IMG/M metagenome (GOLD analysis project Ga0307377, IMG submission 202535) | Soil microbial communities from Risofladan, Vaasa, Finland - TR-3 | ecosystem: Environmental > Terrestrial > Soil > Coastal area > Acid sulfate soil | place: Finland: Risofladan, Vaasa | collected... | reverse complement strand
TCAATATTTTGTAGAGAATGGAGAAGATCCAGCTTCTATTAAAGAACTTCTTACCCTTAGAGATTATTTCCTTGATTTTCGTTATGTATCGGCTTTAGATTTTTAATTATGAGCTACGGAGACGACAGAAACAAATCAAGAGGAATTCTAGAAGAACAAGCTATTGTTAATAAAGTAGTTAACACATTAACTGCTCAGGGATATAAAGTGTATGCTAAAACTTCTACTTTACTTGAAGATATGCAAGATAAAATAGATGCATATTTATTCTTTGATGAAACTACCCCATTTATTAATGGAAAAACCAAAGTGGCAATTGATGTTAAATCAGGAAGAACTTTAACAGTTTTAGCTAGAACAGGAGAAAATATCCTTGAAAAATCAAAATCAGATTATATTGTGTTCAACGTTGAGGGCACACTACATTGGAGAGAGAAAAGCAAACTTAGGGAATGGGTAAATGCAAATTCTCATAGAATAAAAGATAATAAAAAAGGTGATGGCAGTAAATGGATCTGCGTTATTTTTTAACATTTTTAAACAAAATACTATGACTTATTTAAAAGAAGTTTTTGAAGAAGGAAATGAAATAGCCCATGAAGCTGCTGTTAAAAAAGAAGGTGAAAATTTTATGATATATCCTTGTGGTTTTGCCTGGGTTTCGCTTAGAGTACCTAAGAATGACAAACTAGGAAAGGCGCTTGAAGAAGAAGGTTTAATGACATGGGATTCATATTGGAAACAATATAGCACATGGGTTCATGACCACAACCAATCAATGCTTCATAAAGTAGCACACGCAGAAGCATTGGCAATTTTTTTAACAAATAAATTGTACTCTACATTTACGTTCGGGTCAAGACTTGATTAATTTAACATTTTTTAACATAAAAATTTTTTACTTTAACAGAAATTGGTTATATTAACTCTATAAGAAAAAACAAATTTAACATACTTAATTAAAAACAAATTATCATGATTGAAAATCCTTTGACATCCATTGGTTACCGTGTAAAAAACATGGAAGAACTGAAAACTTATGCTCCTGCCGCATTTGCTACTAAAGCAGCTGACGGAGTAACTGATCGCTATACCTTTATTGGTAGCGAGGAAATTGTTTCTCGTATTGTTGACCTTGGTTGGGAACTTCATTCCGCCAAACAAAATGGTCCAAACCCTTTCTCACGTCACATGGTTCGTTTCACGAATCCTAATCTCGGTTGGTTCAAAACCAAAACCGACAATGTAATGCCCCAGATTATTCTAGATAACTCCCACAACCGCGCCTCTGGCCTCCAACTTCACATGGGCCTTTTCCGTTTGGTATGCACCAACGGTCTTGTTGTTGCCATTCCTGGCATGTATTCTGGTATTAAATTCCGTCACATGGGTGTTGATAAGGAAGCACTGAAAAAAATCCTTGATGCTTCTGCTGAACAGTATAAACTGGTTGGTGACCATGTTAATGACATGATGGAAGTTAGGATGAGCCAAGACCAATCTGAAGAGTTTGCTGTTAAAGCAATTGCTCGTAGGGAGCCTCATATGTTCATCAATGAAGATGGAACCATCAACATGAAGAAACTTACTGCTTCTACCAATCCCAAGGAAATCATCACTCCAATCCGTGGAGAAGACAGAGCTGATAACCTTTGGACCGTATTCAACGTTATCCAAGAGAGAATGATCAAGGGTGGATACGCTCGTATCACTGCTTCCGGAAGAAATTCCACAGTTCGTGGTCTTACCAATGCAGTTCGTAATGTAGAACTCAACAAAGAGCTTTGGGGAATTGCCGAAGATTACATGCCTCAGACTGAAGAAGCCGAAGCTGCTGTACTTGCAGTTTAACACATCTTTAACATAACTTTAAAACCTGGGATTTTTTTATCTCAGGTTTTTTGGTTATATTGTAATACATTTAAAAATTTATTATCATGGGATATTATATCAATGAAACATCAAGAGGTATACAGCTTCCGGCATCTGGAAAAGCTCGGGTACTTATTTCTGATGGAGCAGTTAGGGTTGCTCCAGAATTCCAACCTAATCTTATATGTGTAGTAGACAATGGCTTATTTGAAGCTGCTGGATATTGCTACAGCGAGGAAGAATTTAAAGTGTTCAATGATCCAAATGACTGGAGACCAAAAACTTGGTTGGTTCATCCTGATGCAAAAAAACTTGCAAAATAATGAAAGTGTTTAAGTTAAGTGGATTTCTAAAATCTGAATTTGAACCAAATTTTGATTTTTATGAAATCTTTGAAAACCATGGAATGCATTCTGGAAGGATGCTTTCTGGGTCTAAATCAGGATATTATTCTCAACATCCAGATAATACCGTAGTGTTCAATGGAAATGTTGTTGTTGAAAATGGTGGTAAAATTTGGTATGGAGATTTAGATGTAACTCTAGAATTTGACACTCTTAAAGAAATTGCTGATGAAATTAGTCAAGATCTTTATATTCTCCGGGAACATGATGCAAGGTTTGATAATGAAAAAGCTGGCATTGTGTACTGGAAAGAACACGCAGTAACAGTAATTAAATGCAAAAAATAAAATATGGAATTTTTAAGAAAAGCTTGGTATTTATTTGTAGGTTTAGCATTTTGTATTGTGGTTCTTATAGTTTTGAATAAAAAAGAGGAACAAGACCGTATGGAAGCTCTTATACAATATGTTGAAATATTACATAAGTATCAAGAAGTGGGATATTTTGAGGGACAAAAAGATGCTCTTGAAGGTGATATTAGAATCGATCAAGATTCAGCAGGATGTTGGTATTGGTCAAAATCTCCCTGGGATCCGGATGGAATAGGATATGTTCGTCAACCCGTTTTTAAACCAGAATAAATTTACAACTATGTTTGAATCATTTGGAAGACCCTTAGGGTATAAAAAAAATAATTGGTGGACACGATTGTGGTGTACTCATATCTGGGAAAAATTACAAGAATATCCATTAAATAGAAAAGAACGCCAACTAAGATTAAATATTGTAGGTGAACCCGTTATAACCGGTAGAACGGTTGAAAAATATGCTGTTAGCTACCAATGCATAAAATGTGAACATTTAAAAGTAGTAGAAGAAGAAAAAGAAATATAATGGAAACTGTTAGATTTGTTTCAGCCAAGCCTTATATGTCTGTTCCCATAAGTGAATTAAATGAAGTTTTCTTTTGCTTAAAAGGAAGACAAGAGGTAGTTGTTGAATGTTCTGATTCTATGAAAGAAGAATTAAGAGCATTACCATCTGAATATTACATTCATAGAATAAAAGAAATAATAGCGTATCTTGAAGCTACAGGCGTTCCTTACGAAATGGGAGATTTAAAAAACACTACAATAATTTAACAATATAAAAATGAAGTGGCGAAAACAAAAACCAAAAACAACGGATTCTACTAAAAGAAAAACAGTAGAATTTAATGGACAAACTCATGTTATAACTACTAGAGATTTTGGTTATACAACTCAACAAATGTTTGTAGATGGAGAAGGTTCCTCAGTACATATGCCCAATAATGGTTTACATGATCCAGAATCCTGGAAAAGATATGCTCTTCAAGCTCTTCAAGAACATCAAGATAGAAAAGCAGCACAAGAAGAATTTAGATACTGGGACGGAAAACTTTAATCAGATATAGGATATAATAATAAACAAATACATGGCAGTTAAACAAACTCATTCAAAAGAAATAGTTGCACTGAATACGTTTGAAGCTGTTAGACTTCGGCCAACCATGTACATTGGACAAGTTTCTCCAATGGAAGATAAGTTGCCTATTATTGTTGATGGAAAACTTAAAATGGTTGAAAAATCTTGGTCCCCAGGATTTATGCACCTTATTGTTGAAATCTTAGAAAATTCTCTGGATGAAGCAAAAAGATGTAACGGAAAAATGAAGAATGTGTATGTGACTATTAATTTAGACACAAATGAAGTTACTGTAAAAGACGAAGGTCTTGGATTTCATAAAGCACATTCAATTCATAAGAAAACAAGAAAGAATGTTGTGCAAACAGCAATGGAAGAACTTCATGCAGGTTCTAACTTTTCTGAAACTGAAACAAATATTCTTGGGACACATGGTGTTGGAGCTGCAGTAACAAATATACTTTCTGAAAAATTCACAATTAAAACTATTAATAAAACTCATTATGTTAGTTTTGATTGGGAAGATTTCAAAGTAATAAACAATGAAAAAAGGAAAAGAGAGCCTAATGAGGATCTCGGAACTAAAATTTCTTTTATCCCATCGCCGTTAATATTTCCAAATTTTAAATGGGATGAAGAACTTTTAAGAACTTATCTTTCGTTCAAAGCCTTTCTGATTAAGTCTGATCCTATTATTAAGAACTTAAATCTGGTATGTAGTACCATTAAGAAAGGAAAAGAAAGTCCTATAGAGATCACGGCTGATTTCATAGAGGGAGATTTCATTAAGGTTGATACTAATCTTGGATCTGTGTATCTTTGGGAATCATACGATAACTCTGGTTCTCTATCATTTGTGAATGGATCACAATGTACAGGAATTCATCAAAAGATTGTAAATGACTGGTGTAATGATTTTTTCAAGTATAATTTGGCTCATCATTTTTATGAAACGTTAATTACTCTAAATGTTCCATCACAATTAATGAGATTTGCAGACCAAAATAAAACTAAGTTTGCAACAGGTAGAGGAGAATTGGAAGAAGATTTAGAAAAGAATTTTAAAACTAAGCTCATTAAACTTCTTAAAAAGTCTGAAATAGGTGTAAATATTGAGCAAAGAATAGAAGATAGGCTCCACGCAGAAAATATAAATAAGATAAAGAGAGCCAAAAGGCAAAGTAAAAGACAAATTTCTGAGAAATATAGTCCATCTTCAAAAACAAAGGGTACGATCTATATTACAGAGGGATTATCTGCTGCCGGTTCTGTTAAGCAAGCTAGGGATTCTGAAACTGAAGCAGTTTATGCTTTAAAAGGAAAAGTCAAAAACACTCGTAAATTATCTGACTTAACCAACAATATAGAACTTCTAGAAATCATGAGTATCTTGGACATTGAACCGGATAGTCAAAAAATGCCAATATTTAATAGAATTGTAATTGCAGCAGATGAAGATCCAGATGGTCAACATATTAGTTCATTGATAATTAATTTTTTCCATAAATGGTTTCCTCATATTGTAAAAGATAAGAGGCTTTATAAAATTATAACACCATTAGTTGCTTGTAATTATGGAAAAACAAGGCATTATTTTTATACAACGGTGGAATTCCAAGAATTCTCTAAAAATAAAAGTGTTACAAATCTTACTTATTTAAAGGGTCTTGGATCTTTATCAATAGAAGATTGGAAACATGTAATGAACAATAAAATATTATTCCAAATAATTCCAGATAGGAGTGCTAAAAGATTTTTGGATATTGCATTTGGGGTGTCGGCACAAAAGAGAAAGAAATGGCTTGAGCACGGTGGATAAAAAAGTAAAAACTAAAATAAAACTAAATATATGCCTGTAAATAATTGGAAACATGAAATAGAGGAATATGGACTCCCAGAAGATGATATTGATTGGGATGAGTTAGATATAGATGAAGATGAAATAGCACAAAGCTATGAAGAAATATTTGGTGCAAAAGACTTAAAACTTAGATGTAATATGAAAAACATATTTGTTAATTCAAGAATAAAAAAGCAAAAATTCTCTAAAGAATTAGTAGATAAAATAAAATTTGGTAGTATTAAAGAAATTATGAATATTGCTGATGGAGAAGAAGCTTATTTAGGAGCTTATTCTGATGCTGAATTTTTCGCATATCGTTTTCAAAAAATTCACAATTTTTATCCAGATTTATTGAAAATAAAATTTATAAAACCAGAAAAATTTATTGAACAATTATTTTCATTTATTGAAGTTCCTAAAGAATCATATTACAAATCATATGAAGATGAAAGAGGAAAAATTACTTTAAATGTAGCAGTATTTGCATTTAATGTAGGAAGAGAAGATCAACTTTATATGTTTATGGATGATGACGAAGTTATGTTCTTTTATAATTCAGAATATGAAAAAGATGTTGAAAGTACTCTCTATCTTTTAATATCTTTGCTTAAAGGATATGTTGAACCTAAAACTCAAAAGAATAAAATTTATGTTGTTTATCAAAGCCAACATGGATTTGAAAAAACCGGATTTGATGTAAAGAAAATCAATGTTGATTTGACTAAAAATTATAATGATGGTTTTGACGAAGTTTCTGCAGAAATAATCACAGGATTAAATGATAGAAAGAAAACTAATCTTGTAATTCTTAGTGGAGAGCCAGGAACAGGCAAAACAACTTATATTCGTTATCTTACTTCAAAAATTAAAAAGAATATTATTTTCATTGCTCCAGATATGGTGAATCATATTACTGATCCATCATTCATACCATTCTTAATAAAAAATAATGATGCAGTTCTTATCATTGAAGATGCTGAACCAGCTCTTCAAAGTAGAGATGGTAATGGTAGAACAGGAGCAGTTTCTAATGTTCTTAACCTTACAGATGGTTTACTTTCAGACTGTTTGAATATTTCTATTGTAGCAACTTTTAATACAACTGGAAAGAATATCGATAGTGCTCTTTTAAGAAAAGGTAGACTTCTTAAGAATTATAAATTTGATAAATTAAGCATTGAAAAATCTCAAGTACTTTTAGATAAATTGGAAGCAAATATTAAAGCAACTGAACCAATGACTCTTGCAGATATCTATTTTCATGCAGATGATAATAATTCCGAAGATTATAAAGTACGAAGAATAGGATTCTAATGAAAGTAGTACATTGTAAAAAGGAACCCTATGATGTTTACATAGGAAGACCTAGTAAATGGGGCAATCCATTCACCCATAAGAAGGATTCTACACAAGCTAAGTACTTCAAGCCCACGAGAAGGGAAGCTGTCGAAGCTTATAAGGAGTATATCCTAACAGGTGAGGGAAAACACCTTCTAGAGGATCTGCATGAGTTAGAGGGAAAGACTTTGGGCTGCTGGTGTAAGCCAAAGCTATGTCATGGAGATATTTTAATAGAAATTATCAACGAGAGAAAACAAGTAAAATTATTTTAAGTGAAAACTTTGGCATTCATACTATTATTCTTAATGCCATTTATTTCAACAGACAAATATCCGACTAAATTTGGAAGACCTACCCCAAAAGGAGTTGCATTATATGTTGAAGATAATTGGGAAAGACTATTATATGAATATCAAGAAAAAATCAATGATACTCTTTGGCTAGATATTTGGATTTCTTCAGAAGATTTAACCAATTGGGTAGGCCATGATTCATTAGAATTGGGTGTATATTATAATGATGAAGTTATTATTTCTGAAGATACGTTATTCTTAGATTATGAATTAGAAGAATGGTCTAAATTTAAAAGAAACCTAACTGGAGAATCTAATGCATTTGTAAAAGCAACTATATTTCATGAACTAACTCATCATTACATTGCTCAAATAGGAAAGGAAATGGAATGGTTTGACAATGTTAAAGTAAATAGATCATACAAAACAGACATTTGGATTATAAGAAGTCAGGATATGTTTGGTTCAACTTTTATTGAAGAAGGTATCTGTGAATATATGGTAACCAAACTCGAAGAGAACATCCCACCTAAGAAATATCAAGCCCCGAAAACTTATTCGGACTTAGTGAATAGAAATAATAAGTACAAATATGTTTATAAATATTCATCATATTATCTTAAAACATTTTTGGACACAACAGGATTTAAAAAGGGAGTTAAGATTTTGCTAAGTAATGAACCACCTTACTCACATGAAATCTTAAATCCTGAATTATACTTTAATAGATTAGAAAATGCTGAAATACTTAAAGGAGAACGGTTTCCCGCTGAATATTTCAATTGAAACTTTTCGTCACGAGGAGGTGATGGAAGATGACGAAATATGGAAAGGATGGAAATCAATAGCAATCGATGATGAAGAAAAAGTTGTCGGAAGTTTTACACACAAAGAATATCGAGATAGATTAATCTGGATAAATGGATTTTTTGCTGCAGTAAATTTAAAAGAACCTTGGTTAATTGACGAATGGTTTAATAAAGATTGGAAAGGTCCGGAAATTCCACTATTGAATGAAGATGAAACATCAAATTTAGAAGTAGGAGATTGGGTTGTAACAAAGGATGAAAAAATCCGAAAAATTGAAATAGACGAGCAACAAGATCTTCCATTTGAACTTATGGAAAGATTTGCCACTCCAGCAGAAGCTAAGAATGCAAAAGAAATAAATGAGTTAATACAAGAATTAAAAAGAGAAAAAGCTTCAAATTTAGCATCATGGAATATGTATGGTTCAGAATTATGTGCCGGTGATATGATTGGAAAAGAAAAAGCATTAGAAGATAAAATAGCAGAATTAAGAATAAATGAGAACCTGTAATAATTACGAAATAAAAATTTGGTTAGGCCATCGAGCCGGCTATACTACTGCTTACACAAATAGTGCAGAAGTTTGGAAAGTAGTAAGAGATTGGTGCCAAGAGAAAAAACAATGTGTAACCGTTACACCGACAAAATTTATCTATGTTGACGGTGAAGAACCTGGAAGCATAATAGGTTTTATAAACTATCCAAGATTTCCAGTATCAAAAGAAGAATTACTTAATAGAGCCCTCGAGTTAGGAGAAATATTAAGAAAAAAATTCGGTCAACTTAGAGTTTCAGTAACAACAGCTGAAACATCTTATTTATTAGAAGATGAAGAAGAAAATTAGTTTTATTTTTTTTGGAATAATTCTAGTAGGAATTATTTTCGTATCAGTTTTTGCTAATAATAAAACTGAAAAAATTACCCTTAATACATTTGAAGTATCAAAGGGTCAATTTGAAATAGTAGTTGTTTCTACTGGAGAATTACAAGCTGCAAGTGCTATGCTTATTTCTGGCCCAGAAGAACTTAGAGGAAGAAGCTTACGAATGGGAGATATTCAAATATCAGATTTAATACCAGAAGGAACAGAAGTAGAAGCCGGAGATTATATAGCAGAATTAGATAGATCAACTGCAGATAATTTACTTAAAGATGTTTTAGACAATTTAGAAGTAGCTCAATCAAATCTTTCCAGAATAAAAATAGACACTACTATACAATTAACTACTTTACGAGGAGAAATTTTAGATCTAAAATTTAATGTTGACCAAACAAAAATTGCTTTAGAACAATCAAAATATGAACCTCCAGCAACTATAAGAAAAGCAGAAGTAAATTTAGAGAAAGCTGAAAGGGCTTATAGCCAAACTTTAAAAAATTACGATTTGAAAGTTCTACAATTTGAAGCTAATATGAGAGAAGCTGAAATTGAATATGAATCAAGACTTAGAGAAAAAGCTGCAATGGAATCTGTTTTAGACAAATTTACAATATATTCACCAGCAGCTGGCATGGTAATTTATCATAGAGAAAGTGATGGATCTAAACGAATAGTTGGTTCTACCATAAATTCTTTTGATTTAACTATTGCTGAATTACCGAATTTGAATATGCTTTCTTCTATTACCTACATTAATGAAATAGATATTAATCTATTAAAAATAGGACAACCTGTATATATTGGATTTGATGCCTTTCCAGAAAAAAGACTTCCTGGAATAGTAACAGAAATTTCTAATGTGGGTTACCAATTGCCTAATACTGACGCAAAAGTCTTTGAGGTTATAATAAAAGTATTAGAATATGATCTAGAATTAAAGCCTTCAATGACAACATTTAATAAAGTTAATATAGCTACTTATGATAGTGTTTATTTTGTTCCAATTCAGTTTGTTCATTTTGAAAATGATGGAGAATATGTATATGATGTTGAAGGAAATAAAATAAAAGTAGTTTTAGGAAAATATAATGATGTCGCAGTAATTATAAAAGAAGGATTAAAAACTGGAGATATATTGTTAGTAAATTAAAATAAAAAATAGAAATGCCAGAAGTTAGACAAGTACAAAAACAGGAAGTGGATCAAAGATGTCCAAGTTGTGGAAATGGTTGGATGAGACCAACTGGAGTTGTTAATACAACCACTCCACCATCATATGAGCATTCATGCACCAGTTGTGGTCATAAAGCCACTTATGGAATGAGATATCCATACGTTGTATAAAAATATTTTTCAAAATATTTTTTTATCCCAGGAATTTTGGTTATATTTAATCTATTATGCTAGAATATACACATGATGTTTTTTATAGTGATCAGCTTGATTACGAAGATAAAAGGGATTTAATCATCAAAGCCCTCGAAAGATCTTATGAATGGTGGGCAGATGAAATAAAAAATGGTGGTCAACGACAAAAAATTGATGTGACCTTTGAAGAACAATTAAATAAAATGGACGAAAATTCTCTGTTCAGGTTTATTCATAGAAAGGGATTTCCTGACGATAAAAGGTATCTTTCAGTAGTATTTAATGAATTAGCAAGTTTCTTATGGGTTAATATGGAAGAAGAGCATTTGCAGTATTTTATAGACAATTACAATTTAAAAGCAATAGGATGAAAGAATTAGAAAAAAGAATGTACTTTTTTGTGCCTTATAATATTAGTCCAATTCAACAGGCTATTCAGGCAGGACATGCAGTAGAACAATATGCCCACAAATTTAAAGATGATCCAGACTATATTGATTATGTAAAAAATTGGAAGACTTGGATTATTCTTAATGGAGGAACAACTAATAATGATCACGATGAAGATGGATTATTTGTTGGATCTTTAAATCATTATGCAGATCAAATTCAAATTTTTGGGATAAAATCAGCTCGATTTTATGAACCCGATTTAAATGATGCTTTAACTGCAGTATGTTTCTTATGTGACGAAAGAGTTTTCAATTATAAAGATTATCCTGAATTTCCTCAATGGATTGTAATGCAGGACATTGTAGATGAAGACGAAAAATTAAACTCGTTTATTTCTTTAGAAGGAAAAGAGCCAGAAGAGTTGAAAAAATTATTTCCTGGAATGTACCCTTATTGGGTAGGTATGATGGGTGGCGAAAAAAATATATTTTTAAGAGAGTTACTAAAAGGTAAAAAATTAGCATAATGAAAGAAGCACCATTAAGTTTAGTAGATGCTGCAAGGGAATTTTCAAATGATTATGATTTAGGAGAATACTTGCGCCATGCATATCAAGGAAGTTTAAATACTTCTGAGGTACATGAAATGATAAGAGAATATCCAAATAGTTATGAATTAGGGAAAGTAGCTCGTTCACAGTCACTTAATAGCTAATGAATAAAGAAGATATAAAGATATTAGAAAAAGATGGATGGGATGTAGTTTGTGAAAGCCCATTAGAACTCGAGATGTGGGAAGATGGAGAATTAGTTGCAGTAGCTAAAGGCCGTGCAGCAGCGATTATACTCAGTAACTTAAAGATGGGGTTTTATTTATAATGGACGTAGGTTCAGGTTCAAAATATCCAGCAGGGGCGTTAAGTAACTTTTCGCCCCACCCTTTTGAAATAGACGGAATTCAATGCAACTCAATGGAAGGATTTCTCCAATCATTGAAGTTTAAATCTCCGGAGATGCAAGAAGAGGTATGTAAACTTGTTGGATATGCTGCAAAGAAAAAAGGAAGAAATAAAAACTGGCAACAATCACAAACTCTTTACTGGAGAGGAGTTGAAATTCCAAGAAAATCTAAAGAATATCAAAACATTTTGGATAGAGCTTATGAAGCAATGTATAAAAACTCTAAGTTTAAAGCAGCATTAGAAGCTTCAAATGGTGCAGTCCTTACTCACTCAATAGGTAAATCAAAAGAAAACGATACAGTTTTAACAAAATCTGAATTTTGTTCAAGGCTTACAAAACTTAGAGACTTTGGAACATTAAAAGATATTAAAAACAAGAAATTATTATGAAAAGATACGATTTAAAAATTTTAAAACCAGGTGGTGCAGATAATGGTGTTATGTTAGACACAGTATTTGCTGACACCTATAATATTTCTGCATCTTCTGATGGAATTTATAGTTTTATAGCAGATGGAAATACTGTATCAACTTATCCAATGAGATACACTATTATTAGAAGAATAACAAAAATTGTTGAAGACGAAGATAAAGTAAGCTTATAAATGGCAAGAAAACGAGATTTAACAAAACCTAAGGAAAAAGTAATTAGGCTTCCTATTTCTAAATTTGTTGACACTAAATACCGAGATTATGCAGTATATGTTCTCGAAGCAAGAGGTATACCCAGTTTCTATGATGCCCTTACCCCTGTTCAACGGTATATCCTCAAGAACTCACCATCGGCATATGCTAAATCACTTACAGTCGTTGGCAAGTGCATCCAAGATGGTTACCATCATGGCGACTCGAGTGTAACCGGTGCACTCAACAAATTAGCACGGCCATTTGGAAATGCCTTACAAGTCTTAGATGGTTATGGCTTCTTTGGAAGTGAAGTAAGTCCAGACCCAGCCGCAGCTAGATACACTTCAGTGAAGGTTAATACTAAGGCCAATGGTATACTCAACCAATATAAACACCTCACCACAAGGGAACCGGAGGGACCCTATGACCCATTTTGGATGGAGGTTCCTATTGGACTTACAACCAGCATTGTTGGAATTGCAGTTGGATATAAAACTACAATACTTCCAAGAAACTTAAATCACATACAGGAATATTTAGCTGGAAAGAGAAAAGCTGTTAAACCTTATTTTGAAGGATTTAATGGTCCTATACAAAAATACAAAAAATTAGGAAATGCTTGGATGCTGTCATCAATTATTTCTGTTGAAGGTAAGAAAATTCAAATTGAAGAAATTCCCCCAATTCTTAAATACAAAGCTGTATTAAAGAAATTAGACAATATCATAATGAAATTCGAAGGTAAAATTCGAATTGTTAATAATTCAAATACTGTAGTTGATATAGGAATTGTTTATACAGGAAATTCTCAAAATCAATTCGAAGAATTAGAAGATACAGTAAGAAAATCATTTTCTATAATTGTTACAGAAAATCCGGTATTTATAAAAGATGGTCAAGTTCTTGTTTATGATAGTATAGAACAATACTTAGAAGATTACAAATGGCAAGTTCTTAGATTAAAATATACACATACTGATTGGGAAAAGAATAAATTAAAATTTGACTTAGATTTTAACGAAGCTAAAAAATTATTTATTGAATTTATTTTAGCAAAAAGAAGATCAGATGCAGAAGTAACAGAATTCCTTAAACAATTTTATAAAGAACTTAGGCCAAGATTGGAAGGAATGACTGCAAGGAAATTTACATCAGATGAATTAGCATTTACTCGTAAGGAAATAACAAGGCTTAATAATGAATTAAAAGCCAAAATAAAAGAACTTAATTCTTCTAAAAAAGAATTTGACTCAATATTAGATCCAACTATTGAAAGAGGTATTGGTTCAAAGAAAACTATTATAGATTTATTTGATACAGATGATGTTGAAGAAGTTGATGGCATGACTGTATGGGATGGTGATGATGTTTTTGAAGAAGAGACAGAATTAATAGAAGTAGATGAATAAATAAAAAAAATAACTTAAACTCATGAGAGCTAAATTTGTAAATGAAAGTTTAAATGAAAAAACAGGCAATCCTAGTTTATTCATTTTAGAATATACCAGAACATTAAATCATGATATTCCTAATTTTGGAGGACAAACATTAAAGCAAATGTTTGGTCCTGGAAGTGATTGGTACGGAGATGCTAAATATTATGCATATAGTGATGATGAAGATTATTCAAACTGGTCAAAAGATGATGCAGCCCTAGAAGTAAAATTCTTCGAGAACATGATTAAACAAGGCAAAGGAGATTGGGGAACATGGGACGGTCACTCAGAAGAAGAAGAATTTGGTAACGATGAAGATTATTGGCAAGTTGAAAGAGATATTTTAGAAAAAGGAAACTTTGACCAATTGACTCCAACATTATTCTATGATGAAAAAGCTAAAACAGGTTATATAATTGAGGAATATCAAAGTTTTGCTAGTCCAGAATATAATATATGGTTTTTTGAAATAGGTGGTGCTAAATATAACAGGCCTAACATCACAGAAAGAGAATTTATGGATAATTGGTTTAAGGATCCTAAATATGTATTAGCTGCAATTGGAGACAAAAAATATGGAATATACAATGTAAATTTAGCTAGAGAAGATACTTGGGGTCTTAAATATACTGGGGATGTACCATATTGTGGTGTAGTATATAATCCAAAAACATCTGAACTTACTATTCAAAATAAGGTTGAAAGCACAACAGGCTCAAAACCTGGATATTATGGTAGAAAACAAACTCCATCCGGAAAAAAAGTAACATTAAAAACAGATAATTTAGAGGAAATAACTTCAGCTATTTATAAATATTTAGAAGAAAATCCTTTACCAAGTAGAAGTAAAAAATAATTAAATAAAGATGCCAGCAAAAAGTAAAGCTCAACAAAGATTTATGGGAATGGTTCATGCTACACAAAAAGGAGATTTGAAAAATCCACCTGCGGCAATAAAAAAAGTAGCAAAAGATATGAAAAAGAAAGACGCTAAAGATTATGCATCAACTAAGCATAACGGACTTCCGGAAAAGGTTAAAAATGAAGATGTTGATGAAACTGTTCAAAATGTAGTTTTTACAGAAAGTTATAGAGCTAAAACTGTAAATGAAATGTTTGAAGAAGACATTTATGGAGATCCTTATGTAAGTGATACTACTGCATCAAGACCTCCTGAACAAAAAGTTTCCGGAATGAAAGATCCGGCTGTTGTTAGAGCAGGAGATAAAACTCTTGATTATGCGGATGAAGGTGGTGAAGTTATAGATCTTTTTATGAAAGATAATGACCCAGATCTTTTTGATGAAATAGTTTCTGGTCATTGGGGAGAAGATCCAAGCGAATATGAAGATGATACGTATTTAGTACATGTAAATTTGGATGATTATCCAGATACTGCTTGGTATGTTTATGGATATGAAGGTGCCTATGTTCCGGAATAAAATAAAAGAAAATATTCTAAAAAGACTCAATTAATTGGGTCTTTTTTCATTTATATGAAAACCTTTCAACTTGCTGTCATAAAAAAGATAAACAAAATAAATTAAAATGGCAGCTAAAAAAATTGAATTCTCAGCAAAAAATGTTAAAGCCTTTTCTACATGGCTTAAAAAATTCGTTTCAATAGATCAATCACTTCTTTTAGAGATTGATGAAAATGAATCTTTGTTCATAGCAAAAACGTACAACGAAGAACGTTCAGTTGTCAAGTATTCAAAGATAAAATTCGATGAAGCAGGATTAACTGTTAAAAAATCAAAAGACCCCCAAAGAGTTAAAGTTGGTATTTATAACATTGCTCGATTAATGAAAGTAATGGATCAGTTTGGATCTGAAGAATTTTCATTTACGGTAAATTATGATGAAGTCACAGGTGATAATTCAACTGAGTTCGCAGGATTAAATTTAGTTCTTAAGAACAAAAGTTTAAAAATTACTGTAGATTGTACTTCTCTTAATATTTTCAAATATATTTCTGATGAATTATTTGTAGATAGAATTGCAGCATTAGATGATGTTGTAGCAAAATTTGAACTTTCTTCAGAAAATATTGAAAAAGTAAATTCATTATGTTCATTAGATAGTGAGTATAAATTCATGGAATTTAAGAATGCAGCAAATGTTTATGTAAGTGGAAAAACTTTTGATCTACTTATTGGAGAGAATCCAGGTGAACATGATGGATCAGAACAAACAATTAATGTATTCAAAGAGCAATTTGAAAGTATTGATGTTGAAAACTATAATGTAAAAATGGGAGATGATAGATTAGTATTTTCATCTCATGATTTAAACACAACCACAGTCATATCAATGGTTGAAAAAGATTGACGTAGCTGTCATGTTTGGTATGTTTGAATGTTCGGGGCTGGGGTTATCTCAGCCCCTTTCTTTAGAGATATATAAAATAAAGTTAATGGTATGTCATTTTATCCAAGTTTATACGAAGAACTTACACAGAAAGAATTAGAAAGAGCTATTGGCAAATTAGTAGGAGCTATCAGTAACAATATTAATATTGATGACTACACTGATAAAATTCTCCAGGTTAACGGAAAAAGAAGAAATGATACAATAAAGGGATGGCAAGATGTAAAGGACATGAAACAACATGCTCCTAAACTCATTAGCTTTATTCAAAGTAAGGTAGGTAATAAATACGATGTTCAAGAAGCAATAAGCAATTTTGATAAAAATCAAAAGAAAGCTAAAGAACAAGCAACTGGCAAAGCTAAAACATGGAAACCATTAATTGTTCCAGAAGTTCCTAAAGGATTAACTTATGGAGATTTTTGGGATTACCAATTTAAAACACATCCAGAAGAATTTAAAGAACTTTCCCGTTCAACAATTGATAAAAAATCTACAAAAAAATCCTATTCTAAAAAAGATGAAAGAATTGTTTCAGAATTAGATATTCCGGAATCTTTAACAAAGTTTTTTGAAGAAAATGGAAAAATAAAAGAATGGGCAGCCTTCGCTAAAAATATAACTCATGGAGAAGGTAGATCAATTATTGGTGTGCTTGATGATATTGTAACAATAATGGATCAGGTATTAATGAATGAAGTTGATGAAGATCCAACCTATACTGCTGCTAAAAAGATCAAATTACAATTAAAAACTCCAGAAGAAAGAGCCAAATGGAAAAAGGATATGTTAGAATATATTGGAAAATATACAACCGATGATATTCTAAGCATAAATAAAGATGGAACATATATGGATGAGGTTTTAGATTCTGGAACCTTCTTAAATATGTTATTTATAGCAGAACCTAAAGGTGTTGGTAGAGGTGAAATTCTTATGGCATATATTATGCAAGGTGCTAGATTTGCAGGAGGTTCTGAATCATTTGATGTAACTGCAAATAATATTACTTATGAGCTTAAGGATTATTCAGATGCTGGTGGATCCATTCGTTTAGGTGCGCATGGAGCGTTAACAAGATTTGATTGGTGGAAACAAATGGAAAAAACTGTAGAAGAAGCTCGAAATGTATTAAGAAAATTAGGACCTGAAAAATTAAAATCTATATTAGGAAATAATGCAGCATTTGCAGTATGGAATTTTATAGCATCTGAAGAACCTTATCAAGGAACAAGAGTTGTAGGTAGCGCTGTTGAAGCTGGTGAAGTAAATTCTTCTAAAATAGCAACTCTAAAAGTATTTTATGCCTTAATTCATGAATTATTAACAAGAGGTAAAAAAGATGAGTCAGGAAAATATACTTATGCTATTTTAAAGGGGAATGATGTTGATCCAGAAACAGTTACAATTGATCCAGTTCCTAAAAAAGATATAGATAAAGTTGATAAAATTGATGTACATTACGACAAAGAAGATTTGAGTGTGCTTAAAGAATTATCTTCTATAAAATATGTTAGAAATCCACTTCAATTTCAAAAAGATTTAGATGAAATAGGAAAAGAATATTCCAAAAATGCTCATGTTGATTATTTTATGGTATTTTTACCAAAAGAAGTTTCAATTAAAAAACTTGAAAATTATGTATTTGATACAATAAGTCAAAAGGGTGTAAAAATTATTGATAAAGATAGAAGATCAGAAGGTAAGGGTGAACAGCATGCTGATAGAGCATTTAAACAATGGAAAGCTCAAGATGAAAAAACTTATTATGAAATTTATCAAGATACAAGGGCTGGAATAAGTGAATCCTTTTATCCAAGGTTGTTTAAAGATTAACAAACCATTAACTTAAATGTAAGGCTCTCCTATGCAAGGAGGGCCTTTTAAGCTTTATTAAGGGCGAATAGATATTAAAATATAGGATATCACAGAGGTGATAACTAAAATAAAATAAGTATTGAATGGCTAAGAAAAAAAATTTATCCGCCGATGATCTTAAAGATGTTTATACATGGGAAGATCACTCACAAAGAATCGAGTACAAACAAACACTAGATTTACAGAATAAAAAAATAGAAGTTAAATGTTTAAATGAAAAACAAAAACAACTAAAAAAAGCCATAGAAGAAAAGGAGGTAACAATTGCTATTGGCCCCGCAGGAACCGGTAAAACTTATTTAAGTTTAATAACCGGGCTCCATTTATTAAAATCACAACCACAGTATCGTAAAATTGTGTTAATTAAATCAGTAACCACTATTAAAGGAGAGGAACTAGGTTTTCTTCCAGGAACTTTGCAAGAAAAAATGGAACCATATATGTGGTCTTACTTGGGTAATTTAAACAAAATCTTTGGAGATAGAGTAACATCACAACGAATGATGGAGGCTGGAATGATTTCCATTGAACCAATTGCTTATGTAAGAGGTAACACTATGGACAATTCAATTGTTATCATAGATGAAACTCAAAATATTGATATGCATACATTTAAAACTATCGTTACTCGAATTGGAAAAAATAGCAAAATGATATTTCTTGGAGATATTGAGCAGATTGATAGAAAAGGAAATGATTCTTGTTTAGCGGGAGTATTTAAAGCTTTTAAGGAAGAAGAATTTGTTGGTACTGTTGAATTTACCGCCGAAGAATGTGTCAGAAATCCAATAATTCCGTTAGTACTTAAAGTTTTAGATAAAATAGCTTAAAATAATTGACCAAAAATTTTTCTATTTAGATTATTTTTGTTATATTAGTTATATGGAAGAACAAGACTATACAAATATGGTTTTTTACTGGTTCAATGAAAGTAAAATTTCTGCTGATGATTTTATCCGCCTTGAACAAGTGGCTACTATTGAAAATGAAAAAATGCAACATAAAATATTTCTGGGATTTAGGTATAATGATTGGCCGCCAAATTTCATATGTCTTAATTGAATTTTAAAAAACTTCTAATTAATTAGTTCATAGAACTTAAAAAATATGTTATGAGTTTTGAGTTTGAATTAACTAATATTGATCCAACTACATGTTCTGTAGAAGAAATTGATAAGGAAATAGAAAGATTAAAGCTTTTAAAAGAAGAATATTTTAATCTTGAACAATCCATTAAAATTTTTATTAACTCTATTTATGGTGGAGTAGGATCACCGTGGTTTGAGTGTTATAATGTTGCACTTGCAGAGGCTGTTACTTTGCAGGGTCAAGATATGATTAAGTATTCTAATGATTTTTTAGATGATTATTTCTTAAATAAATGGCATCTTGATAAAAAATTGCATGAGGCACTTGGATTAAAATTTGTAAACAAAATCCTAGCAAAAACAATTGTAATTTATAATGATACTGACTCTACATATATAACACTTGGACCTGTTTTAGAATCTTGTGATTGGAAAGGTGATCCAAGAGAATTAATTCTTAAAATTAAAAAATTAAGATTAGAAGGATATATCAAACTTAAATTTGATGAATATGCTAAGAAATATAATACTAAAAATCTTCAAGATTTAGAATTAGAGAAAATTTCATATTCATCATTAATGGTTGCCAAGAAGAAATATATTTTAGACTTGGCATGGAAAGATCCAGGAATTTATTTTAAACCTCAACAAAAAATTGTTCCTGTTGGTGTTGAAGTAGTTCAAGGATCAACACCACCATTTTCAAGAAGAGTTCTTAAAGAATTATTAAACCATTTATTTGCAAAAGGCAAAAAGATTGAATATGCGGATGTAGTAAAATTGTTAAAAGAATATAAAAAGCAATTTGTAATGCAAGAACCAAATGAAATATCTAAAACAGTTTCAATTGGTGATTATGAAAAATATGTTTTAGAAGATAGAAATGAAATTAGATTAGCACCTAAATGCCCAATAAATGTAAGGGCTGCTTCTGTTTATAATCATACAATGTTAAATACAAAATGGAAGACAAAGTATAATCTAATCAGAACAGGTGATAAAATAAAGCATTATTATGCAAAAAGTGATCTAGAAGTTTTTGGATTCTTACCGGGTGATTATCCATTTGAAATAGCACCAGAAGTTGATTATGATTTGCAGTTTGAAAAAGTTATTATAGAACCATTTAATAGATTTATGACCTCTGCTGGATTTAATCCAGTTCCAGGAAATTTAATCTATGCAAAAAGTTTATTCTAATGAGACTATTTAAAAAGAAAAAGTGGAAGCAAAAAAAGGGTTGGATAACAATTGAAGAAGTTGAAGAAAAATCAGGTGTAAAATTAACATACCCAAACCAGCAAATTCCTGGTAGTGCAGATGAAGAAAAATACAAAGAATTAGTAAAGTTTGGATGTTCTGATATATGGGATGAAAAAGGTACTTGGATTCATAGGGATTGTTTTAGTAGAAAGTGCATGACATGTAATTACTATCCAATTCTAAAGAAATATGAAGAGGAAAATGAAATTGATCATGATGCTCCGGCTGATTTATTCAAAGCATTTGAGATTATGAAAAACATTAAATGATATGTTTATAAAATTATATGATAAATTTAGAGTAAATGTTAACAATATTCGCTCGTATTATCCACTTGATGATACCAGAATAAAAATATTGTTATACAAACCAATAGATGAAGGTAGATATTTGTATGAAATATTAATGTGTAGCCAAAAAAATTTACGAGATGCAGTTTTAATACAGTTAGATAGTATTTGTAGTGCTACTGAAGTCCCGTCAAATAATGATTACAAAAAAGAACAAGGAATAAAATTAGAATGAAAGATGTAAAAAGAGATATATTAGACAAAGTGAATCCAGAAATTAAAAAAGAAATGGAGTCAATTTGGTTTACAGCCGATCCCCACGCTCAACACCCAAAGATTGTGGATATCTGCAATAGACCTGTGTATTTATCTCAAAGGGAATTAGAAAATGTAAAAGTAAAAGATGTATCAGATCCAGAATATAAAAGACTTATAAACATTGCTAATGATGAATGGATAGTAAGAGATGTTATCAATAGCACAGTTGGAAAAAGAGATAGGCTTTACATTCTAGGTGATGTAACAATGGCTAATAAAATTGCTAGTGATAAATTCCTTGATAGGTTAAATGGAAACAAGACTCTTATCGTTGGAAACCATGATAAAAACATTTTACATTCTACAAGGTTTGCTGAAATTACACAATTAAAAGACTTCTCTTATGGTAATAAAGCCAATGGAATAAATATTCACATAGTGCTTTGTCACTATCCGATGCTATCATGGAATAGGAGAATACATGGATCATGGCACTTATTTGGTCACGTTCACGGTAGAAACCCAGGAGTTGGTAGATCACATGATGTTGGTATTGATAATCCAGTTAATATGTGGAGACCACTTAATCTTTATCAGATATGTGAAATAATGGTAGACAAACCATTATGGGATGAAAACGTCTTAGAATGGAACAGAGGAATTGATAAAGGGAGCAGCTTATAAGTTACTCCCTTTTTTATTGGGATAAATAAAATAAATTCCTTAAATGAAAGTTCCAGAATCTTTAAACGAATGGAAAGATACGAATGGTGTGAAAATTTCTGCAGGTATTGTAGTGATTCAAGATAATAAAATGTTGTTAGTTCATCCTACTAATTCTCCTTGGTGGGGAACTTATTCTATTCCAAAAGGTGGTACAGATAAAAAAGAAGATTTATTAGATGCTGCCATTAGAGAAACTGAAGAAGAATGTGGAATTAAAATAAAAAAGAAACATATTGATAGACAACTAGATGGTGTCATTAATTATACAGATGAAAAAGGAAATATCTATAAAAAAGTTTATTATTTCGTAGCATTCCCTCCAAAGCTAATAAGCCCCGGGGATTTCAAATTACAATATGATGAAGTGGATTGGGCCGGATTCTTACAACTCAGTGAGGCTAAACGAAGAATTTTTGGTCGCTTCAAACCATTATTAAAGTTCCTAGAATAGGAAACTTTTAGCCCTCGCCGCATATAAATAATAACTAAAATACTATGTAAAAATGGCGAAGAAAACAGGAGAAAGAAAACAAGCTAGTTTCTCAGAATTGAATGATGCCTTAAGCAAAATATCAGATGGTGAAATATTAGAAGATAGTGTATATGCAAAAATAGATGAATTTATTCCAACTGGGTCATATATTTTAAATGCTGCATTATCAGGATCATTAAGAGGTGGAATGCCTAATAGAAGATCTTTAACATTTGCTGGAGAACAAGGAACGGGAAAAACTTATTTAGCTTTAAGCATTGTAAGAAATGCTCAAGAAATGGGTTATAATATAATCTATTATGATTCAGAAGGAGCTATCGATATTGAATTTGTAAAAAGATTAGGAGTAGATACTAAAAGAGTTCGTATTGAAAATATTTCTACAGTAGAAGAGTTTGCTACATTAACTGCTAAGTTAAATGAAACTCTTTATTCAATGAGAGAAAAAGGACAAACACCACCAAAAGTAATGGTAGTTCTTGATTCTCTTGGAAACCTTTCATCAACAAAAGAAAAAGAAGATACAACTTCCGGTTCTGGAAAAAGGGATATGACTAAGCAACAAGCTATTAGGAGAACCTTTAGAGTTGTTGGAAATGATTTTGCTAAGAATGCAGTTCCATTTATTATTTGTAACCATGTTTATGAATCAATTGGCTCATTCTTTCCATCAAAAACTGTATCTGGAGGTGGTGGAATTCTTTACAATTCTTCTATTATTGCAATGTTAACAATATCTAAGTTAACAGACAAAGATTCTTCTGAACATGTAAAGAAACAAGGATTAGACGAACACACAAAAATTGGTGTTGTGGTAACTGTTAACCCAATTAAACAAAGGTTTGCGAGGCCAATAAAAGTTCAAATTCATATTCCATTTTATAAGAAACCTAATCCTTATGTTGGATTAGAGAAATTTATCTCATGGGAAAATTGTGGAATTCTTAGAGGGAAGTGTTTAACACTAAAAGATTGGGCAAAATTATCAGAAGATGAGCAATTAACTTGTTTTGAGTTTGAAGCAATAGAAGAAATTAAATTATCACCTGCTGCATTTAGAAAATTATCAGAAGAAGAACAAAAGAAAGTTATTGTTAAAGATGGTGATAATTATATTAAAGAAAAAGTAACTAAATATGCTTTGCCAAAAGATACAGCAAGAACTTTAGTTTGTAAACATTTAGGAGGTGAAGTTCCATTAGATGATCTTTATACTGATAAGGTATTTACAGAAGATGTAATAGAGCAATTAGATGAAAATATAGTTAAACCAACATTTATGCTTCCTTCAATTGAATCATTAGAAGATTTAGCCGATGTAACAGCAGATTTAGTAGATGAAGCAGAAATGGATGATAGCGAAGCCTAAATTATGAAAAAGACTCATAAGTTAAAAACAAAAAGGACCTCTTCGGTATTGTTGCCAAAAGTAAAACATTTGGGGGCAAAAACAATTGCACAAGATATTGTTAAGTTTGATCCTGGAAATCCAAAAGATGTTGAACGATGGAATAGAAATCAAAAAGAGCTTTATCAAAGAATTAAAGAGGGTTTTGATAAAAAAGGAATTCCGATGCCTACAGTTGTAATTGACACTTCTCCAGGTCCGGCCAAACTTCCTACAATAACTTAAAAAAATTTAAAAGGGCCTAAGAAAACTTAGGTCCTTTTTCGTATTATAAAAATAAAACCTTTATGAAGCCAATTAATAAGAAAAATGTCAAAATGAAAAACCTCATAGGTATTATTGATGATCCTATATATGAGGATTTGCTTTTTGAGATAGTTCAATATTTGGATAACACAAAGAGATACGACGGTGAATTTTTAAAAAGAGAAGTCGCATTATTTACAAGAGTAAGGATAAATTCAGATTTATTAGATGATTTAGCCAAACTTGAAAAAATGGGATATATCGAAAAACTAAAATACACTTCATATAAGGTTCTTAAACATTTATGGGAGTAGTATTATGAATAACGCGTATCAAGAGCAAATATTTTTTCATTACATACTTGACAATCAAATATTTCTACATGTAACAAAATCGGAATTTTTTCAGAATCAGGAGTTAAGAGAATTATTTGATATAGCAAAGGAACATGCACTTAAATATAAGGAACCGCCAACTAAAGAACAAATGGTGGCACTTATTCGTGTCAAGGGACTTGGTGAAAAATATAGTGAAGAGCAATTAGAGGGTTTATATAACACTAAAGCTCTTTTAGGCCAATATGGTGAAGAATGGCTAGAAAACAATATATCACCTTGGATTCAAGTAAGAAATTTAGATAACGTAATGAGGAAAGCCATTGCGTTTATGAGAACAACTAATGTAAATGCAGAAAATGCAAGTGAGGTTGTTGAGAAAATAAGACACATGCTTTCCAGTGAAACAGCAATAGATTTTGGATTCAATATTGGATCTGATTTCTTTGATCCAACTGCTCACCTTCAAACTAGATTAGCAAGAACCCCAACAGGATATGACTATATTGATAGATGTCTTAAAGGTGGATGGTGGAAAGGATCTCTTATTGCATTTTTATCCGGCCCAAAAGCCGGTAAATCAACATGGCTTGGTAATTTAGCATTAAAATCAGTTCAAACGGGACATAACACAGCGTATGTTTCATTTGAATTGCAAGAAGAAATTATCAATATGAGAATTGGAGCTAACATGTTCACAATTCCATTAGATAATTATGAGGAGTGGGCTAAAGATCAAGATAAATTAAAAACAAAAATAGCTAATGCACGACAATCATCAATTATTCCTTTAGGAATTTTACATACCAAAGAATTCGGAGCATCAACATGTTCAGTTAATGATCTAAGAACTTATTTGAAAAAAGCTGAAGAAGTTTTAGGAATTAAGTTTGATAATGTTTTTGTTGACTACATTAACATTATGAAAAACTGGAGAAATCCTAATACCGAAAATACTTACATGAAAATCAAGCAAATTGCCGAAGATTTAAGGGCGATGGCAATGGAAGAAAAATGGGCAGTTATCACAGCAACTCAAACAAATAGAGGTGGTTGGGAAAGTAATGATTTAAATATCACGCAAATTGCAGAATCAGGAGCTTTATTACATACAGTGGATGTATTATTTGGTATCATTACAAATGCTGAAATGAAAGCAAGGGGTGAGTATTATTTAAAATGTCTTGCCAACCGAGTAGCCGGATTAGAAAATACAAAAAAGAGGTATACAATAGAATGGAAATATGCAAGAATTGAAGAAGATAAAAATTCCCCAATTCAAGATATGGACTTTATTATTAATAATGTTGTTCATCCTCCTGGGCATAGAGGTCCAAGAGGAGGTAGAATGGGATCGCCGGAAGCATTTGTTGGATCGGTAATGACGACGGAAAACCCTTCCCCTACATTATCTGAACTGAAAGAAAATAAAAATGAAGGAGATCCAAAAATAACTGGTCACGATTTGTTTTAAGTTCTATAATAAATAGAAATAAAATTAATCTTGACTTAATGGACTTTATAAAAGAAAACAATATGAAAGAAGATAAAATTATCAATAATTCTTTTAATTCTGGAGAATTAAATTACGAGGAATTTTCAGGATCCATTAAAGTAGACAATAGAGTATCACATTTATATGAAGATCAATTAGGAGATGTAATAGAGCATAGAACTATGCAACTTTTAAATGATACAATTTATGATATTTTTAAAGATTCTCCTTTTTATGAAAAATATAAAGTTCCAAAAAGAGTTGACAAAAATGATATGATTAAAATGTATTACTATTTTAAAGAAAAAGTAGTAAAAGTTAAATCATTTAGCTCAATGGAATTTTTTATTGGGTTTGCCGAATTCTTCCAAATTAATTACGACCAATTATATAATGAAATTCGAGTTTCTGATAAAGAAAATTTATTAAAGGAACTAAATGAAAAGTATAGTTTAAAACATAAGATAAAAACAAAGAGGTTATTTTAATAAAATAAAATCTATATTACGAGAGCAAAAATGGTCAATAAAGAATATTCTCAACACGATCAAGATCTTATCGACAAAGCAAGAAAAACTCATTATATCGATCATTATTTGGTAGATAAAATGGTCGATGAAGCAGAATCTGAAGAGGCTAAAGAAGAATTACAAGGAATATCTCGTTATTATTATCATAAAGAAGAAGGCAGAGATATTTAAAGTCCTGTTAAGAAAATCTCGAAATCCTCTGAGGATAAAACTTTAGAGGATTTTTGAATTATAATATAAAAAACTATTATATGACAAGTCCGAGTTCATTTAAAGTTGATACAGAAAAAATAAACTACAACAATATATTCCTTATTTCAGATTTACACTTTGGGGTTAGAGCAAATTCACTAGAATGGTTACAAAACCATCAAAGTTTTTTTAAAGATTTCTACATTCCTTATTTAAAAGAAAATTATCAAGAAGGAGATATTTTGTTTATTCTAGGTGACTGGTTCGACAATAGACAGTTACTTGATATTTATGTAATGAATACTTCCATTGATATTGTAATGGAGCTTTCCTTAATACTCCCTGTTTATTTTCTTACTGGAAATCATGATATTTATAAGAAATATGATACCGATGTTAATTCAATATCAGCATTCAGATATATTCCAAACGTTCATATTTTTGAAAAACCTGTAGTGATTTCAAATGAAATTTCTAAGATTCTTATTTTACCTTGGGTAGGTGATGAAAAATTAGAAGAAGAATATGTTAAGCAAAATGATTTTAATTATGTATTTGCTCATACTAATATTGCAGGATTTAAATATGATAATGGAAGACATATTCACAAAGGTGCTAATTTAACAAACATAAAAGGAATTAAAAGATTATTCTCTGGACATATTCATAAAAGACAAGAATATCAACAATACACTTATATTGGTTCTCCTTATTCTACAAAAAGATCTGACATAGGAAATTCAAAAGGGGTTTATTATTTTAATCCAAAAACAAATAGAACAAAATTTACAGAAAATGCTTTTTCTCCTATATTCCAAAAAGTTAGATTGGAAGATATTTTAGATCTTACGTTAGATCAAACAGTTAAAGTATTTAATAATAATTATTCGGATATTATTGTCCCGGATAAACACATCCATCTTTTTAATCTTACAAAGTTCGTAGATCTCTTAGAAAATTGCAAATATAAGCAAATCCAAACTGTTGGAGAGATGATGAAATTAGAAGAAGAACTTTCGCAGGTAATGGAAGGTGTCGATATTAAAGATATTTTAGCATTGCTTGAAATGAGTATCGATGATCTTCAACATCAAATGGAAGTATTAGTAAGATTAAAGGTATTGAATAAACAGTATTATGAAAAGGCAAGTAAAGATGAAATAGGTTAAAATTTAAAATTATGGCAACACTTATAGGAGACGTTTTAGTATTTAAAGAATCTAACAAAAAAGAAATAGACTCAGAACATATAATCAATTGGGTTAGCGATATAGCACATACTATAAATAAATTGACATTATATACTGAATCACTTGAAGAAAGAATTAGAAAATTAGAAAATCCAGATGAAAATCTTAAATTAGAATAAAAATGGCAATAATAGTAGAAGCACCCAATGAATGGTATTCACCTGTAAATGATAAAAATGTAAAATTATTTTTGGCAGGATCTATAACTAATTGTCCAGATTGGCAATCAGAAGTTATAGAAAAATTAAAAAATGTGCAAGGATTAACAATTTTTAATCCCAGAAGAGCAAACTTTCCAATAGACGATCCAACAGCTGCACCAGAACAGATTAAATGGGAATATGAAAAATTAAAAATTGCAGATGCAGTTTCATTTTGGTTTGACTCCGGTTCATTAGGACCTATAACTCTTTATGAATTAGGAAGATGGGGAAATTCTTCAAAAGATAAAGCTCTTATTATAGGAATTCATCCAGAATATAAAAGAAAACAAGATGTTGAAATTCAAACTAAATTATCTAGGCCAAAAACTTATATAGTTGATAACTTAAATGATTTAGTAGAACATATTAAAATATTAGTATTAAAAATTGAATTTTATAAAGAATGAAAAAGAAATATTGGTACTTTACAACAACATACACTTGTGTACTTTGTGGTAGAGAAAGAAAATATAGAGAACGTCAATATACTCCCAAACCAGAATATCCTGGAGATAGGCAAATTTGGTATGAGGAAGCATGTGGTGAACATTTTATGTAAAAAATATGAAGCTTAAAAAAATAGAATGGAGAAATATTGGTCCATTTGGAAATAAATTACAAACTGTAGAATTTTCTGAATCAGGAGGTCTTTGGATGGTTCTTGGAAAAAATGGCCATGGAAAATCTTTCTTTGTTAATTTACCTAAGATATTGTATTATGGTAAGTTAGATAAATTCAAGAAGGATGAAATTGCTAATAGAATGAATAAACATGGTTGGATTAAAGGAGAAATTTCTGTTAATCCAACAACTGATGTTACAATTGAAAGAAAAATATCACCATCAGATTTAATTGTTTACAAATATGCTCCTGGGGAAGAACCTAATGATGACAACGATATTGGAAAAAGTGGTATAGCAAACTATCAGGCTTATATAGATGCTGAAGTTACCGGACTGCCATACCACATCTTTTCCAATATTATTTCATTATCCGTTAATGATTTTAAGTCATTTATTTCAATGACTCCCCATGACAAACGTATCATTATTGATAAGTTATTTGCTATGGAAGTCATCAATAAAATGAATGATCTCGTTAAGTCTGATTTAAGGGACATAAAAATGAATATGTCGTTGTTTGATAGAGAAATAATTTCTCTTAAAAATAACATTAATTCAGCTGTAAAAGAATTAGCAAAATTAGAAGAGCAAGTTACCAAAGATAACACAGTTAGAATTAGTGAAATAACAACCCAATTAACCGCTTATAAACCAAAACTTAAAGAAGGATATGCTAAGAGAAATGAATACCTTTCTAAAAAACAAGAAATAACAACATCTTATAATATTTTTCTCCAACAAAAATCTAAATTAAATCAAGAAATACGAGATATCCAACGACAGATTGATTTATATGATCAAGATAAATGTCCAACATGTGAAACTCCTTTTTCTGAAGCTAGATTTGAGTTAATTAAAGAAAAATTGCATAATGATATTGATCAAAAGAAAAATTCCTTAGAAAATATTTCCAAAAGTGAAGACACATATAAAATCGCTTTTGATAAATTAGATGATGGAATAAACAAAATTAATGATTTTATTATTCAATATGAATCTGCATATAAAACTTTAGAAGGAGAACTCAATAGGCTTAAAGCGCATAAACCACAAGAATTTGTTAGTATAAGAAACATTATTAATAAGAATTCTAGACAATTACAAGAAAAAGAAGGAGAAAAAGTAAAATATGATGATGACTTTAAATATCTTGCAATGTTAGAAGAACTTTATTCTGACGCAGGTGTTAAAAAGAAAATTCTTGAAAGCTATCTTCCAACATTAAATAAAGAAATTGAATTTACATTACATGAACTTCATTTTCCATATTCTTTAACATTTAATTCTGATTTTGAACCGGAATTATATCAACTTGGATTAGAAATAAGTGTTGATACTTTATCAACAGGAGAAAAGAAAAGAGTTGATTTAGCTGTATTGATTTCTATTATTAGGATGTTAAAAAGAAAATACCCCTCATTAAATATTTTCATGTTAGATGAAGTTCTTTCATCTATTGATGGAGATGGAATTTATGATATCATTGGATTGTTACAAAGCATATCTAAGGAAATGAACATAAATATTTTCATCATTAACCACTCACCATTACCAATTGAACATTTCGATTTTAAGATACAAATATCTAAAAATGCAGGCTTCTCTGATATTGAAGTTGAAGAATTAGAAAGAGAAGGAGATTAACAATCTCCTTTTTGGTTTTAGATATATAAAATAAATTGTCTTTAATATGGATGATCTTAAAAGATTGGAAGGAAAAATCATTGATTCTGTTCACGAAGATACGGACGGGGTTAACTCATATTTCATTATTAAATTTAAAGATGGTGGCAAATTAAACATCACTTCTTATCTTAATGGTGATGAGGGAGTTGCTCAATTAGATGTAGACACAAATGGATTACAACCATCAGATATTTTAGGAAAAAAGATTCTTAAATTTACTGAAGAGTTTGATGGTGAGTTTGATCATTTAAATATTGATTTAGAAGGAGGACATAAACTTTCATTTGTTCCATTTTCAAGTACTGAAGATTCCACCGCCGGGTTATCTACATCAGTTTATGCTGGAGAAAAAATAGTAGCAGAATCTTTATCGGAAAATATGTATCAAAAATGGGGGGAATATCCAATGAGTAAACCACAATACGAAGAAGGAGAAACACCAGAAAGAGTTGCTCAAGAAATATTAGAAGAATTAGAAGAGTGGTTAAAAAAACAACAAATATATGATGAAGACGAAGAGTTATCTGAAATCGAATCTTGGTTAATAATAAATACAGATGATGAACCGACTGCTGTTAGAAATAAAGTTATGGAATTAGTAACACAAAAATATGATATTCACCCTAATACTTTAGGATAAATTTTAAAAATAAAAATGCGCTATGAAAAAAATGTTTGTAGACGAATCTTTAAATGAATTTGGCAAAAGGGGTAGACCTCGTAAGATTAAAAACGTAGATCCAGAAGAAACAGATAATTGGTATGAGTCCGAGGATGAATTTGATGCCGATGAACCAACTGGTCCAGAACAAATAGAGGATGTTGAGTTAGAAGATGAAGTTACTGATGCAGCTTTAGTTAAAAAAATTACTAAAACATTAGATAATGAACTTCAGATTCCAGAATTTAGTAGAGGTATTTTAAAATTTAAAGTAAGATCATCAGGAGAAAAAATTAAAGGCAGTCCAATGGCTAAATTAAGTGGAGGAGAAGCTTATTTGTTTAAAACTCAAAATGGAATGAAGAAAATCAGAGTAGATGATATGATTGTTGAGACATTTAAAGGTCCTGTAAAATTCGTATCTGAATCAGTAAAAGATTATGAATAGAAAATTACTTAATACTTTATTTGAATATTATGGAGTTGATCCTTCAACAGTTCCTGATTATACAATGTTTTGGGCACTTTATGCTACATCATTCTATGAAAGGTTATTTAAAAAAATAGATGATGAAGAAAGACTAGAAAAATTGTATAATTTCTATATGCATAGTTCTAAACTAGATAAAAGAGCTAAAAAAGCTTTAACTTTTTTCTATAATATCAGAAGAGATGAAATGGCAGATCCAGATTATTGGAGTAAAGTAGGTGGAAAAAAATTAGCTAATGAAAATAAAAAAGAACCAATGAAAGCAAAATTTGTAAATGAATATTTTGATTCAGAATCAGATGAGTTATCCAAAGTAAAAATGGAAGCTGAAAGAATTAGCAAAGAAGAAGGTGTGGTTCAACATGTGAATGAAATTCGTCCTGGAGTTTATAGAATAGAAGATTGGTATGATTCTGATCAAACTGTTGCTTCTTATGAAAATGGCAGAATATTAGAATCATTAAATGAATCAATGTCAAGATATTGTGATTTTTATAAAACTAAAGATGGAAAATGGTACATGGATTTAGCATCCAACGAATATGGAGAATGGGACGACGCAACTACTTATGGACCTTTCAATTCCGAAGAAGCCGTTGAAAAATATTTAGATAACAATTTCTCTAATCCAGGTGGAATGGGAGTTGATGATTCAGGAGAAAGAGAAGTTCCAACAGAAAGTCCTAATGGAAGTAGAGTAGTAAGACCTGGCGGAGGTGGAGGTGGAATGATGATGGGTGGATATGGTAGAAGATGGTAAAAATTATATAAAAATATTTAACAAGACCTAAGGAAACTTAGGTCTTTTTTTGTCATAAAAACTACATGAAAATAAACAATCTTTTAGAAGAATTTGTAGAAACATTTATGCCTGAAGATTTTGTATGGCGTAAGGGACAAAAGGAAGCAATTGAACAAATAATCAATGCTTATGAAAAAGGATCAAAAACTGTAATTTTAGATGCTCCTGTTGGATCTGGAAAATCTATTATTGGAATGGCTGTTGCCTTTATTTTAAATGAAAATGGAAAGAAAGGGTACATATTAGCTTCTGATATTTCGTTACAAGAACAATATGAAAATGACTTTAGAAAATATCACCTAAGATGGGGATCTGTGAAAGGAATTGACAATTATCTGTGTATTGATAATATGGAGAAAAATTCCCTTGGTACTTGTCGAATAAGAAATAAAAAACCAAGAGGAATGCATTGTTACACAGAATGCCCTTATTTTAATGCTAGGGATTTTGCATCAGAATCAAAAACAGCTCTTCTTAATTATGCCTATTGGCTTATAATGCAAAACTATGTAAATAATCACATGGATGAAGATGAACAATTATTTCCACCAAGAGATTTTACAATATGTGATGAAGGCCATAAAATTCTTGATATTGTCCAAAATCATTATTCCCCAAGATTTGATTCTAAAACACTTGACAAATTAGAAAAATTAACAAATTTCTTTGGGACATATAAAATAAAAGATCATGAAAAAGATTTCCAATCACTTAAAGTTTTAACTAAAGCTTTATTCGATTTTGAAAATCAAGATGAGTTGTTTAAAACTTTAAGGAAAGTAGAAATTTATTTAGAAAATTATAAACCTTCAATTGAATTACTTAAAGACACGGTAAAAGAAGAGTACCCAAAGGATGATCCGCCAAAAGAATGGAGAGAAGCCCTAAGATTATGTGATTGGTTAAAAGACTTTCATTGTAAAGTAGAAGATTATGTTTACATCATAGATAAAACTTCTACAAGAAATATTGTAAAAAATCCTTCTAATGATGAAGAATTAGTTTTCAATTGTTTGGAAGAAAATTATATGATGAAAAAATATTTTCATGCTCACACAGGATTTCGTCTTTTAATGTCTGCTACATTTGCTAATCCATCTGATTATTTAAAAAGTATTGCATTAAGTGAAGCTAGCTATATAAAAATGGATTCTAATTTTGATTATTCTAATTCACCTATTTATTTTTGGAATAAAAGAAGGATGACATATAATCAAATAGAAGCTAATCTCCCTTGGTTATGTGAAAAAATAAATGATATTCTTGATGAACATCCAAATGAAAATGGAATAATCCATAGTGCTTCTTATAATCTCACAATGAAAATTCATAACAATCTTTCTGCAAAAAATAAAAGAAGGATTTTAGTGTATGAAGGGACCGAAGAGAAGAGGAAGGTACTTGAGATGCTCAAGAGGGATCACTCGAAGGTCCTGATGGGCCCCAGTTTGTTGGAAGGATTGGACCTTAAAGACGAATGGAGCCGCTTTCAGATATTCGCTAAGGTGCCTTATTTATCACTTGCTGATAGATTCGTAAAAACAAAATTAAGCATAAATCCTTCTTGGTATCAATGGAAAGCCATTATAAATATACTTCAAGGAACCGGAAGAAGTGTAAGAAGTGAAGATGATTATGCAACAACTTATATGTTAGATGGATCACTTGCAGATTTAATTCATAAAAATAGAAAGGCTTTTCCACCAGAATTCATGAGTAGAATAAAAATACGCGAATAAATAAAATAAAAATAGCCATGTACCCTCCACCAACACCAGAACAATTAGAAGCAATAAATAATTTTGACCCACCAAAATATTATAAATGGTTTTATAAATTTTATACTAAATGGATAGGCAATTTTATATTCTTTGGTATAATAACCATAGGTGCTTTAATGATCATATTCAACGATGCTATATTCGATGTTGTTAAAGGAATGTTCTTTGGATTATTCGGATTAGTAATGTGGGCATTTTCTTCCTTCTTAGTTAAACATTATTATACTAAAAGATATGCCAAAAAATATGGAATGACTTTAAAACAATGGAATTCGTATACCAAAGGGATGACTTTTGACGTGTAATTTTCTGAGACTCATTGTTTTTCAAAGAATATATAAAAAAACAATCGATTAAATGAGTCTATACAATACTTATAACAATGAGGATATTATTTCAAGGGCTATTATAGCAGGTATGCTTGATGTGCTTAATAATGGTATCAAATACAATCAAGTATGGTCTAATGAAGAAATTGAGGAAGTAGATGTTCCTTGGTTTTATAATCAATCAGGCGATGAAAGATTCATGCAGGATTTTTACACCCATTATGCCGATTGTAATTTCCCAAAACCAGTAGATGGTAATTTTGATAGAATTCCAAGAGGAATACTCACTTATACTGGATCTACAATAGATGCAAATAGAATTACAAATCGATTTGTACAAGGACGTTATGTCAAAGAAGTTGATGGAAAACTTCAATCATTTGTATCTTTTCTTTATTCAATTCCACTTACGGTAAATTTTGAATGTGAATTATGGCTTGACACACAAGTAACTGCTCTTAAAGTAGAACAAGCAATCAGGGAAGCTTTCTATAAAACAAAAACATTCTATGTTTATTACAAAGGAATGAGATTAGGAGCAACTTCCGGATTCTCAGAAGATAATACAATGGAGAAAATGATAGAATATTCATTTGAACAAGGTGATACAAGCAGGCCAAAATTAAAATTCACTATAGAAGTAGAAACATATCAACCAGTATTTGATCCAACAACCGAAATGGATGCAAATAATTATATGAGAGGAATAGGTCTTAGAATGTATGGAGAAAGGGATAATGGAGATATTGAAAAAGATGACGGAACTATTGAACTAATAACTCCACAAACTCTAACAGTTATTCCAAAGGGCTATCCATTATTAGTAGAATGGTCATACAATAAAGAATTATTTATTTTAAATAAAGTAGATGCATACTGGCTAATAAGCGGTGATAATGAATGGAATTTACTAGAAAAGGGAATTGAAAACCACGAATATTGGTATTGGAATATTCCGGAAACTTTCACAAATTATAAGCAACCAACTATCACTTATGAAGAAATAGATGGTAGCATTTCTGTATACAGAGAACCTATAATTGCAATACTTCCAAACACAGATACAAAAATTATAAATGAATCTTCATTCTATATTATAAATGAAGGGTATTTTATGGCTTCATCTTCTGATACAAGCATAGGAATAATTTTGGAAATGAAATATGATACCGGGGAAACTAAATATACTGAACCGGGAGATATTTTCTTGAATATAAATCATTACAAAATTGATTCTATTAACCCTGTGTGGGTGGCTCCTGATGCCAGCATTGTATTCCCAGGCACGGTAGATTACAAGGTAATAGATCTCCACATAGCCAACAGTGTTAATAATGATGTGTTCGGGGTTGTCAAGGAATTAAAAATCATCTAACTTATTAGGAAAAAGAAAGAATTTGTATGTAAACAATAAATATATAAAATAAAATCTTCATAATTTAAATAACGCAAAAGCTATGATAGCAAAGATTAACGAACTTAAGAGAACTACTACCTTGCCAGAGGTTAAATCATTATGCGAAACAACAATCGCAGCAATGAGTTCTGCAATTTACAATGGTGTAACTCCAGAAGCTAGATTCGAAATAGAAAGAGTGGCCATGGAAAATTTATTTGAAGGATTAGAAAAACATCCTGAAAATGAATTAATTGCAGAGTGGTTAACGAATGAGAAAAGACTTTTCTCCATCAAGAATATTGGTGTTAGAAAGGCTATAAATATTCTTAAAGAAACAGAAGCAAAGGATGATCAAACCCTCATGGGAATATTAGAGCATTTTGAAGAAAAGATAAATCAATATCCAGAGGTTCTTATTTATGAAGATTTCATTTCTGCTTTGGCTGGCGAATACAATTGGGTATCTGGCGTTACTACTCAATTAGATGCATTATCTCAGAGAGTTTCTCAGTACAGAAATGATATTGATATCACTAAGATTATTGAAACTATGAAGGCAACTAAGAGCAATTATTTATTGCCTCTTATTGAAGATGTGGTTAACAATTATCTTGCAAATAAAACTGAGCAAACAAAAAGTTTCTTAAAGGAAACTCTTGTTAAGTTTAGTTATGATCCATTTATAAGAGATATTATTAATATCGTAATGGTAGATGCAACTGATCTTCAATTAGAATATGCGAATGGTCAAGCCGATATTGATAAAGTTTATTCACCTCTTATGTATTTAGGAGAAAATGAAGTTTTATTTAATATCAAAGGCAGTTTTTATGTTAAAAAAGGAAATAACGTTAATAAACTTAAGAAAGCCGAAGTTGAAAAAATAGATGAAAGCTTTAAAAGATTATGTGAAGCTGTTAACCTTCCTAATGTAGAAATTGGAAAGAAAGAAATAACACTTTATGTTGGAAGTGACAAAGCTATTATTAGTGAAGGTGTTGTTACTATTAATACTCATTCAATGAATGAACAAGAGCTTAAAGATGCTGCACAAGTTTCTCAATGGACTGGAAACACTCATTTCTTTATGTTAGCAGAGGCTCTTATGAAAAACTATGATGAAATAGTTGAAATAGATTTTGCTAAAAGAGTTTATCTTAAGGAAGATGAAGGCCATGCGGCTGATATCATTAAATTAAGAAACAATATCTATATCACTACTTATGATCCTACAAATAACAAAACTACGTTCTATAGAAACATTAACCCAATCCAAGCTGAGAAGGTAATGATGGAACATATGAGATTTGATGTATCTAAGACATTTGCTGATATTTTACCGAATAAAGAAAAGATTTTAGCTCAAATAAATGAAGCTAAGAAAGCATATAGAGATTATATAACTGATCTCAATCAAAAAATAGAAAAATTTAATAATCAACCTATAAATGAAGTTACTTCACAAGTATTAGAAGCTTTACAGGAAGAACTTAAAGAAGTTAAAGAAGAGTATAAAGATTATGTTAACGAAATTGAAAAATATACTAGTGTAGCAGAAGGTGTTACAGTTAGTATTGACGTTGACGGAGAAAAGTATACTGTTCCAATTCCTGAACCAACTTCTACTGCAAAAGGAGAAGAAGTTGACCAAACTGCAGGTGTCGTTGTAGGTGCTGAGCACATGGAAGACTCTCCCGCTTCTGAAATAACATTCCAGGACGATCAAACAGAACTTCTTGGCGACTCACCATCAATTCAAGATGACGAAGTTGACTTAGGTGTTGACAATGTTGAAGCTGCTGCAGATGCTGCTGAAGCTGGAGAAGAAGAGGAAGAAATTGAAGGCGAAGAAGAAGCTGGAGAAGTTGAAGGCGAAGAAGGAGAATTAGGTGGAGAAGAAGGTGGAGAAGAAGAAATCGGAGCTGAAGAAGAAGGTGGAGAAGAAGAAATCGGATTAGGCGATGAAGAAGAGGAAGAATTGCCAGCTGAAGAAGATGAAGATGAAGAATACGATCCCAAGAAGGATATTTCTGAAGAAGGAGAAGATGAAGCAGCTGAAGAAATTGAAATGGAAGCAGAACCTGCTGAAGTAGCACCTGAGGAATTAGAACAAACCGATATGGAAAGTGAAGATGAAGTTGAAGTTGAAGATGTTGATGTTAAAGAAAGACCGGCAAATGTTCCAAGAGTATTTCTTAAAAAGAAAGTTACTGAATCCAAAAACGTAAAAAAAAAGTTTAAGAGTTTAAACGAAGATGCTCAAATTCTTGACGAGGTAACAGTTGATGGTAAAAAAGGTAATGTTGTTGGAATAATGAGTAATGGTGACTTACTTGTTCAAATACAATATTCTACCAAACAAGTTGCTCCTAACAAAGTAAAAGTTGTTGGAGAAAAACAAGTTGAAATAACAAAACCTCCATATAAATTCGATAAAGTAACACTTCAAAACTTAACTACTAAGTCATTATTTGAACAATATGTTAAATGTGGCATTTTTATGGGTAACACACCTGTAAAAGTAAGTAATTGTTTTGTTAAGTTTAATGAGTGGAATGATGCCGAAGATGAAAAACCTGTCAACGTATTAGTTGAAGGAAGAACATCAATTTTACCAAAATCACAAATTAGGATTCTAGAAAACATCAATGACTTTGCAAATCCAGATAATTTTGTTGAAGGTGTTTTAATTGATGAAACCTCTGGTGAGGCTCTTGAAAATGTTTTAATTAATGTTACAGATTTTACTCAAGCAGTAGGAGATACTGACGAAGTAAGAATTGTTAAAAATGCAAATGGAACCCAAGAGGTTTCATCTGCTCCGGTGGCTCTACTTAGAACTCTTTCTGTATAAGAGTTCTAAATTAAAATAATGCACTTAGGTGCACTATGAAACGTCATTAATTAAAACATGGCAATTGTTCAATTTGAAAAATTCAATTTTAATCAATTTTATGAGAAAACTCCGACTGTACTGAAGTACATTCTGGTTATGTCATTAATAATTCTTGGGAGTTATTTCTTATTCTCTAAAAAAGTGTCTAATGGTCAGGATAAGGAATTAGCTAAAATAGAGCAAACAATAGAAACCACTTATACTTTAATAGATAGATTTGATGATTTCAGAAAAGCACAATATGCGTATAACTCTGAAATATTAGATTATTTAGAAAACATTTATACTTTAGTTGAAGAACTAAATGAAAATACTAACAAAAAATTAGATTTGATTATTTCACAAGGAGGAGAAAATACATCAGAAATTCTTGAAAGATTAACATTATTAAATGAATCTTATGAGAAATTACAAAAAGCATATACTCCTAAAGAATTCGAAAATCCAAGCACATATAAAGGAGAAGTAGAATTTATTCCATTAGATGAATTTGGAAATCCAGAATCTATTGATTCATCAAAATTTAGTATAAAAGCTAAGCCAATTATAAAATAATCAATAAAATGCAAAAAACCAAAAAATCTATTAAAATAACATGGTCATCATTTCTTATAGCCATGATTCTAGCAATTTTATTTGGATATGCTATAATAGATGCTACTATTTGTAAACCTAAATTTCAAGAAAAAGTTGATTATGTGACAACAGAATTTGATAGTTTAAAAACTTATTTAGATAAAAAATTACCAGAAATGGAATCAGCTATTATTGTTCATACAGAACAAATAGAAAAACAAAATGAGCAATTAGAGAAATTAAACAAACTCACCGGAACCTTAGCAGAAAATTAATTTTAACAATTTCTTAAAATACTTTAGCGGAGATAAAACTATTTCCGCTTTTCTTTATAAAATAGGTATACTTTAATTTTTAAGTGATTTTGCTTGTGTACTCACATAAAAATTAATAAAAATTTTTCACATAAAACACTAATTATTGTTAAAAAACAATTAAGTATGGAGAAATACGTTCGTAATGATGAATTAAGAGAAGAACTTATCAAATCTAAAGAAATAGGAAAGCTTACAGAAAATGCCGTGGAAATGGTATCAAAAATGATAACATCGTTATCGCACAGATATGTATGGCCATGGTTAAAAGAAATGGAAGTCGCAGAGGCAATAGATCAATCTATATTAGCAGAAGTTTTAGCTTTCGTATCCTGTGGTAAACATTTCACTAAATATAATCCAGAAGTATCTGAAAACGCTTTTGCTTATATGTCTCAAGTGATAAGGTGTTCATTTGCCCAATCAGTATCAAAATTTAAAAAGAAAATAAAAGAAACATAAAATATGGCACACCACGTTAAAAACAAAGATCTAAGAGAAGCTATTATAGCTTCAAAAGAGAAGGGGGAATTGTCTGCAGAAGCATTAGATATGTTAATATTGATGGCCCAAAAATTTGCAAATAAATTAAATTATATTTACACAGAAGATAAAGAAGATTGTATTCAATTTGCTATAATGGATTGTTATATGTATTGGAGAGGATATGATCCTGAAAAATCTCAAAATGCTTTTGCTTATTATACTCAAATAATTAAAAATGGTTTTGCTAAAGGTTGGAGAAAACTCTACGGCAATATGCCAAAATCCTCAAAAGTTTCTATAAGTCAACACCAGATATATAATCTATAAAAGACTTATATGGCTTATAACAATTCATACAAACAATGGCATAAACCTGATCAAAAACCAACTGCAAAAACTAAACAAGGATATTATAAACCTAAAAATTTAGACAAATATATAGGTGATCCTGAGTTAGTAATTTATAGAAGTTCTTGGGAATATGGTTTTTGTAAATTTTGTGACATGTCTCCATCTGTAACAAGATGGTCATCCGAACCTGTTACCATTCCTTATTATGATAGAGTTTCGAAATTAGAAGAATGTGCTAAATTAGGTTTAGATCCAAACGATCCAAGAAATTGGGAAGTTAAAAATTACAATACAGATTTTTGGTTTGAATTAGATAGAGGTGAAGATGAAAAGGAAAAGATTTTTGTAGAAATCAAACCATCGTACAAATTAAAAAAGCCGCTCCCACCAGATAGAGATGCTCCTTTAGCAGAACAACGAAAATTCAATAAAGCAGCTAGAGAATTTCTTATAAATGAAGCAAAATTTGCAGCAATGAAAGAATGGTCAGAACGTAATGGCTGTAAATTCTATGTGTTTACAGAACATACCCTAGAAAGAATCTTAGGAAGATTCTGGCATGAAAATAAGTAATTCCAATGGAACCTCCTATTGAAAAATATAAAACATTATTGAATATCAACAATATAAAAGATATAGCGTATGATACGTTATTTACTAAATATATTGTAGAAGACCTAAGAGGTGATAAAAAATTATGGGAAATTGAATCAACTGATCAAGAAAGTTTGATGATAGCAAAAAATGGAGGATTTCCTTTACCTGGATTTATTTATACATTCATTTATCCTCCAGAATTAGGGAAAGACAAAATAAAAGTTGGTTCTAAAGAAAAAGAATATGTTGATCATATTCCTATAGTGTTTTGTTTAGGCATAGATAAAGATACATTTTCTGGAATAAATTTTAACTTTTTACCTAACTTAGAAAGGGTAAAATTTTTAGAAGGATATTACAGAAGTTATGAAGCATTTTTTAAAAATTTAGAAAAAACAACCGATTTTAATAAATTAGCATTAAATAAGAAATTCATAAATTTTGCCGGCACTCCAGAAGGAAAAACAATCATAGATATTTTTTCTAAAGCAGCAAACGCTAATTTTAAATATGGATTTAGGAAGTATAAAACAAAGAAAATAAGAAATCTCAGGATGGTAGAATATTGTGAATGGAACTATATTCCTTTTTATGATTCAAGAAATGCATTTACAGGAATGAACCAAAAACAAATACAGAGCTTGTACTGGGATAAAAGATAAATATATAAATTAAATAAAACATAGACTATGGCGGGATTTACGCTTAGAAATATTGATGGAAGACCATCTGGATTCATAGCTAATATACAGAGAAACCTTCGTTATCTTTCTGCATTAGGCATGAAATGGGATGACAGAATAATTAAACAGTCAAAGGCTATAGGTATTACTGAAGCTATAGAGGATAACATGTATAACCTTTATGGCCAATCTCAGATATTTTCAGGTGGTGACATTAATCAAAAGGAATTTATAGCTTATTATGATAAGGAATATCCCACAAGAAGAGATTTCCTTAGAAGATTTGCAATGAATGGTGAAATTGAACACGTTTTAGAAATAATTGCTGATGAAGCTATTATTTTAGACGATAATAATTATTTTGCATATCCAAATACTCGAGTTTTAAAATCTGTTTTAAAACAAGATAAGGCTAAAGAAATTATAGATGATTTAAATGCTGCTTATAAAAAGATTTATTATGCATTTGGATTTAACAATGGCCATGATGCATGGCACTATTGTAAAAAATTATTGATTGATGGATTTTTAGCATTCGAAATTATTTATGATGTAGATGCTAAAGATGATGCCCAAAATGTAATTGGCTTTAAAGAACTTGATCCAGTTTCATTAGAACCAGAATTAAAGAAAGATGAAGAAGGAAATGACTATAAAGTTTGGATTCAATATAGAGGTGATTCAGAAAGACAAAGGGAATTATTAGATGCCAACTTAATTTACATGTCATGGGCAAGAACGAACTTCATCTCCAGACTTTCTTATGTTGAGAGATTAGTTCGTTCTTTTAATATGCTTAGAACTCTTGAAAATTCCAGAATTATTTGGAACGTTATCAATGCTCAATATAGAATGAAAATTGTTGTTCCTATTGGAACTCAATCAGAAGCAAAAGCAAGAACAAGATTAGCAGAACTTCGTGGTATGTACAAAGAAGATATTAACATTGCTGACGAATCTGGTGAAATTACAGTTAATGGGCAACCAAACTTTTCATTTGCAAAAACATACATATTCCCATCTAAGGATGGAACACAAACAGAAGTAGATTCATTTAAACCAGAAGGTTATAATTTAGGAGATACTGAAGCTCTTAAATATTTCTGGATGAGATTCATTGTGGAATCAAAGGTTCCAGAAAGTAGATTCGGTTCAAGTTTTGAATCCGGTGGTGGTGGCGGTGGTGGAGAAGGACCTAATTGGTCTGTTGGCAATGATAGTATTGCAAGAGAAGAAGTTAGATTCTCATATTTCATTAATCGTATTAGATCAATATTTAAAGAAATACTTCTTAAACCTACTTGGTATCAATTTGTTCTTAAACATCCCGAATTTGAAAATGATAAAAATCTAAAGGGAGCAATAGGTCTTTTATTTATAGAAGAAAATTTATTTACTGTTGCTAAAGAAAGACAAGTTGCATCTGCCGGAGCAGATTTAGTATCTAAATTAATGGGTATAACCCATCCGAGTGTTGGTCCTGATGGATCACCTGTTGATGTTCCTTTCTTTGCTCCTAAATTTTTAGTAGAAAAATATATGCAATTATCAGATATTGATCTTAAATTAAATAGTAAATATATAGCAGAAACTAATGAAGAAGTTAGAAAACTTATATCTGCTTATGCTAGATTAAATGCTGCTAATGGATCCGGAGAAGCTGCTGGTGGTGAAGCTGGTGGTGGATTTGGTGGTGGAGAATTCGGAGGCGGAGGTGAACTCGGTGGAGGTGAAGATCTTGGCGGGGGTGAGGAAGGTACCGAATTAGAATTTTAATAAATAAAATAAATGATATATTATGAAAAAAGTAGTTGATTTTTTAAAGAAAAATTGGTATGCAGCGGAACTTACACTTGTATGTTTCTTAATTTCAGTTGAAGTTGCTCCACTATGGTTAGCTTGGGCAGCTATATTTCTACCAGCTCTTGGATGGGTAGTTTACAAAATAGCAAAAAAGTAAACGGGAAATATAACAAAAATTTAACATTTTTATAGTACCAATTTTTTATTTTTGTATTATATTATACTTACACAAATGGGAAAAGCTAAAAAAAGAATTCCGAAAGCTAAAAGTCGTTCTTCTGCGTTAAAAGACGCAAAAAGAATAAAAAATAATCTTGAGGTTCTAAAAAAATTAAAAATAATGAGACTCGACACCAAAAGTGTCTAGTCGTGAGGTTAGTATGTAAGACCGGGGTTCGAGTCCCCGCAGCTCCACTAAATTTCTACCTCGGGTTACGACCTAAATGGTGACCGTTGCAGAGAAGCAAGACAAAAACACATAAATGAGTAACGATAGGGCCGGTAGAAATTTTTATATCCAATAGTGCTTTGGTTATAAGCCATGGATAAATAACCTGACCGCCGAGAACAGTTCGGCGAAAGGGGCTGACATGGATTTGATTGCATATGAAAGTAGCGATGAGTAGGTCTCAGGAACGCAATAAACGGCGTAAATAAAAATGAAATGGCTATGGCTGCCTAAGAAGGCACTCACAGTCAGGAGACTTGCCCACTGCCAAAGTGTGGGCTTCTTTTTTGAATATATAAAAAAAGATATATAAAATAAAGCATTATTATGGAAACAGGTAGTTTTAATTTTAACGATTACTTAGAAAAACTTCACGAACAAGCTGAAGCAAATACTCAAAAGGGGTTCACTGTTGGATCAGCTCAAGATGGAATTCTTATGCCTGATGATGGTGCTACTAAGAAAAGTTTTGATTGGTTGAAGTCCGAATACCAAAAAGGTAAAACTGAGGTTAAGGTTGAAATTAAAGGTGAGGGATCATCTTTTAAACCTGGTTATGATTTACAAACCGATCTTAAATCTGTAAAAGATTTCAAACCTGGAATGTTTGGTGATGTAAAAACATCAGATAATGAAACTCCTGAACCTAAATCTCCTAAAAACAAAAAGGAGGAAACTCCTGCAGAGAAAAAAGAAGAGACTAGCGAAAAAGTAGAAGTTCAAGCTTCAGAAAAAACTCCAAAAAAGGATCCTAAGTCTCAACAAATGAAGATTGACGTCAAAAGCAAAAATAAGAATGATCAATAATAATTTATTGGCAGAAAGATTAAACGCATTTAGGAACGGAGAACCAATTCCAGAACCAGACAATTTTGATGAAACACTTGAACGAGAGTATGTCGGTGGAAATACTCTCTTTTCTTCGTTTATAACATTAATCATAAATTTTAGCATGGTATTTCTAAAATCATTAGGATATGGTTTTGCAGCTAAAACTATCTTCGCTACTGATTGGAAATTTATAGCTTTTTTAGCAGTCGGTTTTTCTTTAGATTTAATATTAAATACAATAACAGACATATTTACAAAAAATAAATAAAAATGGCAAAAGGAAAACTTATTGTACTTGAAGGAACCGATGGTGCTGGAAAAAGTACTCAATTAGAACTTATTAAACAACATCTCTACAAACATAAATTAACTTTTGACTTTCTTCATTTTCCAAAATATGGTCATAATGAATTTAGTAAAGTTATTGCAGCTTTTTTAAGAGGAGAATATGGAAAAGCTGATGAGGTAAACCCTTATTTCGTTGCAAATATCTATGCAATGGATAGATTCTTATTTTTACCAGAATTGAATGAAATGCTAGAAGAAAATGACGTTGTCATATTAGATCGTTATGTTTTTTCGGGTATGGCATTTCAGGCAGGTAAATATAAAAATGCAGAAGGAGCTCAAAGAATTATTGACTGGATAGATCAATTTGAATTTGAATTTTTAGATCTTCCTTATCCAGATCTAACATTATTTTTAGATGTTCCAATGAACGTTGTAAAAGAAAGATTAGAAAATCAAAGAGATGGTGCTGATAGAGAATATTTACAAGGAAAACAAGATATTCATGAACAAGATTTAGAATTTCAAAGTAGAGTAAGAGATGCTTATATAAAAAATCTAAAAGATTACGAAGATTATGAAATAGTTCCATGCATGGTAAATGGAGTTTTACTTTCTCCGGAAGATTTATTTAATTCATACAAATTTTACATAGATAACATAATAGATAATGGCTAAAAAGAAATATACAACTAAAAAGTATTTCCCGAAAGATTATCCGGGATTTAAACTTATCAAGAAATTTAATAAACCAAGATCACCAAGAACTAGAATGTTTGCGTGTGGAGATCCAGATGGTTGGTTTATTGATGTAATGGAAATACAAACCAAAACAGGACAAGTCATGGACGAAGAAGGATGGATCACAGAAAGAGATGTTAAGCAATGGACCGAATGGTATAAAAGGTTAGGATGGATTGAACAGGAAAAATAACCTCTGCTTAACAATCTTAACAAACCATAACGCCCAAAATGTATTATATTTAATTATTCGTAATATATAATAAGATCTTAAAACCTTTTGCCTACTTATGTATAAAATAATAGAATTACAATTTTAAACTAAAATAATTACAATTATGCCGGAAAAAGAAAAAGTAGAAGAAACTCAGGTTCCTCAAAGTGAAGTTCCTCAAACTGAAGTTCCTCAAACTGATGCAGCTCCTAAAGTTGATGCTACCCAAAAAGTAGAACAAGATGCATATGTTCCAACATATAAGATCAAGCCAGAATTTAAGCAAGCTGTTCTCCAAGCAATTGGTGATCGCCCTTTTAATGAAATTGCTGGACTTATCAATGCTATCAATGTTCCAACTATGGATCATAACACTTTGGATCAGGTGATTAAGGTTATTGGCCAATTCCCTTTCGTAAGGGTTGAAAAGCTTTTAACAAACATCAATGCTTACGTCGAGCAAGTTATTCCTGAAGATTAAGAGAGAATTTTTTAACAAATTAGTTCGTAGTCGACGCCTAAGTAGTGTCGACTACGATTCATCATACCAAATAAAACAAAACAGCTAATGAGTAAACAAAACAGGTCAATTCAATCAATCGCTTTAGATTTTATAGAAAAGAAAGATAATGAAACTTTCTCAAATTTAATAGATAGGTTGAAGCCAGGATTGGTATCATTCGTTTATAGATATGTCCAAGATAAGGATTTAATAAATGATGTGTTATCACAAACTTTCATATCTATCTGGGAAAAGATAGATCAATACAATTCTAAATATAATTTTTCAACTTGGGTTTATGCTATCGCAAAAAATGAAGCATTAGGTCAAATACGTATAAAGAACAAAACTTTATCACACGAACAATTAACGGAAAATCATTCTAAAGCACTTAGAAATAATTCTCCATTAGAAGAATTTCAAATAGAAGTTATTGGACCAACAGGAGAAGAATTAGTACAAAAATTATATGATGCTTCAGTAAGTGCAATTTATAATTTAAATGAACCCTATAAAACTGTGATGATTGAAAGAGAAGTTAATAGAAAACAACTTCAAACAATTGCAGATGAATTAGGCTGGAATACTTCAACAGTAAAAACCAGATTACGTAAAGCAAGAAGAGTAATTGCTGAAAATATTAAAAAGCATTATCCTGATTTAGTTAGTGCATATAATGAAGAGGACTAATGAGCGACGGAATCACAGAAGCCTATAGAAAAGTGGACAAAGAAACAGAACTCAAGATGGATATAAAGTACATCAAGAGTTTAATTTCTGAAGCACAAATGGCCTTAGAAGCCTTAGAAAGAAGGATAGAAGATAAATAAAATAAAACATGGCACTATTTAAACCATCATCATGGGGCGTTTCCAAAGTTTGGAGAGACATTGAAAACTATAGGGATTTTATAAGAGTTATAAAACAAGAAAGAAAAGATCCGAATTCAAAATTCAATCAGTGGAAATTAAATCACAATAAATTTTACACTATTTATTTTACTCATACTGTAGAGGAAACTGAAACACAACTTCCAGATAAAATTATGAGATTAAGGATGGTTGAATCATTTGCTCCTCTTCATAGATATTTGGATGAAGAATTAGGTTTTGCAGAATGTTTAACTCCTGAATTTAATCAATTTTATGATGATAATAATGAACCTACCCTAACTTATTTAATTGCATATAGATTTGTTTTTAATAAGTTATCGTTAGTATGGGGTTTAAAATTCTTATTTAAATGGGCAGTAGTTATAACAGCAATTTCTTTATTCATTAATAAAGGAGGATTGGCATGGTTACAAGGCCTGATATAAGAGACATTAAATGGATCACTGGATGGAAAGGACTCCCGGAGTGTTATGTTAAAGTTAAAACTCCGGGTGTTACGTCTATTATCAATGAAATGATTCCAGATCCAGAAATGGAAGAATGGGTTCGTAAAGTTGGGCAAGCAAAAGTAGATGAGATCCTAACAAATGCAGGTTATAGAGGGACTGCTATGCACCTTTTTATTGAAAATTTTATAACCATATTATCTAAGACCAAAGATCCTTCAGAAGCCCTTAGAATAACCCAGACAAATACTCCGCCAATCTTATTAAATGAGGAAAAGGTACCTCAATACAAAATAGATGAAGGAAGAGAACTTTTTTATAAATTCTATTATTCTGAATTTTCTAATGCCTATATGGGATTAATTGCTGCAGAATTAGGAATTTTCTCTCCTTCTTTATTTTATAGAGGAAAAGCAGATGTATTTTTTCAACATAGAGTATATGGACCATCAGTTACAGATTTTAAAACCAGTAATGGCTACATTAAAAAAGGAACAGTTAAAGAATTAAAATACAAATATCAATTAGGCGCATATGCAAATGCTCTTGATGAAATGTATAAAGACAAAGGTCTTCTAATTAAACGTTCATCAATATTATGTGTTAACACAAAAACTGAAGGATTACAAGAAGTTGTTTGTGAAGGAAAAGAGTTAGAAGAGTATAAAGAAAAATTTAAAACTCTTGCAAAAGAATGGCATATAAAAAATAACCAAGGGTATTTAGTTGCCTAATAAATTAAAAATAAAATAAAAACTAAAATGGGAAAAGAAATTGAAGTAAAAGATATTCAAGAAGCGCAAGCTAAAATAGCTGAATTAAACAAAGATGGTTCATTAAATAAACCAACTGAAGCTGAAATTAATGAAGCAACAAAAGTATTTAATGAAAAAGCTGCAGAATACAATGTTAAGCAATGGGGTATTGGACCCCCAGAAAAAGCATTAGAAATTTATGATTTCATGTTAGACTTTATGAATAAACATGTTTATTGGACTAAACAAGGTTGGATGGGTGTTTTAAAAATGCATGAAGAATTAACTGCTGCTAAAAAAGTTCATAAAGAAGGTGATTCATTTGTAGTTGGATATCAAGCATTAGAATTTATGTTTTACGCTTTAACAAATCCAGGAGGAAGCGGATTAAAAACTGCAAAAGCTATTGAAAAAGTTGCCGAACTTTATGCAGCAATTATTGAATTCGCTGGTAAAGCATTGGAAGCGGCTAGAGCAGAATTAAAGAATATTCAATGGTTTCAAGATAAAGTAACTGCAATGCAGCAAGGATTTTATCTTGAAAAAGAAGATGGAGTACTTGAAGAAGGAGAAGAACCAGAACAATCATTTAAAACTCCATCGACTGATGATCTTTTAAGTAAAAAATAATAAGAAAAATTTCACGTAGAATTAATTAAGGCTTGAAACTCAAGCCTTTTTTTATCATAAAAAGATAGATACACGAATATATAAAACAAACTAAACAGATGGATGTACCAACTTTTTTTAGCAAAAACCTAAAGTGGATTACTCTTATAGTTGTAGCATTATTCTTTATTAAATCATTTCAGAGTTGTAATAGAAATATGACAATTAAAAAAATGGACAAAGAAATTGTTCACCTCAACGACTCATTAAGCACAATGTTTGGAACTGAAAAAGAAACATTAGTTCTACGATTAATGGATTGTGAAGATGATATACAGAGATTAGAATATGAAGTTAAATTAGCTAATTCTGAAAGAGATGCTGCAAATAGAAGAGCAGATGCTGTTCAATCTACTGCAGAAAAAATAAGAGATAACACAACAATTAAAATAGAAAACAAATCTGATAAAGATACGGTTTCAATAGATAATAAAAAATAAATAATTTATGAAAAGTATAAGAAACAGTAAGGGTCTCTATTGGGGTCTTATTATAACATTCTTCATCCTATACTTCTTAGTAGGTTTTGTATCTACTCTTCACTCAATCACATTTTTCCAATTAGCTAATGTTGTATGGATGGCTGTGTTATTGGGTATTACTTATGAAGTTGGACAAGCAGCAGTTTTATTCTCTATATTAATGTCAGATAATAACAAAAAGTTATTACCCTGGCTATTGATGTTTTTACTCACAGCATTACAGATCACTGCTAACGTATACGCATCATTCAAATTTATGGATGGGAGTGGGTCAAATGATTGGACATATTGGCAACGATCTATATTGTTTTGGCTCGAAGCAGACGGGCCAGAGATGTTCAAAGTAGTGATTTCATGGATTACCGGTGCATTACTTCCAATTGTAGCGTTAGGAATGACAGCTTTAGTTGCAGAAAACTTAAAGTTGAAAGATGAACAAGATAAAGAAAAAGAACCAGAATTAGTTAAGGTTGAACCTCCAATCACTCCTGAGCCATCATCTGAAGATAAATTTTATGACAAAGCCGCTGAACAATTAGCAAAAGATATTGATAAAGAAATCATACAAGATATAGTAAATGAACGAGGGACAAATCACATTATCGAAAATGTTGAAATAAAGCCAGAAGAACCTAAACCAGTTATAAATAAAGAAGAGCATTTAAGTGAATTAGCTAAACATTTATTAGAAAATCAACTTAAGAGTGATCCTTCCGAATCTAAAGTAAAAGAAGGAGAAGGAGGAGTATTAGAAGTTGAAGCTCCATTTGTTGTGGATATACCTACCAAAAATTTATTTGAAGATGGAGATTATAAAACTGAAGATGAATGGATGGATCTTCTTGATCTTCAAGATCAATTAGAAAAAGAAGAACCTACACTTGAAGAAGTAGCAAATAATCCAAGAGGAAGAAAAATAGAAAAGAAGCCAAATGTAACCTCTAGAGGATGGCATCTTAAAAAATTATATGTAGATGACAATGGTGATGTTTATCATTATGGAATATTTAGTCCTGACGAACACGCAGAAATTCCTCCAGAAATTAAACCAGAAGAACCAAAAAAAGCATAGGGGTAGAGGAAAAACCAGAGGAAAAACCCCCTACCCCAAGAAAACCTCGAAAGAAAAAACATCCTCTTAAGAAGAAATCTCCTAAGACACCGGTGATTAAAAGTGTTGACGAATTGAGTAAACCATCCAAAGGAGAAAAGTTACTTCTGAAGCTCCCAGAGACACCCAAGGTTGAAGAGGTAATTACATATGTCCAGCCACCTAAAATTGAAGAGAGTGTCCCTGAAGAACCCGAGGAACCAACGAGGACCCCTACTAAAGACTATGCCAGTTTTATACGAGATGGAGTTGAAGTTGTTGATGTAAAAGCAATAGAAAAGAAAAAAGGTAATGTAGATAAATTCGGAATTCCAATACAACCAGGAGAACATAAAAACTTTGATAGAATATAAGAAGAGGCGAAAGCCTCTTTTTTATTTGGATAAATAAAATAAATTCTAAAGTTATGAAAACTCACTTTGTATTCGATTTGAGTTTCTTTCCTATAAAAGAATTATACCAGCTTTTATAATGAATAAATAAATAAAATAATCGTGTTAGAATATGGCAACCGATGTATTCAATAACCCTAGTAATGATTACGTAAACCCAGGTTTGGCGCCATGTGCAGGTGCAGGAGATGGTGATGCTACATTTGAATTTGTAGATAATGGGGCAGGTATAATAAGTGGAAGTAATATACTTCAATTTATGGATCTGTCTAATATTTCTGTGTTAGTAAATTCTTGGATTAATCAAAAAATAACTCTTCAAAGTGGTGAAGTAATTTATATCCCAGGTCCAGATAAAGGTTTATTAAATGAAAGACAAGTTTTTGACATACTTCCGGATGGATATGAAGGAGATTTATCAAAATATTTTATGATAGTAGATCTATCAATAAGTTACTATAATAATTTTAGACACTATAATATTAATCTTGAAGCAAGTTCGAACTATGCTTTAAATATTGACATAGATGACGCTTTAAATTTAGCGCTAGCAAATAATAATATAAAAGCTGAAGCAGTTTACGATCCTAGCACATTTACATTTTCAGGAACTCAGGTCGGATATGATTTTAGAATATCTAATTTCGTTTTAACGTTAATTGATAATTCAACTAATACTTCTTCTCCGTTTGTTTACCCGCCTTTATTACCGTCATATACATTAGAAGAAGATATATCATTATATTTGCCGGCAATGAAATATCCTAATGGCGCAATGCTAGGATATCTTCTTAAGACTAATTTTCCACCAGATGAATGCTATAGATCATGTTGGATTTATATGAACCATGTTGTTAGCCCATTTGATGTTTATATTCCAGAAACTATAACTAATTATGTTATAGACATAAGTACTTATCAATCAACTATATTTGATCCTTCAATACAATGGGGTCCTTTTGTGGATGATATAAGCATAAATGTAAAAGATGTTTCATGTGTTGATACTGGTTATACTTATGATCCAAGCTATGGATTACCTATAACTTACAATGCCTTAGTTGATAATTCAATTTTAACTTATGCACTTTATGGAGAATCAGTTATAACTAATTCTATTATAGAATATAGTGGTGTTTTTGATTTCAGACTTGCGGATGCTTCACAATATAGAATAGAAGATTCTTCAGTTTATGGATCAGATTTATATGACAATAACGTGGGTGCTATTACTCCAGAATCTTATGCAATAAATTGTTTTATTTCTGATTCTTCTTTAACACAAGTAGATGTATCTGGAGGATTCATACAAAAATCTTATGTAAGATTATCATTAATAGAAAATGCAGATGTTGTTTGTTTAGAATTAATTGAAGATTCATCTGTGTTTAGATCTACAATTAAAAATTTATATAGTAATGAAAATGATTTTTATGAATCAGGAATTGAAAATGTAACATTGACATCACATGGAATTTATGATTCTTCTGTATTGGATTCTTCAATAGTTTCTTCTACAGTTCAAACAACATTTATAGAAAATTCAGATGTGAGTGTTGGAACTATTTCAGATTCATATTTAAAAAATACAATATTATTTAATTCTTATATAACAGATTCTTCTATAATTGATTCTCCTATTCAAAGAGATACATCAATCTATAGTTCTACTATACAAAATTCTTGGTTAAATGCTTACGTTGTAGCCCCAGGAATATGGACAGATGATGTAGATCCCGGAGTTATTGAAATACACGAATCAGTTATTTTAGATACTTCTATTTATAACGCAACAGTTTATAATTCGATAATTTATACATCTAATATATACGACTCATCATTAATAGGATGTGAAATTTATAATTCTCAAATTCCAGATTCTGTAACAGTTACCGATTCATCAACATTTAAAGTTGATTCGGATTGTAGTACAGGTGTTACATGGACATTAGATACTTCTACATTCTATCAAAAATATACAAAGGATATTGCAGTTGGAATGAATGGTACTGGTGATACAACTACATTAAGTGGTGCAGATTATTTAGATTATATTAATACTCATGACCTTTGGTTCAAAGTTGGACCATTTGCATCAAGAATAAGTGCACCTGATGTGTTAAACTCAGCAGAAAAGAACTTGATTGGTGGATTTTATTTATTCAATCCTCAAACATTCCCTGTTCAAGTTGAATATATGTTAATAAATTATAATGAAAGCTAAATTAGTAAAAGAATATATGGGCGCAGGTTTTAGTTTTGGAGGTGGTTCATCTATCTTTCCAGTAAACCGTGGTGGCCAAATGAATAGAGGTGGTTTTGGAGGTGCATCTAACTTAGGTGGTCCTAACATGATGTACACTTATGAAATTAAGCCTCTTAATAGAACTCTCCAACCTGAAGCATCTGATTTTGAAGAAATTGAAGAAACAATACATGATGGCCATTTTATTGAAGGAGCAGAATTAAATAAGAAAGATGGCAAACTTCATAGAGGATCAGTTTTAAGAACTGTAAAATCTGGAGATGGATCAATAAATTATTATGTTATTATATGTGATGAAACATCTCAAAAAATGAAAATTGACCCTACTACAGCAGTTTTACTTAGTGGTGAAACATTTGTCGATCCTAGAAATATAGAGCCAGGAAAAGATGAAGCTGATTTAGAAAGGGCAGGTCAAATGCAAGAAACTATGAAAGCAAAATTTGTAAACGAATCAATGACAAAACCTGTACAAAGTACAGTTGATGAATTCCTAACTTGGTATACTGCAACACCTGGTTGGTATGACGACTGGCAAACAACAAATACTATGGAAGTTAATGGAGTTCATGCTCAATATGATGGGAGTGACGGAATGACTCATTTATCAAAATTATCTGCAGCTAAAGATTCTCCTATAACTATTGAACAATCTAGATTTAGACCTGGTGATTGGGATTTATCTTTTGAATTAGATGGTGATGAATATTCATTACAATCTGGAGTCCAAGCATTTTCAGATGTAGATGATTTTTAAAAACAAAAGGAGATCTTAAAGATCTCCTTTTTCTTTCAGCCAAGGTACATCGAACTTGTGGATTTTCGTTTCTAGCTTATTAACTCTTACTTGATTTTCTGGTGTATTAAATAACATAATTGCTTTATCCCCCTCTTTCCAATTTTCCCACCTATTAACTGCTTCATCAATTAATTCTGGTTTGAAGTGATTTTTAGCACTCCAATTCACTAATTTTTTCCTGATATCTCTTCTAATCCATGCAGCATGACCCATTCTGATCTCATTATCCTCAAAGACATAGGTACCTAAATTATGAGGGTTGTTAATCCTTCTAGTGGGATCTGTGGGCCCCGGAGCCGGCCCCTGGTAAGTATATTTAAAGAAGGTAGAATGAATTCCTGGAACTAATGGTCTAAATGGATAAACTAAATAATGGCTAAAATCTCTGTAATAATTAACATAAGACCAATATGTGATAGTGTACCCCCTTTTTTCAATTACATCAATAGCATACTCAAATTGATCAGCATCATAAAATTCATCTGCATCGATATTTAAAATATGGCTGGAACCATTTTGCTTCATGAGATCAATACCCATATTTCTTTTATCACATTCCTGTTCTCTAGAATATTTTGTGAAATTCGGTTTGAATTCTATTAATTCATCTATCAAATCAAGTTTTTGTAATCTTAGCAACTCTTCCATATCTTCTTCAGCCATTGGGTTATTCCAATAAGACTTTTTTTGATATATTGCTGCAACATGATCAACTTGATCTCTAATCTCACTTATCAAATCTTCTAATAATTCAGATGCATCAAAGGCATTGATAGTAAGCGCTAATTTTTTTATAGCCATTTTATATTTTTTTAAATTCCAAAACTATTGAAGGAGTACTTTGCATTCCCTCAGGACCAGAATACATAGAATCAAATGCTTCGCTTATATTTATCAAAGTATAACCTTCTTCATTTTTTTGTTTAATTATCTGATCTTTTAATTTTCTTTCTTCGTTTCTTAATGTAATTACCATATCTTTAAATTTTTATTTAGTTCCTTTATTATATTTTGAAGTTTTTCTAATGTAATCAATTGCAGAATTTCTTGATCTTCTATTTATTTTTTTTATATCTATATTAATTCTTTTAATTATTAAAAATAAAAGAACAAATATTACTATTCCTCCAAGATATGAAAAGTATAAAAGATGATTATTTACCCAACTTAAATCAAAAATTTTTAAAAACATTCATTAAACTTATTTTAAATTGCCACTGGTACATTTTTCCAATTAGGGTGAGGATCATAATTATCTAATGTAAAATCATCTGGTTCATAATCCCAAAACTTTTTATATGGATTCACATTCATAAGTGGAGGACGAAATTTTGAATTTCTATTCAATTGTTTGTATATGTATTCTAAATGATTTTCATATATATGAACATCCCCCGCAGAAATAGTTAAATCTCCGGGATTCATTCCAACTTCATGTGCTAACATTAATAATAAAATAGCATAAGAAGCTATATTAAATGGTCCTCCTAAGAAAATGTCCCATGAACGAATATTCATCTTTAGATTCAAAGTTCTTCTATCATTATTTGGATATTTTCTTGTATCACACTGAAAACTCCAATGACAAGGAGGAAGTGCCATTAATGGAATTTGATCAACATGCCATGCAGATACAATCATTCTCCTATCATCTGGATTGTTTCTAAGAGTATCAATAAGGTTTTGAATTTGATTAATAGATTTTTTAATATGTCTTTGACCATAAAGAAGACCATCACATAAAGGTTCACGAACCTTATTAGCATCAATTCCATAATGTGCTAAACCTTCAATACCAAAATATTCCCAATTTACCCATTGGTGTCCATAGACTGGTCCAAGTTCTCCTGTTTCATCATCTCCCCATTCATCCCAAATAGAAACTCCGTATTTTTCTTTTAACACATGTTTATTAGTGGATCCAGAAAGGAACCATAATAATTCTCCAATAATAGATTTTAAGTGGATATTTTTAGTAGTAAGTAATGGAAAATCTGTTCCGATATGTTTAAATGTGACTTGTGGACCAAATATAGAAAGAGTTTTAGTTCCTGTTCTATTTTCTTTCCATAATCCTTCTTCTAAAATTTTTTCAATTAAAGAATGATATTCATAATCCACTGGATTTAAAATTGAGCCATTTGATTTAAACTCCCCTGCTCTTGTTTGGGCAGGATTACATTTATTCACAGGAAATTCTTCTCCGGTCCATTTGTTTTTAATCATAATGTATGTTTATTGTTTATATGTAAAATATCAAAAAAGTTTATGAATTATTCAAATACTAGAACACCTTTGTTTTCTCCTTGAAAATCAAAAGTAAATTGACCATTTTTAAAGGCGGCAGCTACAGATAATCCAATGGCATCAGCTAATCCGGAAAGATCTTGTTTTTCAACAATAGTTTTAGATTCAGAAGCTGCTGCAGTTTTAGCTACTTTTGCTTCAGATTTTGCTTCTTTCGCTTCTGCTCTTGATTCTCTTCTGGCTTCTCCACCTTGTTGAATATTTGATAATAAGCCCCCAAAGGTTTTATTTTCTTTAACAATTTCTCCAAAGACTTTTAATTTATCAAGTTCAAATTTATTTACAGAATCAGCAAGAGAACTCATACTAGTCGCTAATGACATAATAGATGTTGCAGTTTTATCTAAAC
>Ga0307377_10000420_pt1 | contig 56781 bp, 98 predicted proteins | sample TR3MG_FD_202535 | JGI IMG/M metagenome (GOLD analysis project Ga0307377, IMG submission 202535) | Soil microbial communities from Risofladan, Vaasa, Finland - TR-3 | ecosystem: Environmental > Terrestrial > Soil > Coastal area > Acid sulfate soil | place: Finland: Risofladan, Vaasa | collected... | reverse complement strand
CAATTTAACAGTATCTTGAACTTTCCAATCACTTGTGTCGCCAGATGCACGAGTTGGATCAATCAAACTAGAAACAAATGATGCCATCGATCCTTCGAGTTCTCGACCTGCTCTGCGTTCTTTATCGGCTCGTCTTCTCTCAGCAGTTTCCCGTCGCTCCCTCGCCTCACTCTTCATTCGATCAAGACTCTCCTGAGATAAGCCTTGAATAGAGCCCCTATTGTCTTCTGTACGCTTTATCAAGTCCACTGCTTCGGTTGGGATTAAGCCATTAGATCCCATTTCTTGAATGGCTGTATTGAAGGCGAGATTTCCGTAACCACCGGCATCATTGGCCTCGTTAAATTGAGAAGTGACCCCTTCGTGAGCTTCGTCAATTTTGACCATCGCCGCATCTAGGTTCTTAATATAATCATTTATGGACTTGCTCCCATGCATAGCTTCCATTAACGATTCTTTTGTTATGTTTTTTTCTGCAAGCGCGACCGTAGGAGCTGAAGTTTCATATTCTGATAGACGATCAAATATCTTTTTAAGTCCGACCTCAACCGCATCACCGGCAGTCTGATGCCCTTCTTCGTCGAGTTCTCTCTTATACGGATCTTTATTTCTCTCGGCTAAAATATCCTGTTCGATCTTCTCCTGTTTCACATGTTTTAGAAGACCGATTTTTCTGAGGTGTTCGGTTGCCGGTTCGTGACCCATACGGTGAAGTTGAGATAGATGTTCGATCTTATCTGGATGGAGTTTTTCTGCATTATCTAAAAGATCTTTAGAAGGCTGATGTCCATGTTCATCGATAAGCTTACGGAGTTTTTTCACAGCCCCTTCATCCATCTGCTTACCGTGATTAGAGCCTTCGTGGTAAATGTAAATATCTTTACCTGTTCTTGGGTTTTTATATTTTCTCAGAAATTTATGTGGGCCTTGTCGGTCGGCTTTAAATAAATCGATTACAAAGGATGGACTCTTCTCGATCGGAATATAAAACATTGAACTCAGCCCCAATAATTCAAGTGTGACATTTCGTGGACTATGCAAATTCTGCATTATTGAAAGTGGAACTCCGTTCTCAGTATTTACCCACATCCAACTTTCGACTTCATCATCTGGATCGTACTCTGTAGTTACGTCCGGTTCGGCATTGTATCGATAAGAATAGACACTGATGAGAATACCGAGTTCGCTAGTTACAAATTTGTTGCCTAGATAAATAAGCTGATGAGCTTTAATTCCAGTCTCTTCTTCAAGCTCTCTCTGTGCCGCTTCGTGTGGGCGTTCGTTCTTTTCAAAGTGTCCACCTGGGAGGGTCCACTTCTTAGAGTCGTTTCTTTTTCCCATTAACAGTTTGTCGCCGTTAAATACAGCTACCGATGCAATTTGTGGGACGGGGTCAAGCATTGTTCGCCTTCTGGTCTAAAATCTCAGCGATCTCTTTTTTCATCTGATTAACTGTCGATCTCCATCTCTTCATCCAGTATTCAACCATCTCGTTCTGTGCAGTTAAGTTCGACTCGACTGGCTTAAATGATTTCTCAATTGAATAGCGATGTCCGGCTAGTTTACTAATAAGCTCTGATCTCTTATCTTCAAACTCTGTTTGACTTTCCGCTTCAATACTTATCTTCATAACAACAACTCAAGTGATGCCTGTCGGGCAGATATAGATTTTTTAGCTTCTTCGCCTTTACCTTTTCCGTCTAAACTAGCCAATTCTTTTTCAAGGTCTTCAGTTGACATGTTCTCGTAATCTGGCTCGTCGCCATCGTCTAATGGCCCACCCATACCTTCTTCGCCTGGAGCACCTTCTTCACCTGGCATTCCACCCTCATCCCCACCCCTCATCTGAAGGTTTGAGAACGCCTGAATGAATTGAGGATTGAGCACCATGTCACCGACCGACTTGATATCGTCAGGTGTTTTAATCGGCTTAAGATCGTGCTCCGCTCTTAGCTCGTCGAGAGTTTGAAAGGTTTCGACCTTGGCTTTATCAATGTCGATCTGCTCTTTTTCTGATGTTGAATTGAGGCCGACGAATTCGAACTCATAGTCTGGATCAATTCGCCAGATTATGTATTCGTTTAATAGATTTGCGATGAATCTTAATAACGGATCGAGACCCTTGTCTTTAGAATATTTTAATCGCTCGACCTGTTGACCCTGTCCACCGATGCCAGCACCTCCACCCGCGCCTGAAGAGTTCTTAGCTATGTCAAATCCGATCTCTATTGGATCGATCTGATAAACACCGCATATCGTTTTCGTGAGGTATTCAATATATTTTCCCCACTCCATCTCTTTATTTGTTGAGTGCATGGAGATCCAATTAAGTTTGGAATCTTTACCCATCCCCACGATCGGAGTTTTCCAGGCGTTCCGTACAGACGCTACGTTCTGATGCCAATTTCTTCTAAAGCCTTCGAGCTGATCTGGAGGGACGTGACCTTCAAATGCTAGAACACCTTTTACTCCGGCTCCGTTGCTGAAGAAGTTACGGTTGTACGTGTCAGCGTTTAGGTGTGCGGTTATGGTTGTAAGCAGTAATTCGATCTCACTGAGACCATAACCATTCGATAATATGTCGGTTCTTGGATTTCTAATTCCAAAAGCCATCTCCCACTCGTCAAATGTTTCGCGGGGAGTTCCGTTTATCACCTGCATGTATTTCGGGTATTTGGCGTCTGTGACTTTCGATGTCTCGTCAAGCCAGTATGGTCTTACTAGCACTTGATCACTATAAGGATCTTGAGCACCCGATGCTCCCCATATAGACCTGCGTTCTTTTAGGTCTGGAATAAGTCTGATCGTAGATGCATCGACCGCTAGAAACTGTGAAGGCATTCCGTTGTTTCTTGGAATAATTTCAAAATTTAATTGGTCGAAACTTAAACTATCACGAACGATTTTTCTAAAGAACATCTCAAGATTGTCACGCTTTTTCCGCTCTGGAGTGTCTTCGAATTGTTCGGGATAACCACAACTCATCATGAACTGTTCAAGCTCATTAGCCTTCTTATCGCTCGCAGGAGATCCCTTCTTTTTTTTGTCTCTTAAAGAGATCTTAAAGCCGGTCTTATACCGATCGGTCTGAGGGACCGCAAACGCGGCTACCTGATTGGTTCTGGTTTGGATGATCGCTGATATGATCGGATCTGAATAAGAGATCTGACGGGCCTTTATGTAGTCCACAAGGCTATATTTTTCTTTATACCCGTAGACCGTTGCCTGATAGTTAAACGGATCGACTAATGATGCCTTTGGTTGATAGTCCATCTGAGAATACGGAGATAGAACGCCAGCCTTCATCAGCTCGTATTTTACAGGCATTATTTCTTGACCGACGAAATTAGCTGCCTTCGACAGTGCATCCTTCACTATTCCCATTATCGTCCTCGCTTAATGTTCCACTCTTCATCATTTCTATAAGTGCTGCGTCCGTCTCTGACGTTGCCGACACCGTCTCGTCCCCAACCTGAATTTTTTTGTCTGCGAACTGACTCTTATTCACTGGCGTCTCAACTGATCCCTGGTCGTCAACTACAAGTCGCCCTTCTTTATGAAGCTGCTTAATAGTTTCGTCTGTCGATTTATTAAACTGCTTATCCCATAAATTGTCTGCACTGTCTCCAATCATTCCAGATTCGTATCTGTCTTTGCCTTTGCTGACATAGGAATCTAGAGCTTGATTGAACTCGGTCCTTTGATCTGCTGCGATCTGCATTTGCTGACGATCACCGTGAATGTTTAATAGTCGAGTAAAGTTGTCGGCCATTGGATTACCGGTCGATGGTCCGAAGTCGAACACGACCCCTCCAGGACCCTGGCTCTTCACGATGGAATTGGATCTTGGTTTTTGAGTTTGGCGAGTTTGTTGACGACGAGGTGTCCGTGGTTGGGACGGCTGTCCAGATTTTCTAATTGAATCGGCCAAATCACGCAAAATGTTACCCATCGTCTTCTCCCTCAATTTCGCATGCGAAACTGCTAAACTGTTCTAATTATAAAAGATTTGTCTTGCTTATATCCTGGCTTGCTTGGATCGACCTTTAATGGATCGGGATTATGCGATTCATCAAAAGGATTGATCGGCTCGATCGATGTAAGCAATTCTTTTGCTTGCGGGTCCATGTCTGGATGTTGCGACTCTGAATGATTGTCGATCAGATTTTCGCTGCCGTAACCTTTGATGATGCTATCGAGTGCGTCAGATACGCTCTTCTTCACCCCGCCTTCTCGCTTCCCACCGTCTTGTCGTCGCTTGCGCTCTTGAATAAGAGAAGTGAGTCGCTCATCCCCTCCCCCAGATTTTTGATTGGCTTTGATACCAGAATTTATCTCGGATTCAATCTCACCATCCCTCATTTTCGATGGATGCCTTCCGCTTCCCGCGCCACCCTTATAGATCTCACTCTTCCCCATCTGTTCTTTTTCGATCTGATCTTCTTCAGTACCTTTTTTTTCATCGTCACCTTCAACCGATGCTTCTGCGGCTTGGTCTTCTTTTGATTCTCCTTCAGCCTTTGTTAGATCCCATGACTGATCGGCTTTAAAAAGAGAATCATTTTTAGATCGACTCTCATTTGATAGTCCACCTTTGATCGCCTTTGCAAGATCTTCGTCTTTTGCATCGACTTCTAAAATAAGTGATTCTGGAATTGATTTATTAAACATGGGAACCTCCATTGATTTTTGTCCAATTCGTTTTTTTAACTCGTCAATAAACTTCTGAGACTTCACCGGCATTGATTTTTTCAAACTCGAACCATGAGCATCAACAGCATCATGACTCAACTGTTTAACTCCCTGAATCCCCTTCTCCGGCCACCTTGAAACCATCGCATTAATTCCACCAGCCGCATTTTTGTGATCATCAATCTGACGATAATTTTTTAAATGAGTATGCAGAGCAAAAGCATCGGCATGATCAGCATTAGAAAAATCATTATGAGAAGAATGATTAAAAGAATCATAAATCGGCTTACCCGATTGAGTGTGACCAACCACCTTACCACCGCGAGATCCAGGGCCACCGGCTTTAATTAAATTATCGAGAGATGAATCTACTGATGCTGCGATTCCTCCCTGCATTCTTAATTTAGCTCGCTCACTACTGAGACGCTGTTCGGGAGATGGTTTAACTCGATCAACCGACTCTGGATGTGGTTTACCTGTTCTCAATTTATGCCTCTCCCATTTTAATCGTTGTTCAGCAGATGGTTTTCTACCAGAACCCCTACCGCCTTTGTGAACTTCTGATTTGAATTTATATTGATCAGCTATGTCGTCCATTCTCTGCTGAATCTTATCGCGCTTTTTATCCGGCATTGGTTTGTCTAATTTCTCAGACAACTTCATGTACTTCTTTTTATGCGATGGACTCCACGCATGCATGGATGTCATATGTCTACCGCTTCCACGTCCACCTTTGATTAAGTCGTTCATCGTCTTCTCGACCTCCCCCTTCTTTCAAGCGAAAACTCGATCGAGAAATGACCCTTCTCTCCAAGGTAAAAACTGGCATTTGGCTCATAGCCAGCTCTTTTTAATTTTTTATTAAAATCTTTCAAATAATCTTTATACGTGCTCTCGCCTAACCGAAAATCAGCCTCAATCTCATGATCATCCAGCCAATCATCCCCATCTTCGCCACCGCCATGATCATGCCGCCTATAACGGTCAAGGTCAAAAGATCCGTTTACCCCATGCCAAGATATAGATAGGTCTTCGAATGAAGTGGATGGCATTCCATACCTGCGATGATATCGAACTATACTTGACATTTCCACTCTCTCAAAAAACCTCGACCGCTCCTAAAAATACTTAGCACTGCTTCCAGAACCGACTTTTCGAATATATTTATGCTGTCTCATTTTTTCTCGCCTCGATCTCTCGGATATTCATCGTGTGCAACCCCGTCGTCCACTGTCTCGCTCGCTCCGTCATGCTCAACTTTTGTGCCTTTGATCGACTCGATGATTCGCTCAATAAGATCGTTATCAGATTTGTCGTCACCATCAGACTTGATCACATGGCCACGTTTGACCATATCCCGATACAGATCATCATTTATTTCTTTTTTGTCTCCAGATCGCTTATAAGCGATCTCAGGCTTATCGCCTTTAGTTGAATAGACCGTGACAGAATCGGCTAGATGGTGGACGTTGCCTAATGTCTTAATCGCTCCCTCATGAGATGCGTGAATAATCTCTTCAGGGACTTTTCGACCAGTCTCTTCTGCTCTCTTCGACGCCCGTTCGTGAGCTATGTTTTTATCAAGGTCAGCAAAGATTATATGAACATCATAGCCTTTGCTTCTGGCTTCGTTTGTCAGCTTTTCGATCCTCTCTTGATTCTTCATAGTTGAATCGTAGACAAATGATTTTTTATCTTCCATCGCTCGCCTGATCGCTTCCGATGCTACATGCGATGATTCGAGGTGAGTGTGAGCCGCGGCTGATTCATCTTTATCTTTAACTAAAGCTTTGTACTCTGGAATATTTTCTTTAATTGCATCTGAGTCGATATATGCGACTTCATGACTGTGGTTTGGAAGTGCGCTTTTTAATACCGATGATTTGCCTGATGCGGAACCTCCGCCTGATAAGATCATAACAGGCTTAGAAGATTTTCCGACCTTCTCCATGACCTTGTTTATTATCTCATCGTGAAGCTTTTTACGTTCAGGTTTGTATTCTCCTGATTCATCGGAATGCTGATGATAAGTAGATTTGTGTGCTTTGGTTTCGATCGATGGTTTGATCTTATAGATGTACTTAGCGTTTTTACCAGACCCGATCTTTTGAAGGTATTTGTGACTCTTCTTAATTCCGTCTTTAGTTTTTCCTAAAAGCTTATATTTTTCTCCGTCCTCTCCACCTGTAACCAAGTGAGGATTTTCGCCCTTCATCTTTTGCCACATAGCTTTTTCTTCATCGCTCATCTTATCTGGATGTTCTGATTCGCTGAATCCGTGTTTGTCGGCATGAACCTGATGTTCATCTACGGTTTTTGGTTTGCCGTCAGCAGGTGAGGTATTGTCAAAATCAAAATTAAGACTGAATCTGGTCTTCTCTCCATCTGGATGAGTTATCTCTGTGTAAAAATCATCTGCATCTGGTTTTATCTCATGACCCTCTCCATCATGTTTTTTACCAGCACTCTCCCCACTGGTATAGATCATCTCATGCTTTCCGCCTTCAGAATAAATAACCGAATCTTGATTCAGTCTTTTACCTAAATCAGCAATATGATCACGATCGGCCTCGTGAGCCATGACTAAAAAAGAATCTTCAGATTCTCCATAATGACCTCTCACCTTCGTATACGCATAACCCTTTCCAACTAACTCTTTTTCAAGGTCATCATATCTCGCTTTGATATCTTCATCGGAGAGATTTTTGTCTTTTTCATCGTTTGGATTTTTTCCAGCACTGACAAAGGCATATGTTCCGGTTCCAAGAAGCTCATCAAGTTCGCCCTTAGTAAGATCGACATGCTCACCCTTTCCGGGTTCTCGACGTGCAACCTTAGCTTTAAGTTCTTTACCTGTGGCGTCTTTTAAAACTTTTTGCTTATCTTTATCCCCACCGTCTTCTTTTTTGGATCGATCATCACCAGCCTTGCCAGTTTTTTTATCTGTCTTAGAATCTTTTTGATCACCGTTGCCAAGCTCCTTTTCTCGCGAATCGAGTTCTTGCTCGCGCATATCTAGCATGCGTTCTTTATGCTCGGTCTCTTTACCTTGAAGCTCTTTTTCTCTCTGATCTACTTCGCGATGTTTCTCATTCGTCTTTTTCGCACGATCCGCAAAAGATGGTTCGTCCTTTTCACCTCGTTTTCGAGCCTCCAACTCCTGCTTAAGCTTCTCTTTGTGCTGTCCTGCTGATTGTTCGATCGGGTGATCTTTTGCTGCGCCTTCATGTACTGGTTCCCACTTTCCTTCTGCGACCTTTTGGAATTGAGCACCGTTCCACATATGGACTGTGCCGACTGGAAGTTTGGCTTTTGAGACAGTCTCTTCTAAAACCGCACTCATCGACTTTTGCATTGGCCTTGCATCTAAGGCGCTATAGTAATCTTTTACTTCTCTATAGGCTTCAGGGTCATGTACCTGTCGATGGAAACTCGACATCTCTTCAGTGCGTTCTCCCCTCCCCTCGTTCTGCCAATAACCAGGAGGCTTCGGCATAAATCCTAGTTCAGTATGGTCATAGGGATTGTGATAGAGAGAATCCGGTGTCATCTCGTGAATTGACATCGGATTAAAAGATAAGGCTTTACGAATAGATTGGCGTTTCTTTTTGGACTTCTCAATTCTAGATTGAGTGACCTTCTCGCCCTTTTCGATAGTCTCGTCCAGTAGAGATGATATCTCGCGAATATCCTTCATTTACTATTCCCCGCCGATTGCCCAGGTCAATCTCATGTTATCGGTCGTAGACGGATTCGTAATCTTCAGACTTGTGAAGTCCATCCAACATTCGTTTGCTTTGAGTTCGGTCATCGTTCTAGCAGGTCCACTATCTATTTTGACTGAAAACGCTTTATCTGAATAGAGGTAAAACCATTTTCCTTGACTGATCCTTCCCATCGGGATCTCGAAGTCTGCTGTGGTTGCCTCGATCACTTGAGTTTGACCACCGCCTTCGACGATTATGTCTTTATCGATCGTTTCACGTTCGGAATCTTGAAACCTTATCTCTTTAGGTGCGGTCGAGTCGTCTTCAGATAGGACTAGTGTGCCTTTGCGATAATATCTCATGCCGTAAGTCTCCTGTGCTTCCTCACGTTATTTACAATTCTAACTTCTCTCGCTTGTTTTTGATTTTTGCCCTTGCGTTCTACTTCTGCAACCGAAAATTCGACCTCGTCTCCCGCCGTAAGCTGTTTCCGCTTTTGATACTGCCCCCTAATATAATCGAAGTGTACAAAAATATCTTCATTATTTGATGACGTAATAAAACCCCATCCTGCTCCCTGATCGAAAAACTTTACAACTCCAGTATTCACTTTTTTGATAGCTCCTCAAAAGCGTCTCTATAACCACCATCTCGATCTTGACTTGACGATCCGTAACTTTTATCGCGCATCTCTTTAAGTGCAATCTTGATAGCAGCCGCCCGCTCTAAGCCGATCTTGACGGTCAACCATTTAGATAAAACCTCGACTATATCGTTAAGGGCCTGAGAATCGATTCTACAGCTTATCTCGTCATCAAGGCCCCCTCGAAGCTGGTTGATGATTTCGGCCTTCAGATTGAGTCTTTGGGCGTTTATTCGCTCAATCTCAGCCGCATCTACGTTGTGGATCTCTTCTCTCAAATCTCAGCCCTTAAAAACTATATGAAAAAGTAGCTGCTGATGCCGCTTCGTTGGCGATCCAGAGGCTCATAACACAATCGTCATGGCTTCCGACGCCCTGCAACTTCCCGTTAACATAGGTAAAACATCTCAGTTCACCTAAGATCGTATCTGTGACCCTTCGATCTCTCTCAGTTTTTCTAGGAAAGCTCCATTTTCTATTCTCGAAAAGCACTTGAAGCGACGGAATGCCATTCTCGAAGCTGTTCTTATTTCGGCCTGTGGTTGTGAATCCCTGGACCGGCAGATCTGTATTTCTCACCATCTCGTCTTTAAAGACTCTCTGGAATTGGTTGTCTTCGATGAAGATCCTTTGTGGCCTGTAGGTATGATAAACATCTTCAATCTCTCTAAGCTGTTCGGTCATCGACCGACCTTTGAATCGTCGCATGTCGAATAGTCTGCGATTTTTAAACTGATCTATTCCGATTGTTGTTATGACCGTATAGTCTGCGGCTACCGATGCCGACATAGCTAAGTCTACACCTGTAAACAATTCGTATTCGTTATGTAGCCCGTCTGTCATTTCCGTGACCAGTTCAGACTCGTAATCGTAATTTTCTTTTAATACGTTCTCAGGGAATAGACTCGACTCGTCTGATACTGGAAGGCATAAATATTCTCTCGCAAACCGCACCGATCCGATCTCTGATTCTCTCTTCTTTAACATCGCTACATTGTAGCGACTCGGCCACAATGCATCCCCGTTCTCTTTTAAAGCTGGGAACCTTGAGAAGAAGTATTCGGGGTTTATCTTTAATGCATTATACAAATCTTGAGAATGCATCGGAGTTCCAATAGTAACCAACTGTCCACCTGGAACAACCATAGGGGTAATCGCAGAATAGAAGTAATCGACCGCCTTAAGACGTGTGATTTCAGAATAGATACTCTCATCGTTTAAAACGTCATCGCATACGGCCCATACAGGGTGGCCACCTCGAACAGCTACACCGAATCCCCTTGCTCTTACAACCGATCCGTTTGCGGCTTTGATCTCGGTCTTGCTCCATGTATCTCTTTTAGACGGTCTTAAGAACACAAGCTTTTCATTCGTGTCGATCTCGGTCTTTACTAGTTCTAAAAATTCGATTGCCTTCTCTTGACTTGCAGAGAAGATATAACCGAGGGCTTGTCGGGGAATTGATTTGAACTCTGAAGAGGGTAATGGAGGAATCCATTTATAGTACATTCGCCAGATCACATAGGCAAAAGAATAGAAGAAACTTTTTCCATGATCTCTTGAAGACAGTATGCATAGCCGATTATGTTTAGCTGTGAATTCAGACCACGATTCATGGTGATCAGACACTTCCATATTTAAAACCTTGCGACCGAAGTATGCAAGGTCATGGCGCATCATAAGTTCTTCGAGTTGTTCGTCTGTCAGTGCTGACAATTAATCTGCTCTACTATCCCATTTGATCTTCCACGCTATCTTATTATTTGCCATGTGACTCGGTATATAAGTAAGTTCACCTAAAGTGAATTCTCTATTAACAAGAAATTCTTCTGGAATTTCCATTGTGTCATCATATGCGTCATAACATAGCTCTGCACAGTAGAACGCTTTGTTGTTTGTTTCAAACAAAAAATCATATGGGTCCCCGACTTTTGTGTCGGCCCAGTTTGCAGCATGCTGCATATCCTGTTCGCTTGCGAAGGTGGGTTCTAGGATAAGCAGTTCATCTCGACTCAACATAAAGTCAATCATATCGGTTCTTATTACTCCGATTCCTACCGCTTCTATAATTGTATTTTTGTCTCTCACTATAGCCGCGTGAGGCCAATCTCCTGGTATAGCGAGGTTTGATGCTTCTCCGAATCGTTTGGCTAAAAATATCATTCCAGGCTTAATAAATTTTTGTACTTCTCTATAATGTTTTGCTTTTATTTTTTTATGGATGAAGGGAAGGTGCTTGGAACCGAACCAAGCATTGACTGGATAAAGAGATTTTAAGATCCATCTTCTTAAAAGCCACATCATTTATTTCCCTATTTTCCTTTTCCATGTGACCGCGTCTACTTCTACCGTTGGATTGAAGCGTCTATATGATCCAAGGTGCCCGATGAGCAAATGACAGTTCAATCCGTATCTTTTATTTTCACATAGCGTAATTAAATTCAATTCGTCGAGTTCTAATTCTGGATCAATCGAAAAAGGGATTTGATGATGGACCTCGATCTTTTTAGTAGAACCGCATACCGCGCATCTGGGATATTTCTTTAGATGAGCTTTTCTTACTTTTCTCCACTTGCCTGATCGCCTTTTAGCTTTACCGTCTTCTCCAAGGTTTTTACCTTGGAATCGGTCTTTTAAATGCTTGGCGAAGTCGATCAATTTTAGTCCTTTGGTTTCTGAGGACAGCCTTCGTCTGTGCAATCTTTAGGTGCACACTCAGCCATTGTCTTCTGGCACTTAGGACACTTTAGGTCTGCTACTTTTGTTCCGCGAGGCGGTAACTTCGGCAATTTAGACATTTTATCCCCTCTCCTAACAGGTTTTCTTTCTATATAGTCTCATGTTCGCACACCACCACCATTCATGGTCGGTGCCTCTGGTAAATAAAGATACTTTACATCTACCACCATGTCCTAGTTGAGTGATATCATACCCACCTAAGTCAATCGAAGAATCACCAAGCAAAGCAGCTTTATTGACAAACCGAGCTAGTGTAATTGGAACCGCAAACATATTGAACTCACCATCACCTGTAGGTGCGGCTGTAATATTCTCAAACTCCCCAGTAGTAGTATTAAAGTCTGCGTCCCAATAACCTGCGGGTCGTACTCCGAACTCATTTGCTGTACACTGCACTAATTTAATATCTTCAGCAGCCACAACCAAAGTTCCATCGCCAGCCGCAGGTATAACTAGAAAACCAGCGTATAGGTTATAGTTCGTGCTACTCCCCGCACTAGTAGCTGTAACACTAGGCACGACTTCGAAAGTCATAGCGTCGAGTTTAGCGCCTATCCAATTAATGACTGCCGAAAATATATGGGTTTCGTTATCTATAGAATTTAGATCTGTGTAAAACACACATTTCTTAGTACCGCTTACCGTACCTGTATCTGCTGCGGAAGATGAATCGTCACCAGTGTTCGCATAAGTAATAGTTGTAGTAGTTGGTGCGCTTATTACTACTGCGTCTGCTTGAGCAAACGTACTATCACTTACGGGAGCAACATCTGTAATATTTCCGGCTACCAAACCGTGAGCTGCACTTGTAGTGAGAGTAGCTACATTGCTTGTTCGTTCTACAAAAGTAATATTCTTGGTAGTGTTCACATGATGGTGCTCTATCATGTGTTCAAAATCTTCTGATCCAATATCTAATGCATCATCGGGACAGTCACCACAGCCTGTGTAGTATGCATAGGTTCCACGTTTCCTTGGAGTAGCATGGTTGATTTCTCTACCATCGGAATCAGTAGGTTTGGAAGTAAAGAAATCTACTATAAGCGCGTAAAGCTGCGCGGGTGATTTATACATTCTTAAGCTCCAGTATCTAATTTATATGCTACTAAAATATCGTCATACTGTGGCGTGTAAACACTGTCGGTTGTCGCGAGTTCAACTCTTATTCTTAGTTTATTCAGAGCCGTTTGTTCAGACCACCCACTAACATCAAGCCATTCTTCAAAGTCTGAGTCTGTTATGGTGTGCCAGTTGGTGCCGTCTAGGCTTAACTTGACTGTCTTGGAACAAGATTCGGGTAGTGAAGCTACACGCTCCAGAACAAAAATACTCGCAACATCTCCAGGTAGATCCTCGGTGCTCGATTCAATATTACCACTGGAGTTGTGCGTAGTAGAAGTCAAGCGAACATCGTCGATATAAGCATGGAAATCTTCTGCATCATTGCACGTTAGATAATAACCGTACTTGGTTACTCCACTCCTTGACAAAGCCGATATATCAAAAGAAAGTTCGTTAACTCCGTTTGATAATACTATAGGTGCGGTTTCTCTCCATGCTCCGCCGCTATAAAAGTAAAAAACAAATGTCGGCCTGGTCGTGTTGCTGTGGGTGCAGTTTACCCAGACTTTTGCTCCAGAATTACTTGACCAATCTTCAGAAGTTACTGTCTTGAAGATGCCGTAAGAATCGCCTGTCTTGGTTATGTTATAGTTCATATCTATTGAACCGGTGGAAGTCTTGTAGTAATTGGCGTTTGTATTGAGAGCAAAGCTTCCTTTGTTGTAGGCTTTAGTAGTGTCCTCCGCGTAGCCCGTTATGGAATCACAGTTGTCTTTCGTGCTGTCACCTGTAGTAGACAGCTCAAGATTTCCATCACTCATCTGGCAGTTTGAGTTTGATTCTACATCGCCCGAACCTTGGAAGAATATAACCCTGGCGTTCTTGAGGGAATCGGGCATCAAGACGTTTTCATAATCGTTATTAAAAACATCCCGCATGGTGTTTATCATAGAAAAATAAACGTCATCGGGAGGATTTAAAAGTTGCATCTCATGCCCGTTGAGCAACACTCCCTCAATAGCATTCAATAAAAATTTAGCGATTTCTGTGTCTGTTATATCACTGTTGCCGTCATTAAAAACAAGCCAGCCGTCATCGATATCGGTTTCGACTCCTGAATTATTTCTCCACTGTTCAACTTCTGTATTTTCAATCTCATATAAAACACTGTCAGGAGGAAGCTCCATTCCCGCGTGAGTTCGTTTAATTCCTACTGTCCCAGTCGCAGCCTTGATAGTCTCGTCGTCGCCTGTGTTTGCATATGTGAAGGTTGTGGGCGATGGGACCGAATCGATGTTTACGTTTGAACAATCATAGGTGTCATCATTCGCGTTCACGTAAACTTTTTTATTTGCCGTGAATCCGTGATCTTCTGATGTTGTTATAGTCGCAACATTCGACGACCTCGACACGTTGCTGATTATATTCTTCGGGACATTTTTTATTTTCTTTGCCATCTACGCTCCAAGCCAAATTTGGAGAATGGGATTTCTCGCACTTCCACTAGTCACCTGGACGGCGAGACCGTCGTCTTCATCGAGCATTATATTAATATTCTTTTTGGTTTTACTGCGCTCGGCTGTTAGCGTCACCGTGTCGATCGCAACCATGTTTTTAAATATAGTCACAACACAGTTCGTTGTGGCTGTACATGATAACGATAATCGCCTCAAATAAAGATTATTATCTGGAACAACTAATGGAGATTCATCTGATGGGCAACCGTGATGAAATTCGAGAAATCTTCCGTTTGCTGCGTTCCCGTTATAACCGCATGTGATCGCGCCTATACCTAAACTGGTCTCCGCAAAATCATCGATATCTTTAAACGAGACAAGTCGATCGTCTATTAAGCCTGTCCCCAAGTTTGCTTCATCTGCTAAAGCCAGATCGGGATCATAGTCTGCTGCGTCTTCGATCGATCCACCTGAAGTCTTTTTCCAATTGAGGTCGCCGCCTGTTATAGCGGTCGTGAGGTCGGTCGCTTCTCTTATAGCGCGAGCATTGAATTTTCCACCGATGTCATAGTTTGAGGTTGGATGGGGAATTGTGATTCCCAATTCGGAAATTGTTACATCGGCTGATACTGTATCAACAAATAGTCCCATCGGAACCCTTCTCCATGCCAATTGAAGTAGTCAATTGCGATTTGACCTTTTTAATCTCTTCCACGTCAAGTGGTTTTTCATCCCATTCGTAACCGCACCGCTTGCATGTTCTCTCGATCACTTCTGGATTAATTTTAGTCCCAGGCTGATAATTGCAGAGGTGATGGTTTACCATTCCGCATTTAATACACATCGAGTACGGATCAAACTTATTCATTCTCTCTAAACCATTTTCTGATTGTTTCTTTTTGATGCTCTTCTCTTTTTCTCTTTATATAAAAAACCAGTGCAGTTATGCAAATCACCAAGGCGAACACTACGCTTAAATGCGCGATCATACTTTTATCTCTTCTTCGTCTTCTTTTTGGTCTTCTTTTTAACTGGCTTGGATGCCTCAACGATCTTGGTCGCGCTCACCTTCTTCTCTGACATCAAGCTTTTCAACTTATCATCTTGAGCTTCAATAAGCCTTTGAGCGGCTACAACTTTTCTCAAAAGATTTTCGTATTTGGATTTCCAGTATAGAACCCATTCAGTGTGGGTCAACCGAAGATCGAGATTGATGGATGGATCTGTCGTTTGTTCTTTATCAGTCAGTACATTCTTCAACTGGATTTCCTCTCAATTCTTTAGCGGCCTTCATAGTCGCACAGTCAGTACAATTGTCTTCATAAATCACGCTGAGTTCGTAATCAGGGCAGGTTGCCTCACAACACTTACATTTGAAATTTCCAGATTCGTCAACCATATTCAACCTTTATCAATTTCGCATGCGAAACTGGGGCCATCATCTCAATTGAATCAGGCCCCCACTTCTCATTAGGAGAAAATGCTTCTTGTGTAGAAGCTCACATGCTATCTCCGCTTAGGGAGTCTTAAAATCTATATGCCAATTCAAACCGTACAACTGGGGCTTCGATATTCGCTGCTGCGCTCAAGTAACACTGGATCTCATCACCTGCGTCTAAATCTAGATTGAAGGTCGCTTGAGATTTTCCGGTTGCTGCTGATACCGAGCATGTTGCAAGTGCCGTCGCTCCGTTGTTTTTCCGTACTATAATATCATACGTTCCCGATGCTGCTGCTTCGACCGATATACCGATCAGTGTGGCGTCTCTAAGTAATCGCATGCCTGACTGCATACTGTTGACTCTGTCGATCCACAAGTATTCGTTCTTGTTTGTAGCGGTGTTTCTTCCAGAGAAGGTCATAAATTCTCTCTGTACCGATAACCACTTATTACGAGAGTTCGACTTATCGTATGCTGCGAGGATTCCGTTCGGCATCATTGCCATTGGAATTTGACCAGCCGCTCCGAGTTCGGTTGTGGGGGCTGCCGATTTTTCTACGAGCCACATGTTCGGTTCTGTGGTGTCGTCGCCTCCGAAGTTCCAAACTCCGCTTACCGATTCGTTGAGTTCTAATAGAGCGATGGTTTGTTCTGCGCCTTCGATTCCAGCCTTCCATCGATCGTTTGTCTCGTCCCATAGCAGATCCGCATCTGCGCCTGTCGATCCACGTTCGACCTTAAGCTTCGCATCTGCGCCTGTAGCGGCCCCGTCTCTTAATAGGATCTCTCCATCAGTCACTTGCATATGCTCGACTGTGGTGTCTGTTATGTTGCCTGTGAAGGTGATGTTGCCGTCTACATAAAGATCGGTCTTCACTCTCACATCAATTGCAGCTAGTGCTCCGACTGCTGCCGATCCTAATAGGAGTTCGTCTGTGCTTACATCAAATCTTAATGCTTCGTTTATGTCCGCACCTGATTTTCGATCGATAACAAAATCATTTACATCGTCTGATCTGAGGATGAGCGGCTTGGTTGTCTCGTCGATGTTTAAAATTCCGTCTGCGTCTTGAGTATAGACATAATCAAGATCGTGAAGACCTGCGCCTGACGTTGTAAACCATGTGTGAAAGTCATCGAGAAATTCTTGAACATCGGTAAATGTGAATTTAGCCGCCCACGCTGTATCGTCAGCACCGATCAGACCTGCTCCACCTGTTCCACCGAGTTCGGTCTCTGTGTAATAACGAGCATCGTGAATGTGAAGTGGACTTGCACCTGGACCTGATGCATTTACTTCTGATCCGTCAACTAGGTCTTCGTTGTTGTTCTCGTTTGTGAGTTCATAAATGTTGAGAAATGCACCGAGGCAATCTCGGTTTGTGTAGTCTCCCGCACCTATAGCTGTATAGCCAGTTCCATAATCGATCTCAACGGTCAAATCACCGCCTATGATCGCTGATTCAAGATCGGATGACCTGACTAGCTCTTGAACGGTAAACTGGTCTGAGAGGACGATTTGACTAGCGTCAGCCGCTATTGTGATACCAAGATCATCTAATGCCGCGTCTGCACTAGCCGGTTCGGATACTCTTAAGAAACTCATATTAGTCCCTCCATGCTATTTCGACCTTTGCAATCGGATGAGCTATAGCTGTTCCGACTGCGAAGATCTGGAGTACATCTCCTGCGTTTAAATCAATATCGATATTTGAATTAGATCCTTCACCGTTCACTATACTTACATTTGCCATACTCAATAATACACCGTTTCGCCTTACTTCTAACGACCAATTACCTATACTTCTACTTTTTGCCCACATTCCAGTTATGGTGGCTTTTCTTGGAAGAAGAAATCCCTGCTCTCCTGCCGAGGGGACATCTTCCATCTTGAGGTATCGGTTCGTAATGTTCAAACCATGAGCACCGGCTTCAACTATCGGTCTAGCAAAGGAGAGATTTTTATCTCTATTTGGATCATAAAACATCGGAACTCCGTCAACTACATCGATCGGAGTTATGAGCTGTCCACTTAAAATTCTACATAGGAGTTTCGCGAGTAAGTGATCGCGATCATAGGGCTTGTCTATTAGAGAGAGAAGGGTCTCGAACAATGTGTCACAAGGTTGTGCCATCAGATTTTTCCTGCCATTCTTATTAGGTCGTTTGAGCTTTCTCTAGTTCTTTTTTTATTTTCATTAGGTCCGTTGGATTCACAGGATACGGTTGCTTATCGATATACAATTGACCGTGAGCAGTGATTTCCATATGGTGAAGGTGGTTGTTTAGTTGTCTGATCACCACTATATCGTCCACCACTAGTTGCGTTCCAAAGAACTTATGTTCAAACGGTTTTTTCTTTAATGCTTCTTCTTTGAAGAACCCGTCTTCTACTACATTCCCAGGCTGTAACGGTTTATTCCTTCCACCCTTACCCTTCTTCGGTTTGGCTGGTTTTTTTATTAGCTCTGCGGCTTGAATTTCTAAGAGCTTATCGAAGTCTACTTCGGGGAATCCTGGAGGGACAGCCTTTTCTCCTGGCTGTAGTGTTTTTCTCTTCGTTAAATCTAGCTGTTTGAATACTTCTAATGCCTGAGTTTCATTTGATGTGAGCAGCAATTCCAACTTAGATGTTCTGTCTAGCTCTGCACTGAAAAGAAAATGGAACCAGAAGAGCGTAATCCAGCCTTTAAATCTAGGATTCCAAGGCCAAGACGGTTTTGCAGTAATTCTAAATCCGAACGCGACAGTGAACATCTCATCCTCGATTTGGTGGTCATATTATTTAGTATATCCTGACTTTCACTTTTTAGCACGAACCCTATTAGCTCGTCATCCCAAATTACAGGGATGATGCTAAAGTTATCTAAATTGGAACCGATAGGAATCACAAGATCCATTCTAGATGGGTTTGTGGCTTTTGTTAACAAGTATTGGTTTTAGGCGTGTTACTCAAAGTCGTCCGTCACAGACCATCGTCCACTCTCGCAGCGAGTTCATCCCATATAGTAGTTTTAGGTTTTAAAACCGGCTTATTTTCGGGTAATAGCAATTCTCTAGCTTGCTGCTCTCTGGCTTCCCGTTCCCGCATCTGTCGTTCGATTCCGTGGAATCTCATTTCCGTCTTCTCAATGTGCTCGATCATCCTGTGGGAGTATTTAGGATCTATAGTTTTAATAAACGCGAGAATATTCTTACTTCCATCTGGATTTTCTACAACTTTATATCCGATTCGTCCCTTCTCAACTAATCCCTCAAGGAGTATCCTATTGAGATTTCCTCTAATACACTCTTCTTCTCTGAGGATGTCGTCTGAAGACATCCCTCTAGTCAAAGGCAATGTTGCCGATGCATACAGATCTGTTATTTCTGATGAGATTCGATCGTAAGAGCACTCTTCTGTTCTTGGAATTCCAGATAGGTCGAAGTCCAATTCATTTCCCCTCAATCAATGGACACCATATTGGAATTGTCGCACTGCAATCGATCTCTTTATTGGTTTTTTTACACATATGCTTCTTTGTATGATTCCATACAAAATGTGGACAGTCGAAGCATTGATCAAATCTCACTTGATCCCTCCACATACGGTGGCAATTCGGTTGTGCTCATCCGCTCTAATCTCTATTCTGACGCATTAACCCACTGAGGTATACTCTACATCTATAACCATGTCCTTCATCGATTTAAGGCCCTTCTCGTCGGCCTCAAGTCGTAGTTTGATCAGTGCCTTTATCTCATCATACGAAAAGGTCGATGAAGCGGCCTCTAATGCCAGATCGGTGTCTTCTGGGATCTCTTTGCTTGATCCGTCTCCTGGGTTTAAATTGAGCTGCTGCCAGATCTGAATAGCTCCCTCGTCCGATGGAAGTCCGAGAGCTGTTCTCATGACCTTTTGAGCGACTGCGATAGAATCGACACAATGTTTGAGGTCTGTAGATTTGAATCGTCTGAGTTGGATTACTCCACGTTTGTCTGTGTAGTGCTCAATCTTGAGCTTGGTGAGCATTTCAAGCGCTTTCGCTAGTCCGAGCTTCGCAGCCTTCATATGCTGGTCATTGATCTCTGCGATCGCTTCTACTTGACCTTTGACCGAATGCTTAAGGAAGTTGTTTTGGATGTCTTTTCTTCGTGCATGCCATTCTGATGCTGGGTATTCAGCCATTATCGACATTAGATCGTGTGCCGACTTCTTTACTATATCTCTCAAGTAAGCTGTAGGAGATACGCTTACATCGCATTTAATACACCAATCAGACACTAATAGCGGTATTTCGTCTCTGTAGAGATCTACTTTAGGAAGCGTCTTCTTTACTTTGTGTAATGACGTCTTCGCTATTCCTGCTGTTACAGGCTTATATCCTGCTTTTTTCTTTATAAATCGAGGTTTTAGATCTTTTTTCCTGGTTCTCATTTCTTATTTTTTTCCAATGTAATACATTTTTTTCACTGTCATCAATATAAAACAGGATCTTTGATCTGTCTAGTATGGTGGTTTATGGGTGTTCAAAAACCATTAATCTTTTGAACAAGCCGAGCATGTTATTGTCTTGGGATTAATTGACAGACCGCATTTGTTGCAATCAATCCACTGTTCGGAATACCCATTGTTATTGGTATCAATATGTTGGATAAGATCTTGAACATGATCCCAAACGAGGTTACGGCCATATATCTTTGGGTCAAGCCTGTTAGCTTTGTATAGTTCATGCCTTATCTTTTCTATTCTTTGTTCATCCATGTTCAATATCCTTTAGTTAAAAGTTCCCAGCCCTTTTCAAGCCGGAGTTGAATGTCGTCTACCTCAGTTAGCTTTAGCGTGTCCAATCCAATCGGGCAAAAGCGAGCTGGGAAGCTGTGGCGGCGGCATTGCTCCGGGCGCTGTTCATATGTGCTGCAAAAGACAAATGTCCCTGTCTCTTTAATATGTGGACAGGGTTCGCCGTTACCTGTTACCGGGCTTATTCTCTTGCAGCAATCTCCACAATGCAGGCAATACACCGCGCACCCCATTCAGTTATGGTTCCTATTTTGAACAACATTCTTGCCCGATTGGTATTCGTTTCCGCAAACTTTACATCTGTAAAAAGTAACCATCTTCAAATATCCTTAGTTATCTGAATCGAATTCAGTATCAAATACTTTTTCACCAAACACTTCCTCACAGTTATATTTGGGTCTTCTCTCCAGCAGAAATAATACTGTACCGATGCAAACAATGAGAAGAAGATTGTCATTCCTAGTAAAAGCCAGAACAGGGCTATTAGCTGTTTCGCTAAAGCGGATCGGTCTTCAGATATTCTAATGGCAAATATTGTTTTTTGGTCTTTAGTCATCCGTTCTCCTGAACAGCTCTTATTAGATCCTGTTTGTCTGGAATCTGCTCAACCGTTATCGACTTGAGAGCGAGCTTTACTAATATTCCCATCAGTTCAGTTCTTAGGGTCTCATCTGGAGTCTCGTCCCTTATTATTCTCGCACAGCTTTTAAATACTTCAGCAGTCATGATTTACCCTTTCCAATGTTTATTCTCCGGTTGAGCGCGTTCAATATATAACTTGACAATTTTAATCAATTAAAACCGCAAGAATGTTAAAGACTTGCGGTTCGTTGTAGGTCACACCATATTTTTTGAAGTTCTATCCGTTCGCACCTCCTGGTTAGATAAATGACAATAAAAGTTTCACTATACTTACCTTCTCTTTATCTCCAATCTCATCAGTCGCTACGATCTCTTTTACTCTCTGGAATATCTGATCATTGCTTTTAGCGTGCCAGATCTGAATAGCTCCCTCGTCCGATGCCGATCGGACTGTGTGAATTGACTTCTTTGGTATGGTCTTTTTCGCACGACCCGATCTATAACAAAAATCTCTAAGACCGTTCGCGCTATATGGTTTGCCTGTTCTCTCTGACACGTAGCCTTCTTTTTTCATCATCTCGGCTATCTTGATCCAGTGTTCACCCGTCGCTTTGAGCTGTTTGGCTCTTCTGAGAATTGACGACCGACTTTTTTTGAGGCGCTTTATCTTTTTTGCCTTCATCTTTTATCCTTTCCAGTTCTATTCTTAATCCCTTTAACGATCTCTCTAAGTGATCAACCGATGGTTCGACTCTCGATATGCAGTGACGTTGTTCCGCTTCAAGTCTCTTAATCCTTCCAGCAAAAAACATGGTGGATAAGACTAAACTCGCTGATATCGTTATTAATATCTTATTCATCTGGCTCTATGCTCTAAATCGTCCCAGGACCACTCGATCTTTTCAATATCTCCGCAGTCTCCTTTATTTTAACTATACGACAAAGGACCGGAGACCGGCCCTAAGAACTCAAGTGTGGGTTTGATTTTGCTCGGTTATTCTTCTACCTCAACGTGACACCTAAAGCGATACCTATTTGCAACCGATCCTAATAATGTCCTGATCGCTTGAATTGTTCTGCCGCTTTTGCCGATGACTTTACCGATATCAGATTTGTCTAAACTTATTGTTACGACTATATAGGATGACGTGAGCGTGGCTTTAATTGTAACCAGATCTTCTCGGTCAACTAGTGGTTCGACACAGTTAAATGCCATTTCTAACATCTTAATTTTCAGATCTTCAGCTTCCATAACAATTCCTAAACTTGACTATTACAGCAAGAGCCTAATATTATAAACAATGAGAAAGGAGGTGTAACATGAATGTTATTCCTTTCCCGAACAAGAAGTCGGAGCCGCCTGTCAAAGTCGAGCTTCCAAACAAGACCACTCTCAATATTACCATTGAAAAACTCAAGAAAGCTTTTGATGATCCTCATCTTCTCACCGATCGAGAGCGAAGTGGACTCGTGCAACTTGCTATTGCAATACTATACACCGATCACTGTGAATGCATACGAACAATGATGAACTAGTCGATAAATTCAGCGACATCGGGAACACCGTATTTGTGAATGTATCTACATAGCGCATCAAGTGCAGGATCGAGAGAATCGTCGTCCTGGAATTCAGGATCGAGCTGGACGGATATGTCTTTTAAGATTGATGTGAACCGATTCGACAGTGACACCGGAAGCGTTAAAGCCGTATATTTCTCATCGATCTTTGGTTTTTCTTTTTTCTCGTCATCCTCTGATACCTTGCGAGTATGCTCTGCAACAATGGTTTCAGCCTCTTTCTGAGCATTTGCGAGGTAGCCGTCAATCTCGTCTGCCGAATAACCGAACGCCTTGAGATCTTGACCAGCCGCGTCAGCTTCAACTAAAGCTTCTTTTAATCTATCTTCAATCCACTCCGCATAATGATTATTTGATTCATAAAGTATCGCTTCAGCAGTCTCTTCGTCACAGTCTTCATAAACGACCGGAAGTTGGTTAACCTTCTTACCACTCTTAAACTTATATCCCTCGTCAATAAGCTCTAACGCTGCACGTAAGCGATGATTTCCAGATAAGACTATATTGCCCTTATTCCACACCAATATTGGCTCATAGAAGCCCTTTTCGATGATCGATGTCTTGAGGTCTAGTAACCGATCAGATTGGATGGTTCTGGGATTCTTCGCGTGAAATTGTAACTTATCCACAGCCACATAATTTGATACTTTACACGTTTCAATACTACGTTCCATTTACTTTTCCTTTGACTTCAAATTTATCTGCGATCCCCGATCCCTGTCCTATTGCCACATATTCATGCTCACTAAGCTTGAAATTCAAACTCAACTCCTGAGTTTTTTCATCATATGTGACGGTCGCCCCAGAAGGAAGATCCAAGTTCTGCATGTAAACCGTGTTCTTTTTTCGATAAGCAATGATTAGAGGATGGAAATCAATTATTGGTTTGGCATTCCAGTCTTTTACTATAAATTTATACTTCAATTTGACCTCCAGTTTCGCATGCGAAACTGAGAACACCTATTATTTCAACTCATTATCTTTATAGGATGACTTCACCATCTTGGAAGTCATGATGGATTCTTTAACTTCACCTTTGACCATGTCTATCATAAATTCACCGTTGACAGACCAGTGAAATCGATCGTCAGCCTTCTCCGACCACAAGAAGGCATACTCGACACCCTCCGAGCATTGACGGAGTCTGCGGAGCATTCTGCCCGTCTGAACAGGCATTACATTTCCACCTAGTTGACCGGCCCTACCAAACCAATATCGCCGCCTCACCCCTTTAAGGGTATTTGCGAGGATGGTCTCAGTCGCTCGATTAACCACCGGAGACATCATGTTGTCGATATCGTACACGTCGAAATCGACCTTGTCCCACACCGCTCCTTGAATCTCATCGAGCGTGACCGGGAGAACAACATCGATGCCAGCCTTTTTAATGATGATCGATAGAAGATTGAGGTTTGCAGACACCTCGTCTCTTCTGATTCCACCTATAGACCTGGCACCCGCCCTGGTGATCGCATGAGCATTCTGAGGCAATGCTACCCCGAGGCATGCATCAGCATCAATGTCGAAACAAAATGCCGTATAGCGCGATCTAAGGGCTTTCCAGTCGGGAGCTTTTTGGTCGAAGGCAGATACCGACACGTATGCCTTCATATCTAATTCTTTAATTTTGTCTAGGACCTTTGCACAACTTGAGACATCATGAGCGATCAGTTTGACAAATTTGATCCCAGCATCATTACACTTGGAAATAAATGCGATGTCTCGCTCTATATCTCCGAGCTTTATGTTCATTCCCCACTTCATCATTCACCCCTTGTATGGACAGTCGTCTCGATCACATGCTTTTTTGGGACCGTGGCACCTGGGACAGAGATCCTTCTCATCCATGTATTCTTTGTCAGGCTTCTCGCTCTTCTGAAGGTTGTCGGACTTCTCCTGATCATGATCTAAATCAGTCACTTTTTTACCCCTAGCTTCTCCAGCAGATCAAACATCGCAACACACATCGCTCTGATCGTCCCTGTTGGATTATCTGAGAACGCTTCGACCTTAGCCGAGACCTCTGCGTCGGTGTCTGTATCTCTGATAATCATCGTCATATTAGACGGAGCCTTGATCTTCGATAAATTTAATTCGTCGTTATGCATTTCGTTTTAACCTTATCAATAGTCATATTAAAAGCCAACGTTTTATCAGCCAACTCTGGCTTCAACGGAAAGTCCTTTGGGTATGTATGTTCGAAGTCGAAGGAACCAACTCCCACCCTCATACCGATCACCTTATCCTCAAAAACAAACGCCTTGTTCCCGACTACACAGGCGACCCCTTCTTCGTTTAACAATTCATTGCCGTCTTTATCGCTTGCTGTGAACGACATCCTGACAAAATCACCGGCATGAATAACTTCCGTGGGTGCCTTAACCCTTAAGCCTTTGATTTCGTCCCAGACTTTATCATATTCCTCTGGAGAGAACAGACCTCCGCGCACACCTAAAGTGCGAAAAGCCTCAAGCCTCGTCTCAATATCTCCGAGGAATGTAAAAATATTCCGCATTAAATCTTTTGTTGTGTTAACCTTCATCCTCACATCGTTGACCTCGACCTTCAAAGCCGCAACCAAATCCCTCACTTCTTTACTTGCCTGTCCCATCTATATCCTCCAGGGCCTTTACGAAGGCAGAAGGCCCTCGCTTCCTTTCACGATCCTTTTTTACATACATGTCCGATACAATGTATGCACCAATCATCTTCTTAAATTCTTTTTTACACGGTTGCTTGAGCGATTCATAACCAGAGTAATAGAACATAATGTCAAGCAACAAATCAGACCGATCTATACTCGTTAACTTCTTTATCCACTTATCAGATCCGACTTCTTCAACAAAAAACTGAAGAAATCCCTTCTGATGAGATTCAGAGAGTTTATAGAACGCATCGATAAACTTAGCAAACCAAGACTTCTCTTCGTTTAGAACTCTCATAAGCATGTCGGTAAAAATAGCTCTGCTCATCGACCACCTTTGGCATCTAGTAGTTTACATCTTGAATAAAATCTTCATCTGCTCAACATCTTCCTGATCTCTTCGAGAGACTTTTCTAGTTGAACGATCCTGCCTTCGGCACGCTCAACCGCATCGTCTGCTTTAGAGACTATATCCAACACAACCACAAGTGCGGCTTTAGTCGGAAGGTCTTTTACTTGTCTTGTCATTGCTGTGATCTCTTCTGTGTTCATAAAAAATCAAAAGCCTCCATCCAGTTGGTAAAAAATTTCTCGCCTTTATCTCTGCACGACGGAGCCAAAAATTTCTCAACTTCTCCATCAATTGACTCTGTGCCCACCATCTCAATCTTACGCTAACGAACACCATGCAAATATTTGCATCTACTTTTATATTTACATCTCCAAATGCCTTAGTAGTTGTAACGACCTCTCCCCAGATCATGTAACTAATCTGTTCGGCCATCGAATCAGCATTTGACATAAACTCATTCACCGAGTCTCCTAGCATCGAGAAATGCCAACCAATCTACGATTGGGAATATCCCGTCTTTTTTGTCAATATATAAAAACTGATCGAACTCGTTCTTCTTAATCACTTCACGCCTTTTAAAGTCTCCCCATTCAAACATGTAGAGCCGATTTATTCGCTTAATCCCTTCGGCCTTATTGCCAGCATGTCTGATGTTTAAAAATACATACGACGATCCATTCTCTGCAAACCAGTCGAGCCCTTCAACTTGACACGGCCTTAGATGTCTCACTCCGAACGCTTCGTATTTTCTTAAGACCTTTGCCTCTATAGCTATAGGTGTTCCAGCGAATGCTGCGATCGCATCAAATGGTTTAGGGAGATCAAACCTCGACTTCATAGCAGGATGATGAAGAGAGTCGGCTATTTTGTGAAAAAACGCACCGTAATGAATAAATGACTTCTTTAGTTCAGTCAAAAATGTTTGTTCTGGTTTTGCCAAGCCTCATGCACTCCTTAGCTGAGTTAAGCCGCCAACCTTGGCGACCGTGATCGTGTCTTCAAATCGCGACTTGAGTTCTGAATCGTGAGAGACCACGAACACATGTTTAGTTTTAGATATCTCTTTTAATAAATTATGATAGCTGTCTCTTCCGTCGCAATCGAGATAAAAGTCCTGCTCGTCAAACACTACAATATTAAATTTAGATCCGTAGTAGTCGCTCATCAGAGCACTGAGAGACATGTCTACTGCAAGGCTTATTCTTCGCTTCTCACCGCCCGAATACGACCTGTAAGGGACTTTCTCTCCATCGGTGGTCACTATGCACTCAAACTTCTCTCGCACGTCTCCGCTCTTTAAGAGCGTCTGAGTGTCAAAGGATATTGTCGTTGACCCGTCTGATAAAATATTCAGAAACTCATTGGCTCTATTGGTGAGCGATGAGCACATAGTATCAAACAAAAACGACTTGATCCCGGCATCTGAGAACGCCTTCTCCCAAAAGAGATCATAAGGGAGGTCTTCATCAAGCTTTATCTTTTGAAGACGGAGGTCTTCTAGTTTTTGCTTGATCAGCTTTTGTTTGTCTATCGCTTCTTTAATCTTCGCTTTGAACGGATTTTCTTTATCCAAAAGGTTCGAAATACTTTCTTCTTCGTCCTTGATCCAACCAGTAATCCTAATGACCTCGCCAGCACCCGCCTTCGCCTCAGTGAGCCGCTCTTCAGCCTTGCTTTTATCCTTATCGGCCTTGCGGTGTTCTGTGTATGCATTATTTCTAGCCGCCTCTATTTTTTTAGATAGTGCGATTAATTTACCGCGACGATCGATGTCTAACTTTGTATTGTCTTCTACAAGCTTCCCGTCTATCGGCTGTTCGCACATCGGACATTCATCACCGAGCTTGGATCTGTTTTTCTGTCGAGTTTGAATGAGAGTGAGTTCATATTGAATTTTAGTAACCTTCTTCTCTAAACCCTTCGCAGTCTCAAGAAAATTATTCATTATCTCTTTATGAGCATCGATCTCTTCTCTCAGCTCGTCTAAATCTCCACCAGTCGTCTCAATAGAACCCAATCGCTCTTTATATTCTGCGATCTTCTCTTTATGCTCTGCGATAGACCCCCTGCGATCCCTGTCCCAAGCCAGCATTTCAACCTTGAGATCATCGCCAGGATTTTCTTCAACATGAGACTCAAGAACACCAATTTTACTTTTAAGACCATCTATCGATTCTCCCGTTTCTTTTACCGCATCTCTGAAGGCTTTCAGTTTGGTTTTAAAATCAATATTTCTAACCTTCGACAAAATCTCTTTTTGTCTCTTATCGGTCTCGTCAACAAAATTAAACATGTCTTCTTGAGCGAAGATAACCGTACACCTGAACAGTTGGAAGTCCATTCCAACGATCTCTGCGAGCTTCGCTTGAGTGTCTGCTACCGAACTCTCTTCGATCTTTTCACCGTCGAGTTCAAACCATAGCGTATTGCCGTATTCTTTATGCTTACGAGTTCTGGTAACTTTTAAGCTTTTACCCTTGCAATCACAATCGACCGAGACAAGGCAGTCCTTTTTGAACACCCTACTTACAACCTCGTCGCCCTTTAGACCTCTGACCGTAAGGCCGAAGAAGCAAAAGGAGATCGCGTCCCACGGAACAGTTTTACCGACACCGTTGACTCCCTCGATGAGCGTTAGACCTTTAGTCCCAAACTCAATGGTCTCTTCATCATAGGACATAAATTTACTGATCAATAAACTCTTAAAAAACACTTTAGTCTCGTCCTTAAGTTCGATCGGTATCTGATCTTCTCATCTGTCCTTACTTGATGATAAAGCTCGAAGATATCTTTTTTGATATTCATACCGCGATTTGATAGTTCGAATAGCACTGATATTTTATTTATCCACTTATCTCTGAATCGATTCAGATCATTTGTGGACTTCGGTTTGTAAATCAATAAACCGGCAGCAGAGTTTATATAAAAACAATGGTTTTTCTCATGCCATTTCCATTCAAGCCTCACCCTGTCCATACTCGTAGCTTGATATGTAATTTGGCCTTTAATCCATTTGACCACTTTTGACCTTCTCAATCTTTGCAGCCCTGATAGCATCATCGACGGACCCACCATGTTTTTGTCTCACGTCATCAATCTCTTTTTTATAAAACCGTTCTTTAAACGATTTCTGCATAGACTTAATCTGCCGATCAGATCCAACTCCACCTATTCGACTCACTGGAGCTTTACGCCAAACTCTCTTCACCGTTCCCTGTCTGCACACCAAACAGACATCAGACCACTCTTCAGCGTCACCATCTATAAATGTCGAGTATTCAGCCTCGCACTTCAAACACTTAACCGCATGTAACCGCATCTAGTGCCTCCATCAATTTTTTTCTGTCTAGGTCTGGATTTATAAAGTCAACATATTTGGCAGCTAAAGATCTGAGGTCGTCAGTCTCTTCAGGTTCTATTCTCAATCTTGAAAAAGCATCATCATTGACCTTGCGATCTATTTTTATTTGATCACAGCCGAGACCCTTCGAGAGTCTGTCTCTACTTACAGATTTTACCTGCTCACTTGTTCCAGATATTTTAAACTTGACGATGTCTATTTTCTTCAAGCCCTCTGGTTTTTTATAGACCGGTTTGCCTTTATCCCAGGAGACCACGACCTCATAATGCTTTCGAGTTCCCTTGATCTCGATAAACTGAACGGTTCCGCGATCCCTATTGTAATAGAGCACACCTTTTTTCTGATCCGCTTCCGCAAATGTTTGTTGGATTGGAGATCCTATATAATAGATATTTGGCTTAATCTTTTGACGTTTATGATAATGGCCGAGAAACACCTTATTATAGCCTGAGAAGCATTTTGGATCGACGCTATCGCTATCCTTGATCCCTCCCATGTCAGCCGTTAGAACACCAGTATGGGCTATTAGATCGAACTCTGATTTGTCATGTAGGTGTGACTTAATATCCTTCACATATGGGACCGCATAAAACCCACACTCTTCAATATATCTCGGAGAATCGACCACATGCCAACCATCAAACTCTTCAAACACTTTTAATGGGTGAATTTTTCCAGCCTTGTCTGCTGGGTCATGATTGCCGATAATGTCGATGTTCTTAAGTCCGTCTTCTGCCCACTTTTTTCGCGACCGATAAAGAGCGTCGAACACTCTGGTCTTGATTAAGCCTTTATCGTGAAACGTGTCTCCACCATTGATTACAGCGTCAACTTTTAACTTTACAGCCATGTCTCCGATCTGATCATGAGCCCACTCAAGATCTTCAAGCCGGTCTTCTCTCCAATGAGCATCGGAATAAAATAAAAACTTCAAGGCTCCTCCAATTTCTCGACAATCATCTCTCGCAATTTTTCGGCGATCACCAAAAAAATTTCATCTGTGAAGACCCTTTGTATCGGAACACTTAAGATGTACTCAAACATGTTGCCGTCTTCGAGTTCCACACTCCCTTTAACAATCGCATTCAAGCATCAACTCCTTCACCATTTCTAGGTTTGAAGCGTGCTCTAAAAAAACCAGCAAAAAACTTTCAAGAATTATAAACATCTTGACCGTTTCAGGAGACATCTCTGCGTATTCGTCGCCGAGTAATTTACCGACGAGATCATAGCCTGCGTCTAGATAATCAGACGCGCTGTTTAAGTCTAATTTCAACTTTACAGATCTCAGGACAGCAGAGTCTTTATAGTCAGAATCTTTTATTTGTCGTGCGTAATCGACCGGTGTCATAATTCAGCCTTCCTCCCGTACACAATCCCTTTACGATCAATCTCAAGTCTCGCAGACCTAAAGGGAACCCCCATATGATTTTTAATCGCCTCAACGTTGCTAGTTATGCCGACCTTAATCTTTTCGCCTTTAATTGTTTTTGCAATCTTACCTATGCGGGTGAATTCAAGTCTTATCGAACTAAAATACTCTGGAGACATTCCTCCGCGACCTGTGGTTTTTTTCTCCCAAGGTGTTTTAGTTTGCTTCTGATAAACTTGATTGATCATGAGAAATGCAGCGTTCGTTTTTCTGAGAAAATATCTCGTTTTTCTCAGACCTGCTGTTATCGCATGAGCGGCCCTCATGTTGTGATCTTTTGTGGTCTCGTCAAGCTCATCTCGACACGGAGTTGCACCGAGCGAGTCCCAAACCATTGCGACCTTTCGCTCCAGCCATTTTTCTTTAGATCTGATAAGCTTCATCCAAGCCACGTACTTCTCGAACACATCCTCAATGGTCTCTGCCCTGGTAATAATAAAACCACCACGGTTTAACCCCATAGCAACCGCACGATCGATATCAAACTTGTGTTCGGTGTCGATAAGAATAGCTATTCCACCATCATTTTGTGCACCTATCAGAGCATGAGTTGCGAGACTGGATTTCCCGGAATCTGGGCCTCCCAGACATTCCACTATATGACCGCATGGAAGTCCTGGGGTCGATAGAATGTCGCAGATCGGCTCCGGCATGGTAATCCAATCATTGACCTCAACCAATGTTCTGTGCTCTTCATCTGGGATAAAAACGTCAGTGACCAACCCTTCGGCTGCTTCGACTAATTCGTTAAAATTGATTGGATCAACTTCTTTAAGAACAGGCTTTTTTTTCTTTTTAAAACTCTTAGCCTTCTCTGATTTCGCTAATTCTTGTGTACTCATCGTCACTCCATTGTTCGACGGTATCTTTTATTCTCTTAAACGCCTCGTCGGATGTTTCTTCTTCCTTGACATCCGACGTTAACGATACATGAAAATCTATAGATGAATAAGGTTCGGCCCCTGGTAGTTTCATGCCAAACGCATAGCTCAATCTGTCTGTCATTTGACTCCAAGCCTCCTTAGTTCATCTTCAAGATCATCATCGCCTCCGGTCTCTATTCCAAGCTCTTCTGGAGATACTTCGTCTTCAATTTCCTCAACATCTTCTTCAATTTCCTCAACATCTTCTTCAGCCGGTTTGGCTTTTCTTTTTACCGGAGGTTTGGCCTTAGCTTTAGCGCCTTTTCTCGGAGCTGGCTTTTCTTCTCCTTCATAGTCGATACCTAAAAGATCCAACGCTTCAAGCATCGTCTCTTTACCGTTCTCAGACCACACCTCGTCGAGATTGAACATGTTATCCAACTCGCCTTCCAGCTTAGATGGAACCGCAGATTCCTTCATGTCTGGGAAGATTTTGTATGTAGTTGAGATCGGCCCACGTTTGGGGTCAACTTTCTTTTTGAGTTTCCAATTGCGTCCAGCTTCTAAAGACCAGAACTCTCCTGCGTCTCCGAGCCATGTCATAAAGTCCTCGTGTAGCGTCTCTGGAACAGCCCACACGACCACAGCTTTTTCTTGATAGTCGATTATGTTGTAAAGAGCTTTGCGCTGTTTACGAATGTTTTTGGCATCCTCATCCTTTTTATCAGCAGCTCTTAATCTAACCACCGCCTGACAGATTGGGCACTCTTCATCGAACTCTTCCAGGCACGCGACCGGAATGTTTACTTTCCGACCGTCGTCTAGTTTCTTCGGGATATAGTGAATGACCTTCTCAACAAAATAGAACTTATTATCTGGATCATCCCAGTGAGGGAGTATGCGAACAATCTGATCGCCTTCTTTTGGTTTGAACATTGGGACTATATCAAACCCACCCTTCGCTCGTTCTTCTTTTCGCTCTTCAACTTCTTTCGCCTTCTCTTTAAGGCGATCCATTAAAGAAACTTTTTTGACTGCTTTTTTAGCCATTGGTTAAACCCTTATTTAGAAATAGTTTCCATATGATCGATAAATTTATTGATGGTTGGAGTGAGCTTCTCATAAACAAGCTCTGCAAGGTCAACCGTTCTCTGGGTCGGTTCTTTTAAAAGCTTTTTGATCGCTGGTAAATTCTTTCTGAGAATTTTGGCGGCATCGATACACTCTATAGTTAAATTGTCGAGCTTAACCTCATCACTGTCTGCATCCACTCCTTCTTCGACTTCAACCTCGCCGACCTCGACCTCTTCAAGGTCTTCAGACTGATCCGGCTCAATATCTATAACCTGGGTCGCCTCAACACGTTCTTTAATTTCTAACCGTGTAACGCGGCCCTCAAGAACATTCTTTTTGAGCTTGGGGATGTCAGCCTCTGGTAATTTCTTTTCAGAGATCGATAGCTGATAGCATGTCACCCATGATGGAAGTTGACATTCAGGATTCTTCTTTAACCTTGCTTCGATTAAAGTTCCCCAGTCCTTACAAACCCGAATAAGTCTCACGATGCGACTGTAATCAAGATCCGCAAATTCTTCTTTGCAATAACCCTTGAAGTCTTCGAACCCCAAATTCTCCCAGACATCAGAGTCGTGAATAACCGTTACAACTTTCGCAAAATCAAACCAGCTCCTTTGGAGTGAATGATATGCTTTTCTCGCTTCTGCTCTCAGACCTTCAGCTTCAACTAACGTCGCATCCTTTTTCGCAGGTTTTCCCATCTTCAACTCTCCTTTAAATTATTTACCTCTCGATCCCTCATACTCTGCACGCCTATTCGCATTGGCAGTTTGTATAAGAGATACTTTTTTATCAAACGCATCTGCTATTCTCTTAAGAACTTTTGCATCTTCTTGATAGTCTGCAAGCTTTAACTTAAACGCCTTCCACTTTGGGTCTTCCATGACCATTCTGTCTAAATCCTTGACTAGCTTAAATGAACCTTGTTTTTTGATAAGAGCTTTTTCTTTACCTGCCCTCCATAAGTCAAACGCAAATTTTAATGACTCAAAACGACTGTTAGCCTTTTCTGCCAACACCGCATAATACCCGTAGTGTGCAGCTCCCTCATTCACTTCTCTGCTTAGGTCGCTAGATATGGTGAGGTCTTCTTTTAAAGCGACCTTGACGCTGTCTGGGACGAGACCGTCAATTCTTACAATGTAATCTTTCATTAATTATTTCCAAACGTCTTGTGTGATCCAGCTTATCTAAACAGGCCGTGGTGGGAACCCTAAAGGACCAATTCGAGGGGCGTACTTTTGCTCTTTGACATACAATCCCACCTACGACCTGCCATATGTCTATACGACATCCGTTCGGATTCGGTTTATATTTCGATTTCTTCGACTGATAAGACCTCGATCTGATTTTCTCGACCACCGTAGTCGGATTTTCTGCCGAATACAACCATCAGATTTCCGTCCCTAATAGACGACCTGTATGCTCCCCAAGTCTTAGAAAAGAAGGTGAGTTCTAGAGATTCGTCTTGATCTACTAAGAAGGCCTTTCCCATCGTGTTGCCAGTCTTGTCTTTAAAAGACCTCGTGTCGATCAGCATGCCGCCAGCGTAGACCTTTTCACCTGAAAGGGTATCTATCACCGTCTGCTCGTCAAAGATCGATTCATGGTCGAATTCAGGGCATATACGGCGAAGTTTTTCCTCAAAGAACCCCATGATCTCATAAAACTTAAAAATCATGTGGAGGTCTGTCAGAGTTGGAGGGGTTTGGCCCTTTAACTCATAGAGTTTATTGATGATTTCTTTTCGGTCGCCAAACTCATCAAAAGTCCCGGCATAAGCCACTGATATCATAGCATCAAACTTGACTTTCGCCTTATGCACTCTCTTATAGAAATCATCAAGATCTTTATATGGTTTTTTGCTGATGATCTCCTGTACCGTTTTAGGTCCGACACCCTTGATCCCGGCTAGTGACCACCTAATTCCGTCAGTTTCGCATGCGAAATTGATAAGCGACCGATTTATTGATGGTAAATGGATTTTCACTTCCATCTCGATCGCAGCCTTGCGATTTTTCGCAAGATCTTCAATTTTATTCTTTTTGGCGTCCCATGAGAGCACCGCAGCCCAGAACGCCTTTGTGTTGTTCGCCTTGAAATGCTGGCTGATGTAGGCAATTAACGCATAAACCGTAGCGTGTGCCTTATTAAAGGCATAACCAGATGCGTTTTTAATCTGGTCCCACAATTCTTCAGCCTTGTCTTCATCATCCAACTTCTTGGATGCATTCCTCACAAACTCGGCCTTGAATTTTTTCAACTTCTCTTCATCTTTTTTACCAAGCGCGGACCTGATCACATCCGATTCAGACATCGGGATTCCACCGATTACATGAAATGTCTTCATGAACATTTCTTGAAAAACACAAACACCATAGGTCTGTCCGAGAATCGGCTCTAGTTCTGGATGGAGATAAACAATCGGCTCTCTCCCATGCTTGCGATCACAATAGAGAGTGTGCCAGTCGTTTGCGAGACAACCAGGACGATATAGTGCGACCGCAGCAATAAGGTCTTCGAGACAATCCGCTTGCATGTCAATGAGAAGCTTTTGCATTCCTTGACCTGAGAACTGAAAAACTCCTTCTGATTTTCCTTCTCTGAAAAAATCCCACACCTTCTTATCTGATTTGTCGATCGCCCTCTGATGAATAACATCGATATAGTTATCGACCGTCAACTCTGAATCGGTCTCGATTATTGACTTGAAGATGTCATATTCTTTAATGCCTAGAAAATCCATTTTGACGATGCCTTGAGCAACGACATACTTATCCTCGCATTGGGTAACAAAAATGCGCTCACCTTCGCGTTTGGCCCTCTCAGGGTCTCTTAATTTCTGAGTTTTAACTGGGGTGATCTGATGATAAGGCTCGGAGGTAATAATAACTCCTGCCGGATGGATTCCCTGAGATTTTATCTGTCCATTTACTTCTTCAACTGCAAACTTGAGATCGGGGTTTGAGTTCATGATCTCTTCTAATCTGGGAGATGCATCCATAGCCGCGTCGAGACTTTGAGCCTCGTCTTTATCAAGTTCTAATTTGGTTGTAAGGGCTGTCAGCTCCTGGTGATTAAAACCGAACGCTTTACCAAAGTCTAGAATTGATGACTTGAGTTTGAGCCTCCCGTAAATTCCGATCTCACAGACACAGTCTGTTCCGTATCTCTTAAACACATAGTCTTTAATTTCTTGTCTGCGATCGCTCTCAGAGTCTAGATCGACATCTGGAAGTTCTCCCGATTCACATCTGATCTCATTTAAGAACCGTTCGAAGATGAGGCCGTATTGTAGTGGATCTATTTTTACTATCTTTAAGAGATAAGCTATAAACGATCCTGCACTTGACCCGCGACCTACACCCATGTAGATGCTTTTGGACTTCGCGAATCTAATTATGTCCCACACGATCAGAAAATAATCTTGAAGGCCGTACTTTTTGATGACCTTATATTCTTTTACAAACCGTTCTAGATATTCCTCTCTGGATGCGTATTTGAAATCACACCCTCTTAAAAACTCAACCAATGCTAGAGACGTGAGTCTCTTAAATAGATCCTTAGAATCGATGCTATCGTCGAATTTGGGAAGATAATGTTTACCTGTAGGAAATTCCCACAGACATTTATCAAATATCTTTTCGGTATTTCTCACCCCTGCTGCGACAACTGCCAACGGCATCTCTTCGTGATATCTCTTAAACGATTCGAACACCTCATATCCGGTCTTGAGATAGCAGGAGTCGAAACCAGCATAAGAAGCCGCCGCCTCTGGGTTTTTGAACGCATTGTTTTTCACAAGCTGCTGAACTTTAAAATGCTCTGGAAGTATGTAGTGACAGTCGTTCGTAATAACCGGTCTGTAACCTAAATCTCCAAGCTGATCAATGTAGAGCATGTTCATTATCTGCTGCTTCTCATCACGATGTCCTTGAAACTCAACATAAAGATCGTGAAGAAAAAGCTTCTTTAACCTCAAATATGTGTCCATAAATGTGTGAGGTTTATCTTCTAACGCCTTCCAACCTTCTTTTGCAAGAATTCCACCGATGCAAGCTGTGAGGCAGACGAGATCGTCGCAGTGCTTTTCTAAGATCTCCCATCCTATTCTCGGCTTGTAGTAATAGCCGGTGCCGTAGGCGTATTTCTGAAGCTGAAGGAGGTTCTGAAACCCATCATAGCTCTTCGCAAGCAATACTAGATGAGCAGACGATCTGTTCTCTGGAATTTTGTCTGTCGGATCTGGGGTAAAATAAAACTCGCAGCCGTGAACTGGTTTGAGACCTTCTTCTCTCATCACCTTGTCGAACAGAAGAGTTCCGGCCATCGTTCCATGATCAGTGAGAGCATGGCCTACGAATCTTTTATCTTTTAGAGCCTTTACCCATTTTTTAGGAGAGAAAAGACCGTCACCGATTGAATACTCGCTATGACTGTGCAGATGGACGAAGTGCATTTATCTTCTCGGGGTGTTATTATTTTCCAGTAATGTCCTTCATGAGCCAGAGGTTTTTCTTGGGGGGAAAGCCTCTGGTTTAGTTTGGCCCTCGAATCTGAAAAATTGCATGGTCCCAATACCCAATTTTTGTCGTAAATCCGAGAGCCGCTTATACCTTACGATATCTCTCTAAAACTAATTTCCATTCAACTATCTTTTTGTAAACTTGAGAGACCGCCTCATTTTGAGCGCATTCTTTTTCTTTTGACTTAAGCATAAGATCTTTAATCCCTATCCTATGACAAGACAAAAACCACTCATCGATATTTCCGTAGATCGATCTGTGAATATTGATGACACCGAATCCGTCGAGTCTTAATTCCAACACCCTCGGCTCACCCTTATCATTTGCTCTATAGCTCGTTCGATCGACCCACTTCAACACTCACCTCCTGGCTTTAACCTGACTACTGCGCCAGGGTATGATTTTAAAAACATTCTTATAAACGATTCTGCATTTTCTATTGTTGTAAAAACATAACTTTTATTTTTACCGCCAACCTTGACGGTTACAACTACCTGTCCCATTTTTCACCTCCACTTTTTGAGTGCGAGGCTTAACGGGCTACAGGTGACTGGACTTTAGTATTTCTTAATTTAAGAACAATTACGCGCTAGTAGAATTCGGTCTTAAAAAATCCTTCAAATACTGCTTAAACCTTCTCTTCTCTATAAACAGATCTCGATCTAAAACATAATGGCTCATTCTGTACCATCTCGACTTTTCAAAGGTCGGCAGATAGTCCCAAGACACGTCTTGGCTTTCGCACCATGTCAAATAAAGATTTTGTGCCATCTCTTCTATATCAACTGGTCCTGGTTTTTCTAGTGGGCTCATCATCATTTCCCATATGGAGATTGTCTAACTTGGTACGCTAATTCTTCAAAGGCATCATAGTCTAAGACTTGAAAGTCCGGCTCGTACACGAATATAATAACCGTATCTTCTTGGTAAGTTACTTTAATTTTGGTGCCTCCCTCCGTGTTCAAATATCATTTGTTTCTTGAATCCGTTTTTCTGCGATCTTAAAATATTTTTCATCCTTCTCAATACCGATAAAAGTCCTACCAGTATTTATGCACGCCACTCCTGTACTACCCGCCCCCATAGTGAAATCTAAGACTGTTTCACCCTCAATCGTGTATGTCTCAATTAGATACTCCAAAACCGGCACGGGTTTTTCGGTTGGGTGTTTTGTTTTCCCGAGGTTTTTTGGAAAATGTAAATTGGTAATGGGGTATTTTTTATCATAAATTTTTTTATTGTGAGTTTTTGGGTTATTTTTTATAGGTATTGCATCGGCTGTTTTTGTCCCGCCTTGCTTTATTGGGATATCCCTACACACCATTTTGGGAAAATATTTTGGCAATGTTTTTTCCTGTGAAAAAACAGCGATTGGTTCAACAGTTTTTAAAGGCATACGTTTAGCTTGGGCAAAATTACCACCAAATTTTTTATCCCAATACCAATCATATTTATATTTATCCAATGCAGACTGTCTTAATAAAGTCATAAATGGTTCGCTGCCAAATATCGCACAAGCACAATTTGCTTTTAATAACCTCCAAACCTGCTCCCACATAGCTTCAAATGGGATAACTGTATCCCATTTACAAGCCGTTGTACCGTAGGGGGGATCGGTCAAGATAAGGTCAACCGATCCTGCTGGTATCTGCGGCATTATCTCAAGACAATCACCATGATATAGTTCAAACACAATTCGTTATCCTTTTGTTTATTGAATCACCCAAATCCATGCTCGACCGGATGATACTGGTCTTTGTCAGCAATATGCATGTTGATCCACTCTTGCGCTTGTTCTTTTGTGTTGAACATGTAGGCAGTGCAATCAGTTGGTTGAACTAAACACATCCTGCCTATTCCCCTCCCGGCCACATAGCAGCCTTTGCTTGTATCCTTCAATTCGATAAGCCACTTATATTCAGTTGACATTACCACTCCATTTCTTCATTTAGGGTTAGATATTTGAAATTTCTTCCCATAGCGTTTCCGCTGTCGTGTTCCCTGTATCGTAAAACTCGCGATAACATTCCTTATCGCCCAATGGGAAATCTTTTTCCTCTGCTAATTCTTGTAGCTTTAAAAACCACGCATCAAAATCAATACGGGGTTTTTGATCGGTGATATCTGGAATTGCGCTTTCCATGGTTCATTTAACCTTAATTTTTTGAATGCTTCTCGACGATAAGGCCCTCTTTCATGCACAACTGTATTGTCTTCTCATGACCACCCCATAAGGCAAATGTACACTGCTCAACTTTATTCATATACTGAATGTCCTTTATTCTACCGCGCTCGAAATCTGTAAATGTTTTAGCGATAAACGTTACAAATGCTACTACTAAGCACCCAATTAGAAACTTTTCTAATGTATCCACGATTCATAAACCCTTTATATTTTGAAAAACCATCTCAAAATTCTAGTATGTAATTTTACCAGAAAAATTCTCACTCGCAGATACCAACACAGGGGTGGAAACCAAACCTTGTGTGTGATTCTTAAAAATTTTTCAAGCCATAGCGGCATTCATTTATCCTTTGTTTTTTGAACTATCGTCTGCGCCTTGTCCATAATTTCAACTGGGTTCATGTCGTCAATCTGGCATTTAGCGCAAGTACAAACATCAACATCACCAGATGCTACTGATAAAATCTGGCAGCGACCATAAACACATAACTCTTTGTTAACGGCTATCATAACTGCTTTGACTTCACGCAAATCCATCGTCATTTATCCTTCCTATTTTGAAAACCGCCCAATAATCTCAAGAAGGGTTTTCACTTCTGGGTTTCTAAACGCATGTTTTACGTAAGAATAAAATTTCTTATGGTGCCTGTAGTTATGTCCATTAAGGTCAAGGTGCTCTTTGTAACCACGCTCAGTTAGGAAAATATTTTTCTCAGTGAAGGCTTCGGCAAACTCATGTCTTTCTAAATTTTCTGCCGTCTTTTCTGCCTCGTCCTCAAACCAACCGTCTTTGATTAATTGGTTTTTGCATTCTTCTCTTGAGTCATAAGTCTGGTAATCACCGCTTTGCATGTCTACGTATTTTGTGTAAAGACCGTTCCCTTCTGGAGCTTGGACTTCATTTACACATTTCACGACATAGTAATAAGGTGCGCCTGTCGATCTGTTGTCCTGTTTTTTGATTTCATTTGAAAGGTCCATAAGAAAATCGTAGTCTGACTTTCTCATGTTGATATTTACAAATTCCTCAGACATTATTGCCTATCCTTTCTTGCCCACGCTGTTCGTTATATTTTAGGTTTTTGAACCTTAAGCCAATCGCGCACCTCAATTATTTGAGATTCATCTCTACAGGTACATTCGTCAGCATCAGCATCAGTATCGATATGCAATGGACACGGGCCTATCATATCAAGCCAGTGATCAAGTATTCCGATCGCCCGGTCTAATGCTGCCATACTTGGATTATCCATCGTTCAATATCCTTTTGTTAACTGAATTCTTTCTCAATTATTTGTATCGCTTCCATCTTTGCTCGCTGCCATTTTTCTTGGTCTTGAACAGGAACACAGTCGATGGTTGTCTTTTTCACTTCGCGAGCATTGCGGCTCATGATTGCAGTATCACGGTAATCTCTCGGCTTTCCATCGGGTGTTATTGTTCGATCAAACATTTCACAAAGCCGATGGTACTGACACCAAACTTTTAGATACTCGTCATACTCGGTATCCGTTACCCACTTACCAAGATATTCTTGTCGGAAACGATTGCCCATACCATTCACCTATCTTTTCTTTTCTGAACGCTCATTTTAAATGTCGTTAGGTCATATCCACGTTTTTCAAGCTCCTCAAAAAATGACGGCTTAAATTCCATCTTTTCGTGAGCCATCCAGAATTTTGCATATTCGGTACCCATCCGTTGATGGCACAACCTTTTGTCTGGTCCGTGTCCATTATAGACAATATCTTCTTGGGTTTTCGACCATCTAACAGTCAGTTTGTCCATTCAAATATCCTTTGATTTATGAATCTTCATTTTCAATCAACTTAATCCCATTTTCCAATTGCTCCATCGCAATCATATACATCGGGTGTCGAGCAATGCCGGGGTTCATTTTAACTAGATTCTCAAAGTTGATTTTTGCGCATTCAAGAATTTCTATACCTGATAATCCTTCGCTCATGTTTGCCTCCGCAATGTTCATTTAAGGTTAGTTATTTGACGATTCTTTCGCCAGCATGATTAAAATGTTTGCACACTGCTCTGCACATTTGCTTGCACAGGGCAAGCAAACTGCCCAGACTGTCTTCCCCTCAGAAGGAACCCGAACATATGGAAGATCAAAATGGGTTATGTCACATATCCGACAGGTAAAATCCGGATATTCAGGAGCCTCATGTTTTCTGTATTCAGAGTCCATTTCGTCATTTATCCTTTGTTATTTGAAAATTCTGTCATTCACTTTCTCATATTCGCATTTGATGCAAAGCATTAACAACGTGTTGGGCCTAATTTCATTTATCTCCATCTCTGTTTTACACTTTGGGCACTTCCAAAAATCCTTACCGGCTTTGCCGTTTGTCCACGGCAAGAATTCCAAGCGCCCATCTTCGTGTTTCCATAGGTCGTATCCACCGCCGTAGCGACCCTTGCAACATGCTATCCCAGTGAGCTTCGGCCATTCGTTGTTCATAAATCCTTAGTCTCTGAACGTCTGACACGTTCTTCAAGTTCTTCAATATATTCCAAGAGTGTTACCAACTCACATTTGAGTGTAAAATGGTATTCGCTTTTCATTTTATTTAAATTATCAAGTAATTCTTGCATCCATTTAAACTTCATATTCGTCAAAATCCATTCCTATCTTGAACACCATTCTCCACACCATTGGGCGTTTTCCGTTGTTGGGTAAGCGGAATCGCATATGTCTGAATACTCTTCTGGTAACTGAAATACTTGTGGTGGATACCTTCTACAATAAGGTAAGCCTTTTGGGTCGGCATGTTTTTCCATGTATACGCAATTTTCGCAGCACTGTTCTTTCCTATCCATGTTACCTCCTACTAGTCATTTAAGTTTAGTTTGCTGAATGTACTTCTTCCCAAAGCGCGTCCTCTGGAGATAGCCCATCGTCATAACTTTCCCGAAATGCGTCCTGGTCTGTACTAACCGGGAATTGTTTTTTATCTCCAAGTTCTTTTAATTCTTTGTACCACTGGTCAAAGGTCATAACGCTACCTCATTTGGTAATGGTTTGTTGAAGAGGCGAACGGTTAGGGTGCGCCTGAAGCTATAGCTAACAATCACCTATGTGATTCTGTCCCGGGCAGATCAACACCCCTTCCGTTCATAATTCCTTAGTTATTTGAATTTCAGCCAGTGCGTTTTCTGCGCCTTCCTTTGTGAACCTTTTTCCCTGATATTTTTCAGGAATACCCGGTCCTGCCAACGCGTAAATTCGCGGGTAATCAGGACTGTTCACAGGATCAGGCTGATACACATAGGGTTTACCTGGCTCATAATTGCTCATTCAGAAATCCTTGGTTAAATGAAAATCCTTCGGTGGCAATTCTGGTAACGGCATCCAAGCGTATACTTTAATCGGGATGTCACCATTCCATTTACACCATCCTTTACCGTTTCCGTCGCGGTAATCTTTTGGATCATCATAAAAACCGATGTTATAGGTCAAAGTTTCTTTGCCGAAAAATTGACTCCAATATGCGACCAAAACCTTACCTTCAGGATGCTCGCTAGGTTGTTTCCATTCTGTCATGTTTGCCTACTCCGTTCATTAATCGTTAGTCTTTTGAACCTTCCGTTTACATATTCGGCACAGATACCAGTCACCGCTCGCTAATCTATGCCAATCACATTTCCCAAAAAGATGTTTAATTCTTGCCCACACAAGTTCAATCCTCATTTGTTAAATGAACCATCATAGTTTTTCTATGATAGATAGCCTATGACGGTAATCGCACCTTTTAATTTTGTCGTCCAACGCAATCTGGTATCTTTCTTCAATGGTTAACACTGCTTCTACTCACCTTCATAATATTTTTCTATAATAAACACCTAAATCGAGGATCGAAAGGACTTCCACCTGCTTTGCCGGTTTGCGATTTTGACAAATCGTAGACTTGTGCCACGCCTTACGGCAGAATTCAAGTTCATCGAGTAGCACTTCCTCATCCATTGAATTCTTTTATTGTCCACGGCATTACAAACGACAGTCTTAACCAGATCGGGATTCGGGCTGCTCATTTGTTCGGTCCTCTATTTAGATGTTCAACAATCCTTTAGTTTGGTGAACGGGGTTTTGACTCTAATTACTTTAGACATTGTTCTGCTCCTTTAAAATATCTTCTTCTTCCACATCGATCGCTCGTCTGCTGTCGCTTTTATGCTCGACATCCCATAGTTGACTTCATTATACGCTTCATCAATTTGACCAGTGACATCGATCTCGATCACTGGAACTCTTATTTTTTTGATTAGCCGATCGTACTCGGCTAGAACTTTTATAATTATGTCTTCTTGTTCTCTCGGTCGAGCTGTCATCTCAAGCCACGACTGAATATGAACAACGTCGGACTTGCAGTATATAAACATCTGTGGAGGGTCGAGGCGTTTGCACAACTTCTTATAGATATCGTCAACCATCTCTAATTCTTTTGCGTCCCAATAGCCGATGCCTCTGGATATTTGACTGTAGATCTCATGAGCATCCCAGATCGTTCCAATCGTAACTATATCCTTCGTCCTCATCTCGTCTTGAATATCTAGTTGCCGGTCGAACAGATCAAACAGGCTTGATATTTTTCCTACTGCCGAATAGAGGTAGACATCTCTTAGATCTCTAAATTTATATCCCTGTTCTTCAATATGATTTTTGATCTCTTTTTTTGCCGACCCTTCAGGTCCTATGACCGATATCCACATTAATTTAATCCCTTCTTATCTAGTCCTTCTTCTAACAATTTGGTCGCTACCTTCGCGATCTCTAAGTAAACATCAAATGGTGGAGGTCCGTAATTTGTTACCGCTCCAACTATCTCTAAGGCATCGTCCGGTTCTATTTGGTTATACGCGGAACAGACTAGGCTGTTGATGAGGAATTGAATTATCTGGTCTTTAAATTCTAAATTCGTGTAAATATCTTTAAGCTCTTCTTCATTGGTCTCAACAACTTTAATTTCAGACATCAGCGATCCGATCCATCTCTTTTTCAAACTTAGATTTTCCAGATTTCTTAGGTCTAGTCTTCTCTCCGAACCACCGCCAGCTTGCGGTCTTCAATAACTCTACAACTCTCTCGGCAGTCTTCTCATCATTCTCTTCATGGGTATGTCCCACCTCTATGCTTATAGCTCTAAATATTCTCACCATCATTAAGATGAATTCTGGATCTTTTTCTAAATCTGATATCTTCCTGTCGGCAATGCCTTTAACCTTCTTGTCGTCGCAATACAACTCAACACCTGTAGTTGTGATCGTGTGGTCGTAAGCCACCTCTTCGAGGTCGCAAGCCATCTCTTCGAAGTCTTCTATTACGTAGTCTTTTCTCTTTTCAGCCATTAGGCAGACCCCTGCTTAAATTTATCAATGTCTGAGTTGTTATCATGTTTTATTTGAGTTGTTATCATGTTTTATTGTTGAGTTGTTTTTTAATTCCTAGTTTGTTCAGAAGGAGCGCAACTTGCTTGCGCTCTCTGCCGTCTTACGGCAGCTATCATGTGTCTATTGTTTAGTTGTTTAGTTGTTTAGTTGTAGACACTCTTATACACGCTAGACACATCTATCACCCTATACCCGTATACACTATACGACAAAAGTATTTTATCAGAATATATTACTATAAGTACCTAATAACACTAATAATTAAAATTATAAATATGTAGATATGTAAATACCCACTTATTCACTTAGCGGTTAGTAGAATAAAAGATATGGTTTTTGCGATTTCGCATGCGAAACTGCTAACCCACTGGAATCACCTGAGCAATAAAAAACCCCGACAAATATCGCTATCTGCCAGGGTCCGTTCGGTTTGACCGAACTATGTAAAGGCGACCTCGGGAGTCAAACCAAGCGACTTGCCGGAGGTTTCAGGAAGGTGAAACTTTATTCAAGTCTGATCGCCTTAACGGTCTATTTTAACCTCTCCAGGTATTCCTCTAAAGGAGATACCGCGATCAGATCTTCTTTTTTCACTGAATAAAACGATCTAGGTCTAGGATCTGGTTGAAGCCAACCATCCTTCTCTCGCCTATCATAGGCGACTCCTGCTGCTGTAAATGGACCGTTGTCTACCAAGACAACCAGAAAATTCACCTCGAAGTCGGTCCATTTTAGGGCGTCTCCCAGCGAGATCTCAGTTCCCTTCTCTTTTAGCCAGTCTTCTTTAGGCTGATTTTTCACATTAATGTAAGCACCCATTTTTACCTCTTCTTCTTCAATGCCGCTTTAAAGCGCAATTTGGGGTTCTCAAGGCGTTTAAGCCTCAGTTGATACTTTGCCTTATCTTCACCGATTGAGGCCCTGAAACAGCCCGTTTGAGCGTCACAGAGGCCACAGTTGACATCGTCCTGCTCCCAGAAGCCAAAACAGCCAATCTCAGCGTCTTTATCGACCGATTGTAAATGGTAGCCCGATCTGGCGATCGCAGCCTCCAGAGCGGTCCTGTCGGCCCCAGGAGCCACAATAATCTTCTGGTCTAAACAGAACTTTTTCAGCTTGTCGATCGATATGGAGTCTTTTCTCATTTAGCCCACACATCCCATAAATAAGTCAATTCTTTAGCTGTCAATTCTCCGTTATATTGTTCTGGGTCTTGATGAGAACAGATCGCTTGAAAAATACGATCCCATTCATCGTTATCAATTTTACATAGCGGAGGATGTTTATGTCTGATCTTAAAGAACCGATCAGTTAACTTGATTGCAAATGTTTTAACCTGTCCCATCCCGATCACCCCTTCGTTATTATTTTTGCCAGCTTGCTTAATGCTTTTTTAGGAAGGTCGTGAAGCTTATCGATCACGATGTTGTTAGGATAAAATTCTTGCACGCTTCTAGTCTGAATTCCAACACCTATAACTTCGATTCCAGCTTTAGAGATTTTTCGAACCGTGTCGAAGAGATCTTGATTTAAGAGATTTCGATCTCCTTCTCCGGTAGCTGGTTGACCATCGCTCAACACCATTAAGATTTTTCGTTTTTGTTTTTGAGTTGACAGTCTATTTGCCGCCCACCGAACCGCTTCACCGTCAGGGTTCTGATCGCCAGATTGAATCTTCTCAAGGCCGGAGAGTTTAGTTGAATCAAAAGACTTAAAGATATATTTATTAAGCCGCTCATAAACTCGGTTATAATGTCCGGTGTCTTTTTCTCTCACATGTCGGTCCAAACTCTCATCGTAAGAGCTGTGAAATCCTGTGACCTCAAAGGGTATTGATAAAGACTTAAGAGCTTCAGCTAAGGCTATCGCTGTCGATTTGGCGACTTCTATTCTACTTCCGTGCATCGACCCGCTAAGGTCGATCAGTATTTGGATTGCCACATTATTTGTCTCAGTTTTTTCAAGCTGCTTAAAAGGTCTGCGGTAATTTGGATCAGAGACCAATCGATTAAGAGACCGACTGTTTATCATTCCCCGCTCTCGCTCTTGAGCCCACCGAGCGTTCTCTTGAACTTTTAAAGTCTTTTCAAAAGACCGTCTGATCGTAGCTACGTGAGGATAAACTTCAGCTTTTAATTTGTCGTATCTTGAATGATTGCCTTTTCCAGTGAGATTGATCTCTTTATCAAATTGAGTTGTGGCTGGTATATGTTTTTTATTGGTTCGTCTAAAGGCTCCGCTCGCCTCAGATATCGCTTTAGTTTTTTCGCCTTCTCCGTGAGGTTTGTCTTTACAGTATTCTTTAACGTCTCTTTTAACCATGTCATCGACGGTCATGTCGTAATCGTCCCAGGCTTTATCTTTATCGGAGGTCATCATTTTATCTTCTTTTTTAGATCGACCGCCTGAATCTTTACTGTCGCCTTCACCCTCGCCCTTAGTTTTGCTTTTCGATTTACCGTCACCCTTTTTGCCTTTAGACTTCTTCTCATCAGATTTTTTATCGCTAGCCTTATCGGATTTTTCTTTAGACTCGCCCTCACCCTTTTCTGATTCGCCCTTACCGTCTTCTTTTTTCTTTTTCTCTTCTTCTTTTTTCTCGTCATCCATTTTCTTCATGATTTTTTTGGTCATCGACTCGCAGAGCACCCTAAGATCGTCAGTCGATTCGGCATCATTTAATTTACCGCGCTCGTCTTTACACATCTCAAGAAATAATTTTATATCGTCTGCTGGTTTAGGATAGGTCTCACCTTCCATCTCACGAGATACCGTGTACATAAACCTGAAAGGCCAAGGCATTTTTGCATATGGTCGTTCAGGGCTATTCTCAAGTTTGCTGCACAGCTTTTCGTTTAACGGATCGAGATTCATTCGACAGCCTGGAAATTCTTTTATGATCTCTCGCTCAACTCTCACGTCTTCAACTGCATTGAGAAGTTCTTTTTGAAATCGACCACCCCTTTTCAAAAGCTTTTTAAACTGATCGAAGTCGGTATAGAGACAATGAGAGACCTCGTGGTCTAAAAATCCGTGAAGCTCATGTTGAAGCTCTGCGCTCAACTCGCCAGTCGATGGAAGATGGATTGTTTTTCCGTCCGTATAGGCGTCTGATCCACCGAAGACAACACTGATGTTGTGTTGGCTGGCAATTATGCGACCTAAACGCTCAAGACCGGTTTCAAATATGCGCTTTAACATTTTAACCCCTGTCCATTAATATTCGTTGCATAAAAGATCTTATCGCCAAGGCATCTTCTCGGCTGATCTTCGAAAAAATCACGCTCTCAGCAGCCTTAAATGGAGCGTCAACCTTAAGATTTCGATGCCTGATAGTAAGCTCGCCCCAATCGAGAAGTCGTCTGGTCGAGAAGGTGCATTGGACCGTCTCTTCGTTAAAAGCTTTTCTGACTGCTGACGCGACTTTAACCATTGCCTCCGCGACCCCTGCGCTCATTAATGGAATCGACTTTTCGAGAACTTTTCGCTCAAGGTCTTCAGGTAAATAATCGACTATATAAACACGCCAGCGATCCAAAAACGCTTCATTCATAATGTTGGTGCCTTGATATAGACCGCGATACTCTGCATATTGGCCTACAGCATTGGCTGTCGCACAGATTCGAAAGTCTTTATGAGGTTTAATAACCTCATTTCCCTTCTCTTTTAAAACCAATGGTTGACCGGGCTCTAAGATTGAGTTGAGCACCGATAGGATTGCTGGGTCTGCGAAGTCTAATTCATCGAGTATGAGCCAAACACCGTTCCGCATAGCCCACGGTAAAACTCCGTCTATCCAATAAGTCTCACCGCCTTTAACGCCCCACATCCCGACAAAATCGGAGATAGTTGTTTGATGGTTTAAGTTTGCTCTGATCGTCGGAGCACCTAAGCGACCGGCTAGTTCTTGAAAGCAGCTAGTTTTTCCGCACCCAGTATGTCCAACCAATAAAACCGGTCTCGACACGTCACCATTGAGATCATAAATAACGTCTTTAGTGAAATCCTGAAATTGATAAGCATCGCTCGTCTCAGGTATATGTTGAGCCAACTCGTCAGGGCATGAGCATTTTTCAACTTCGGCTCCAGCGACCTTGACTTTTCCAACACCAGCCTTCTTAAATTTAACCACTTTAGCTTCCTTTGTTTTTGCCAAAAGACTTGAGTGAATAACGGCCTCGATACCGCCATGATCGTCCATATAGGATTTTAAGGGAATCTCGGGATGGTCATTTTCGATATGAGGGACGAGATTTCCGCTCTCATGACCGCATACTTTACATGTTAATTTCATCTTACCTCCGGTTTGTTTGAGATTGACTAGATCTCAATTTCTTGTCTCTATGTAATACTTCTCGGTATCTAAGTGAAAAAACTTTAGCTTTATTTTCAACAAACTTATAATTTACTGATTATGCTAGGGAAATCCGTTCCCAACACAGGGAATCCTGCGATCATGCGTGATTTGGCGTTATTAGTCGCCCTTGACCGACTTGTCAAGACCTTCTGAGTAATCGACGCTGATAAATTCATTCTCAAAGGGCCTTTTACCCATCTCCAGCATCATATGGATCACCCATGATATTGTTATCTTACGACCCAATTCGATGGTCATGATCTCAGCATACTTCCGTAGCAGTGCATCCTGCTTAGGTGTAAATCTGGTTGGTCGTATTACAGATCGTTTTTCGCAAGGCGCTTTCATGCGATATTCCTCAGTTTTTCCCCTTCGTACACTGTAATACAATTGAGCACCGAGTTCCTGTGAATTTCTAAAACCTCTGGAATATTACCGCTCTTATCTTTTGTATATCCTCCGGCCAAATTCCATGCGATCGGCTTACCTAGTTTTTTAGCAGTCTCAAACACAATCCGATCTCGCTCTTTTAGCTGATCGATCGTAAGCCACCCACCGAGCGGATCATTTACATACGGATCTGCTCCGAGTTGTACCAAGATCACATCGACTGATTTAAAATTGTGCTCGATCAGTTTGGGAAGGATTTTTAAAAACATCTCAGCTTCTTCGACACTAGTATATTTTTCGCCAGCAGTGAAATGTGCGATCTTATTTTTCAATCCAAGCTTCTTAATAATGTTATCGGTTCCATCTCCGTAATGCATATCAAGATCTAAAATCCCAACTCGATCGACCTTCCGCTCTTCGAGAAGTTTAATAGCCGTGACCATTAGTCCATTAAACGTGCAGAATCCACCGCCAGAAGAATAACCGGCATGATGAAAACCAGAGCACAATGCAGCAGCAGGTTTTTTCTCTCTGATAGAATATTTAGCCGCAGCAAACAGGGCTCCGGTTGTAAACGGCAGAGACTTAGCGACCTCTGGAGATCTATTTCCAAATCCGTTCGATTCTTTGCAGTCTAGAACTCCGTCAACATATTTTTTATCATGTGCTCGATAAAAATCTACTCGCAGAATTTTAGGAGGTTTGACGATCTCAATTAGATCTCCGAAGTGTTTGATCCAGTCGTCTTTAACTTTTCTCGGCTTAGATGCCGATGGTGAATAAGACTTACTGTTTGCAACCATTTTATCGGTGTAATAAACCCTCATGATGCACTCATTTCTCTCATATGAGATTTGATTTCTTTTGTCACTTCGTCTGCGAAGCGATCAAACATTGATGGATATAAATCGCCAGTATTAGAATCGAGTGTTATCGTCATCGCCCATCCGTCTCCGGTAAAAATTGCCGTAACTAAATGTCCTTGATGATCGAACGAGCAAGGGAAGGGTAGTTTTTTACAAGCCGCTTTAAATTCGCTTATCATTTTAATCTCCATTCCCGGCTTTCGCCAACTCATCCCACATATTGGTTTTTGGTTTATTTGTTTTTTTCTTAGTGTTCGCTGGTTTTTTCTTAGCCACCTTTCGATTTGAAAAATCTTCGACCATCTGGTAGCCTTTAGATAATTTTTGTCGTGCTCTGCTTAGAGCTATATCTCGTGCGACAACTTGAGATTTACCCTCAGATCCGATCCTTCCCCATCGTACATCTGCCATACCGTCTAATCGTGGTTCGATCTCCCAAAACTTATTTGACTTGTCGTCGGTGTATTCATACCGACCCCAGTATTCCATCGGGCTCATTTTGTTCTCCATCTCTGAGATTTGATTTTGTTTTTGATGTCAGCTTTTAATTTTTCGAGAGTACATTCTGTTTTACAAAGGTCTTCTCTCAGCCTGTAAAATGTTGGATGTCTTAATCGCAGACCCTTCTTCGATAACTCATGAGCGTATAGATCGACCACATGATCGATAAAAAATTCAGGATTGTCGCTCATCTCTTTTCTAAGCTTATCGTCAAACCCAGATGCATAACCGACCGCTAAAGGTCCGTCAGGAGTTAACACCGAGACTTCGATAGCTCCGACCATCGATTCGTATTTACCTTTTCCAGGTTTGAAGCCAGATATAAAACAACTCACCTCAGATGATTTTTTATATTTCGCCCACCCCGATCCGTAGCCCTGTCGTAAATCTTTTACAACCAGCCCTTCACCGCCTCCGATTCCATTTGCGACTACATACAAAAATCGATCTTTAATGTTTTCGGTGTCCCAGGTGTCAACGTTTACAACCTGTTCGTTGTTCATCCTGCGAGTGACCGCTTCGATAACTCTCTGCCTTTGATCTAAGGGCATCCCTCGGATGTCTTTTCCGCGAAATACCGGGACATCAAAAACGTGATAAATGATCAGACCGTTCTCTTTTTGTTTTTGTTGAGAGACCTCCGGTCCCGATCCCATGATTGAGGTCGTCGTCGCTCCGTCAATTAAAAAACATTCTCCGTCTAAAACCGTTCCCTCAAGACCGGAATAATTGATGTCAGTTATGTGAGGGACGTTTAGAGTTCGGTCTACATGCATTCCGTCAACTGTGCTCACCCTGCGAGATAAAAGAGCGTTTTTCGATCGTCGCTCATACGGATCATAGCCGAGATAAAGCACGTAGCGACTTCCATCAAATTTGACTTGACAAACATGCCATTTTTTAAATTCATCGCTTAGATTTGCCGTACACCTTGCAGGTGCTATTAGTATACCAGACATAACGACCTCCTAAGATTTCAAGATGTCGTCAAGATCGGAATCGGCAGACTTGACAGGTTTTTCAGCTTTTTTTGCAGCTTCGATCGACTCTTCGAGGGTTTTTTTTGCCTTCTTAGGGGTCTTTTTAGCCTTCTCAGGCGCTTTTTCAACTGTATCGACCTCAAACCCTAGCTCGTCGATAACATCGGCCTTAGCCGCGATATCACCTTTAAACTCGCTATTGGCTGCAAATGAGATCGTCTGAGAGGATGTCGATTCAACTACCTCTGAAAAATTCGATCCTAGGGCCGTTTTTAGGTCCTTAGCGCGAAAAGAGCAGCATGATAGTATCGTTGTGAGGGTCACAACTCCGGCCTCTATAAGGGCCTGTATAGCGTCCGTATCGACCTCATTTTTTGTGGTCGTTTTATACGTGACTTTTCCGTTTTTTGTGGTAAACGATTTGGCCTTATCTATATCAAGATCAAATCCGTCGTCGTTTTTTTCGATATACTCTTTAACTTCAACTCTGACGCTGCCAGCACGCGCTTTAAACTCTTTTTCCAGGCCAGAGTAGGTATAGCCCTTATCACATAGAGCTTCGAGTGTTGCTGGTATTTGGGCGTCTCCGCCTTTTTTGACTGCCATAATTTCCTCCGGTTTTAATTGAGTTGACAAAACTCGATTTCTTCTTACGTAATACGTATCGGCATCTGATTGAAAAACTTTAGCTTTATTTTTGAGAGATTTCTAACCCCTGTGTTTTAACTGTCTTAAATAGTTTTTGACCACAGGGCTATCAACAGACGATACAAGCGATTTAACGTCATTCTCGGTCAAGTGGGGGAAGTGATCGTCTTCTTTGATCTGAGACCCCATATGATGCATTACAGTCGATTCTGGAACCCATTGACCATACTCGATCCGATCAGCGTATTTTTCAATGATCTTGGTTTCGGCTTCGCTTGGCTTACCATCATACATAACAAAAACGAAGAAGTTGCCACCTCTCAAGATGCAACCAGTTGCCATATCCCTTTGATAACTTTGATATTTTTCAAGGAAAAGCTTAACCTTTTCTGCCGAGACCGAGAAGTCTTTAATGTATACGTTCATCGCACCATTGTCTGTTTTTACCCTTAAAATACTAGGGCTTATCTTAAATTCTTTGGCGATTTCTTTTTTCAGTTCGTGACCTTTGGGCTTACTCATTTAATCCTCCTCATTTTGCTTACGTAATACTTAACGGCAAGCCAGTGAGAAAACTTTAGCTTTATTTTTGAGAGATTTCTAAGGCTTTGATATTACAATATAAATTATTCCCAGACCTCTCTCCTTCTTACTTCACTTCAAAAATGTGATAGTTGAAAAACGGTTGTTCAGACATCCCGGTTTCACATTCCCGTTCAAACTTATTTCGTTTCCTTACCGCCCATGCTTTAGAGTCAGTAACAAAGACAACTTTGCAATCTTGTTTGGCAGTACTAAAAGGACCGTTAGCAATTTCGATTACTAAAAACAACCCCGTTGACAGACTCTCTCTTCTTTTGTCGATCTTCGCTCGTCGCGTCTCGGTCATATCTCATGAGATGAATCGTCTTAATCTTCTCACAGCACCCCCATCATCGCTTCTAAAATTTTACCGATAAAACTAAGGTCAAAAATCATGACAGTTTGTTCGACCACCATCTCTTCTTCAAAGGTCGATGCGATAAATATGTAAGTTAAAAAAACCTGAACAAATGCGATCAAAAATATGATCAAAAATTTAATGCTTTTCATCTTGACTCAACCTTTCTTTAAAATCTGCTGCGGCCTTTTGAATTATCTCGATCGCTTTTATGCAGCGATCAGCATCGATCGATTCATCGCCTTTATTATTTTTGATGTGATCGTAGATTTTTTTAGAGTTCTCAATGTAGTTGAAATTTACATTCCAGTCGTAGTCTTCAACTTCAAACCCGATATTTATTGTTCCAAATTTAGGGAATCCGATGATCGCTTGATCTTCAGACAATTGAACTCTAAACAACCAGTAGCCTTTTTTACCGATGGAAGGAGTTATCATGACTCCCTTGACTGATAATCCCATGTCAGACAAATTGTTCTCTTTAAAAAATTCTTCATTGATTTGCAGTTTCACACTTCACCTCTCAATGCTAATTGAACAGCTTGACTGTAGTCCATCAAATGCAATTGCTTCTTACACTTAGGGCAGGGAGCCTTGGCGTCTTTAGTCCCTCTCGGCATTTTAAACCAACCAATATTCTGATCGCATAACGGACAGTCATAAAGACTGGTCTTGATTTTGTACTTGGTTGAGTCAGGGACATAAAAATCATTTTTGATTCTTCTCATCGATCCTACTCCTGTATATAGATAGCTGGTAAAGAAACCATTACATCGTATTGATATGATCCGCCGCTATCGAGATTGAAGGTCCATTTTTGATTAGACCCGCTTCCATCTGAATCGGTCCAAACAATCTCATGAGCCTTAAAGCTTTTGAGATAGCCGCCTTCGTACAAATTAACCAGTTCAGATCTTGACGCTAAACGATAACCGGCAGGAGCATAAGAATAAGCACCATAAAAACCCCGCCTAGCTGGCAGATAAACGATCTCTCTGTTCTCGACCTCATCAGTGACGTTAACCACAGCGACATCAACATTCACATTGACCTCGGTCGTCGCTTTGACTGGAATCGTCGCACGAGTTTGCTCAAGCGGCTTTTGCTCTTGAGTTAGCTCTTCTTCTTTAGGTTTAGTAACCCCTTCGATTCCTCCGCACGATGTTAAAAAGATAGCTAAAATTAAAAGTCTCATCTCGTACTCCCTAATCCAAAAATTATTTCTTCATCTGTCACTGTTTTTTTGAAAAGATCATCTGGTAGTTCCATCAAGATTTCCATTATTCGACCGTATGCAAGTCTATAGATCTCAAGATTGTTATGATCATCGACTACAGCATCTAAGGCTTGAATTTCGATTTTAAGAATTGACGGAATTTTTTTGTTGTTTAAAAACGTGTCGATCGCTTCCTTTGTGATTTTTTTATATTTAGACATCGCTACACCTGCTCTCTGCGAGACCGATATAATATTCGACCATGATGTCGTGGCATTCACCGACCGTGTCAGGATCGAGATTTTCAGACACCTCAACGCTGCAAACCCATATGCTTAGATCGTCTAGCTCTCCTAGCTCTCTACATCTCAACTCAACAACAACATCGAAGTCACCGTCGTTAGCTTCCCAGAGTTGAGCTAAAGCGATCGGCACACTTAGAAATCGATCGCTATGTATCGACGCTCCTGTCGTGTGCTCGTATAATGTTCGAAAATACTTTTTCACTTTTCCTTCCCCCTTAAATTAGAAGCTGTCAAATATTTCTTGGTCTTCAATTTTTTCTGTCACATCGTCGAGCCATTTTTTCAGATCTGCCGACAACTCTTTATATGGAGTTCCGTCACAAAAGACCGGCTCAAGATCCTCGACCTCTGGCTGCTCTTCATATCCAAACTCATGAGAAAAACCACCGTCAGCGACTCGAAAAGAAAATTCAACTTCCATGTCCTGATCTTTATCTGTGTGAAAAATGGTTTTTGAAAAAGAGTGAGATTGATTTGTGTATCTAGGCATTGTTTCCTCCGACAGTTTTTGACCAGTCGTTGCGATAAGATCTGTTAAAAAGTTTGACCGCCTCACAGGCGAGTTGAAGACGACCTCCCATGTGATAAAACGCGATCAATACTGTAAGATAATTTCTCATTTTCACCTCCGGTGTTTTATAGTTGAGATGACTAGTCTCAACCTTGTCTCTATGTAATACTTCTCGGTATCTAAGTGAAAAAACTTTAGCTTTATTTTTGATAAACTTTTAAATAAGCGAAATCACTAAATTATTCATCTAAGCACCATCCTTGGCGCGCTTATTTTTATGCTAAATCGTCCCATATTGATTTCGTTGTCGATAAGTCAACAGTCGAATCGTCTCCCCATATATCGCTCACCGGAGTCAACTCGTCTGCGCTTATTCTTGATTCGAGTTCAGCCGAATCGTCGATCACTTCCCCTGCATCAGCAGCAGCATTTATTCTGTCCATCTCTTCAGCCAAGCTTTTCGGAATCTCGCCTTCAGCAAGGTTTAGCCGCTCATTGATCAGCCTACCCACCAAATCGACATCCTGTTCGATCTTTTTAGCCGCATCGCTCAATAGGTCCCGTTGGAGCAGGATACCCTCATTGATCAGTTTGGCCTGTTTATGGTGCCCTTCTAATTTCGCTTTTGTGATCGTCCCATCTGCGACTTGACCGTCGATCTTAGTTACTAGATCGATGCATTTTTGTCGGTATTCGAAATCAGCAGATTGCTGAATCATGCTCATCGATCGTTCGGTGTCATATGTCTCGATCGTGCCGATGTTACAGCCTGGACCGATCTTCTCAAAAAGCTTTACCAGTCGATTCAACTCTTCTTCAAAAACTTCAGGAATGAGATAGATCCCACCGTTCTTCTTATCGCCAAATTGCAGTTGAGTTCCGCGAAGTGGAATCCTTCGCATTATTTTTGTAGCCTTCTCATATATCGCTCGAAGCTGACTCGACGACACGATCTCTTCTCGTCTCTGCCGATTGTATTCCGTTCTCATATCATTTTCGAAGTTATCGACCTCGGCTATTCGAGCACCATCAGATTCGCACCATACGCTCTCACCGTCGAATCGACAGATGCAAAAATCTTCTGATCTATATTTACCATCAGAATCAACTCGTGGCCTCACGATCGCGATCCGCGCATCGTCAGCATTGTTTTTAAAACGCTGGTCCTTAACAGCCAGGTCGCATTCTCTGAGGTCAAAAAGCTTTTTGACTTTTTTCACAGCTTTTCCGAACGCTGATTTATTAGTATTGGACGGTATGATTTTTTTACCGCAGAATGTTTCAAATCCGGCATCAATAATTTTACCTGCTGTCGTTTCAAATGCGGTCTCGATCGATCCCCATGTCACAAACCCTTTTCTGTTCATTAGAAATCCTTTCGTAGAAAAGTTACTCGTCTAAAACCTGGAAGTCCGTCAGCCCATTCGTGCGCATCAATAACCGTCATTGGAATTATTGCCGCACAATAGTTGATCTCTTTATTCAAGACCCACTGATCGCTCTCCGAGCCGCGCACCCAATATCGAACTTGCATTCCACGTAT